>Ga0233446_1001054_pt1 | contig 22311 bp, 23 predicted proteins | sample SI_124_October20_4_FD_182780 | JGI IMG/M metagenome (GOLD analysis project Ga0233446, IMG submission 182780) | Seawater microbial communities from Saanich Inlet, British Columbia, Canada - SI_124_October2016_120_MG | ecosystem: Environmental > Aquatic > Marine > Inlet | place: Canada: British...
TGGTGGAAAAGGGCTATATCAAGGGCTGACTCAACACCTGACTTAAGTCAGGTGTTAATATGAGCGGAGAGGGAGGGATTCGAACCCCCGGTACCCTAAGGTACGCTGCATTTCGAGTGCAAAATATGTACAATAGAATCAATAACTTATAGTGAGTGTGTCAAAATAATCCAAAAAATGCTAGGTTTGCCGAGTCAAATTTCAATATTTTCTGCTACAAGGGGGTAATCGGAGGGGAGTATATCAACATAGTGATCTTGGGTCACTTTGACAGAGCTATGGCGCAGGAATTTTGACACTCGAAATATATCAATTCCTTTTTCCACCAAGCGGGCGCCACAGGTTCGTCTAAGATCGTGAATAGTTGAAACAATTTTAGCCTTTTCGCACGCTTTCGCATATTCATATCTTAGTTGACTTTCTGTAAAAACAAACGGACGAGGTGTAGAGTCGATATACTTTTCCAATATGGTCTTGGCCTGTTGATTGAGATATAGATATTCTTTCTGTTTAGATTTTACGTGGGGGAGAAGTATTCGACCATTTTGAAGGTCAATATGTTTCCATGTACAATAGAGAAGTTCGTTCCTCCTGGCTCCAGTAAAAATATAAAGTCTTATTAAGTCACCTAAATTCATAGGCGAATGTTCGAGTAGTGTTTCCATCTGTGATTGACTGAGCCAATGGATTGGTTTCTTCTGAGCTTTAAGTTGTTTGATTGGTATTACATGGTCAATAAGCTCCCGCTCGTGTGCCCAATTAAGCAGAACTTTAAAATGTCGGAGAATAGTATTAATTGAGCTAAGAGAGAGAGTCTTTAAGCTGCCATCAGGATTCTTTGCGCTGCTAACGGGAATTTCTGAGCAAAAGGAAATCAGCTTATCCACATCTGACTTCTTAACTGAAGATAATGAATATTGTGAACCTAACGCTTCTTCTACATAATTAAGACCAAATCTATATCTTTCGATAGTAGAGGGTGATACCTCGTGCTTCTTAGCATCAAAAAATGCCTTGATGGCCTGATTTAGACTTAAATCAGAGGTTTCTTGTATTAGATGGGGATTAACCTGAAACCAAGTATATTCAGCTTCAACTCGTTTGCGGATTTCATCAGCTTCATCTCGTGTACAGTGTAATAGTTTCTGTCTCCACAAGGCAGATTGTGGATCACGGTAGCTTAACCTGTAGCAGGGCTGCCTCTTGGATTTTTTATATATCTTTATTGTAGCCATTCAATTTACTAGTCTTCTTGCCTTGAACGGAATGAATAGAGAATAGATAAATAGTGATTAGAGTTGGCACTCATTTTTGCTTCAGATGAAATTCTCATGAGCATATATTTCTCAAGACTTGAAATACCATGTTTCTCAATATTCTCATCAGTGAGTAATTCTTTTAGTCCCTTGTCTATAGGATGATTTCCATGATCCGCTCTCGTGGATTCCATGTTCACCCCTGAATCTTCATTTTGATTCGTTGGAATAAATCTAATGTTCCCATTCCCTTGAAAAATAAAGTTTCCATCAAGCGCCTCACCTAAAGCCCGAATATTTTCTTTCCTTATACTTTTGCCAATTCCTCTACGCCACCTATTGATGTTCTGAACTGAAATATTAGTTCTGTTGCTTATTTCTTTGTCAGATAAGCCAGACTGATTAATCGCTTGAGAAATCACAACTATTTGATCCGATGAGTTCATGTTTGCACCTTACGTTTAATATAATATAATAATAATTATATATATTGAAAGATAATGTTTACTGTCAATCGTATTTTATATTATGTTTGAATACGAGCATATCTTTAGCCTAAACACTCAAAAATGTATCGCAATTAAAGTTATAACTCAGTTATAGTCTAAATAAGAATATGCTAAGGCATATCTCAAAGAGGAGACCGACTATAATTATTTTACATATATTTAATAATATAAGTTGATCATAATCGTATAATATCCTATATTATAAAGAATTTGAATATGGAGGTATCTGAAACATGAACACTCAAAGACATATCGTAATCAGCGACACAACTCATGCACAACTCAAACAATACTGTACTGAGGCATGTCTCAATATGGGGGCTTACGTTGACAAATTGATTCGCAATACAATCAAAAAACCATCAAAAGCTGATGCAGAAATCAATCCAGGGAAAATGTGATGAAGGTAGCCCTCCCCTCGGATGAAAAATTTACTGGGTCCATTTAGGCAAAATGCCAATTAATCACTATTTAAGCAAAAAACATGCTGCTGAGATTCTGGATGTCTCCGTCCGCACGATAGATCGGTATATCAGTCGACGTATTATTCGCCCAAGAATCCTCAAGACCGGATCGGTTAGAATCCCGATTGATCAAATAATGAAATGCTTTAAACCATCAGTATTTAACTCTTCCAGGAATCATTTTGGGTGAAACGATGAAGGCTTTGCAGTGAATATCATTGGGGAATTGCATTACTTGATTGAGGGGCGGACAGGATTAACACAATTCCTGATATGTATTAGTAGCGCGATATGGCGGAGAATAAAGGTCCTGAATCCATGGCGAATGGTTTAAAAAAGGGATACACTAAAATGGCGAATACAATTTTAGAAGATATTATGGGAAATGACTTCAGTAAGCGTGAATACAAAATACTTCTGTATGTCTTCCGACATGGCTATGGATACCACCAAGAACAATCAGCCTGTGAATTAAATGTAAATCAAATTGCTCAATATACAGGTCTTGATCGATCACATGTTTGGAAGACAATACATCTATTAGAAAGTAAAAGAGTCTTGATGCGGGAAGAAGATGAAATCCAATTTAATAGACATGCTAATGAGTGGAGAATGGCTAAAACGGCCACGAAAAAGGTAAGGCCAAAACAGCCACAGCATATGGCTAAAACAGCCACAGATTGTGGCCAAAATGGCCATAGAAAAGACGTTAAGGCTGTGACTGTCAGCGACATACAGGTCCCTAAAGAAAGCCTAAAGAAAAAAGAAACCCCTGTATCCCCAGAAAATGGGGATTGCCTTCCTCCCAATTCAACCAAAGCAACGGAACAGATTATAGCATTTCTGAATGAAGCAACGGGTAAAAGATTCAAGCCCAAAAATACGGCAACTCAAAGATTGATTAGGGCAAGATTATCCGATGGGTTCACAGTTGAAGATTTTAACAAAGTTATCGTTGTAAAATCAGAACAATGGAAAGGTAACACAGAAATGGAGAGGTATCTGAGGCCCCAAACATTGTTCTCTAACAAATTTGAAGGCTATCTACAAGAATCAAATACGAATACAAGCACACAATCTGCCTATGGTTTTGGGGATGGTGACACTGGGATAAGAGGCTATGGCTTATGAGCCAAGAAACTTATCAGGATTACGGAATTGAATTACCGATGACAGTTGCTGGGCAGAAATACGCTACCTGCCCCAAATGTTCTGAAAGTCGCAAGAAATCAAATGACAAGTGTTTGGGTGTGGATACTGATAGACAAATATGGCATTGTAACCATTGCGGATGGAGCGGCATGCTAAAAAACCATATTGATCTACCGACCAGAACACCTAGACCTAAGTACAAGAAACCAGACTGGAAGCCCACAAAGGATTTGCCCAAAAAGGTAATCCAGTATTTCAAAGACAGAGGTATATCAGAATCCACTTTAAAGAATAACGACATTCAGTATGACAACGAAATCTATTTCCCTCAGGTTGAAGGCAAATTGGGGGCAATCTGCTTTCCATATAAGCGTAAGAATGAAATAGTGAATGTTAAGTATCGCTCTGGAAAAAAGCATTTCAGACAAGAGAAGGACGCAGAGAAGATATTCTTTGGACTGGACAGCATTGGTGTAAATGAGAAGACTCTGATTATAACTGAAGGTGAGATTGATAAACTCTCATTTGATGAAATCGGGTATAATTTTGCAGTTTCAGTGCCAGATGGCGCTCCCGCCCCAGGTACAAAGAATTTCCGATCAAAGTTTGAATATCTAGAAAACTGTAAATCTGAATTGGCGCATATTACCGCTTTTATCCTGGCTGTAGATAATGACCCCGCTGGCAAGACTCTAGAACATGAGCTGGCGAGGCGTTTGGGGTTTGAAAAATGTCTTAGGGTAGCCTATCCAGATGACTGCAAAGATGCTAATGAAGTGCTGGTGAAGCATGGCGTGGAGGGGCTAAAGGTCCTGATAGGAACTGCAAAACCCTTTCCGGTAATTGGAGTCAATGGAGTTTCCGATCTGCATACCGAGCTGGTCAACCTATATCATAATGGTTTTGCGAGCGTCTTTAGCACAGGTTGGACTTCTGTGGATGAATATTATAAAGTCCGCCCAGGTGAAATGACAATTCTTACAGGTTACACCGGGCATGGGAAAAGCGAATTCTTAGATGCATTATTAATCAACCTTGCTAAACTTCACAATTGGAAATTCGGGGTTTGTAGTCTTGAGAATCTACCTTATGAGAGACATGTTCTGAAGTTGGCTGAAAAAGTAACTGGAAAAGCATTTTTCCAGGTTTCCGACGACCGTATGACTGAAGCAGAGCTCACACAAGCTGAATCATTTTTGCAGCAGCACTTCTTTTTTATTAATCCTGATCAGGTGGAAATCGACACTATTCTGAAAATCGGAAAAGATCTCATATATAGGCATGGTATAAATGGGCTAATAATTGATCCTTACAATGAACTCGATCACAATCGACTGGTAGGAATTAGCGAGACTGAATATGTCAGCCAGTTTCTTTCAAAAGTGAGACGATTCGCAAGGCTCAATGATATTGCTGTCTGGGTTGTTGCCCATCCCACAAAGCCAAATACAGCCAAAATAGTTAAGGCTCCAACCGTTTATGGCATTTCCGGATCAGCTAACTGGGCTAACAAAGCTGATAATGCTTTAAGTGTATTTCGGGGAGCGGATAATAAAGTCCAAATTCATATCAAAAAGGTACGGTTCAAGGAGGTTGGACATTTAGGTCAGGCGGGTCTCGGATACGACCAAATAAGCGGAAGGTATTTTGATTTTAAGCCCAAAGCCAAAACGGAAAAAGCCGTTCAACAACTTGAGCTAATCAATGACTAGCCCAAAGGCTGTTATAACAGAGGTGAAAAATGCGACGATCAAACCCCTTTAACCTTACTGACAAACAGTATCTATTCGCCGGGCTGTATTTATGTAGCGGCGAATTGAATTTAGACTGAAAACCTACTCATCTATGACCACTATGGAGGCCTCATTGACTCCAAATACTCAATTTACAATCCATCAAGGGATTACATATGTCTCAAGATAAATCCCTTACGCCACGGCAGCAAAGATTCGTAGAGGAATATCTCTCTGATTTTTGTGGAGCCGCTGCTGCCAGGAGGGCGGGCTACTCCGAGACGACCGCTAAAGAAATAGCTTATGAACACCTCACAAAACCTCACATTAGGGATGCGATTCAAGAAAGAGCAAAACAATTATCGGACAAATCGGGTATCAGCGTTGAGCGTTGGTTAAGGGAAGTTGGTAGAATTGCTTTCTCTGATCTGAGGAAATTATTCAACAAAGAAGGTGATCTAAAAGAGCCACATGAATGGGATGATGATACAGCTGCCACAATTGCATCTCTGGAGGTCGGTGAAACAAGGACTACTAAAACATCTGATGGTAAATGGGAGCAGACGAGGATCAGGAAAGTAAGAACCCTGGATAAGAAAGCTGCCCTAGAAAGTTTAGGCAAATATTTCAAAGTCCTAACAGATAAGCCAGAACTGGGAGTAGATGACAAGTACGATAGACTGATCCAGCGAGGGATAGAGCTGGCAGAGAAATACGGTGGAATTGCCGAGGAGGAGGATGCCAATACCGAGAGGGGAGAAGTTTAAAGGATACACCTGCATTCATATAGGGGACGTCCAGGTGAATGCTCTCTCAATCCCTCAAATCACTTCCAACCACAGAAGACTGAATTTGATACGAATTACCACTGATCAACATTAGATTCACAGTACACATCGTTTGAACATTCGGATTAGGGAGACTTCTCATGAAAAAGATACTATTTCTACTATTATCGTTATCGGTCATTTTTTATTCGTGTGAGGAAACCGATAGTACCCCCCCAACTGTAACGATTACATCCCCACAAAATGGTTCAACAGTTTCTGAGATGGTTTCTATAAGTTGTGTTTCTACTGATAATAAAGGTGTGGAGAAAGTTGAGTTATGGGTGGACGGTGAAAATGTTGGTGTAACCGATGAAACAGAACCTTATGAACTTGATTGGAACACGACAACTTACGAAGATGGTACTTCATATACGATTACAGTAAGATCGTACGATACAAACGACAATAAGACTGATAGTGACCCGATTATTTTGACTGTTGATAATTCGGAATCATATCCAACACCGGTTGTTCTTAATCCATTAGAAATTACCACAAGTACCTACACAATTATTTGGTCTCAGAATCTGGATGTTGACTTTTACCAGTATATCCTCTTGGAATCATATGATTCTGACATGAGTAGTTATTCAGAGGTTTTCGAATCATTTAGTGTTGAAGATACATCATATATAGTAAGTGATATTCAGGTCGATAATATCCGATACTTTCAGGTGTCAGTGATTGATTCATTTGGTTTTGAGTCGTTGAGTAATATCGTAAAAGGAAGTAATCGACAGGAGATACTTTTCAGTTCTGGTAGAGATGAGAATAATAATGTCTACACAATGATGATTAATGGAGAAAACCAACAACCAGTAACCATGAGTACAGGATCAGACTACCAACCATTGTTCTCACATGATGGTTCAAAGATAGTTTTTCGTTCAGAACGAGATGGGAATATGGAAATTTACCTAATTAATGTTGATGGAACTGGTGAGTCAAGATTAACAAATAATACTTATTTGGATTACCAATCCAAGTTTTCCCCCGATGACCAAAAAATAATGTTTAGTTCTGAATTTGAGAATGGTAAGATGGATATATTTCTGATGGAAATAGATGGTACCAATCTCACTAGACTAACTGATTCCGGTGGTAATGATGGGTTCTCTAATTTTTCACACGATGGTTCAACAATCGTATTTGAGTCTGATAGGTCTGGTTACTCTGAAATATTCACTATGAACATTGATGGTTCAAATCAGATAAACATTACAAATTCAAACATTTATCATCGTACTCCTATTTTCACCAACGATGATTCGAAAATTGTTTTTGGTAAACGAACTGGGGGTAAATATGAAATTCATATGATGGACGTCGATGGTGGGAATCAGACTCAATTAACAGACAATAGTACAAATAAATACTACTTCGATATTTCACCGAATGATATGAAAATCGTATACACCTCACAAGATGACACCAAATCCGATATTTATATAATGGATATAGACGGTTCAAATCAAGTTCAATTAACAGATAGTAACTTCGATGATATTGGACCACATTTTTCTCCAGATGGGAGCCAAATCATTTTTAATTCCTTTAGGGATGGAAATTATGAAGTCTACACTATGGACGTAGATGGAAGAAATCAGAGAAACCTGACTAATAACCCCTCTCATGATGTAACCCCCTCTTTTAGACCATGATTATCAGTTCAATTTAGACTTTACTCTATCTGGGTAACAAAACACTCCCATAATCCTTGACTTTTTTATCAAATAGTGTTATTATCATCATATGTTCTAAATAATAACACATAGGAGATTAAAATGACAAAAATTGGCTATTACATGCGAACATCTACCTATCTTCAAAATACCGAACGCCAAGAAGAAAAAGTGGAGAAAGGATGGAAGCTCTATCAAGACAAGGGAGTGAGTGGTAGAACTAATTTTGCTGACAGACCTATGGGCAAGAAACTGCTTACTGATGTGGTGATGGGATTGCTTGATGAAGTCAAAGTCATCCACCTGGACAGACTTGGAAGAAATACTGAAGATGTTCTCAAAACAATACGAACGTTACATGAATCCAAAGTATCGATCCATATCATTAAACAAGGCATCCATACTCTTGTTGATGGGAATGAAAACGCCACAACCAAATTACTGGTTACCATCCTCACTTCAATTTCGGAGATGGAATACAACCTACACCGAGAGCGAATTATGGAAGGTATCCGTATAGCTCAGGCAAAGGGAAGTTTTAAAGGTAGGAAAAAGGGTAGTACTGAATCTATTGAGGCGTGGTCACAGAAGCCAAACGTCCAAAAAGTTAAAACGCTCTTAGAGAAGGGGGTCAGCGTTAGAAAGATTCGTGAAATTATGGGTGTCTCAAATAATTTCTGCTACAAAGTTAAAGATATGCTCTTAGTTCAAGCTAAATAACACTTATGGATCTTACCCTTTCGCAACTGCCCCAACTCAGAGAATTAGTCGTTGGTGGCTCCACCATATTTTAGTGCTATTTCTTCAGCCCTTGCAATTGCCCTCTCGAATTTATCCTTGGTATTGTCTTTAACCTCGCTGACATGTTTGAGATTCCACTCTGAGAATTTTCGCTCAATTATCCATGCAAATTTATGCCATTGAGATTCTGACTGTAGCTTCTTAAAAAGATGTCGCTTCTGCGTAATCAGGGACCTCACTATAAGGGACCCTAACTCTTCATATCTCCTCATATTTTCCAGGGTAGTATCAGATTTTTCTCCAGATGCAAAAGCCTTCCAGTCCTTATATGCCGACCAAGAAAACCTTTCCGGTGATGGAAGTCTGTCATTTACAAGTATAACGAGTTCCTTATCTGTCAGAATAATAGCATTCAAATCTTCACTCAACACTTCTTTAAAGGCATCAATTATTGTATCAGAAATTATTGTCGGTCTTGCCATTATTCACTACCTTTTGGTGATGGAAGAATATAACATTTATGTACTGCGAAGTCATCAAATAATACATCACAAATACCTATATTATCAATTATTTACTTTCCAATAATCTGCCTAAATATTTTGATTTAATTCGGATAATTTCATTCAACATAGCCCGTAAATTTGATTCTTCTTGATAGATGAGAAGGGGTTGAGTAATTTCCGACCGCCAAACAACAGCGTGCCTGTTCCAAAGAGGTTCAGGCTCCGTGGAAACCAAGTGGGCAGTCTTGCCCCCTGGGAGTCACTCTACGGAGTAAAATCAGCTGTTGTTTGGCGATAACTGCTTGAGACTTTCAGGGGCTTCCTTCCAACTAAAAAATGAGTCCCGTGTATTGCTCACAGCATTCAAATGATTAGTTGAGAAATGGAAACGATGTTCTCAACACCCAAATACTTTAGGTGATTATGAGAAAAGAAAAAATCTCAATCGACTCAAATGGTGAACCATTGTTTGAAAACTCATATGATAGATTAATTCTTAATGATGAGGAAAAAGCTGAAGTTAGTGCGGCAATAAAAACCCTTGAGCAATACAAACTTGAATACTCCTCACCCTCTGACAATTCAATTATCACGAGGCTCAACTCAAAAGCTGATACTTTAGACGAGATTGAGCACTATGGAGGATTTGCTTCAGTAATTGGAATCGTTTGGTCTGGTGCCGCTTTGTATTCACTATTGTGGGAACAGAATGCTTCAACAGCCTCTCTTTTCATGGCTCTTAGCATTATCGATTTCTTTTGTATTGCCTATATAATTTTCAAGAATCGAACAAAATAATATTTCTGACCACATTATACATATGGGATAGACACATTATGACTGAGAGCAAGCGATATAGACTACAAAATTCTTCCAAATCTGTCAGTATAAAAGACATTCGCCCCCAGGATACAAATACATCCTCTGACCCGAGTTTAGAGACATCCGTACAATCCTCATCGTCAGAGGTTGGGGTTGCACGATTATTCCTTGGATTCCCACTTTTTGGAGTCGCGTTATTCTTATTGTGGATAAACCATGGTGCTTTGAAAATCCTTCTTCCTCAACAATTTGGTAGAATATTATTTTCCTTTAAAAATGAATCGATAGAATTGGCAATAGCAACAACCGTTGGAGCCCTCATCGTTCCGTATCTCATGCTTTTTGCAACTACATTTTCATTTTGGGTATTATGGCGGCTTTGGGATACCCAGATTCCAAGGCCAGGGAGATCAAGGTTTAATTATTTTGATGTCCTGATTATCTTTGTTTCACCAATACTTCTTGGGATGATCTTAGTGCTCAAGTACATGTTCATAGGCTGAACAATTAACTGTTGATAGTGTTGTAGGCTGGCTGTTTTTACGGTTTCTGAAAACTCAAGTTTTATCAGGTTCGCCAAAATGGATGTTTGAGACAATTCTCAAAATTTTACTCCCTCTCAAAACCTCACATTGAGTTCTTTTTTTATAGTGTAAGTAAACTCCAGCCTCCAAAAAGCTCATATTTCAGAGATATTGATCGGCTTTAAAACCTTACAGAACCTCACATTCACCCCCTTTTATAGTGAGAATAAACTCCACCTGTGCTTTTGCCTTGAACTGGTGACATTTGGAGGATATTCTATCATCATAAGATATTGATATTACTCTTGATAAGTGCTTTATAAGAAATTCCCCTCCCCATACACAATTCACAGCTGTAAAACCTGGAATCAATTAGGGTTAGAAGACACCCTACTTTTTACAAATATTTTCAACTTTTCATGATCCCCTTTGACTCCGCAATAACCGCATCCGAACTGATTCTTTCTAGCATTAATAAAGATCTTGTGACTAGTTCCTGGACATCGTGCTGACCAAATATACCTATTGAGTAACGGTGGTTCTGGATGGAGTCCAAGCTTTCTTGCTTCTGAAATTATTAGACTATTAAGTTGCGACCTCTCCTCCTCCCTTATCTGAATAATATCATCATCCATTCCTTTAACGATGGAGTCATAGTCATTTGTCTCGAGCAGGCCAGGCGATAATAGTTTACTAGGTGAGTGATAGCCAATATGAGCTCTGATCCTGTCGTCGAACAGTCTCATACTGGCTTCGCTTTTCTTACCCTTGATTGGTTCTGATATTAAAAGTTCGGCATCATGATTGTTCCGAATTTCATCATCCACGATTATTGTGTCGCTTTCAGGCTCTAAAATGTAGACACACCATAATTCGTCATATGTTTTAGTTCTCCGCAGGTACAGATATTCGTCAACCTCAAAGATTGACTGGATAACAATCCTGTGAATGCAGACCAATTCAGCCTCTGCAGGTAGTTCAGTTCTTTCGTTTTTATTAGACATAGCAAGGCCCTCCATTTTGTGGAGATCGGGAGGACCCAATATTCTCTAGGTAAAAGATACCGAGAGGGTTTAGCACTTTTTTTGAGTGGATGCAATCCTCGCAAATCACCACTGTTTAATAAATTAATTCTAAAGGGAAGATAGTACTACAGTAGGCAGTACCCTACATAGATATTGCTAAGGTATATCACGCCTCAAAATATGTCTCATTCTCATCCCGATTAATAAAGATTGATTCAAATCCTGATAGTATCTCTTCTACAGATATGTCTGGACGATAGGTGCGTATTTTTATTGCCTCTAAATCAGCCAGGTATTGATTGAGCTTTTGTTTTGTTTCAGGTTGCATTGCGAAATAAGTTTCAATCCGCAATTCAGCTACACTACGCTCTTGTTCGATATCCAAGAGAATGTGAACTCGCTCGGATTGCTCTTCGAGATGTTTCTTAATGAAATCTAAAATCACGATTCAGCCATTTATATGAGTCAGCTCTAAGCCTTTATAAGATAGTTCATTTATCCTGTTCATTGATATACTGAATGAAATCAACAATTGACCGAATTTCATGTTCTGAATACTCATTCCCAAAATACTGAATGTACTTATTAATTGCTTTCACATCAGTGATCCTTACATGCTCATATCTTTTGTGTAGAATAGCTCCAGTTAGAGCTAACACATTATGTACAGATATCCTTCTTTTTCCTAAATCACTATCTAGATCAATATTGCTATTTTTAGTGGCTCGATTCAACACTGCGAACAACGCATATCCGTTTCGCTTTACTTGTCGAACTGGTGAGTAGTATTCACCCTTAGATAGACTCGATTCACTCCAATTCTTCGTTTCGATTACGAATATACCACTTGGACCAACTACAATATGGTCGATTTGAACTGAATAAATCCTATCTTGCTCCAATTTATTATACAGTGGCTTTTCGAAAGAGATGCAAACATCATTAATCACAACATAGGGATTTGGGAGATTCGCTAAAGCTTTAGCTACCTTCGATTCACCGATAGTCCCACTAATCAAGGGATATAAATCCAATAACTTTTGATGAGTCCAATCTAGCTTTCTAACAGCGAATAAGAAATCCGATTCAAGTGCAGAATCGAAGTCATTTGCAATTGATTCCAATCGAGCTTTTAGTTTTTGCAACTTCTGATTATGAGGTGTTAATGCTGAAATGATGGTGTTGGTTTTTTGTTGGTTCAGACGCTGAATTTTCCATTGAAATAATTCTGATTTGAGCTTCCCGTAGATTGACTTGAAGAAGCTCGAGTTTGAGTGAGCCATATCCTGAACAATGTCAGTATACTCTGTCAATTTGCCCTCAAAATAGGAAGACAACTGGACTTCATGTCGTTTCCTCTTCTCCTCCAGCTCTTTAATATTTTTGGGAAGGGTCACTTTTTCATCTTCCAGGCTTTCCCGAACCTGTTTACGGAGTTCTATTCGACTTTGCTTATACTGGTTTTGGAAGTCATGAATCGATTTTACGGAATCAAAATCAGTAATCCGTAAGTTATCTAATTCACGCTTAAGCATCGACATCGACCCAACAGTATTGATAACTTTCGCCATACTATTTGAAACTATCTAGCTCCTTAGGATCAGTTTTCACCATCAATGAATTTTAAAAACTGTGCCCCAAATCCCGTTGATCTCTTTTGCATCAAGCCATTGCTACTCATTGTAGTGTGGAAGGAATCAGTATTCATTAGCCCAGAGTTATACAAATCTTTGTTGATAAGGTCATAGAACTCCCTTTTATCCTTTAATTCTGGAAAAGCACTTTCAAGAATATTAACCAGACCTGCACTTTGGTAACTCGGGAAGGAATGATTGTTTCGCATAGCCCAATCATTAGGATCGTTGAATAAATCCAATATTCGTATGTGCCAATCGGTTAATGAGTCGATAATATTCATAAACATCATTTTTGTAGCAGTATCAACTGAATTTTGGGCTGTGCTATTAATGACTGCATTTTTCAATGCACTCAATTTGAGCTGCTGTGATGTTTTCAATGCTAATTGGCTAGCCGTGAGGAGGGTGTCAACAAAATCCTGATCATTTTGAAGTCGCTCTACCAGTTTATCGTCTTTTTCAATCAACTTTTGTAACGCTCGTCCAACTTCCTCCATCCATGAATTTCTTCGGCTTTCGATTGGGGGAGTCACAATAGTGGAGAATAGTTCAATTGCTGCTGAGCCGAGAAAAGGTACTGCTCCCAGTACTGATTTTGTTAGAGCGTGCCCTGCGTCTTTTTTAGTCTTTTTTGGAGGGTTTAATTTGTTCATCTTTGTATCCCTTGTTGAGCCTAACGCCCTGAGTTTGAGCTGCTTCTCAACATAATTTTACTTTGCATTCACAATGTATCCCAGTAATCTATTATATTAAGCACTGCACGTTGGTGAGTCAGATTACAGCCGTTAAATACATGCTCTTACTTTACGATTTCGAGAAAGCTAAACTCAGTTGGAAATTTTGAGCCGTATTCAAGATACTCAGGTTTCCATACAGCTCCATCCACATACCCCTTAAACTTCTCTCTGGCGAACCATTTTGTTATAATTTTTCCAGCACCTATGTACCCTGTTAAATCATGATCTGAGTAAACATAATTAATACATCTGGCAACTTGTAACGCGTTTAAATAACTATTATCATTTTCAGTCACAGTGTTCCCAGTTATAGTTACCAGATTCTTGTTAGTAGCGATAACGCCGTAGTGTGGGCTGATGGGGAGAAAAGAAAATGCCAATTCACCATTTATTGAGAATAAGAGTGAAGGATGGTCAGAACTAATCAACTCTTCAGTATTTGAAAATACTGGCTGCAGGACCCAATTCTCTTCAAGAAAGGACTTCATGTCTTCTTTATTCGTTGCACCTCCATTTAAGTTTTTAAAAAATTCTGCCATTAATCCTCTAGATACTAGTTCAAATGCACGATAGTTCTCTTCTTGAGTTAAATTTTCATACGAGGGGTTTCGTGCATGAAAATCAATCATTGTTAGAATTATTCCGTAGTATTCTGATTTTTTGAGGTCCTCGTGTGCAAGTATTTTTGAAACAATTCGTGGATAGTCGTTCTCCATCTCATGAAATGAACTTTCAGCACCTTCGGGATCATGGCTAGAATAATGATAATTAGCACACGATAATTTATTAACAGTTTTTATTTTGCATTCGGTGGCATTTGAATAGAATATCTTTGTTTTTCGACCATCTGGATTCCCACCGATTGCAAAGAATTTCATGTAACACGCTGGTAACCAATGTTGATTCTTAAATTTCACCATAAAATAAGAGTTCCTCTCTTTCTTTAATTGATGGCACAATTGGAATGATTCATCAAATGACTAATTATTGTTCTTCTATCATTCACAGTGTACGAATGATTTTAATAATCTATAAAGGGAGTATGTATCCGTCGGTCATTACTATCAACAAAGGCAAGACGCACCCTTATAATCTTATATAAAGGTGGAAAATATGCATGCCTTTTACTCCCACTGTATATTCTTACATCGATTGTAGCTGCATCCAATGGCGCTATTAAAAGAGCGGCATCAGGTTGATATTGATAATGCCCTTCCTCTGAAGGAAGTTGGATTTCCCATGCATCAATGGGGAGTAATCGTCTGGACTGTGGAAGTACAGCATACATTATTGTGCCTGTGTAGAACAGATCCAAGTCAAGGGATGTAATAATTATGCTACTATCAGAGTGATTGAATAATGTAAATCTGAATACTGGAAATTTACTGCTGTCAGCGACATGGATAAAAACGAGCTCTAAATCGTTTGACTTATTTTCGATGGAGTCAAGAAAAGGACGCTCATGAAGAGAATGTAAATCATTTTTCGATACAGGCTCACTTTTTATTAGTTTAAGCTCCTGGGCTATCAGGGATGAAGTTGTTTCCGAGGATGATAAGGAGGCAACGATTGGAAGCACTCCTAATATAGTTGATAGAATTAGACCGACCATTGCTAATAAAACTCCTATTGCAGTTAACTTGCTAACTTTGGACCAATTACGCCACTGATCATGAGATGGGACTACCTGTTTAAAAATAATATATCCTCAGTTCAAAAATTGTGGTAACAAATAACATTATCCACATAGCGGTGATTTATAGTCAGGATAATTCCCTCAATGAACTTATTCCAATCGATTAATAATTAATCGTCGATGGACTCTCCAGCCATGAAATTCATTCTCCTGCCTAGCAGAACCCAACCAGGAATTCTCTTGGGAAAATAGTAATAGGCTACCTTAAAAATGATCTCACGATCTTCTGGGATACTATCTTGGTAATACCTATCAAAATGATGAACAATAATTTTCAGGCCATATTTCGAGTTCGCTAATCTAAATTTTGCATTCTCGCTTATTTTTAAGCGATACCTTCTCAACCATATTTTGCTAATAACAGCAGCCTTAACTTTAGTTAGATCTAAAATGGGTGTCATAATCTTTGGTACATATATCGATTTACAAACTCTAGCATATATAATGGTTCTTGCCCAACAAATCCTGAAGCAGCATTGTTCTGATCAAACCTTTTGAAAACATATCTGCAAGGTTCATCAAGATCACGAGCATATTTGTATAACTCTCTAAGTAACATACTAAATTTCTCGTGATCCATTGTGTCAGAATAACCTGGGCGAATATTGAAATGTGGTAGACTTATTTCTGGTACATAATCTTGCACTACAAAGTAGTAATTTCTTCCAGGAAGGAACTGGACACGGAATAGCACCTGATCACCTCCTTCAAACCTGCACGGCGGGTCACCCTTTAATCGTCTAATTTCACGCACAAGGTCTGTGACTATTTTCTCTTTCGACGTAACTATCTTTGCTTGCTCTGCTTCGAGGAGTTTTACCGAGTCCAAAGCTGCTAGACTCTTTTCCCTTTCAGCGTTTAATGAGTCGAGAGTATTGTTCTTGGCGTTACTTTCGTTCATGGAGACATGAGATATGGCCAACAGAATAAAGATAATAACTATAAACATCTCCACCTGTGTTGTTGCAAAGATTGATTGTTTGCCACCATTCTTGCTCATTTATCGCCTCTGAATTTGTTCTGCAAGCGTATCATTCATTTGTTCCAAAAGTGTTTTCAGAGTTGAAATTTGATCCTCAAATTCTGTATTGGTATCTTTCAATAGAATTAATCTATTGTTATAATCAACATAGGTATCATTTAGCGTACTAGATGTGCGCAAAAAGGTGGCATTAAGATTACTGATACTTTCAAGTATATCTTGGAAAATATCTTTATCGAATGAAACACCGTCTAGTCCCGACACTATCTCACGTAACCGTTCAAAGGCACCCGTTAACCCAGTATCAATAGATTGAATGCTGTCATCGATTTTGGTTACAGCATTGCTCGTGGTGTTTTCTAATCTACCGAAAATAGTTGTATAGTTGGTTTCTAGATGATCTACTGAATTCCCTAAGGCGGTTTCTAATTGAGTAATATGGGTTTGTGTCTTAGCCTCTACTCCTTCGACTATAGTTGCAAGATTTCCATGTATGATGCCCATATTATCTTTGATATCTGAAGCTATATTATTTGCAGAGAGTTCCAAATTAGTAGTTACATTTGTGAGTGAGGCTTTCACACCAATCATTCCTTCAGTAATACTATTTTGTACTCCTCCAAGTGATTCGCGAAGCCCTGCATTTACATTGGCTGATATTCCTGCTAATTCTTGAGTATTCGATTTAGCTTCTGTTATGCTGATGCTCAATTGATTAAAGAGCTCTGATATTTGCTCACTGTATTGCGTAGAGATATTCTCTGTATCTAAATGGATTGAATTCATATCGTTGACTATGTTATTAACGTGATTGTTGATTTGTTCTTGGAAGAAAGTAGAAACATGTGCAATCCCGCTGATGATTTCAACTGATTGATCATTCAAAATTTGCTTAAAATTATCAGAAACTTTTTGGGATTGTGATATATACGAATCAACCAGTTTATCATATGATTCCAAAATTACAGTACTCTTTTCATCCGTTTCCGATGAAATTAATCCTAACCTTTCTATGTAATCGTCTACCATATCAAGAATTCGCTGATTCGCATCTTCTACTTGTTCATCAGTAGTACGATCAAATTGAGATAGAAATAAACGAGCGACTATCCCAATTATTGTGGTAATCAATGCTATAGCAAATAGTTCGAGAATCTTATCGGGTGAATCAACATCAATTTTCACCCATGTCGATGACAGTAGGGATATCATAGTAAACACGAACCCTAAGTAGTAGACACTATCAGCAAACTCGCTAGTAGACCTGATCTTTTTAGATGCAGAAAGGCCGTAGGCTATATATAGTAGCATAGCCACTACAGGTCCTATCCAACCAACAGGTGATCCACCCCCTGCAAAAATCATAATTGTACCTAGAATAAATATTAGGCCGAAGGCTTTGTTTAATTGAGATTTATATCTGTCTATTTTCATACCTTACCTAAATGCTTTTTCTAAAAATTCAACTATTTCATCTGCATCCACAGACACTAGATGCTCAATCTTATATTTTTTTGCCCCCATTTTTTCCAAATTCCCTTCAAATTCCCTTTTAGCGTCCTTTAATACTTGTGTATTTATAACTGAATCCTGACTGTATTCGTAAAGAACTACTACAACTATATCAGTGAGGTCTATATTGTTTATTACTGATGAATCTCGACCACTGTAATTGAGCAAGTCAGTGTACATTATTATTGCTTTTCCATACAGCCGTTTGGAGGAGAGAATTTCGGCTGATTGATGCAATGCTCCATAAATATCCGTGCCTGGAGCTATGTCAGAATCACGGACTTTCTCTATACAATCGTAGAATTGATCAAAGTTTTGAGGTGCTGGTTTATATAAATTTGGTTTCTCAATTCTCATTGCACGACAAAAACCACCGATATTTATAGATTGTTCAGAAATTGTAGATACAAAATGTTTTTGTGGATATTCTGGGATACCTTCAGATTTGTCCACAATTGCTTCAAAGATCTCTTCGGCAGACTCTGTAGCAAAATTTACTGTTGTAGCGTGAAATGATCCTGAAACATCAAACAAATAAACTACTCTGAGCCCATCCTTGGCAGAGGTGGATGTGCTAATCAAGGTGGCAAAAATTAAGATTCCAAATAACTTATACATTTGATTTTCTCCATATAATTTCTCTTACTACTTTGCCTGGTGCTGAGACTACAACTATTACACCCCAAACCATTAATAGCATCATTCCTATTATATTTAATAAAATAGTTCTACTCAGGTATTGGATCACCCAAATGAATAGTAAGTAGGCTAACTGAATTACATAAGTAAATGACGAGAAAGCTGCGTATAGTAATGATGATATATAATATGCTGCTAAAGGCATTAGTATACCCATTAACAGTGCAATAATAAAATCATTGTTCTTGTAATTAATAAGTAATGTAGTAGCGATCATCACGCCGAATAGGATAACTCTACCCAATAATAGCTTTGTTGAAAGTTTTTCTTTTTTCTCTCCAAGTTCTTCGTGCTTTTGAAATAATTTTCCGAAATCTATCCCTACCAAGATGGGGGTTGCGGTCAAAAAGAGAGCGATGATATGGATTAAGCTGAAATGAAGGATGTGAATATCAAAAACAGATGGCAATTGGAAGCTACTGATAAAAATCTGATAAATAGTATAAACCAAAAGACTCCAAAGTATGATGACTCCAATATCAACAAATATTTTACGATATACGGCTTGCTTTGTTGTTGGATCTAACAATTCATTAGACCCCTCATTTTTGATTTCCTGTCGAATTTTAGAAAGTTGTATAGTAACTAAAGATTCGATTGAAGATGGTGCTTCATCAGAACCTGAAAATGATTTCAATATCTCATGCGTCTTGTCAGGTATTTGATCAATTGTAGACGCGAACTTTGATAGTTTTGCGCTTAGAGGGTTCATGACATCAATGACTCTTTGAACCTGTTTCTTGATTCGATCTACATAGTCCATAGATCTATTACTAACTTTTTCAAAACTCCTTTTTTCGGATAACTCTGACATGTAGAGTCCAAGCATAAATTCTATGATACCTAGCCCTAAGCCGAAGAATGCCATGAAGTAAGTGGAAATAGTGTACAAAATACTTTCCTCTGGTATTTTGAGAAATTTAGCAATATCCACTCTCGCTGAGAGGGCTGCAAATGAATACAACTCCACAATTATCAAGAAAGTAAATCCCATTAGGATCCAAAATTTATATGTACCCACCATCGGTGCATATTCATCTGTCTCCTCTTTACGAACCTGATGGCTATATATCCAACCACATGCAATCTCTAACATTCCAAATATCATGGCCAATGGATGTGCTAATTCGATCCTTATTGGATATTTTAGAATTGGCAAATTGAGCCCAAACATATCACTGAAGAACTGTGAGAGTAAAAAAGTATTAAAGAATAGTACGGCTACTGACAACGCAATAGCAGCCCACAAATTCCCCTTTACGCTTACCTCTACAGCCTTAACAGGTGTGGTTATTTTAGAAACTTTGCTCAACGAATCCTCTAACTGAAGATTGCTACTTTGAATTTGTTCTGTATGTTTGAAATTAACTGATTGTACCGCGTCTTTAATGTCTACAGCAACGTTTCTTCCAAAAGAATCTACTCTTTCAATGGTATCACTGAGTTTTGATACTAGTGCCATTTTGGTATTCATGGCATTTGCAACTAGCACCTTATTTGCCCTAGCGTTTAAACTTGTCACATAATCATCAGTTAATCTTTTGTGAAAGCTTGTTAGTTTTCCAATGAAAATGTTGTATAGATTTGAGGCAATATCGAAACACCTCGTACTAAAATTCTTTAAGTCGATCAATAAATACTTTTTAAGAAAGTCGATTAATAGAGAGAAGCATAAAAGGGCAAAAATGATAAGAGCCCAATTTAAAATATATATAAAGCTGTTTTGAAAGGTCAATTTAGCCTCCAGTTAATAAAGAGATACTCTGAATCTATATCATCTGATAATTTTATTTGTGTTGCCAACAGTAAATGCTCCCTCCGCTTGATTTCCGTTTGCACTGAGACCCTTTTTTAGTTGTGGCACTACACCTAATGCCTGCACTGGGTTCTGGAGCTTTCGGTTTAGGCGAATAATTTGGCTTATGTTGATAGCAAAAAGTATCTATAACCTTAATGTTACGTTTACACCTAAGTCCTGCCTTGGTAGTCCCCAGACATTGCTTCCCAGATGAACTAAAATTGGAACTTGCGTCTTTGATATTCCAATCTGAAAAATCATATTCGCTCTCTAAGTCCTCTTCTTCGACATCTGGGATAGATGGGAAAAAATCTAATCCTGTTCTATTTTCAACTACATCGACTGAAACTGCGAAAGATGAGAGAGAGCTTGCACTTTTTGAATGAGGTAGAATAAACCCAATTGCTTTATGTTCATCTCCTGAATAATCAAGAATCACTTTAAAATAGTATCCTGGGATTGTTACCCTGTTCGATCCGATTGAGCCCCGATTAGATTCAAAGATTGGACCCGTTACTACATATACAGCTTGGTTTTGAAAGGCCATATTTCTCACTGCAGACTCTAAACTTTTCCAGATTCCTCTATTAAAGCCTGGATCTTGAGGGCTCATATTGCTCATGAAAAAGGATTCAGACATATATGTGCTATTCAGCTTCATGTCAGCCGCTGGGGCTAAATGACCTCTATCATAACCTGACCCCTTATAATCTGATTTTGATGCAGACCCTGTCGAAACATTTGGGTCGGATCTAAAATTGTCAGTCCTCTTTTGGCTGCCACTTACCTCCTCAGAAGTAAGCTGATATGCTACCCAGCGTGCTTGTTCGTGTTCTTCACTATATCCAAGGACATATGCAGAATGTCTGATTATTTCATCATTAAATGGACTTAATGGGATTTCAAGGAGAGATTGAGCGAAACTCTGAAAACCAATAGCTAGAAGAGTTATTGTTATCAGCGATCTTCTGAAATATTTCAAAATTATTTGGCCCAAGATAGAGTAAACCATTTAAAAAGTCTCTCCAATATCAAATGAGGATTCTTATTAATTCTGACATGCAGAACCTTTGCTTCCCTATTGAGTTCATCTTCCTGAAATACGAGTGTGCCCTATGATATTATTTCTAGAAGCCCTCAAAATAGAATGATTATTCTCCGCAATTATCAGAGTTTACAATTATGACACAAAGTTAAGTACAATTTACTTAAACGCAATTTCATGACAATTATCATCACTATCAAATCTTAATACTTCAATATCCAAATTGTGAGTCTTTAGCACTGTCATAACCCCGATCCTTTATTTACGTATAACGCTTTAGGCTTGAGTTGCGAAGTTATTCACTCTTTTCCTTTGGAGACCATCTAGCAGCATCGATAACTGACCATAGATGAATGATCCAACCAATAAATACAAACCAGAGGATCACTGCAAGAACGAATTGAATCAATGCAATACCAACTCTTCCCTGTAGAAGTTGACCTAGTCCTGGAATAAAGAAACTCACTAAAGCAGCTAACACATTACCTCCAGATCCTTGTCCTGACATGTTGCCCTCCTTTATTTATTCTCAGTCGGCTCTAAGCCTTTGTTTGCTTCCATTTCAATCAAAAATGCATGTAGTTCTGAGCATAAGACGCACTAGAACATGGCCCTTTCCAATCATCAATCATTATGTATCCCTTCACAATTCCTCCAGGTGCCCAAATCCAACGGTCACCGTAGAACAAGTACAAATCACCCATACAGTCATCGCTGGCTTTTTCGCGCCCCAATTCAGTATGTAGTTCGCTGATTGAGAATCCTGCCTTCACACTAGAAAAGTTAATAGAACGGGAGTTGGGAAATGCCTTGTATGTAGTTGCATAAGACGCGCTAGAACATGGCCCTTTCCAATCATCAATCATTATGTATCCCTTCACAATTCCTCCAGGTGCCCAAATCCAACGGTCACCGTAGAACAAGTACAAATCACCCATACAGTCATCGCTGGCTTTTTCGC
>Ga0233446_1001069_pt1 | contig 22086 bp, 23 predicted proteins | sample SI_124_October20_4_FD_182780 | JGI IMG/M metagenome (GOLD analysis project Ga0233446, IMG submission 182780) | Seawater microbial communities from Saanich Inlet, British Columbia, Canada - SI_124_October2016_120_MG | ecosystem: Environmental > Aquatic > Marine > Inlet | place: Canada: British...
TATTTACATGTTCTTGTATATAGTAAACTGAATGATGATAACTTCCTAATTTTTCTTTATGATCAATTACTGCTTCAGCTGCTTCTCTAACATCAATAAATGAATTTCTTCCACTTGAAGCAAAAGCCAAGTATTTGGAAAAGGATCATCGGGATCTATTTCACTATTTGAAGTTTTCAAAATTAGATATTCTCTTTCAGCACCCTCTCCTCTATAAATTACTGCAACAGCAGTTGGGCGATATTCTTGTTCAGCTTGAAGTTTTTTAACTAATTCATCAACAAACATTTTTTTAAGTTATAACTCATTATATAAAAACATTTTTATACTCTAAGAATTTTAAAATTGGTATGAAAAAAGGACAACTTTCTATATACATAATTGTTGGTTTGATTGTAATTGCCTTAGCTGTAGGTTTTTTTGCGCTAAGAGATAGTGATGATAGACTTGAAGTTTTAGACGAAGAAAAAGATGAACAAACTTCTTTTTCTGCTGATAAAGTAAGTTTTCAAAACTACTTTGATGAGTGTGCGAAACTTGGAGTTTTACAAACTAATCAAGTTATAGGTATAGATCCTGAACTTGAAACTGCTTATGAAGATTATGTTACTAGATATATTGACTCTTGTATGAGTGACTTTGTTACTCAATTAGAAGCGAGAGGTTTAGAAGTTGTTAAAGAAACAACTACAACTGATCTAACTATAACTGATGATGTAGTTTCTTTAGAAATTAATTATCCTGCAGAAGTTTCAGATGAAGCAACAAAATTCTCTTTTAATGAATATGAAACTACACTAAGTAGAACACAAACAATAAAATTAAATGGCGGAATTGCAAACGAAGAAGTTGTTATCCTTTCAACTGATAAAAATACTAAAATTATAATTCCAGCCGGAACAAAAGTTACTGATGAAAATGGAAATCCAGTTGAAGAAGTTTCATTAAGGATTTTAGAAAAACATTTTGAGGGTTTAGATAATAGCGCAACTATTGGTAAACTTTTATATCAAGGATTACCTGAAGGTGCACAATTTTCAGAACCTATAGAAATGGTAATGACTGTAAGAAGTGAAGATTTACCTGATATGATGAGTGAACATGCTTTATCCATTGCTTGGTGGGATGGATATATTTGGAGAGCTCTTCCTACATCTGTTAATGAAGAAGGAAGTTTAAGTGCAAATGTTGATCATTTTACAGCTTTTAGTATTGCTACATGTAATGACATTAAAAGAGATGGTAGTAATAAACCAGAAGGAAGTCCAAATATGGAAATCACAACACCTCTATTATATCAACAAGAATTTGAATACAGACAACTTACAGAAGAAATTAAAGAACAACTAGAAGACGATAAAATTGAAAGTAAAATTGAAGAATATCAAAATTTATACAGCACAGAAGAAGAAAAAACACCAGATATTTGGAAATTTCAACATGGTTCTTGGAATTTTTGGGCCGGGTTTGAATCAATATTTATGAATCCATTTAGTTTAGACGGGTTAAGATTAGGTTTTGAGTTTGTTGATCCCTCTGCCTCCACAGCTCCTCTAATGACTTCATCACCAATATTATCTTCTTTTGGACCATTACCTACGACTGTCAGTGGTACTCCTGGACCTATGATGCATGAAGGAAAATTATTTTCATATCCTGATGGTTTTTGTTTAGAGCCTACTGAAGATGACAGTGCTTGGAAAATGGATAGAGAGGCAGTAGTACCTAAAAAAGAAGAATTTATGAAAGTTTTATTCAATGAAGATGATAGAATTGTTAGAAGTATTTCAATGATGTCAAATGAAATAAGACAATTTGGAACTAATAGATTTCTACAATGTAATCAACCTAGAGAAGAACAAAAAACTACGAGAGTAACACCTTATTGTTGTTGTTGGCAATTTGCTGAAGATGACTTTAGATGTTATAATGAAGTTATGGGAGAACAACAATGTTATGAAAGATTAAAACAAGATGAATATCTTACTGACCCAGATACTTTTGAAGATGACACTGAATTGTTCTCAATTGATGATGCTAGACCTAACCCAAATGATGTTACTGTTTATGATAGTGATTCAGAAGGTAAAACTAATATGTATAGCACAGGTGATGCTATAACTAATTGGCATTGTGGTAATGTTTTTGCTGATGCAGATGAAATTTACACCGAAAAAGGAGAAGATGTCATTGACAGAGAAATATATGGTTACAATGATATTAATTGTGTAAATGGTTTACTTAAAGATGCAGGAACAGAAGGAGGTAACTGGAGATCTGACAATCTTGAACAAACTTCTTCAGTATATGAAATCAGATTTGCACCAGGCGGTGCATCTTGTTATGCTGGCTCAACTGTTGTTTATGAAACACTTAATGGTGACAGTTGTGAAGGACCTGAATCATTATCAGGACCACTAGAATTATCTTACCCTGATCAAAGAGACGGTGAAGATTCTGTAATTGCATACGTACTAAATGAAGTTACCACAAGCAATAGAAAAGGAATGTGTGCTGATTGTTATGCCACTATTACTTTACTTGCTAAGGAAGGAACCTTTTTCTCTCCTGAAAGTGAAAGGCATTTCTCATGTACTGCTAATGAAAATAATGACTATAAATTAATTTACAATGGTGGTTTACCTGAATGTAGAGTTTGTGTACAAAGTAATGTTGTAGATGGATTATCTGAAACTGAACTTGAAGGACAGTATGTATATATAATCGATAATGAAGAAGTATATAATACTGCAACTTCTGATAAATGTGACATCAAAGATGGTTGTGGTGATTGTTTAAAATACCCACAATCTGAATCCATTGATGGACTATGTACTCCAACTCATCAAGGAGATAAATTTTGTAATCTTAAAAATGATGGAAAAGGATATTTATGTAACAATGGAGCATTACAAGTTATGACTTCAAGTGAATATGAAGATTTATGTTATGACTGTTTAAATAACCCATCATCTAGTGAAGATTGTGTGGAGGTAGTATAAAATGAAATCTAAAAATTTAATTTTTGTTTTAATCCTTGTTTTATTTGCTTCAATGGTAAGTGCTAGAACTTTTCATGGAAAAACTAGTCTTTGTGGACAATGGCTAAAATTGGAAGGAATTGTAGAAACAAGATATGGTGCTGGTACATATGGTGACGGATTTATTTGTTGTTATGATGAAAATTATATTGATCATTCCGGAATGGATGGAGTTATGACTGCTTTACAAAGTGGTATAAATGGTTTAGCAAATAGTGCTGCAACCATGCTTTATTATGCTTGGCCTCATGAATGTAGTCCGGTAGAACTTGTATGTAATGGAATTGCAGGACTTGCAGAATATAAACCTATAATGGCTCAAGTTCAACCTGCTTGTGCTAGTTTAGCAAGTTATATAGGTTATCCAACTTGTGCAACTTCAGGGCAAATTGGAAAAAATACTTGGAATTCAGAAAGTCCTCCTTGTTGTCCAGGTTTAAGTAATGCATGGTACAGAAAAGAGTGTAAATAATAAGTAAATTAAAATTTACTTATCCATTTTCTTTTTGCTTTTTTTACTTCTTCTTCTACAGATTTACCAGTTTCATTTCCAATTAATTTATGCGCTGGGAGCTTAGTTATAGCATTCGCACCTGCTTTAAGAAGTAAACTTATTTCAGGAATTCTATAAATTGCTGTTCCTGCAATAATTTCAATAGTTGGAAAATTAATTCTAATATTAGCTATCCACCATGCAACTTCAATTGGGCTAGGTCCTTTTGTAAATGGTGTTTCTTGAACTGGACGAAGTGCGTAAACAGTTATTCTATCAAGTGAATTTTCCTCTATAAATTTTTTTAATAATTTAAAATCAGAACGAGTTTCTCCTAGACCAATAATTATGGCAATACTCTGTTTAAAACCTAGTTTCCTAGATTTTTTCATCATTTCAATGTAAGGTTCAATAGGTTTATCTGGACAAACTTTTTTATGTAAAATTGGGTTAATTGTTTCTATACTACTAACAATTCCTCCTACATAAGGTTTAATTTCATTAATCAAATTAGATCCTACTTCACCTAAATTTATCCAAATTTTTTCACCTAATGTTTCACTAACTTCTTTAATTATACTAACTAATTCTTTATCATCTAATATTCCATAACCACCAGTTAAAAATTCAAGTCTCCAGTTTTGTTTTTTAATAAGCTTCGCTTCCTTAATCACACTTTCAAATCTTCTTCTAGCCATTTTAGGATGTTTGATTTTATGCTTAATAGTACTTCTAAAACAAAAAGTACAAGTACCTCTATCACAGTACCAAGAAAGAAATATACATCTACCAAACCAAGTATCACCATTAAAATTTTTCCAATAAATTTTATCTGCTTTATCAATTAATGGTTGAATTTCTTTAGTATCAGGTAACTCAATTATTTTTTCCATTTAAAAGAAAGGTAAAAAAGTAATTATTTATAGGTTTTGTATAAATTTAGATTAAAACTTCTTTAATTATTTTAACAACTTCATCAACATTATCCTTGCTAAATATAATTGGAGGAAGCAATCTTATAACTGTTGAACCTGTTGGAATTGTAAGTAGTCCTTTTTCTTGCATTAATTTTACAAACCTAGAACACTTAGCTTTAAGTTCAATTGCTATCATGAGTCCCTTTCCTCTGACTTCTCTAATCAGTCTGGAATCAATTTTTTTAAGTTCAGAAATAAAATAATTACCAATTTCACTTGCATTTTGAAGTAAATCATTATTTTTAATATAGTCAAAAGTTTCAAGTGCTGCTGCGCAAACTAATGGATTTCCCCCAAAAGTATTTGTATGTGCTCCTCCAAAAAGTTTTTCAGATACTTCTTCACTAATTAATGTAGCTCCCATTGGTAAACCACTAGCAATACCTTTAGCCATACATATCATATCAGGTTCAATATTATAATGATCAATTGCAAATATTTTTCCAGTTCTACCCATTCCAGTTTGAATTTCATCAATTACCAATAATGCTCCATATTCTTCACATACTTTTTTGACATTGATAAAAAAATCATCATCAGGTAATCTAATTCCAGATTCTCCTTGAATAGGTTCTAAAAATACTGCTGCAGTGTTTTCATTAATAACTTCTTTAAGTGAATCAATATCATTAAATGAAAAATGTGTTACTTCATTTAATAGAGGACTAAAAGGTTCATTGTATTTTTTCAATGTTTTTGTCAAAGATAATGCACCCATAGTTTTTCCATGATATCCCATTTTAGCTGCAATAATTCCAGTTTTTCCTGTAGCTAATCTAGAAAATTTAATTGCTGCTTCAACTGCTTCAGTTCCAGAATTACAAAAAAATACTTTTTTCAGATTTTTTGGACTTAGTTCCACTAGTTTTTTAGCAACTAACGATCTTTGATCATTAACAAAACTTCCATGTAAATTTGTTAATTTACTTAATTGATTGTTGACTCTTTGATTTATCTCTTCAACATTATGTCCTAAAATGTTTACACCAAAATTTGACATACAATCAATGTATTTTTTTCCTTGATCATCAAATAAATATACTCCTTGACCTTTAGTAATTGTTAATCCTCTACTTCCATATGTTGGAGCAACATAATTTCTATGCATTTCTTCGTAATTTGCCATTTTTACCTCATAAGTTTTTTATAATTTTTAACCCGCTTTTGAACTCTTACAAGTCTACGTGCGGGACCCTAGAAGATGTTTTCTTCAAAGGGGCGCGGGGAACTGCGCATCAACATTATTCTATTATTGTTCCACCACCATTCATAGCATCACTAATTGGGTTTTCAACTCTACCATCTGTTAAAATTACTTTACAATGTCCTTTTTCAAATAATTTTCTTAAAGCTAAAACCTTTCTTTTCATTCTACCAACTACTTGAGATTCTCTTCTTTCAAGTTCTATTTGAGACATTTGCTTTATTAAAGTAGATTCATCATCTTTGTCTTCTAAAAATCCTGGTGCTTCAATCAAACTAATAATAGTATCTGCATTAATGCTTTCTTTTAAAACACGAACAATATCATCGTTTTCAGTATTAATTGCAAATCCATTTTCATCTAATATAGGAACTGTTAAAACTGGAACAAAATCATTATCCAATAAAAGTGTTAAAAGTTTAATGTTTATTTCAAAGGGTTTTCCTGAAAAATCTTTAATTAATTTTATTTTAGATCCTTCTTTAACTCTAATTCCTCTGTTTCTTTTACCTTTTATAATTGCACCATCAAGTCCAGTTAAACCTACAGCATTAATTCCATTTTGTTGACATATTTCAACAATTCTTTTGTTAACTTTTCCTGAATATGCCATCATCATTATATCTAATGCTGCTTCATCAGAAAACACACTTGAATAACCTTTAACAGATGTAACAGTTTTTCTAGGTTGTCCTAAATCTTGCGCTAATTTATCTCTTTCATAATTAGCTCCATGAACAATAATAAAAGGTTCATCTAAATTAGCTAAATCTTTTATTGCTCCTTCAATATTAATGTTTTTTCCGCCACCAATTTTAATAATTATCATAATTGCATCACTTCGCAATTATGAAAACTCAAAAATCTATAGATTTTTTCTGTTATCATTTTGTATCACCACATCATTTCAGTATTATTTTCAATTTTTATCCAACCTTCTTCATTTTCATAAAGCATTGAACAAATAATTAATTCATTATCATTTTCTTTAAAATTCATTGTAAAATAATTAGGTCTTTCACTAAAATTTGTTGATAAGAATATGTTTTCTTTAGTTACAATTATTACATTAATTGCTTTGTATGCTTTTGTTCTTTTTTTTAAAAATCTAATTCCTTTTTCAAGCATATCTTCTGATTTTCCTTTATCAAATCTTTTAATGAAATTAAATATTTTTTCTGCTCCAATTCTTCCTTTTTCTTTAATTCTTACTCCAGATAATTCACCATTAAAAACAAAAACATATTTATCATCATAAAAAGGCATGTTATTTTTAACAATTATATCTTTATCTTGAAAAGCAGATCTAGCGTGAACAACTAAGAATTTTGTTTTAGAAAATTGTGTTAAATCATCTTCGAAAATAGGTTTAATATTTTTATAATGAATCCAATCATTATTTGAATTTAAATAAGCAAGCCCCCATCCATGTCCTTGATATTCTTCAGAATCTCTACAAATCTCTGCAAATTCTTTTAGATGATTGCTTATACTAAATTCATTTTTTGATTTTACAACAAGTAATCTACACATTTTTAATTCAGTTTCATAGTTTTTTGTTAATAATTTGGACTACTTTTCATTTTTTAGAAAATGTAGTTCCAGTTATTTTGATTTCTAACCTTTGAAAAGGTTAGATTGGGTGCAAACCTGGAAACTCTAAACCTAATGTTTCATCAAAATTAAACATTAAATTCATACATTGAACTGCTTGACCAGCAGCACCTTTCATTAAATTATCTATTGCACTAATAACAACTAATCTATTAGATTGTTTATCAATTTCAAATCCTATGTCACAATAATTAGTTCCCCATAATAATTTAGGTTCAGGGTACCTATAGATTCCTTGTCTTTCTTTAACAAGTCTAATAAATGGTTCTTGCCCATATTCTTGCCTATATACTTTCCAAACATCTTTGTCTTGTAAATCTTCTTTCAATACAACATGACCTGTCATTAATATTCCTCTTACAATTCCAATACTTGTTGCACTAAATGCAAAATAAGGACTATTTAATTCTTGCATAACTTCAGCCATATGACGATGACCTGTTGGTTTATAACTTCTAACAACATCTTTTCGTTCAGGATGGTGACTACCTGGAGTTGACTTATTTCCTGCTTGACTACTTCCTGCTTTTACTTCAACAACAGTCTTTTCCATATCAATCATATTATTTTTAAAAAGAGGATACAATCCCAAAATTGTTGCTGTCGCATTACATCCTGCAGCTGCTACATAGTCTGCTTTTTTAATTTCTTCTTTATGTAATTCAGGAATTCCATAAACAAATTTATTTAAAATTTCAGGACTTGGATGATCAAAATCATACCATTTAGAATAATCCTCTTTATTTTGTAATCTAAAATCTGAACCTTTATCAATTATTTTTTTAGTTTTAGACATAATATATTCTATTTTTTTTGAACTTACTTTATGAGGCAATCCTAAAAATATAACATCTACTTCTTCAAGATCTTCAATACTTGTAAATTTTAATTGAGTTCTTTTTCTTAAATTTGGATGAAGTATATGCACAAATTTACCTATGTTACTCTCACTAGTAACATTTACAATTTCAACATTTGGATGCTGTAATAATAATCTTAATGTTTCTCCACCTACATAACCTGATGCTCCTACAATACTTACTCTAATTTTTTTCATTTTTTTGATTCACCATTTTCTCTAAATATTTTATCATAATTTCAGGAATATTAACTCCTGTTGTTTTTATACTATTTCTAAATTCCATTGTGTGGTTAATTTCATTTACAACATATCCTTTATCTGATTCAAATAAATCAATTGCAACTATGCCTCCACCAACACACTCTGCTGCTTTTTTGCATATGTCATCAATCTCAGGAGTGATAGGACAATTTGAAGCACTGCCTCCTCTTGCTGTATTTGTTATCCAATGTTTAGATTCCCTGTAAATTGCACAAATTGTTTTTCCTCCAACAACAAATGCTCTAATATCACGTCCAGGTTTATCAATATATTCTTGGATGTAAAAAATTGAATGATGATATGTTCCTAAAACTTCTTTATGTTCTAATATAGTTTCAGCTGCATTTCTTGATTCCACTTTTGAAATTAATCTTCCCCAACTACCTACACCTGGTTTTAATACAACAGGATAACCCATGTCATCCATTGCAGTTAATGCTGCTTTGGCTGTGAATGCAACTCTACATTTCGTTGTAGGAACATTGTGTTTATCAAGTAAAAGTGAAGTAATAACCTTATCACCGCAATTTTTTATAACTTCATAACTATTTACAATAGGAATATTTCTATTCTCTAGAATTTTTGTAATATAAATTGCATGTGTATGCGATATACTTCTTTCTAAAATTATATCAACATCAAAATAATTTTTCTTTTCTAAATCAAATACACATTTCCGAGTATCTATTTGAACTAATTCATGCCCTCTTTTTCTAATTTCTTGGAAGAGTAATTTTTCTTCTGGTCGAATTCTTGAACAAAGTACTCCAATTTTCATTGTTGCACCTCGCTATATTTTCTTTCAACATGGTCAATTATTTCATTTACAATATTTTTATCAAACAGTGAAAGAATTTTTGAAAACTCTACTGTATAATTTATTTCATTAACCAAAATTTTATAACCTTTTTCAAGCATATCAACAGCTACAATCTCTCCTTTTACTGCTTTTGTTGCAGCAAGAGCTAATTCTCTGATTTCATTTGTTAGTTCACATTTTTCAATAGTTTGATTATTTTCAATATTTGTCATCCAGTGTTTTGAATAACGATAAATTGCTCCAACAACTTTATCTCCAACAACAAAAACCCTAATATCTCTTCCAGGTTTATTTACATGTTCTTGTATATAGTAAACTGAATGATGATAACTTCCTAATTTTTCTTTATGATCAATTACTGCTTCAGCTGCTTCTCTATCATTTATTTTTGAACAAAGAGCCCCCCAAGTACCAATTGCAGGTTTTAATACTACTGGATATCCTAGTTTCTCAATTGCTTCTAGTGCAGAATCTCTAGTGAAAGCAATAACAGTTTCAGGTGTTGTAATATTATTTTTTAGTAAATTTTCAGTTACAAGAAATTTACTCCCACAAATTTCAGCAGTTTCACTTGAATTTATAGTAAGAATACCAAACTCATTTAATATTTTCATTGCATAGTATGCCCTAGAATGACTAATACAACGTTCCAAAACAATATCTACATCAAGTTCATTTTTTTCAAGCTTAAAAAAAATTTCACGATCATTAATTAAAATTATTTTATGACCTCTTTTTTTTGCTTCATCAATAAGAGCTTTTTCATCTTTTCTAAGTCTTTCATAAAGTATTCCAATTTTCATTTTATAACATCTCCTTAAGATTATTAATAACAACATTTGTAAATTCAATTGAATTTAATGAGCCACCTAGATCCTTAGTTGTTTGATTATTTTTAATAGCTTTAAGCATTGCTTTTTCAATTAATTTTGCATACCGATTTTCCCCTAAATATTCAAGCATTAATTTGGCAGCTAAAAAAGTAGCAGCAGGATTTGCTTTATTTAATCCAACATATTTAGGAGCTGACCCATGTACTGGTTCAAATACTCCATAATTTTCTCCGATATTTCCTGAATTAGCTAAACCGAGTCCTCCTATTAATGCTGAAGCTTCATCACTTAAGATATCTCCAAACATATTAGTTGTAACAATTACTTCAAATTGTTCAGGTTTTTTTATAAGCTGCATAGCACAATTATCAACAATCATATCTTCCATAACAATTTGTGGAAACTCTTTAGCTACCTCTTGTGCTACTCTTAAAAATAGTCCTGTTGTTTCTCGTAGAACATTTGCTTTATGAACAACTGTAACTTTTTTCATATTATTCTTTTTCGCAATATTAAAAGCATATCGTATAACTCGTTCACTTCCTTTTCTAGTTATAATCATTTCAGTTATAGCTCTATTACCTTCATCTTCAACTCTTTCAGACCTAGAATACAATCCTTCAGTATTTTCTCTAACCATGATTAAATTTATTCCTGGTCTAGAAATTTTATTTGGTATAGATTTACATGGTCTAACATTAGCATATAATTCAAAATGTTGTCTAAGTCTTAAAATGGGAGAACTATAATTAGGAATATTTGGAGGAGTTGTAACTGCTCCAAATAGTGTAGCATCACTATTTTTTACTTTTTCTAGAGTTTCATTTGGTAATGAATTTCCAGTTTTTACATAACAATCATATCCAATATCCCCATAGATAAATTCCAAATCTATAGGTAGTGTTTTAAGTAAATTGATTGTATTTTCAACTACTTCAGGTCCAATTCCATCTCCAGGTAAAATGCATATTTTGTAACTCATTGTAATTCCTCAATATCATGATTTTTTAAATAATTAACAATGCCACCTGCTTCAACAATTTTTAAAATAAATTCAGGTAAAGGCTCAGCTTTGTATTCATCATTATTAATTATAATTTTGCCTGTTTTCAAATCAACTTCAATTTCATCTCCTTGTTTTGCATCAATATCGCATTCTAAAACTGGAAGACCAATATTAATTGCATTTCTAAAAAAAATTCTTGCATAAGATTTAGCAATTACACATTTAACTCCTGATCCTTTAATTGCAACAGGAGCATGTTCTCTAGATGACCCACAACCAAAATTAGATCCTGCTATAATCACATCCCCTGTCTTTACATTTTTTGAAAACTCAGGTCTAACTTCACAAAATACATTCTTTGCTAACTCCTTAGGATTAATTGTTAAATTAAACCTTCCAGGTATTATTTCATCTGTATTTACATCATCACTAAATTTCCAGACTCTACTCATCTATCTCACCTACAATAATTCTTGGATCAGTTATTTTTCCAGCAAGAGCAGTTGCTGCTGCTGCTGCTGGGCTTCCTAAAAATATTTTTGCCTTTGGACTTCCCATTCTACCTGTAAAATTTCTATTCATAGTGGTAAACGCATTTTCATTATCTGCCAAAATTCCACCATGTCTACCTATACAAGCACCACAACCAAAACCAGTTACAATACAACCTGATTCATTAAAAATTTTTATTAATCCGTTTTCTAAACATTTATCATAAATCCTTTTTGAAGCTGGAGTAATAATTACTCTTGTATTTTCACTAACTCTTTTTCCTTTCAAAATACTTGCCACAATTTCTAAATCTTCATATCTTCCATTTGTACAAGTTCCAATAAACACTTCATCAATTTGGATATTATTTAACTCAGAGATAGGTTTAACAATATCAACTTTAGGATGACATGCAACTTGTGGATCTAATTTTGAAACATTAATTTCAATTTCTCGTTCATAAATAGGATTAATAGGTACAATAATTTCAAAAGGTCCTTTTGCATTTGTTTGATTTTTTAAATAGTTAATTGTTGTTTGATCAGTTTTTATTAGACCACATTTTGCACCAATTTCAGTTGACATGTTTGGAAATATAATTCGTTCATGCATTGGTAAATTATCAATAAATTCACCTGAAAATTCAACAGACTTGTAAGTAGCTCCGTTCATTGTTAAAATTTTTGCAATATGAAGCATAACGTCTTTTGCATATACTCCTTTTTGCAGTGATCCACTCAATATTATATGAATTGTTTGAGGAACTTTAAACCATGTTTTACCAGTTATCCAAGAAACACCTATTTCAGTTGAACCAAAACCTGCACCTAATGCAGTAAAAGCTCCATAAGTATTTGAATGTGAATCTCCTCCAATAATAACACTCCCTGGAGTAACAAATCCTTCTTCAATCATAACTTGATGACAAACACCTTTTCTAAAAAAATTCTTTAAACCTTGAACATTAACAAAGTCTCTAATTTTTTTATGATTATTAGCTACAATAATATTAGGTGCTGGATAAGCATGATCAAAATGAATTACAATTTTATTTTTATTTAAAATTAGTTTTCCTATTTCACTAAATGCTTTGATTGCAAGAGGTGTTGTATTATCATGACTCATGATATAATCAATATCACAAATAACTATTTCTCCTGCTTTGACTTTTCTTCCAAGTTTTTTTGAAAATATTTCTTCAATTATTGTTCCCATTTTTGCACCATTTTACAATATGCTTGAACTCTTCAAGGTCTATTACTTTTCCTTTATGACCTACTTCTTTGACTCTAGCTAAAATTTTTTGAGCAATCCTATTATCAACTTTCTCATCAATTTTATCTAATGAATATCTAATAGACGCCATTCCTGACATGTGATCCAAACTAATTATTGATTCCCTACCAACTATTTTTGGATCAAGACTTTGATAATGCATAGGGTCTTTAAGAGCAGCCTGAGTATGAACACCTGCACAATGTGTAAATGCATTATTACCAACAATTGGAAAATTTGCAACAATATTCACATTTGAATGTTTGCTTACTAAATCATATAACTCAGGAAGAAATTTTAAATTTCTTGAATCCTCATTATACTCAGTTCTAAGAACTGTAAGTAATTGAGCTAGATCAACTATACCTGCTCTTTCACCCAAACCCAATACTGATGCATCAATAATATCAACTCCTGCTCTGTAAGCATCTAACGCATTTGCTAATGCTAATCCTTTATCATTATGACAATGAACAGCAACCATTGGATTGATACCATAATTTTTAAATTCTTGTTTTAAATTTTTTACATAATCATACATGCTTCTTACTCCTGGAACCATGTATCCAGTTGTATCAGCAATGCTAATTATATCTGCACCAGATTTAACAGCAGCAACAGAAGCCTTTACAACATTACTAAATTCGCTTCTAACAGTATCTTCAGGAGTAAATCTAATTAAAAGATGAGAATTCTTTTGTTTTGCATATTTAATTATATCTGTAATTTGATCAATAGCTTCAATTAGAGTTTTATTAAAAACACCTTTTAATCTATCTTCAGATACACAAAAAAAAATACCTAAAAAATTAACACCACATTCGAGAGCTAAATCTACATCTTTTTTTAATGATCGAGCATGTGCTCCAACCAATAAATTCAAATTTGAATTTGATATTTGAGCAACTGCTTTTTTTATTTCCTCACTTACAACAGGATGACCCGTTTCAATAATATCTACACCAATTTTTTCAATCAACCTAGCTATTGCTAGTTTAATGTGATTATCAAAATAAACACCTGGAGTTTGTTCTCCTTCTCTTAATGTGGTATCAAGAATTTTTACCATTTTAATATATTAGGAAAAATATAAAAAATTGAAAAGTGAAAGTTTTCATTATTTTTACCCTCACTCTCCCCAATCTTCTTCTTCATCTGGTGCAAGTTCAAGTGCAACAGGATCAACTGATTTTACTTCTAATTCAGCTCCACAATCCTGACAACTAATAATTTCACCTACTTCAGTGTCTTTTGCAACTTCAAGTTGCGCACCACATTCTGGACATTCAGTCATTTTTTTATTACCTCCATAAATTTTTTAGAAAATTTTTTTGGAAACCACACTGCATAAATTACTGCTTCTTAGAATAAATTTTGATTTCCATTTCTAAAAGATATTTCTAGATTATATTTAAACATAATGTTAAAATATTAACAAAATTAATTAATATTTGTTAAAAACCTCTCAAATACGCCAATAATAACAATAATAGTGTAAAAATTGTCATAAATAATACTCCTGTGAATAGATTTAATATGACTCGTTCAATAGATTTTTTTAGCATTAATAATCACCTACTCCTACATGCACAATATTTTCTTCAAATTCTTCCATCACTCCTAAAAAAATGTTCGTATCATTTACCAAACTATTTGAATCAATTCTATTCATACGTAACAGTCTTTTTTGTGTCATTTTCTTACCTCTTCTTTTTGTTTAAGTTTTACTTTCTTATTATTCATAATTTGCTGGTATCGGTGCGGATGGAAGTCCTAATGTTTTTATTGCTCTTCCTTCTAATGAATCTGAAACTAAATAAGTTGGATCAGCCCACATTTCCCCATTAATATTTTCTAGATAATTTCTCATTCCTTCTAGTTCTGAATTACCAGGTATTTTTTCTAGAGCTGCATAACAGTGTTCAATTGCAACTCTAACAACTTCACCTATAAAAGTTTGAGTTTGTTCACGCATTAATTTTGAACTTTTGATCATGCCAATATTTGTATGAAGAACATCCATAACAGAGGTCACAGCATATTGATATTCACCAAAATCACCGTTTGAACTCAACAATGCTTCTGATCCACCATCCAAAGGATATTCAGGCATACCAAATACTTTATAAAATTGTTCCATAAATGGTTAATTGGTTCTTGTCTTTCTATAAATTTAGTATGTAATCCCCCATACTTTCCGCCTAATTCATATAACCTATTCCCTTTTACAACATCAGAAAAGCTTCCTTTAATTAGTACTTCTGCTGTTGCCCAAGAATAATCTTGTAATGCTTCAACTTCTAAAATAGACATTTTTTCACCTGAAAATGCCTTTAACCAACTTGAATCTTTTTTAACAAGTTCATGGCCATAACACACTGTTTGCCACTCCTCTCCAAAAAGTTCAGTCATTTTTTCTTTAATAGCTAAATGCGAAACTTGTAAGGGTTTTAACTTTTCTTTATGTTCTTCAGAAACACCAATATTAGTTTTGATTTTGACTTTTTCCCCAATATCTAAGTTATTATAATAATTAGTAAAAGCATCAGCATGTTTAACAAACTCAGCATATTCACCTGAGATAGTTTTACCAGTAAATGCCATTGAATTCCAAATATCTACAATTCCAGGAACTTTACCAACTGCTGTTTCTTCTCCATAAATTATATTTTCAATTTGTTTCTCAATTTCAATAACATCATGTTCAAGTCTATACATCTCACTAATATGAGCTATTAAAAATCTAATATGTACATCATCAAAAACCCCAAGTGGCAAGTCTATTCCTCCTTGCCTTATATCTGTAGGAAGTTGATCAGCAATTGCCTCAAGAGTACCCTTATCCAAAATACTTGTACCAACCTCTGTTTTAAACATGTTTGCTGCTTCTCTAATCTCTTTTAATGCTGTAAATGATTGTGGATTTATCACTCCGTTTGTGTTCTTTCCTTCAACACAATCTTTTAAAAAACTAGTTTTGTAAATTTCCCAAACAGATTTGTATCTACTTATTACTCCTTTAGGAACATGTTCATTTGCTAAATCTATTCCAAACGGGGTAAAATCATTTTTCCATTGAGAAAAATCATCTGCACTAAAATATGCTTGAATAAAAGAAAGATCTAACATTAATCTTTCATCTATATGAATTTTAGAATCTGGGTGTTTATGTCGACTATAATATTCTGGATGAATTTTAGCAGCGTTTATTAACCAATCATACATTTCTTGCCCAGTTGGTAATCCTTGAATTCCTGAAAGAACAGGTTCATCAACAAAGGTTTTTGCAAGATTATATGCACTTCTAGCAATAGTCATTGCATCATCTGAAGTTGTATCTGGAAGAATTTCGACTGGTGGTGCATTTGCTCCGCAAGAAGTTAATAATTTTGTACCAACTAATGCTGCCCCTGTTTTCCCTAATTTTTTTAAAAATTCACGCCTTGAAGTAGGTCTTAACATTAAATCTTTAAACCATCCTTCTTCCAAATCATCTACTCCACTCATAATTCTTCGCCTTCTTATTTTATTTTCATCAAAAAATATTAGTTATTTAAAAGTAGTAAAACATACTTGATATAAGAATATTCTTACATTATAATTATTATATATAATTATATATTTATATTTCCAAAATATTTTTATATTCCAAAATTATCCCCTATAAATATGAAAAGAAAAGTATGTAAAGTTGGGCCTGCAACACTTGTTGTATCTTTACCTGCAAGATGGGTTAAAAAATATGGTGTAAAGAAGGGAGATGAGATCAATATAGAAGATAATAACAAAAATTTGATTCTTTCATTACATGAATTTAATCAAGACAAAAAAAGCATCAACATAACAATTAAAGAAGGTGAACCGTTTTTAAGAAGATATATCAACAAATTCTATATGCTTGGATTCGACGAGATAAAGCTAACATACGTTGAAGAAAAAATTCTAGGTTTAATAGATAAAGAAATAAATTCTCTTCCAGGATTCCAAATTATTGAGCAAGGAAAAAATTATTGTGTAATTGAAAATGTTAGTAAAGGGCTTGATGATAAATTTGAAATCATGTTAAAAAGATTATTTTTTATAATAATAGAAATGATGAAAGAAATAATAAATGCCACAAAAAATCAAGATTTTGACTCTTTGCAAAACATTAACATAATGGAAAAATCCACAAATAAAATATATTTTTTTTGTAAAAGAATTTTAAACAAAGAAGGATTTATGCAAACATCACACTTAGGATTTTATCACTCTTTATTACATTCTTTAGAAGCAATTGCTGATGATCTTAATGAATTCAGCAAAATTATTTTGCAAGAAAAAAAAATGCCAGAAAAAGATTTTTTTGAAGATATTTTAATTTTGTTCTCAGACAGTTTTGATCTGTTTAATTCCTTCAATAAAAAAAAGCTTCTTGGAGTACATAATAAAAATGATAATCTTTTTTCTAGCATTAAAAAAAACATAAATAGAAACAACCCCCTACTAACCCATTACTTTCTATCAATTATTAAACATATACTGCATCTTGAACTGGCAATGAGCCACTTGCTTGATAAATTACTTCAGGACGAGGCTGTTCAGTAAAAGTTAATGGTGGCTCAACATATATTTGAAATTGATGCATAACTTCATCAGTATTCACTGCCCCATCTGGATAAGGATGAAACACTGTTGGCAAAGAAATTTTCTTTTCCTTTTCAATCATAAGCATTTCACCTAAAGTACCAGCAATATAAGGATAACCTGAGTTAGCTTTGATAGGTATGTTTTCAACTATTTCTAACCAAGGAGCATCTATTAAATCTCTTAGTTTTGATTCTGTTAACAAATTACCTAACCTTCCAAATGCATTGAATTCACCTTTGTATAATTCAGCAACTAAATCTTTCTTTGGATCTTTATTTCTTCTTGCAAGTTCACTTATAGCTTCTGCAGCAAAACTTAATAAATTATCTGCAAATCCAACATTATAAGGATTAGAATTTCTATAAATTGGCAAATTAGCATTATGCTTTTTTTGACGTTCGCTTAACCTCATATTTGTACTACATTGAAATAAACCATAATGAACTTTTGCTGCAAGATATATATCTTCATCAATTCTTGGTGAATCACCAGATAATTGAGAGTTATAAGAATCAATTAAATCACTTTCAAATAATTTAATATCTTCAGCTGACCAAAGTAGTAAAGGGTTTGAAGTAATTGATAAAATTACACTTGCTAAATCTTCTTCAGGATTTGCCAAACCTGAATTTCCTGTATCAATAAATTCAAATGTTAAATTGTCACTTACAAACAGATTATTATGATTAAGATCTCTATGGGATAACACATAGCGGCTTTCATCACTTAAGTATTTAATAAAAATCTGATCTGAGAATGCTTGCAACGTTTGGTTAGCTAATTCATTGATATCTTTTTCAGAATATCCAATTACAAAATTTAAAAAAAAATCTCTAAATATATCAACATAACTAGCTACTTCAAATCCAAAATGAAAGTCAGTTTTAACATCTGTTGCAGTTATTGAATCAGTTGGAGTACTATGCAGATCAGCTAACTTTGAAGCAAGTGAATGAACTATTGCCTTATATTGGCTACTATCTCTGTCAGCAGAAGGATTAATTCTATTTTCCAATTCTTCCATATCAAAAAATAAAGTTCCAAGCTGATTCAATTGTAAGGCTTCAGACACTATTACTCCAACACCTAAATCTTCTAAAGTTGCACTTAAATAAACCTGGTCTGCGCGAAAAGAAGTAAAATTATTAGATGTTGCTTCTTCTTGAATAAATTCATCTCTTTTATACTCACCTAATTCAAAATCAAAAACTTTAATTGCAAATAATCTTTCTGAATCTAAATCTTCTTCTGCACTAATTGAAAAAAAGTAAACATTATTTCTACTTTTGATAGGATTATCAAAAACTTTTACTTGATAATTTCCCCCTTCAACATTAGGTTTTGTTAATCCTAAAGAAACTAAAAGATCGCCCTCATCCACTAGTGTTGAAAGTATATTTTGAAGTCCATTAGTTATCAACTCAAATCACCCCAAAAATTACGACTGCCGACAAAAGACATAAAATTCGAGTAATTAAATCTTTAAAAGTTAAGTTTTTAGTTATAATCTGGATAAGATAATCAAACATATACCTAAATAATAAAATAAGTGGACCTATGACAGAAATTTCAAAACCTCTAAAAATAGGTATAAAGAAATAAAAAAAACCAAGCCAAACTAATGCTTTTGTAATATATTTGAACCTAAATTTGCCAAATATACCCTTTGAAAAAAACATAAAAAATAGTAAGATAAATACAGAAATTTGTGGATAATCATAATACGATGCAAAAATTATCCCTATATCAATAAATGGAATGAAAAGTAAATTAAAGATCCCACTCACTCTCAGATACTCTCGGATAAGCTCGAGAATTCCAAATATCAATGCAAAAATAACAATCTTATTTGATAAATAAACAAGTGCTATTACTAGAAGTAAAATCTTTACAATTCTAAGTGAATAATCATTATCAATTTGAAATGATTTGATTTTTAAATACATTTTAATAAATTAATAAATCGCCCTTTATAAATGTTTCGTTATTTTTACTACTATAGAGTAATTAATTATTAAAACTTAACAAAAAGTATATATTCTAACATTTATTATAAGTAAATGTTATGGTAACTATAGCACATTTAACAAAACAAATTCTACAAGAAAAACCCTTTATTCATGAAGCATTAGAAAGAAATCTAATAAATATAATTGCTTTAGCAGAACATATAAAACCTGAAATTGAAAAAGAACTTGGACAAGTAAAAACTTCAGCTGTTTCTATGGCTATTCGTAGATACATTGAATCAACAAAAAAAAAATTCGAGAAATTCAAAATTACAAAAAAAGTTGATATTTTAATTAAGTCAAATTTATGTGAGATTTCATTATCAAAATCTAATACTATTTTTGATAAACTAATGAAACTCTATAAGATTGTAGACTTTGAAAAAGGTGATACACTTAATATTATTCAAGGTAATTATGAAATTTTAATTGTAAGTAATGAAAAATATGAAAAAAAAATAATTAAAATTTTAAAAGGAGAAAAAGTTAAAGCAATTAATAGAAACATGGCATCAATTTCTTTACCAATCCCTGATGAAATGATAGATACTCCTGGATATTATTATGTTATGACAAAAACTCTAGCTCTGAATAATATTTCTATTATAGACGTTGTTAACACTGAAACAGAAGCAACATTTATTTTACATGATAAAGATATTGCAAGAGCATACAATATATTAAAAAAAGAAATAAGTGTTGAATACTATGAATAATATTAAACAGCATCAAAAAGTTTTACAGCTTTTTCCCTAACTAATAATAAAAACCCTGCTAATTTAGGTCCTCTTTCTTTGTTAAGTAAAACTTTATATGCTGCTTGAAAAAATTCTCCAGTAGGAATATCAACTTCATCTCTACAAATAGTATAAAATTCATTGTAAAGTGTTTGTTCAGTCCATTTCCCATGTTTAAGTTTCTCAGCTAATATTTTTAGTGCTTGTCTTTGTTTATCATTCAATTCAACATCAGGTACTTTTTTTTGTAATTCAAATTTATAGTCCTCTGGTGCAAATTCATCTATCCATTTTTTTGCAAATAATAATCTTTCTTTTACATACTCAATTTCTTGCTTAGATGCGTCTTTATACACATGTCCTGATTCTTGAAGATTTTTTATTACATCATCTATCTCTTCATAAATTTGAAGAAGTGTCGAAGCATGTCTTAAAGAAAACTGTGGTGGAATTCTATCAGGAATTTTTCCAATATAACTTAATTCATATATTCTTTTTAACTTGATATTATCTTTTTCACCAAAATCTTCTTCTCCAAAATAAGCTCTTTCTGCTTTGTCATATCTTTCATAAAGCAAGACAATGTCATTAGTTCCATAAGGATCAAAATCTATTACTGCATTAGGTCTAGTTCTTACTAGTAAAAATCTAAGCATTGGTGCAGGTGCAATACTTGTTGAATTTGCAAAACCTATACCTCTTCCTTTACTTGTTGACATCTTTTTACCACCAACAGTAAAAAATTCATATCCTGGACCTGTATAATATCCTTTAGAAGGATATGGTGGTGGATAATTTAAAACATCAACACAAATCCTACATGCAACTGTTCTGCTTCCTCCTTTTGTAAAATGGTCTTTTCCAGCTGTCTCAACAATAACTCCTTTTGCTGGCCATTTTGCTGCCCATTCAACTTTCCAAGGAAATTTCCCATTCCCATTATATGGTGAAATCCATCCAGATTCATTGCATCCTTTTGCCCAAGCAACAACACCATCTTTACATTCAAACTTTATTTCTTCTTTTTCTGTATCCCATTCTAATGCTTTTGTTGTAGCAATCTTTCCACATTTAGGACATCTTACGTTAAAAGGAAGTTTATTAGCAGCACCTACATCATCTCCATATAAATCGGCAAATATTTTTTTTACCTTATCTGCATTATCAAGAATGATTTTAATTTGTTTATTGAATGTACCTTTTTCATATTCTGCCCCAGTACTTTCAAGTTCACAAACAATTCCAAACTCTTCGAATTTATCAGTACAAAGTTTGAAATAATAATCTCCAAAACTATCATATCCTGGTTTAGGACTAGGAATATACTTAAATGGAACTCCTAAATACCTTTCATTTTCATCTTCAGTTAATAATTTGGAAGGTTTATCAAGTGGATCCATATCATCACTACTTAATACGAATTTAGCGTCAACACCTTTACTTCGAAGAGCCTTAGCAATTGCATCATGAATAACCCAACCACGTCCAGATCCAATATGAATTAATCCTGAAGGTGTTTTTTCATCATAGACAAAATAACCAGTCTTCTTTACTACTTCTTGTAAAAAAGGATCGCTTTCAACGCGTGCTATTGCTTCATCTGCTATCTGGTCTGCCCAGTGTTTAACTTCTTTGTCTTTTGCCATAGACTAATAAGAATAGATAATAGATTAAAAAGGTTTTCTGATTAGATAATAAAAATCTAACATGAAACAGGTATCATACTCCCCTCATTCTTAAAATTAGATTTTTAACTATGGAAATCAACCTAAATGTAGGGGTTTTAAATTCTTCAATTTCCATATAACAAAAAATTTTTTATATTAAATAATT
>Ga0233446_1001071_pt1 | contig 22049 bp, 18 predicted proteins | sample SI_124_October20_4_FD_182780 | JGI IMG/M metagenome (GOLD analysis project Ga0233446, IMG submission 182780) | Seawater microbial communities from Saanich Inlet, British Columbia, Canada - SI_124_October2016_120_MG | ecosystem: Environmental > Aquatic > Marine > Inlet | place: Canada: British...
CTAAGTTTTTAAAGTGCTAGTCAAAGAAAAGAGAGGGTGTTTTTAATAGATAAAAGAAAAAAGAGTTGATTTTTAAGACAGTATCTGAACCTATTGATTTCTATTGATTTCTATTGATTTCTATTGGTTTCGGTTTTTAAGTAAGGCTTGCTTTCCCGCAAATGTACTTGTATTATTTCAAACTTAATGCAGAGTGGGACTTTTACCCGCTAGAATGATCGACCTTGCTCGGCTGCACTCCCCATTGATTTTGCATGTCTTAATATAGGTGGGCACATGACAACCTTGATATGTTAGGGTATTGCATTGCCTACATTTAAGGCTCGTTTAAAAATAACGATTTATTGGGAAAATATAAATGAAACAGATTAAATTATTTAGTTTATTAATGATTCCAGGCTTTTGGGGGGCGGGAGATATAGTGCTCGCAAAACACCAAACTGCAGCCTGTAGCACTGCAGATAGTGAGCTCAACTTAACAATTGGTTGTATTGACGTAGGCGGGGCAAAATACCAAGCGGCCTTAGAGTTTTTACCGAAACAACCGGAAGGTAGTTATATTTGGACTTATCCAGGTGGGGCAAAGAAAATTTCAGCCATTCTTAATCCGCTTTCAAATGAGCAATGCGGTACGATGGATAAGCAGTCTCTTATTCATTTACCTTGCGTTAATGTGGCCGGATCAGTAATGGATGCGAAGCTATTTCCACTTACCTCATCCTCCTGGAAATTATATAGCTCTAGTGTAATGACGACTGTAGATGCCACATCTATGTTGCAGGATCACGTGACGGCGAACGTCACAAAAATCCGCATTGTTGGTTGGGACACGCAAGGTAATGTCGTCTCCAGTAAGATTGTGCGGAGGGCCGCCGCCGCGAACTTCAGCGTGCCGATGAATTGGGCCAAAGTGGAACTCCTACTGCTCACGGAAGCCGACAAGCAGATTGGTAAGATTATTTTCGATCCCGATGGCACCGACATGACCCTGACACTTCCCGGCGCTGGACAGAGCGCTTACCAGGTCATGAAACAGGATATCGTCATCAACGCGGACTTGTGGGTTCAGGGGCCGATCATGATGGCCGCCGGACTCGGATTCACCAACATCATCGGCATTAACGGTATCGACACGACTGACGTACCCGCGAGCGAGCCCGCGGTCATCGACGCCGGAGGCACGTGGCAGACGCTCTCTGGCTGTGGAGACATCATACCCGCAGTAGGCAACTACACCACCGCCGTGAGTCCTCAAATGGTGGAGGGTTTGTGGGGGCCCCCGGCGGTTTCTTACACCGGAGGCATGCCCATCGAGTTTTCCTATCCGGTGCTGCTGAGTACGGCGCAGGGCACCGATATCTTGGTGACCCTCAACGATGGGTCCTCGGTCTTGGCGGACGTCGGGGCGTCTTCGCCTAACTCCGACTACAACGAGCGCGCGAGCTTCGTGGTGTTTGGGCAGTTTGGAAACCGCTTGGAGCTCGACGATCCCGAGGTTCTGTACCCGACGAAGATCGAGGTCGTGGAGGATGACACGCCCATGATGTTGGTTGGTCCCGGCGGCTCGTTAGTGTCGGCGGTGGGGATGTCCGTGGATGCTCCGGGATCGCCGTACAAGACCCTCGGAAACGGACCCAGACTCACGGGTGCCAAGCTGACCGTTATGTCGACGGTGGGCGATGGTGGACCTCCTGGCTTAACTGCCTCCACGCCCAACGATGGCATCGCGCTTTATGGAGCCGACGCTCAGTACCGACTCCGCGTGTTCACCACCGGTGGCTACACCCCCGATGGCGTCACCGGCCTTAAGCCCATGGATTATGATACGTACTTCCGAGTGCAGGTCAAGAACGATGCAGGTGATCTAGTAGCGCTCCTCGAGTCCGGCAAAGAATACATCATCGACGGCAAGCCGATTGAAGTCGTTGGCCTCGCGGAGCTCGGGGCGCCTGGCCAAGTGGTCGAGGGCAACGATTGCTACCTTGAAGACAAGGATAATCAAATCGACATCGTCCTCAAGGGCGACGTCGAGGTGATGCGTAAGATAGTGGCCGTCGACGTCCCCTCCACGGAGGCCGGGTACAAGCCGTTCTACAACCCCGGCGGGCCGGGCAACACTCCTGCTGACGGCGTTACGTACACGCAGGGGAGCCCGAACCACACGGTGGAGGTATTGCAGGCTATCGACGATCCGATGGCGGTTACCTATATCGATCTGCGTCCACAGTAGAACTAGAACCCTGACACACGCCAGAACGCACTCCCTCTCGAGCAGAGGGAATGCGACAGGTTGGTTGGCATTTAGCGACACTTAGAGTAAAAATAGACTTCACCCAATACGTGAATAAGGCTAGTGTTCACGATGATGCGTTTGGGTGTTCATGATCGTAAGAATACGCACTTGCCAGAGCGCGACTTTCACCCGCTGGAATTATCGACCTTGCTCGGCCGCACACCCCATTGGTTTTTTATTGGGGATTTTTCAATACTTAACGTTAATATAAGCCGCGAGCTAAAAAGCTTGGACAAATTCATGACAAAAAACTTTATTTTAAGTATTGTGTTAATAACCAGCATTCCTTTTGCTGTTTCAGCCGAGCATTATTTAGACGATCAATTTCCAGAAAGAAATGTTAAAAAAGAAGAGCTCGGTAAATTTTTAATGTTTGATAAGATATTATCTGGTAATCAAAATATTTCATGCGCTAGTTGCCACCATCCCCTTGCTGGATTAGGTGATGGATTAGCATTATCAATTGGTGAAGGTGGAGAAGGCCTAGGAATTGGCAGAAACACAGGTACTGGAAATGATGCAGTGGTAGAGCGAATTCCTCGTAATGCACCCCATGTATTTAACCTGGGCGCAAAGGAATTTTCCGCCCTCTTTCACGATGGTCGAGTTGCTGTCGACCCTGATCAGCCAAGTGGTTTTATATCACCTGCTGGAGACAATTTACCTCAAGGACTGGACAATGTTTTGGCTGCTCAAGCCATGTTTCCAGTTACCTCGAATGCAGAAATGGCGGGTCAAAAAGGTGAAAATTCGATTGCAAATGCCGCAGTCATTGATAATTTAGCTGGTAAAGGTGGTGTCTGGAAACAAATAGCGACCAGGTTGCAAGCTAATCCTGAATATGTGCAATTATTTATAGAAGCTTTTAATGATATTAATACAGCCAGTGACATTAGCTATGTTCATGCAGCAAATGCAATCGCTGCATTTGAGGCCGCTGCCTGGCGCTGTACTGATTCACAATATGACCGTTTTTTCAATAAATTGGCTGATGGTGAAGACCCAATGAATGTTGCATCACAAGATGTTTTTAATGGAGCAGCTTTATTTTATGGTAAAGCTGCATGTTCTTCCTGTCATAGTGGACATTACCTGACTGATCAGAAATATCATGCTATTGGTGTTCCTCAAATTGGCCCTGGTAAAGGTGATAATGCAGAGGGTTACAGTGATGGTAAAGATGACTTTGGCCGTGAACGTGTCACCGGAAATATTGAGGACCGTTATAAGTTCCGAACACCTTCTTTAAGGCAAGTTGCAGTAACTGGACCATGGGGGCACGATGGTGCTTTTAATAGACTGGAAGGAATGGTAATACATCATTTAGATGCTGTAAACTCACTTAATAATTATGATCAATCTCAAGCTGTTCTACCTTCACGAAGTGATTTAGATGCGGAAGACTTTATAGTACAAAACGACTCTGCTAGACGTGAGAACATTGCAAACGCAATTAGTAGAGATTTAAAAAATATAGCCTTAACTGACTCAGAAGTAGCACGGTTACTTGATTTTTTAAATGCATTGACTGATAACAGCTGTCTAGACTTGCGCTCAACAGCTCCTAGCCGTGTACCAAGTGGACTAACAGTATTTGATTAAATATATTATATTTAAGACCACCCACTTTTATAATGGCATGGCATGGCCAAGTGGGTGGTCATTAGATTAATTTGATCAGGAATCAATAGCAGAACCAATAGGGTGTGCGGCCGAGCAAGGTCGATAATTCCAGCGGGTGAAAGTCCCGCTCTGGCAAGGTAGGTCAACCACCAGATAGCAAGCATCGGGCAGGCGGAGGTAACTCCAAATGTTAAGCGCGATGGGCGCAAGCCAGCAGGCCGTAAGCGAAAGTTGAAGTGATTTAGCTCTTTCTTTTGCTATGGTTCAATATACTATTGACTTTGTGGGTTGGAATTACTATTCTTTAATTTTGATTTTTTAGAGGCAATATGAGAAAAATAATAAGTGGTTTTCAAGGCATGAGGGTGTGGCTAATTCTTATCACAGTACTCATTACTAGCGGCTGTAAAACTATCGACTATAGCCCGCATGTATATGATACGCCCACTGAAGCAATGCGGGTAATATACCAAACGTTAGAAGAGCAACAGGATGACCATACTCCCTATAACCTAGAGGTTTCCGAGAGTAAAATCGTGGTCTTTTACAGTGAGCGAGCCTCTCTTGTTGGTGTGATCGGAAAAGGTGCTGGAGTAGAGCGCAAATTTATCCGGTATTCTAGTATTGGCAAGGTAACCTTAAGGCTGAAGAACAAATGGTACACAATCATTCTCGCAACAGTAAACGGCCACGAATTATTGCACGTACATACAGCGGATATTGAGTCGGCTGAGCGATTCATAGATGCCATTGAAACAATGAGGCACCACGTAGTGATAAAGTCATTTTCCCAATAAAAAGTCCAAATATCCGTTGAGCAACATAAAGAACAGAAAGGGTCTTTTGTTTATGCTACGCCTCAGACAGTGATCTTGTTAAGAATCATAAATCAAAGCCCTGATCCTAGCGTTCGATATCAATCGGCTCCGACACTACGTAAAGGGGCTTACGGGGAAAGGTCAGTCAAGCAGGTGGCTTTAACCGGATTTGGATTTGGGTCTTAAAACAATTGAATGTAGAACAGTGGTCTGTTCCTTATCGTTTTGCTTTCGTAATGGATCTTCCATAATGACGTCTGTCTATTGATGAGATCCGCTTAGCGATAATATGGTGAACCGGGTGTGCCACCGTACTCTTCAAAATCTCCATGATTCTTGCATTCATGTCCTGGGACACAATAAACTACAGCCGCGTGTCTTTGATCTTTGTCTGTATTGACCGTCCAATCCCCACATTGCCAGTTATTACTACCTACATCCCAATTGCATACTGTGCGACCGTTGCCGTCTCTTGCCCAATATTGATTGACAATATCCAGGAAAGGTGTATTGCATTCTACGCAAAAGGCGTCATTAATTCCCAAGCTTTTAAGTTGTTGCTTAGTTAGCAGGTTGGGAAACTTATCAAAGTGTTTCCAATCTTGCTCTTTGTTACGCTCTATCCGTGTTACGTAAACACTTTGGTCTCCGGTCTTGTCTAAATGAGCCCATCCACTGGTGAACAAGTTGCTACTTATTAAATTGTCTTCTTCTGATGTGGCACCTACTATGCTTAAGGCAACAGTTTTTCGATCCAAATCGAATACATATCCACCTATCGAATGTACTCTGTTTTGTAATGTAACACTATAGGTAGCTTTGCCCCCATCAACACTAACACGAGGAAGCTCTAGCAACCCTGATACGCTATCATATTGAGCGGTATTAATATCACCAGCTACAGCCATTGATGTACCAATGGATAATGCTAACATTAATATTATTCTTTTCATTTAGTTCTCCAACTTTTACACTTTCAAGAGTAATGAGTGTAGACCCTTTCTAGAAATGATGCATGCATAACCCTAAACAATGTGATGAGTGTCTCAGTTTATGCGTCTTATAAACACCGGCAGGGGTTGTTAGCCAATCTAAGCCGCGTTAATCCTGTCGGAAAGCTCAGCCTTTGCCGCTGATTCTTTAGCTCAACCATTGCGCCCACTACTTCTTGCAGAATTACTGCTACCGCTGCGAGGATAATAGTTACCGCAATATCAAAAACTTTATCAATATGATTTACTGCCTCTGTGGAAAAGTGAAGTTTGATTACCCACTGTATTTCACATAGAGCCTTTGTTCCAGGCTTTTTCTAACCGCTTTGCCGAGATTGGCATGGCGGTTTTTAATTGCTGTGCGAATAATGACACTCTAAATTCCTCCAGCATCCAGCGAAAATTATCACGCTCCGGATTAACCACTTCATCTTTCTGGCGTTGTTCAATGCTTTGCCAATACCATTGCTGAAACCTGGCCATTTCCTGTATTTTTTGCTGGTCTTTATCTGGTTGTTGCAGCATAGACTGTATGCGAACTTCAATCGATTTAAAATAACGCGGGTAATGTTTCAAATAGTCATCCGCTGTGGTCATTAAAAAACCCTGATAACATAATCGTGCTAATTGCAGCTGTACATCTTGTACTGATTTATCCTGCTGAGGTAATCGATCCGCTTGTTTTTTTACTGCTGCGTACTGCGTTAAAGCATTAATAACATGCTCACCGATTATGTTGGCCCTATTCATTAACTCGGGCTTATTTTTGCGTAAAGATTGCTCAAATTGCTGTTCAGTGCGTATCGTATGATCACAAACAAAAACTGAATGGATAACCATGTTGAGTATATCTTCTTTATAGCTATGGCTCATAATATCCCGACTTAGATCAGGATGTTTCTGCAGGCGATTATAAACCAGCTCTGATTCAGGAGAAAAAGGCAGGTTTTTTATAATATATTTGCTGTCTTTTTTTAACTGTAACTGAAATAAACGCGCTAAACCTAACTCATGTTGCAAGTTGGCTTTTTCCTTCGTATCTAAAATACGCACACCCACCGCATCACCCTCATCAATGATGGCCGGATAACCAATAAAGTTCTGTCCATTTTGCTCAAACTGATACACCTCTGGCAAATCAGAAAATGCCCATTTTATACAACCGGTATAATTCAGCTCATCTTCAGCCAGTTGCTTAAAACTATCCCCTGCCGTCTCATTATATTTACGCTGCAACGCTTTTAAGTCACGACTATTATCCAGGTGTTTACCCTCTTCATCGATCACCCGGAAATTCATGCGCAGGTGATCAGTGATTAATTCGGTATTCCATGCTGTTAAAGGTATGGATTCTCCAGTTAGTTTACGCAAGCGCAGGGCCAGCCATTCATATAAAGAACCTTTGCCGTCTGGCTCAACTTCCAGACAGCGCTCTACCGTATTTGGCACCGGGACAAAGTGCTTACGTAATTGCTTGGGCAAGCCTTTTACCAGAGCAATTAATTTTTCTTTTAACAGACCGGGAACTAACCATTCAAATGGCGGCTCAGTTAACTGATTGAGTTGATGCACCGGAATAATCACCGTGACCCCATCTTCTTCGTGACCAATTTCAAAACGATATTGTAGTGGCAAGGTCAAGCGGCCAATGATTTTCTCATCCGGGTATTCCCAGGAGCTAATATGTCCTTCATCCTGACGAGTCAGATCCTCTTTAGTCAAAAATAATAAACGCGGCTGTTCATGCTCGGCTGTTTTGCGCCATTGGTCAAAGGTAATACCGTTAACGACTGTTTCAGGTAGTTTCTGATCATAAAAATCATACAGCCACTCTTCATCTTCAATTAAATCAACACGACGCCCTTTATGTTGAATATAACCAACTTCTTCTAATAGCTTCTCATTCTCTTTAAAGAACGGCGCACGAGTTTGATAGTCATGCTCAACTAAAGCATGGCGAATAAACATTTGCCGCGCGGCTTTAGCATCGACATGTTCATAAGGAATCTTGCGTCGACTCTGTAAGGTAATACCAAATAATAAAGTACGTTCATATATCGCGCCACGCGCTACTTTTTTCTCCCAATGCGGATCAAAATGATTTTTCTTGACCAGATGTTCCGCACACCGCTCTATCCATTGCGGCTCAATTTTGGCCACACACCGACCATAGACTTTGCTGGTTTCAACCTGTTCAGCCGCCATAATCCATTTAGGCTTTAGTCTATGCTGACCAGAACCTGGAAAGATAAAGAATTTTAAATTACGCGCGCCTAAGTATTCATATTGCTCATGCTTAAAGCCGATATTGGACAACAAACCAGGCAATAATGCCTGATGTACCGATTCATAAGACGCTTCGGTATTATTTAACTTGAATTTCAACTCACCCTTGATCACTTGTAAAATCTGGGTATGCACATCTTGCCATTCTTTCAATCGCACATAAGAAAGAAAATTCTGTTTGCACCATTTACGCAACTGATTATTGGATAAGTGTTTCTTACGTTCCTCAAAAGTATTCCAGATATTGATAAAGCTGAGAAAATCCGAACCTTCGGCAATAAATTCAGCATGCTTGCTATCCGCCTGCTGCATTTTATCCGCTGGCTTTTCCCGTGGGTCCTGTACGCTTAGACCGGAAACAATAATAGCCACCTCACTCAGACAAGATAGATCATTAGCCGCAATCAACATACGCGCCAGTTTTGGATCGACCGGTAGCTTGGCCAGCTGTTGCCCCACCGGCGTTAATTTACCTGCTTTATCCAGAGCATTAACTTCCTGCAAAGAGGTTAAACCATCACGAATCATTTTATCTTCGGGCGGTTCAACAAAAGGAAAATCTCGGATATCGCCTAATTTTAACGCAGCCATTTGCAAAATAACCGCTGACAAACTGGTACGCTTGATTTCCGGCTCGGTAAACTCAGGACGACTTAAATAATCATCTTTTGCATATAAACGGATGCAAATTCCTTCTGCGACACGGCCACAACGCCCTGCCCTTTGATTAGCACTGGCTTGCGAAACTTTCTCAATAGGCAGCCGCTGAATTTTACTGCGATGGCTATAACGGCTGATACGCGCATGACCGACATCAATGACACTGCGGATACCAGGTACAGTCAGAGAAGTTTCAGCGACATTAGTGGCTAATACAATCCGCCGTTTACCCACCCTGATTTTAAACACCCTTTCCTGCTCACTGACACTAAGCTTGGAATATAGCGGTAGGACTTCATAGCGGCCATGACTATGTTTAGTCAAAGACTCGCTGGTTTCACGTATATCACGTTCACCACTGAGGAAAATTAATATATCGCCGCTAATATCATGTTGCAATTCGTCTACTGCATCCAGAATAGCTTGTTGCACATCACTCGTGGTTTCATCCTCTTCCTCATCCTGCTCAATAGGACGATAACGCATTTCTACAGGATATGTACGCCCTGAAACATTGATAATCGGGGCATTGAAAAAATGTTCGGAAAAGCGTTCGGGATCAATGGTTGCCGAAGTAATAATCAGCTTTAAATCAGGTCGACGTGGCAATAACCAGCGCATATAACCGAGCAGAAAATCAATATTTAAACTACGCTCATGGGCTTCATCAATAATAATGGTGTCATATTGAGTCAGGTAGGGATCATTTTGCGACTCGGCTAATAAAATCCCATCAGTCATTAATTTAATTAATGAACTATCACGGGTCTTATCATGAAAGCGAATTTTATAACCGACTGCGTGTCCAATAGACTGTTTCAGTTCTTCAGCTATCCGGTCGGCAACCGTTCGTGCGGCAATCCGTCTGGGTTGAGTATGCCCGATAAAACCCGCCGCACCACGGCCAATAGATAGACAGATTTTGGGTAACTGAGTGGTTTTCCCGGAACCAGTCTCACCACAGAGGATGATGACTTGATTGTTTTTTATCAGTTCTGCTATTTCGTCTTTTTTAGCGGAAATGGGTAAATCAGGAAATTCTAGAACTGGAAAGCTATCTAAGCGAGCCTGGCGTTTTGTTATTGACTGTTTTAGTTTTAATTCCAGTTGCAGTAATTTTTCGTCTACTGCTTTACCTTTTTTTAATTCACTGCGTAAGCGGTCTAGTTGACGCTTGATCGACTGTCGATCTTTATTAAGGGTTTTAGAAAGGTTTTTAGAAATCTGCTGGATAAGTTGTTGCGCTGGCATATAGGAAAAATACTGGGAATAACAAAGTAGACTGAATCGAACTTAAAGAGCTAACGAAGCTTGTGAAATACTGGTTATTGCTTACTTCGGGGTGACGGCTAAATGACTACTTTTACCCCGCCGCAACAAAAGCATCGGTGTAAATATCCTTCATTGCCACACCTTGCATAAAAGCTTCCATTTTCATTGAGCTAACCATCTCCGGGTGACCACACAAAAACACTCGCCAACCTTGCCATTCATTCATATGCGCTAGAGCGACCTGATCTGCACGGCCGGCAGTAAACCCTTCAAGAGCGGGCTCACTTGACACACAAGGGATATATGAAAAATTATCATATTCCTGCGCAAATTTACGGAGTTCATCTACTCGATATAAATCTGCAACTGTTCTAGCGCCATGAAAAAGCATAATCGGTCCTGTATGACCCTGTTTTAAAGCATCTTCAAGAATTCCAGCCAGCGGAGCTAGCCCTGTTCCAGTGCCTACTAATAATAGCCCCTGATCAGCTCGTCCGGGAAGGTAAAAACAGTGGCCCTGCGGCTCTGACACCGCAATATTATCGCCCACACTGATTTGATCATGCATCCATTCACTAAATCTACCATCGGGTAAGCGGCGAACATGAAGCTCTAAGACCCGATCTTGCTGTGGCACATTGGCAATAGAATAACTACGAATTAAACCATCATCACGCTGTAAATTAACAAACTGTCCAGCATAATATTCTTTTATATCCTGGCATTCCAGCTTTAGCAACAGAGTATTGTAATTTAACATTTCATGAATAATCACCTTTCCCTGGCTAAAAATTTCCGACTGATCGGGAAGCTTGATCTGCATATCTGCTTCTGGGTAGCAGAGGCAGGCGAGAAAATATTTTTGTCGTTTCTGAGTATCTTTTAACCCTTTTTGGGCAGCTTCAGGAGGAGCTGAACCGATACTACGTGAAAGACAGCTATGACAGGTTCCTTTTTGACAAGAGTAAGAAATATCTACGTCTTCTCTAATTAGGGTATCTAATACTGATTCATCTGACTGACAAGTATAGATTTCTTCTCCCAGAGTGATCTTGTTCATTTTAAATGCTTTATTTATTGGTTTTACTGATTTTTCTATCGACGTGGTCGTTTGTGTTTATCATAAGACGGTTTTTTATCCGCTTTATTCCACTCAGGTTTCCTTGATTCCCGAGTTCTTTCTTTAATCGGTGCTTGTGATTTTGGTTTTACCTGTGTTCTTGGTTTAGCTATGTGCTGATTTTTTTCGCCCGGTAAACCAACAAATGTTAACAAGTCGTCAAGTTCTCTTGCTGTTAATTCATGCACCTGCCTGACACTGAGACCATCCGGCAAAAATATTGGCCCATAACGCACCCGCATTAAGCGGCTAACCTGAAATTCCAGCGCTTCCCACAAACGACGAACCAGGCGGTTACGTCCTTCTTTTACAGTCACATGGTACCAGCGATTAGCTCCCTCACCACCATTGAACTGTATATCATCAAATTTCGCCAGGCCATCTTCTAATTCCACGCCTTTTTTTAGTTGTGCAATATGGTCTTCAGACACTTCGCCTAAAATACGCACCGCATATTCTCGATCAATTTCGGATGAAGGGTGCATTAAACGGTTCGCCAGTTCGCCATTATTGGTGAATAACAATAAACCCTGAGTATTAATGTCCAAACGCCCCACTGCAATCCAGCGCCCTGTTTGTAGCTTAGGTAATTTTTTGAATACTACGGGACGATCTTCAGGGTCATTGCGAGTAACGATTTCGCCGGTTGGTTTATGATAGATTAATACCTGGGTTGGCTGTACCCCAAATTTTTCCCACTTTAAAGGCCGCCCTTTTAATGTTAAATCGTCTCCTGCCTTTAGCCGGCCGCCTAAAACAGCCGGTTGGCCATTCAATATAACTAGCCCCTCAGTAATCCAGCGCTCGACTTCTCGCCGAGAACCTACTCCGCCTCTAGCCAATACTTTCTGGATACGCTCACCCTCGAGTTTATTATCACTTTTTTGAGTCTTAGCTTGCTTTGTCGGAGTATCAGCAACTTCCTTATCGCTTGAATAAGGTTTTATATTGATAACTGGGGCTTGAGTTTTCACTGGATTTTCTGCTCTAGGGTTGTATGTAATATCAGTCGTTTTTAAGTGAAATCATACACTATCTAAGATTTGAATTTTGGGTATTATACAATCACTGATAAAAACAATTAACGCACAAGCACTTCAAATGCAGCCCAAGGGGATGCGCGGCAATTTATAGAGACTTGCTAAAAATTAGAGCGTTATTATTTGAATGCCTGCGTTGAAACTTTTATCATTTTCAGCCCGCCTTTATCCTTTCCCGTTAAAACCGGATGCAGGGTATCAGTGATAAACTTTAATTGTCCATCGAGCGTAATTTTTCCACCTACATTGTCCCTATGGCCAGGCTTAATATCTTCAGTCTTATATTCAATAGCAAAGGTAGACGGTGATGCCCCGACAGGTTCAGCGCCAATAGGACCTAAGATAACAGCAACATCCATCAAGGAAACACCTTCCAGTGTCGCTTCAAACACCGCATTTGACGGCAGGATAACCCGCTCACGATAAGCAGCAGTGTCGCTAATTATTGCTTACTCCGCAAGCAAGGTATCAGGCGGCATACTAGCAGTGATACCCTAATTACTGACAAAGATTTAATCATGTTATTTTCCTAACTCAAAGCCATTCTGACAAAAGGGGGCCGTTATTTACCCGCCTTATCACCCCAAAGAAATTTGTGCAATTGAACCTGGAAGCGCACTGGCAGTTGGTCTTCTAAAATCCATTCAGCTAATTCTGTCGGATCCTGCTGTCCCATAGACGGAGAGAATAAAATCTCACATTTTTGCGCTAATTGATATTCAGCCATTTTAGCTTTCGACCATGCATAATCTTCAGCATTGCAAATCACAAACTTTACCTGGTCTTTACTATCCAGGTATTGCACATTAGCGTATAGATTACGCGGTTCTTCAGCCGATGCAGGAGTTTTCAGATCCATCACTTTAACAATACGCGAATCAACGGCTGATACATCAATGGCGCCACTGGTTTCCAGCGAGACGCTATACCCTTTATCTGCTAATTGGCTAAGTAATTCCAGACAGAGTGGCTGTGCTAATGGCTCACCCCCGGTGACGGTAATATATTTGGTTTTATATTCGCTGACTTGCTCGATAATACTGGCGATACTTTGCATTTCGCCACCCGAAAAAGCATAGCTGGTATCACAGTATTGACAGCGTAAGGGGCAGCCTGTCAGGCGAATAAAAATAGTCGGTAAGCCAACGGTTCTAGACTCTCCCTGCAGCGAATAAAAAATCTCACTGATCCGTAAATTATCACTTTTCACGCGTATTACTGGCCTGTATTCTGTATTTTATTTTCCGCCATATGTGCTGCAGTACTCCCCCCATATTGGGTTGTAATCCGGGCATATAATTGTTGTGCTTTAGCAGAGTCATTTTCTTCACTGTAAATATTAGCAAGCTTAAGCATCGCCATGCTAGCTTTTTCACTCGTTGGAAAACGAGTATAAACCACCTCATAATTCTTTTTTGCTGCAGGTAAATCATTGACAACTTTATAGACTGAAGCTAACCAGAAATAGGCATTATCGGTATAGACTCCAGTCGGATAATTTAGTAAAAACTGCTCCAGCAATTTGATCGCCTGTTGGTAATGGCTATCTTTCACACTGGCAAAAGCGACATCAAAATCAGCTTTTTCCTGGGCTTTAGATTTTGGCTTTACTTTTTTGACAGGAGCTGGCTGTAGCGTCTGCTTTGCCTGAGTTTTTTTAACAGCGGGGACTACGGGTATATTACTTTGCCTGACAGGGAGAGGCAAAGTTTCTTGCCTGGTTGTATCGACAGAAATTCCAGCTGCACTCTCTAATTGTTGCAGACGCATATTCATATCTGTATAAATATTTTGTTCACGCTGCTTGAGCCTGTTTATTTCATGGCCCTGCTGCTCTGCCATACCGCGCAATTGTTGGATCTCGGTTTGCAAGGCTACAATCTGACCCAGCATTTTCAGCGTCGGTTGATTCGCAGCGCCCTGAGCTGAATACGCCGCACCATTAGCATAAGTTGAATTATTAATAATGGGCGGTAAGGTTTTGGTGTCTGCATAAGCCACGTTGAGAAAACCTGGCAGCAATAATAAAGCTAACTTTTTCATTATTTATATACCACTTCTACCCGGCGATTAAGTGCAAAGGAATCTTCATTATGCTCTTGCGCGACCGGCTTTTCTTCGCCATAACTGACAACCTCTATCTGATTACTCATAACACCGATCAGCTGCAGCATATTAAACACTGATTTTGCTCGTTGCTCAGCAAGGGCGATATTGTATTCGCGTGTGCCACGCTCATCTGAATGGCCTTGCAGCGTAATGCTCTGGTTTGGATGGTTCATTAAGTATTGCCCATGCGCCTCTATCACTGAAATAAACTCATTTAATACCTGGCTACTGTCATACTCAAAATATATCGTCCGCTTAGACAATGGACTAGACGGATCAGAAAACTCAGGGGTCAGCATTAAGGTTTCGGCTGCACTGAGAGTGTTATCCAGGTTAAGCTCTTTTAGCTGCGCTGTATCGGCATTGTAAACATAACTTTCGGCACCCGAACTACCCTCAGGACTTGAACCATCTTTGACTGCATCTTTAGCACACCCTAAAAGTATAAGCCCAGTAAAAACGATGCTAATTATTGAGATAAAAATTTTCATATTTCTAAGCCTTTATTGAAAAATAATTAATGTACTGAATCTATTGGAGTGCTTATTGCTCTATGTATTCATTGTTGCATAAGCTCTTGCACTACTATTGTGCCCAGGCTAAAGCCTACCCCCGCCTATTGAACTTTATTCTGCGAATATGATGGCACTATTCATATTACTTACGCGGCGCCCACGCAGGCTCACGAACCTTGCCAGCCGCCGATTGTATATCCAGCTTGTTCAGACCATCCAGGCTAACGGTGGATAATACTTCACTATCACCCTTTCTGCGCGCATAGATAATAGCCTGCCCATTAGGTGCAAAACTCGGTGATTCATCCTGAGAACCATCGGTTAATACAGTATTCGCTCCGGTCACCAAATCTAACAGCGCTATGCGATATTTGCCCTGTACGCCTTGCACCATCACTATCTTTTTACCATCTGCAGAAAAGGAACCACGAGCATTATAATTACCATCAAAGGTTAGCCGTTTTGCACTGCCTTGTCCATTAGTCGGCATCACATAGATTTGCGGCAGTCTGCCACGGTCTGAAGTAAACAGGATTTGCGTACCATCAGGCGACCATGCCGCTTCGGTATCTATTGCCCAGGACTGAGTTAATTTTCTTAACGATAAATTAGCCAGAGTGAGAATATAAATATCTGAATTGCCATCTTTAGATAAGGTAATCGCGAGTTGCTTGCCATCAGGTGACCACGCTGGCGAGCCATTGATGCCTTTAAATTTAGCAACGCTTTTGCGCTCCCCTGTTTTCAGGGTCTGAATAAAAATTTCCGAAACTTTATGCTCAAAAGACACATACCCAATTTGCTGGCCATCAGGTGACCACGCCGGTGACATAATGGGTTCTTTAGACTGCGCAATTGAGATCGCATTGGCACCATCATAATCAGCGACCTGTAATGTATATTGCGGCTGATTTTGCTCATTGAAAATGCTGGTTACGTACGCAATACGCGTGGTAAAAACGCCAGGAATACCGGTGATTTTCTGATAAACTGCATCACTTAAATGATGTGCCGCCATATTAAGCGCGTCAGCCTCTACCGTGATGCGCAAACCTTTTAACTGTTCTTTTTTATACACATCAAACAGACTCATCTGGATATGATAAAGGTTATTATCTTTAGTGATAAACCCGATCACCAAATAATCCTGGCCTATGGCCGCCCAATTACGAAATTTAACCTGCGCAGGCTGGGTCGGGCGGGTCAGCATTTGATTCCCAGGCAATACTTTAAAATAACCACTGCCGGCTAAATCCTGTGCAATGATGCCTGCAACATCAGTTGCTAATATCTCACCTGGAGGTGTGGCAAATGGCACTACCGCAATTTTATAAGCGCTTTGTATACCTTCAGTAATTTCTATGGTTAATTCTGCTTTTAATACCTGACTATTAATTAGAGTCACTAGGGATATTAAAATAACAACTATATTTTTACTTTTATTAATCACATTTTACTCATTGGTTAATTTATAAACAAACCTAGAAACTTAATAACTTAGCCAAAATCACTACTTATCAGGGGAAAATTCCAAGCTAAAACTTCTAAACTGCTTAAAAACCCCTGGATCTTTAGGTACGGGTAATGGCGAAGCTTTCCTAACTGCGCGTTCAGCCGAATCATCAAACAGGGAATTACCACTGCTTTCTACGATAACCACCGATATAACATCGCCGCTTGCAATCAGCCCTATCCTAATCTTACATTTCAGATTCTTAGGTACAGAGTCCGGGCGATTCCAGTTCTGGGTGACTTTACGTTTTATTAAAGCCGCTGCATCCGCCGATGCCTTAGCAGCAATTCTAGCATTTTCTGCACGCTGCTTATTTAGTTCTACCTGTCTGGCGGCTTCCAGGCGTAATTTTTCTGCCTGGGCTTTTTGTTTTTTTTCAGCGGCAATTTTCTGCTTTTTAAAAGCTTCCTGTTTTACTATCTCTGCTTTACGCTTTTCTTCTGCCACTCGCTTAGCTTGCGCTTTGCGTTTTTTTTCTGCCGCCTCGCGTTGCTTTACAATTTCTTGCTGCTTTTTCTTTTCTACAGCAAGCTTTTGCTTAATCGTCTGTAATTTTTGCTGCTCTTTCTGAGCTGCTTTTTTACGCTGTACAGCTTGTTCTTTCGCCGCTTTTTCTGCTTGCAGACGCTTATTTTTTAATTGCTGCAACTGCTGTTTTTCTGCTGCTAATTGACTCGCATAATCTTGTTGTTGTTTTTGCTGCAAGCGCTTTTTCTTTTCTTGCCGCTGCTTTAATTCATTCGCTTTCGCGGTAACAGCGCTCTCGTCTAAAATAGTCGCCTCAATAATGACCGGCTCTGGTTTTTTTACAATAGCCAGCGGGGTATCTGCCGGAATACTAAACATAAACAAAGCAATAATACTTAAATGCAAAGTTAATGCCATTAGAAATGAAAGAAAATATTTACTCATCGCTGCTTTTTTTCAGATTACCTTTAGAAATTTTCAGTCATTAATCCGACATTCGGAACACCCGCATTTTTCAAAGCCGCCATCACCGTCACGACTTTTCCATATTGCACTTCTTTATCGCCGCGAATATAGACTTGTGTTGCCGGTTTGTTTTTGCGGACCGCCTGGGTGAGTATTAGAACTTCTGCTGCTGTCACCGGCTCATCATCTTCGCCATTGCCTAAATCAATAAAGAACTCGCCTGTTTTAGTAATAGTAATAATCACCGGATTAGGCATATCTTCCAGGCTAATATTTTTCGCTTCCGCCTGCGGTAAATCGACATCGACCCCGGATTGAATTAAAGGCGCAGTAATCATGAAAATAATCAATAAAACCAGGGTAACGTCAATATAAGGCACGACATTAATTTCCGCCATCGGCTTCCTGCGTTTGCTCCTTGCCATTAGGAATGTGCCTGTCGCTGCAACAAGACAACAAATTCATCGACAAATAATTCATAGCGTCCAGATAAGCGCTCTATATATGTAGAAAAACCATTATAAGCAATCACCGCGGGAATCGCTGCAAACAAGCCTATCGCCGTAGCAACGAGTGCTTCCGCAATACCTGGAGCGACTTGCGCCAGGGTCGCCTGTTTTGCCGTCGACAGCGAGCGAAAGGAATTCATAATACCCCATACAGTACCAAACAGCCCAATATAAGGACTGGTAGAACCCACTGTCGCTAAAAAAGGTAAACTCTCGTCCAGCTTATCCAGCTCCCTGGTTAATTCTATGCGCATCGCTCGTTGCGCATTTTCTACCTTTTCAGTCGCCGATACACCAGTGATTTTATGCATACGCGAAAATTCTTTATAGCCAGAAATAAAGATTTTCTCTAGCCCTTCAGCCTGTATTCCCTCTGCAGTAAGCTGCGTGTACAAGCGGCTTAAATCTCCACCGGTCCAGAACTGCGCTTCAAATTCGTCAGTGACTCTAACAGCCTGTTTTAGCTCTTTACGCTTAGCAAAAATAAAGGTCCAGGAAACCACTGAAGCACACAACAAAATAAGCATGACCAATTGTACGACAACACTGGCTTCTGAGATAAGGTGTAAAATTGATAAATCGTTATTCATGGACTATTGCTTGTTTTAAATCATCTGGAATATGTCTGGGACGCAGTGTATTTGAATCCAGACAGGCGATACGAATCGTTGCTGTGCTTAGCAGCTCATCATTGCGAGTGACACTTTGCTCAAAAGTTAAACTCGCGGCATTGACTAAACTTAAGCAGGCACTTATATCTAATAATTCATTAAATCTGGCCGGTTTCAGATAATCGACTTTTACCGAGCGTACTGCAAAAATCACCGACTCGCTGCTAATCAATTCATCTTGTTCAAAGCCCATCGCACGCAACATTTCAGTACGTGCACGCTCATAAAATTTCAAGTAATTGGCATAATAAACCACCCCGCCTACGTCAGTATCTTCATAATAGACACGTATAGGCCAGTTAAAAATATCTTTCATAAATAGTTTTATCTATCTTTGGCTGCTTCGAGCCAGTTAAAGCATGCCTAATCCATGCTTATCATAAATCGCCTTAAACCCCATCAGATCGATCATTAAGAGACTGTAAAAGTAATCAGTGTAAGCTGGAGTGCGGAACAGAACCCAGCAATAAAGACGAAATAAGCTGTTGGTACTGGGTTTCGAAAACTCAACCCCGCCTACCGAAAATGGCATTGCCAATACGCAAATAACAATACGCCCACTCTCTCTTAAACAGCCAACGCCCCTATATTCTCTCGCTGGAGAAGACCCTGTTGTGAACTTAATAACATAATTTAGCAAAGGGCTATCCTACCTTAAATAGCGTTTCAGGTAAGCTAAAATATTAATTGGGCTAGAAACCTATAAAACCAACCATCATTATCTATCTTGTCACTTAAATATTAAATATAAAGTAAAAAGTATTCCATAAAGTATTTAAAATCATACACTGTACAATCTTTGCAGATACATACTATCTATACTACGCTATTGATTACTATCTGCTGAATTTTCTGATAGCTACGATGCTGAAACTATTGTTTAGCCTGTTATGCGCTTGTTTCAGAACCTTACTCTCAACCATAATCAGTTAATTCCGTATCCGTGACCGCAGCTTTTTATTTATATGGATTAATTTCATTGCCTCAGCAAGTAAATCAAGAGTAGTGCGTATATATCTCTCATAAAGCATGCATATAACAACATGATACTATTCATAATTTGTTAATTAACTCATACTTTTTTTCACCGGAAAAACAAAGCTGACTACGGACTAATAGCGTAATAAATGTTATGGCGCCATTATAAATGCAGCCAAAGCTTCAGCCTGCTTGTCACTTAATCCAGCTATCGGTGGCATAGGTATTTGCCCCCACTTACCTACCCCACCCTGTTGAATTGATCTGGCGAGCATGGCTTGCGCCTGAACATCAGACTTATATTTAACAGCGATTGCTTTAAATGATGGGCCGAGCAGCTTTGCATCTAGCGCGTGACAACCCAGACAGCCGTTCGTATCAAGCAAGACCTGTACATCAAGTTCAGCCTCTGCTTTTTCTGCAGCAGACATATCTACTACCGATACCACTAGGACTTCGCTATCTGTTGCCTTGGCCGTACCATAGACCACTGCAAGATAAGCGCCGATACTTTTAATCTCGGCAGCACTCAGCTCTGCACCATAAGAATGCTTCATTTTTGCCACTTCGCTAGTCCACTGCGCCTGATTCATGCCTGGAGCCTGAAATTGAATATAGTCGACCGAATGACAATTCGTGCATTTCTGCGTAGCTAGCTTATATCCCGCTAAATCAGATTCAGGTAGTTTGGCCGTTTCGGGTGGTAACTGAATCTGCTTTGCATCAGCAGTGACTAGATGCGCAGTAAATAGTAGTGTGCTAACCAGAGCGAATCGAAAGCTTTTTACAAATTGCATAGCATTCCCTTAAAATATAGTAACAGCAGTTGATTCAATCGCATGACGCCTATAACCGCCAGGGTTCCAGTCGGCTTTGAGTGGTTGCACTTCAGCATTATTATTACTGGCTCGTACCATTAGAATGGCATCACCCTTTTGAGTAAATGTGGTCGCCAGAGTCCACTCTCGAAACGAGAAGCGCCCCAGATTTTCACCCAGCGTTGCTGCTTTCCAGGTTCGTCCGCCATCGATGGAAACATCGACAGTTTTGATACTCGACCCGGAGTCAAAGGCGATACCTTTCAATTCGACTCGTCTAGCAACAGGAAGATGCCCCCCCGCTGTCACGCTAGTAATAAAACTGCGTACCGGCAAAGTGGAAATAGGACGCGTTTTATCGGCTGCGGTACCCGGTGCAATACACATACAGTCGTTATCAGGTACGCGATAAGCTTTATTCATAAAATAAGCATCATGGCCTTTAAAAGCATGATCTAAGACCACAATATCAGACAAATGCTTTACCCAGTAAGTACCGAAATAACCAGGCACTATTAATTTAAGTGGATAACCATTGAGGAAAGGCAAATCTTCATCGTTCATCGCCCATGCCAGAAGAGGCTCGGCACTTAATGCGTGTTCAATATCCAGTGCTTTACGAAAATCAGGTGTCCCCGGCAGAACGGGTTTATCCAAACCATTGAAATAAACCTGTGCAGCATCTGCCACCACACCCGCCTTTTGTAACACAGCTCTAAGAGGTACACCTGTCCATTTAGCATTCCCCATTGCGCCATTACTTAACTGCGCGCCGAATACGCGCGGCTTTGAATATCCTCGACTATTTCCCGAACATTGATTAACAGCGACCACCTCAACCGACTCTGCTATTGCCTTGAGTTCATCAAGCGACAAGCTTAAGCGATTTTTAACTGCACCTCTGACCGTTAAACGATAATCCTCCACATCAATCAGGGTTGGAAAATTAGCAAGATGGTAACGCACGTAAAATGCGTCATTAGAAGTTATAACACCTTCATTAAACACACTAAAGGGCGTTTCCAGATGTGGTGGACGGCTGTGCACCAGAATCAACTTACGCTTTTCAGGAAATTGAACTAAGGGACGCTCTCCGCCAGCAAAGGTAACGCCTTCGCCCGTATCTAATGCAGCCCGGCTTATTAACGGAGCAGTTAAGGCAAGTGCCCCGGCATTGCGTATAAATCGACGCCGTGAAGCTACGATTGGGTCTTTATTATCTGTCATACAAGGCCTTCCTTTACAGTGAGTAGGGTTAGTTTATATCTATCTTTGCCCAAAACCAAAAACCAATGGGGTGCAAAACTAATGCAAAACCAATGGGGTCAGACTCGATTGATACCCTATTGACTCTTAAATATTTCAGACCGCCTATCCCCACCGCGTGGTTTTTGCTGCACCTGTCTATTAAGTATTTTTTCAACTTTAGCTTTAAACCTATCATTACCTAGAACCCAGGCTTTGTTAGTTGCTGTTCTAATAATTTCCATATCAGCTTTCGGAATAGGATGGCTAAACAAGGCAAGATACTGGGTTCGACAAGTGACTTCATCGACACCTCATTCTTTATAAACCGAGTGAGGCTTTAATAAGTGATTTTCTATTCCTAACGCATTAAAATGATAACTCGACCAAGGATATTCAGCAGGATCATTGACCATCCCCGCCCGAACTGGATTCAACTCGATATATCGGCTACACGTTAACAGATAGTTCTCGCTATCAAGCAGTGTGGCTTTATAACGTCCTTCCCATAAAGTACCTGTCCGTTGGTATTGGTGATTAAAATATTGGACATAGTAACGACCTATATACTGCATGACTTTACTAATTCCATTATCTGAATACGGGGTCATCAACAGGTGAACATGATTAGTCATTAAGACGTACGCATGTAAT
>Ga0233446_1001077_pt1 | contig 21978 bp, 19 predicted proteins | sample SI_124_October20_4_FD_182780 | JGI IMG/M metagenome (GOLD analysis project Ga0233446, IMG submission 182780) | Seawater microbial communities from Saanich Inlet, British Columbia, Canada - SI_124_October2016_120_MG | ecosystem: Environmental > Aquatic > Marine > Inlet | place: Canada: British...
TATACTTCAACCAAGAGTTTGGATAAATAAAAAGCAGGAAAAATCAGATAAGCTTGTGCAGTATGCAAGACGAGTTTTTAATATCACTGACAAAGACAAAAGCAATGCGATAGACTTGGCAATCAGTAAGACAGAAGATTATTTCCAGTCACTTGGTATAAAAACTAGGCTGTCTGATTATAATATTGATGCCAAAGAGGCCGCAGAAATGATAAGCCAACGCTTTGCAAAACGTGAAACAAAACTAGGAGAGAATGAACAAGTTACACCGAAAGATGTAAAAGAAATTCTGCTTAATAGCTAATATAAAATGAGTCTAAGCAATACTATCTTTTATTAAAAGTAAAGCAATATTTGTATTTGTTAAAATAAAGAATAAATATAAACTTGTTGTTATTAAACAGGAGGTATAGTTTACTCCTCTAAAAACCAATGGTTAATGTTTACAGAATAATAAGTATCGACTGTTGAAGCAATTTGACAGGAAATAGTGCAAGTTTTTATAATTTTCAAAATGTGTAATATTCGAATTAATTTCTCAAAAAAATGAATATTAATTGAAGGAGAAGAAATGAAAAACGATTTAACTTGTTCGGAGTCGATTGGAACATCTATCATCAACAAAGCTAAAAGTGTAAATCTTGACCCAGGTATTTTGTATGAGGCTGTTATAGACTTATCTGCAGACGGATTAATTACGGCAACATGTGTAAATATGGCTGCTGGCATTCTATTGGAGGATTTAGGGCTTCCAAACTATTTTTTCGAAAATATCACAAAAGATTCCCTTAATAGCATTCTTGCCTCAATTGCAACTAGTATCAGAATTCAAGATGGCGAAGCTGTTCTCTGCGGGAGCGTAGCACAAATAGACTTCGATATAGACCAGGAAGATGACACGCAACAGATAAGAATCGCGACAGAAGATACCAGAGATAGCATGGAAAAAATTATCGGGCCTATGATTTCAGGTCATAGACGCGAATATTACTTTTGTCCAGAAAGTAATAATTATACATATATTATCAGACCAGAAACGGTAAAAGATTTTAGTAAAGAAAAATTTGAAAATTCAAAATTCTTATTTCACCTTTCTGGAAACTTTGCTGCCACTCCGAAATCAACCCGCAAACGTTATGTAAAATTTTTAGAAGCAAGCGAAAAATCAGTTACTCCTCTTATTCAAGTTTTTAATCTTTCAGAAACAGGCGAAACGCGTTTTATGTTCAACAGTGATTTTGCACTGCCTCAACTACCTGTATTAAGAAAGATTTTTGAGGATCGTGGTGTCGTATTAAATCGTGCTTACTGGGAACCATATTGTTGCAAAACTGTTGCTCCATCTTCGATTTGCGCTATATATGCAATGGGCGAATTAACCAGAGAAGAAGAAGATTCTATTGTTGAAGACCTGCGGGCATTCCTTTCATTTGCAATAAGTGATATTACTGATTTATATGTAAACGGTACATTAACTTTCAAAGAAATGTTGTTTGGTGGAAATGCTATTGACTTTACACATTATTTTATTTTTAAAGAAAGTGTAAATATAACTGACAAAGAAATTATGGATAGCCTTACAAATGCTGACCAACGTGACGCTTTTGCTGCCAGGGTACAGGATTCTAATAAATCTACATACACACTTAGAACAATCAAAGAGGCTGTAAAAGACAATCCTGACCTGATTAAATTTCTTTATGAACTCTTTGCTAGGAGATTTGACCCTAAAGCTGCTTCAAGGCTTTCTGACGAAGAAGTAACTTTTAAATTTGTAGAATTCGAAAAAATAGTCAAATCAGGATTTATGGATTATATTGATGCCTACGATATCTTCAAATTCATGTTTAAAATGATTTCCTGTACGTTAAAGACAAACTTTTATAAACCAGAAAAAAGGTCATACTCTTTCAGATATGACAATAGAATCCTTGATCCCCTCGTATTTGATCAATTTGTCTTTGGAATATTCTATGTAAATGGACATTATGCCTGTGGAACTCACCTAAGGGCAGCAGACATAGCTCGCGGCGGCTTGAGAATGATTCGTGTTACTCCCTCAAACTATCCGGCAGAACTAGACAAAGCCGTATTGCTAAATTATGCATTAGGCCCAAAAGCTCAAAGGTTGAAACACAAAGATATTTGTGAAAGTGGGTCTAAAGGTGTTTTTGTTCCTCAACCTATATATGCATTCAACAGTATGGATTGCCTTTTTGACTACACTGAAGGTATCATGGACTTGGTTCTTGGTGATGATACTATTGTGGATCATTACGGTAAACATGAAATGATATTCTTTGGCCCTGATGAAGGAACAGCTCCATTAATGGATGCTGCTTCATACCAAACAAAGAATCGTGGATATAAATACTGGAGAACCATTACAACAGGTAAGAGCTTCGGTATTCCTCATGACACTTATGGTATTCTTAATAATGGTGACGTTTTCGGATTGATAGAAAGTGGTGTAGAGGGAACAGACTTGCAAATTAATGGCAAATCTGTTCTTCTCACCAAAGAGATGCAGAAAATATATGATATTATTGGTGGAAAAATCGATATAAGCGGTATGACTACCACATGTGTTATGGGTGCATTCAGAACTTTAATCAACCATTACGGCTCTAAGGAAGAAGATCTTAATATGATGATGACAGGTGGGCCTGATGGCGATTTAGGTTCAAACGAAATCCAATGCTACAAAGGTAAAATCTGTTTAATTATTGATGGCGGTTCAATACTGTTTGATCCGAATGGCCTTGACAAAGAAGAGTTGATGAAAATAGCATTCATGCGTCATACATCTCCTCGCGCTGATTCTTTGTCATTCCCAGTGGAGAAACTAAGCTCCGAAGGTTTTATGGTTCCTAGAATAGCTAAAAATATAAAACTTCCTGATGGCACGCTTATAGAAGATGCTTCTGTATTTCATAGAACATTTCTCACTAACATAAACAACCGCAAATATATAGAAAAAGCCAATATACAGGCATTCATTCCTTGTGGTGGATTTAAAGACACAATTAATCACACAAACGTTAATGACTTCTTAGCCCTTTTTAAAGAGCTTAAGTATATCGTAGAAGGTGCAAATGTTTTCTTCAATGATGCTGCAAGAAGGCATATTGCTACGCAAACAAATATAAAAGAAATAAAAGATTCTACAGCTAACAAAGGCGGTGTATTTAGTAGTTCGGTTGCTGAAGTCCTTACAGCATTCCTGTTTGGTGATGATTACGATAACAAACTATTGCATGCCCCTGAAACAAGATGGGCATTAATTAGAGAAATCATGGAACTCATAGATAAATATGTACGTTTGGAAACGCAAATACTTATCGACCTTCATGAAAAAGATAATCATATGCTATTTGACCTGTCAGTAACAACAAGCGAAGAAATATTAGCTTTACAGGCTAATCTTGATGAACACATTGCTGATATTTTGGCTGATGAAAATCTTGTACGGAAAGTTATGGAGCACTATATCCCAGCAATACTGATTAAAACACTTGGGGAAGAGCATATTATGAATACTCTAAATTCCAGTGAAATTTCAGCTTACCGTAATGCTATCATTACAAAGAAGCTAGCTTCAATGGCTTTTTATCTGAATGGCATGGACTGGAGTGCTTTTCTAGGCAAACTTAAAAAAGATTTTATTGGCACATTGCATAAAGTGGTTGCATAAGTTTTGATTAACTTATAATCTATTGAAATATTAAATCCACATTGTGCATTTAAATTTTACAAGTAGCTTAAGTTGTTTATTTACGATTCGGACATATGTCCGAATCGTAAATAGTCGGCGCTGAAAAACTCCAGTTTATGCCGGATGTGAGACAATGAGCTGCAGTTGTGGCATTTACTACAAGGCAAAATTAACGAAGCAGGTGGCATGAAATGGAAAGGAATTGTTCTTTAACAATCTTTAAATTGCAAGAAATTTAGAGGAATGGTACATTTTTCTTGCAATTTTGCAATGTTGATAGCAAAACTAGATAACCGGAATCACTGCATCTTTGGCGTCAACTATGCCTCGGAGTACTTAGTACACTATTGGCTTGTTTCCTGAAATATGCAGCAATTCCGACTTTTTCAGCATAGACTAAATAATATATTTCTACTAAGTTTGCAAAAATCAAACCGCACGGGGATGGTCATTGCAGCATATCTGCTTTGTCAACTACCACGAAGTGGTAAATATAAACGGGACTACGTCCCTTGCAGTACATAGCTGCATCTTGCTATGTCCGTCGTAGTTTGATAACGAAAGAGGATTTCCTCGCAGCTATACTACACTGACCATCTGCATTATCTGGGTTGAACAATATTGCTTAAAATGCTAAATGCTGATACTTATCTATATCATCTTTTGTAATAAGAGTACTTCTTACTTTGTATGATACAGGTATTAATGGGTCAAATGTTCCGGGAATTCCCTTACCCTGAATTGCAAGATAAATGAATAGAACTGCATCTCCAGTCATGGAAGGTGGATATGTTATTGTGGCAACACAGGACGATTTGTCATTTTTGATTCTTTTAAACATTTCTTTATTTCCGTCAGAACCTATTATAAAGATTTTGTTTGTCAATCCTCTGCTTTTAATCGCCATATCTGCACCAAGTGCCATTGCATCACTTAGAGCATATACAGCTTTTACTTCGGGATGAGCTGTCAGAATATTTTCCATTGCAGACATTCCTTTTTCTATAACGAAATGTCCAGGCAGAGAAGCAACCAGTTCGATGTTGGGATAGTTTTTAATTTCATTTTTAAATCCATTAATTCTGTCAAGTGAGTCCGAAGCCCCAGGCACGCCTGTGATAAGAGCAACTTTACCGCTTCTTAATTTTTTGCCAATATACTCGGCAGCCATTCTCCCGATAAGTTTATTATCACCTTCGACTTTGATTGTATAGTCGTTTGAATTTATAATTCTACTTACACTTGCTAGAGGTATGCCAGCCCTTTTAATTTTTTTACAAATGGGTGTTAAAGGGCTTCCTTCGATAGCAAATAAAACAATTCCATCAACTTTTTTTGTAAGAAGGCTTTCTACCTCGTTTATTTGGGTTGCTGAATCTTTGGCTGAGTTTAAAAGTATTAAACGGCATTTACCTCCCAACATTGAAGCTGCTTTTTGTGCATATTTTGCATTTTCTGCAAGCCATGGATGGTCTGGCGGAGGAAGTACCACTCCAATTGTAACTTTTTTATCGTTTGATTGCACAAACGGTTGTCCTGCGGAAAAACAGTAGTTTGAGACTAGTACTATTAGTAATACAATAATACATGAAAACGCGAATCTCATAAACATTTCCTTTCAATTGCATGTTATTTACTATATGAAAATCTTTGAAAAACCATTGCTGCCAACAGTACTACCCCTTTTATTGTATATTGGATAAAAGAAGGCCAATTCAATAAATTCATTATATTTGCAATTACCGCAAATAGCAAAATACCTATTAGTGTTCCTGAAAGCTTGCCTTTACCGCCAAAAAGGCTGGTTCCACCTATAACCACTGAAGCAATTGCATCAAGTTCGTACCCGTCTCCTATACTTGGCGAACCTGTATTCATTCTTGCTGAAACTATTATTCCAGAAATAGATGTCAGAAAAGAACAGTATAAATAAGCAATGACCGTCCAAAAAAATATATTAACTCCGGATCGTCTAGCTGATTCTGTATTTCCTCCGATTGCCCTTACATATTTTCCAAAAACCGTTTTTTCCAGAAGCAGCCAACTGAAAATAAAGATTATTATAAAAATAATTACAGGGTAAGGAATATTAATATTATATCCTAAAGCCAAACATCCGTTGCCTATTTTGCTGAATTGATCATTAGTTCCGAATATAACATTTTCGTTTGTATACCAAAGAGCAAGCCCCTTGGCAATAGTCATGGTTGCAAGAGTTGCTATGAATGGAACAACTCTGCCAAAAGTCACAGCTAAACCATTAACAAGGCCAACCAGTACTCCAACAAACAGACCCGCTAAAATCATTGCAGGTAAACCGTAAATTTGACAGCTTACTGAAACAACACTTACTAGAGCAACTGTTGATCCTACAGAGAGATCTATCCCTGCAGCAATTATTACAAAAGTCATTCCAAGACTTATAATGCCTATAATAGTTGTCTGCCTAAGCAATACCCATACATTCTGTTCAGTAAAGAAATAAGGTGATGCAAATCCACAGATTATTAATAGTAATATAAATGTTAGAAACAGGGGAAATTTAACTCTTAATCTCATTAATGTCATTTCCTAGTATAGTTTTTATAATGGTGTCTTCTGTAATATTATTATTTTCAAATGACTTAATTATTCTGTTATCTCTCAAAACAAAAATTCTTGAACACAACCTTATGAGTTCATTGAAATCAGAGCTGACAACAATAAATGATATTCCTTTTGTTTTCCATTCTTCTATAATTGAATAGATATCGTTTTTACTTGATATGTCAACACCTCTCGTTGGCTCGTCAAGAAGTATTACTTTTAAGTTTTCGAAAAACCAGTTAGCCAGAATAGCTTTCTGCTGGTTACCTCCGCTTAACTCAGATATGGGTTGTTTTAATGAGCTTGACACAATGTTCATTTTTTTGACTCTTAATGCCGCCTCTCTGATGCGCTTTAATGTTTTTATGACGAACTTTGCAGATAAAAAGTTTCTGAGACCATTAAAAGTAATATTTTCGTATACTTCTGTATCCGGAAATATAGATAGTAATTTACGGTCTTCAGGTACCATGCCAATGCCATTCTTAATTGCATGTTTTGGTGATTTGATTTTATTTTTTTGGCCATCAATAAAAATATCTCCGTAACATGACCTGGCAACTCCGAATATCGCATTTAACAGTTCGGTTCTACCTGAACCGGCAAAACCTGCAAGTCCTATAATTTCTCCCGTATTTAAAGTAAGAGATATGCTTTGTGATCTACCGTCAAAAGAAAGATTTTTAAGCTCAAGCACAGGGTGATTTTGATTAGAGGTTAATTGTTTATTATAATTTGATTCAATTAATGCTGATTTTTTAGATGCTATTTTTTCTATAATTATATCATGAGTTATTTCCGATGTTTTGCATGAATAAGTTATATTGCCGTCTTTTAAAACTGATATACGATCACAGATTTTTATTATTTCTTCAAGTCTGTGGGATATGTAAATAAAGCTGATTCCGTTATTTTTAAGTTTATTTATAACCTTAAATAGATTTTCGATTTCTTTATACGTAAGAGCTGCTGTAGGTTCATCAAGAATAATAATTTTAGATTTATGGGACAGAGCTTTAGCAATAGCAACGCTCTGTTGATCTGCAATAGATAAATTTCTAATATTTTTGTTTAGCGGAATATGTGTAACGTTTAATTTGTGTAAGGCTTTTTCCGCTATACAACACTCATTATTCTTAGAATAAAAGATATTTAAGAATTTCTTTTCTAGTCCAAGTGTAATATTTTCGGCCACAGTTAAGTCAGGTATTAGATCTAGTTCTTGATAAACAACACTTATTCCGGCCTTCAGGCTCTTGTGTGGATTATTGAAGGCTAAAACTTTATTTTTTAGTAGTATCTCGCCGCAATCAGATTTGTATACCCCCGAAAATAGTTTTATTAAACTAGATTTTCCTGCGCCGTTAGGTCCTATTATACCATGTACTTCTCCAAATTTTAAATCAAAACAGATATCTTTTAAAACGTGGTTATTGTGGAAACTTTTACAAAGGTTTTTTGCTTTTAATATATTTTTGGAGTTGTCATACATTTATCTGCCTTGAGACAGGGTAAACTCTGTTTTTATTTTGCTATGCAAATAGCGAGTATATCAACCGGGAATTTCCGATAATCTGTCTGACACCTAAATTACTCTAGAATACAAATAACATTGCTTTAACTTATATTATTGAATAATAGTTGGTTCTAAACAAAAAGCAACGTATATTTTTAAATAGAAACTCTAAAAATGGATCGGTTTGAGTATAATTATCATTAAAACTACAATCTAAAAGACAGTATAATTATGTGCCAGTTACTGAGTAAAAAACTTGATAACTTAAAAAAGATACTCTCAAGTTATCATTCTGCAATAATAGCTTTTTCTGGCGGAGTAGATAGCACTCTGCTTGCCAGAGTTGCAAAGGATGTATGTTCCAATGTTAAATTAGTTACAATTTCTTTTTCAGCTATACCGGAATTTGAAATTGCTGATTCAGTAAAATTGGCAAGAATTCTAGATCTGAAACATGAGATTATTAAAACAAATGAGTTGGAAATACCCGGGTTTACTAAAAACGATCCTGAACGTTGTTATTACTGTAAAAAATATTTATTTACAGCACTAAAAAAGCATGCATTGAATAACAAGTTTGATATAGTTTTTGACGGAACAAACGCAGATGACATAGCTGACTATCGTCCTGGACGCAAAGCTCTTAAAGAACTTGGAATAGTTTCTCCTTTAAAAATAGCTAATTTATCTAAAGAAGAAATAAGATTTGTTTCAAAGGAATATGGTTTATCTACAGACTCGAAGCCTTCGTATGCTTGTCTAGCTTCACGGTTTCCATATGGTGAAAAGTTAACAGAATCAAAGCTTAAAAGAGTAGGGAGCGCTGAAGAAGAAATAAGGAAACTTGGATTTACACAGTTTCGCGTAAGAAGCCATAACAATTTAGCGCGAATAGAATTTATCCCTGAAGAAATGGACGAGGCTTGGAGGAAAAGAAAGCTAATAGAACAAAAATGTAGGCAAAAAGGCTTTGATTATGTAGCATTGGATACAACTGGCTATAGAACAGGGGCTATGAACGAATCGCTTTCAGAAAAAGATATACAGAAATTTAGAAAATATGCATAACACAAAGACCAAAATTATAGCAGCGCTAAGCGGTGGAGTAGACTCATCTGTTGCTGCTTCTATCTATCTAGAAAAAGGCTTTGAAGTAATTGGTGTAACCCTAAAAATGAAATCATGCGATGATACTAAAGAAAAAACCAAGTCCTGCTGTGGATTGGATGATAATATCCAAGCCAGATCAGTTGCAAAGAAACTTGGTATTCCCCACTATTTCCTTGACGTTCGTAAAGATTTTAAAGAGAAAATACTAAAATATGCATGGAACGAATATAAAACAGCTAGAACCCCTAATCCATGCATTTTATGTAATTACTACTTAAAATTTGGTGAACTTTTCGATTTGGCTAAAAATATTGACGCGATAGGAATAATTACTGGACATTACGCTATATTACGACGCGATAAGAATAGCAACGTGAAATTATTTAAAGGATTTGATGATAATAAAAATCAAGCTTATTTCTTATCAGCTTTAACACAAGAACAACTAAATCATTCTTATATGCCTCTGGGAAACTTTACAAAAACGGAAGTTAGAAAAATAGCGACAAAACTAGAGCTTCCAAATTCGAAGAAACAGGAAAGCCAGGATGCGTGTTTCGGATATAGAGGAGAGACTTTTTCAGAAACGCTTTCAAGAACTTTTAACTCTCCATATATTCCAGGTAATATTGTTACTGAAAATGGAAAAATCGTCGGAAGACATAACGGTATTCATAACTTTACGATAGGACAGCGAAAAGGACTTGGAGTTGCACTTGGAAAACCGGCATACGTAATTAAAATTGACTCAAAATCAAATATTATTACAGTCAGCACAAACCCTTCTTTGCTTTTCGCAGATAAATTTACAGCAACAAAGCTAAACTGGCTGGATTTTCCATGCGATCAATTAGAATGTGAAGTTCAAACGAGATATAGACAAACTCCAATTAAGGCAGTCGTAACTAAAACTGGTGAGTTTCAGGCCAATGTCAAACTGCTTACTCCATCCAGAGCTATTACGCCTGGACAAGCTCTTGCTATCTATAAAGGTGAACAACTTATTGCCGGCGGGTGGATAGATAAAATTCTTTAAATAGATACTGCATCTACAGCTTGTTTTCTCGTCTTTGCAAAAAATATCAAAAAAGTCGTAAAGTTACTTGAATTTGATGTGAGTATTTATTATTCTATGCCCCAAAATGTGTTAGTTAAGAGGATGATAAATTGGACCTCTTTAGAACAGTCATACATCTGCAAATGAAATTTTACAAAAATCATTTGCTCCAAAAGGAAAGAAGGTTAGAATCAGTGGCTAGCAGAAGCGTTTGGCTGCAAGGCGGGTACATTTTGTAAAATAATACATATAAAATAAAGGAGGCAGTACAATGAAAAAAAAGGCGAAATGGTTTATTTTATCTGTAATGTGTTTTTCCTCTGCAATTATAAGCATGAGAGGCAACGACGTTAATTTGGTTGAAGAGGGATTACTTGCTGTTGCTGGATGTCGCAAACATCTTTCATTTAGTAAAAAAAGTGCTCACCACTTGGCTATTCTGATCTGTAAATGTCATGCTGGCCTAGAGAATAGGAACTGGACGGAAGAGGGAGGATTGGCCCTGAAACATTTAAATGATTCAGGGAAGAGCTGTCGTGGTGCTGTAAACTATTGCAAATACATTAGTGCTTTCCCTGATGATTATGGATCTAGACGATGGATTTTTGAAATTCATAACGGTAAATGGTGTATTGACTGTATGGGTGGAATGGCTTGTCACAAAAAGCTTAGCAGTGTTCCGTTATTGCACCGGTTACTGCATAGTCTCTGTTGAGAGAAAACAAAGATTTTCTCTCAGATACTATTTCCCTATTACAACTTTTACTGGATCGCCTGGCATAAAAAGGTATCTATGTTGATTGACACAGACTTCATCATTGTCCTTAAGGTTTTTCGGTGCATCCAAAACAACGAGATCTCCTCGTTTTAGTTTATTGGTTGGTTGTAACTTTTGGTATTGTGCAAACCCTGCAATTTTATGAATGATATCTTCTGTTTTAATATAAACTTTTCTTACAGAAAATACATTCTTTGAGCCTACTCCTGGAGTCAAAGACTTGACGCCAATACCTTTCCAAACATAAACACCTTGGTCATCGTTAGATAATGCTGCAACAGGTACCCCGGTTTGTTCGTTATCCGGGTAAGGTGCAAAAAGCTGAGCAATAGGATAAACTTTAACGATTGGCAATGGTTTATGTGTTTTTTTAGAAACAACTGCCGGAAGCTGATAATTCACAACACGAAGTTTTAATCCATCTTTAGTGAAATTTATAAGGGTATTAATAATACCCACAGGCTTGTTACTGTTGACAGGATATACGGCAATAGGAGTTTCTGAAGTTACTTTCCACGCAGTCTCTCTATTCATTTTTATTTCTATTCCCATAGGGTTTAGCTGTGAGATTTTCATGACTGCAAGTTCTGCTGCAGGTAATCCAAACGGAAAGTAAACCTCATCTACGATAGCCTCATATTGCGCTCTGAGCCAGCACATCTCGTATACAGCTTCTTGTACTTTAAGATCAGCTTTGTCGGCAGCAAGTTGGTTTACATTTATCAGATACTGATTTTCCCAGTTATTGTATTGTTCAACACTGACCGCCCTTGATTTTACCAGTGTTTTATACCTATCATACTGTATCTTTGCAATATTGAGGGTATCTTCATCCTGTTTCACCTTTGCCTTAAGGCTGTCTACAATTGCCTTTCTATAATCTGTTTTCATCTTTATCAAAAGAGTACCTTCGTTTATAATCTCGCCTTTGGAATTATATGTAGGACCGCGGACTATCTGGTCTGGCCTGGCTGTATAGGTTATTATTCCACGGTATGCGTCGTTGAAACCGTACTTAAGTGTACTAGTAATAATAGGTGTTGCTAGCCCTGTAAATGTTTTTGGTTCCGCATGTACTGGTGCGAGTGTACCTAAAAAGACTAAGGTGCTCGTTAATAAAAATCCATTGATACGTTGTCGAATAGGCATAATATGATTCCTTTATTTCAGATTTAATTTGTTTTCTCTGTTTCTCCCCCCCCTTGCGGTATGAGGTATATTTCGTTATCTAAAAACTTTTTTTCATTGTGATTGTTGCAATGTCTTCCAAACTCTTTCTCTGGTGAATGGAGCTTTATGTAGCCTTACACCAGTAGCATTGTAAAAAGCATTCCCTATACCAGGCATTGCTCCGTTTATGCAGATTTCAGAAACACTTTTTGCCCCATACGGTCCGGTTTCTTCGTAGCTCGGCACCAAAATAGTTTTTAATTCGGGTAAATCTCTCATAGAAAAAATATTATAAGTTTTGAATGAAGGGTTTAGCATCATACCATTTTTATTAAAACGATATTCTTCTGTAAGAGCATAGCTTATCCCGTTAAGTACAGATCCCTCGACCTGCCCCTCAGCCAGAGCTGGATTTATAGCAGTACCGCAGTCTATTGCAGCAACATATTTTAAGACTTGTATTTTGCCTGTTTCCATATCAACCTCAATTTCTATAAAATGAGCTGAAAATGGCGGAGGAGACTTGTGTGTAATGTGCGATTCAAGAGCGGCAATTTGAAATTGGTTATTTTCATATAAAGAATATTGGGATATTTCAGAAAATGAAACTTTTTCTCCACCATCTTTTGTAATGACAGTTTCATTCAACACTTCAAGCTCATTGATTTTTTTGTCAAGCATTTCTGCTGCAACTCTAACGATCTGTTCTTTTATTTTGCTTGCAGTTTTTCTAACAGCTTCACCGCTAAGGTAAGTAGTACTTGACGCATACGCACCGACATCGAACGGTGTCATATCTGTGTCAGAAGAATAAACTATCATTTTATCAACAGTAGTTTCGAGTACCTCCGCAGCTATTTGCGCAAGAACAGTGTCACTTCCCGTACCTAAATCGGTAGCACCTACATTTAGATTAAATGACCCATCCTCGTTCATTTTCATTGATGCCGCCCCCATGTCTATTTCAGGCACACTTGATCCTTGCATAAGACAGCACATGCCAATACCTCTTCGGATACGCCCGGTTTTGCCTTTATGACTTGTTCTTCGGTGCCACCCAATTTCTTTAGCACCTTTTTCTATACATTCGGCAAGACCACAACTACCGATCGTCATAGGTGTACCATCTTTACCTTCTCCTAGAGCAGCAAACGCTGGATGGGTTTCTCCTGTTCTAATATGATTCATTTTACGAAATTCGACTGGATCCATTTCAATTGCTTCTGCCATTTCATCCATCATTGATTCCACTGCAAAAAAGGCTTGTGTTGCACCAAATCCCCTATAAGCTCCGCCAACCGGAAGATTTGTGTAGACCGCTTTTGCATCAAAATGAATGTTATTAACGTGGTAAAGAGGGAAAACCTTGCTTCCACAACAGCTCATTACGGTCAGGCCGTGTCCGCCGTATGCGCCTGTATTGTTGATAGCATCCATGCCAAGCGCTGTAATATCACCATTTTTCTTTAGTCCATACTGCATTCTGAATCTAATTGGATGGCGTGTTCGTCCATATTTGAAAGTTTCTTCTCTCGTCAACCTGAAAAATACGGGTCTATTCGTTCGCATAGCAAACATAGCTACTACGTCTTCTAGCAACATTTCCTGTTTACATCCAAAAGCACCTCCAACTCGAGGTTTGATTACACGGATTTTTCTTATGGGAATATCAAGGGTTTGCGCAACTATTCTCCGGCAATGAAACGGCACCTGTGTACTTGTCTGAATAACGACGCGCCCAAGATTGTCAATGTGTGCCAGTGAGACATACGTTTCTATAGGAGTGTGTTGTGCATATCCTGTTTCATAAGTCTGATCAAATATAAAATCAGCATCTTTCAAGCCTTTTTCAAAATTGCCTGATTCCATACCAACTCTGGCAGCAATATTTTTTTCAGGTTCAAATGGAATTGGAATTGGAACATAAGCGTCAGGCTCATCGTGTATTACAGGAGAATTTTCTTTTAAAGCATCATCAATTGATAAAACTGGTTCTAGTAACTCATATTTGACCTCTATCATTTCTATTGCAGCCTCAGCAGCTTCCAAAGTTTCTGCGGCTACTGCTGCAACTCTGTCACCAACAAAACGAACTTTTGTATCAAACATAAATGTATCATATGGAGATGGTTCAGGATATCCCTGCCCTGCTGTACAATGAGGAATACGTGGCACATTACCGTGATAGAGAACACCTTTAACACCGGGCATCCTTTCTGCTTTACTAATATCAATTGACTTAATTTTAGCGTGCGGATGAGAACTCCACAGCATTTTTACATGTAATGCGTTTCTCGGCACAAAATCTGCAACATAAGATGGTTTTCCCTGAGAAAGATAAAGGCCGTCTATCTTCCCAATAGACTTGTTCACAACCTTAAAAATTTTATCTTTTAATATGATTTTAGTCATTTGACACCTCTTCATTGGAAGCGGATACTTTTTGGAGGGCAGTATATATTTTCTCATATCCGGTACATCGACAAAGATTGCCATCCATGTACTCTTTAATTGCATCTTTGTTGGGTGTCGAATTTTTGTCAAACAAAGCTTTAGCAGACAGTACCATGCCAGGAATACAGAAACCGCATTGAACTGCTCCTTCATCTATAAGAGCCTTTTGAATAGGATGAGGTGAATCAATAGAACCAATACCTTCTATTGTCCAGACATCCTTCCCATCAGCTAAAAAAGCATATGTAATACATGAATAGGCAGTTTTAGCGTCAATAAGTACAGTGCAGGCACCGCAGGAACCTTCGCCGCATCCCCATTTAACTCCTTTGTAGTCGTGTCTGCGAAGAAGATCAATAAGTTTCTCATCAGCAGAAACAGAGAAACTTCTAATTTCACCATTTAATGTAAAAGTAATTGTTTTAGTCATTTTGTGCCTCCTTCAGCATCTAGGAGAGACTCTTTTAACACATCGATAATGATAGTTTCTGCTAGATGTTGAGCATATTCATTTGAACCCCCTTCTTTTCCTTTCCATGGATAGTGATGTATCAACACCGGAACAATTTCTTCAAAAGATATATTATTGGCCGATTTCTCCATGAGAGCTTCTTCAATAGCCTTTAACCGAACAGGAAGCCCTAATGCGGCTCCAGCAGCTATTTTGACGTCTGTTATGATATTTTTATTATATTTTAAATATGCAGCCACTGTTAATGTACTGAACCCCCCAGATGTACGAACTTCTTTGTGATAGGCAAATCCTGAACCATTGAGCACTATTGGAACTTCTATTGATGTTATGAGTGTTTTATTTTTGAGCAAATGTGCAGGCTGTTGTTTGAAAAAAGCTTCTGCTTTATAGGCAAATCCATTTTTATTATGAGAGGTACTATGTTCAGAGCTAGATTGGCATTTTTGCTCCAACTTTGAAGAATAGATTGGTTTTGGTATATTCTTTTTTTCAGTCTCATCACTAACATTTATCTGTGCATCTAGGGCAAGTAATGCTACAGGAAAGTCAGACCACGGAAAAATACGTGCAACATTGCCACCCAATGTTGACATATTTCTTATTGGCTGAGTTGATAATTTGTTTGCAACGTTATTTAATACCCAACCATATGCACTGTATTCCTGTAAATCAGCTATGGTTGTTGTTGCACCTATCTTGAAAAAGCTTTTATCAGTATTAATTCCTTTTGGGATAGCTGAATTTACATCGATTGCTATCCTTTCTGTATCTTCCTTTAAAAACTGAAAAGATGTACCACCTGACATAATAATAGCTTTTTCGCCGAGCTCGGAAGCCATAGAATAAACTTCATCCAGATTTTTAGGTTTCTTAAAATCAATTATCCTCATGTATCACCTCCGATTTATATATAGCCAATTCTATTATTATTACTACTTAGAATGCATAGAAAAAACAGAAAAATTATAGACAAGACTACTCTGAACTTATAGGACCATTATGCCTAGATTTCCAATTTATTCTCCTACCTCAGTGAAGGTTCACTTTTATTGAGCTTAGAGTTTAAGTCGTCATAAAAATTAGAAATAACTTCGATGACGTCAGGTGCATTAGGAAATAACCTGCCTATATGATTTTGGTTTCCAAATAAAAACGCAAAAAATACACCAAAAAAGAATCCATTCTTTATTACTGGATTTAATAATTTTATCTTGATTTATTAAACAATCCAATTAACTTACTAGTCTTTTATTCTTGATGATGCCCGGTGGTGTAATGGTAGCACAAGTGGTTCTGGTCCACTTAGTCAGGGTTCGAGTCCTTGCCGGGTAACCAGTCTTAACTTCCTTAATATACAATAACTTCTGTATATTTATACAAAAACTCAAATGAAACAAAGATCAATTTTTGCTACCTTTTTGCTACCGTAAACAGCAAAACTTCAAGAACAGAATGCAAACAACTGACAGCAGGTCAGAGATGAATTACTTGAAAAGCCCATTCAGCGTTCTTCTGTAATATCAACAGTTGATCCTAAATAATACCATTCTCGCGTGATTTTATCATAAAACCACACAAGTTGAGATCTAATATGCTTAATTTCATTATTTTGCATATATATCTACACTCAATAGAAACTGTTTCATGTTTCTTCTTTTGTTCTTCAACTATTGCTATTACTCTTTCTCTATCATCTGAGTGTATTCGATCAAAATAAGAATTTTCTTTAGTTCTGATAGCACCTGGAGGATAAGTAAATATTTTTTTAAAAGCTGAATTGCTAAATTCAAATGTACTAGAATTTGCTTTTTTTATGCAAAAGGTCGTCAACGAATTTGCTTCAAGTAATGCTTTTAACCGTTCAAGCTTACTTTGTTTTTCTTTTTTATGTGTTATGTCGTTTAAAAAACCTATGCTAACATTATTTTCTTCGTCATAAGTAATTTCCTCTTCAATATAATTTAATTTTTTAGTTAGAGGGTTTTTTATTGTGTACTCTACAGGCTTATTTTCATCATCTATTTTTTGAATACGATCATATGATTTTCTATCGCTTGCTACAACATGTTTTCGCCAGTTTTCAAGGTTTTCAAATATCTTGTCTTTAGGGACACCATATTTTGTGAACTAAACATTGTTTAAATAAACTAACTTTTTATTTTCATTTTTACCCGAAGCAATCCAAACTGGCATATTCAGGTTTTCATGGGCTGCTTTCAGTAGGTTAATACGATTTTCCTGTTCACGTTCTTTTGTTATATCATCAAAGTAAACAAAAACACAATCTCTACCATTATAATGAAAAGCTGTACGTTTTGAAGCGATCGTTTTTATTTTACCATTAACTTTAATACGATATTCTGCTTTAAGCGTTTTTCCTTCAGTAAAATTATGGTGAAGTATTTTTTCAACTTTAGGCATATCTTCAGGAATAACATATTCTAGAATATTTTCACTCTTATTCTTTTCAAGATTATGTTGTTGTTCACCAAACATTTCAAAGGCTTTTTGGTTGGCGTAAAGGTATTGGTTGGTATGGCTGTCATATATTGCAAACCCCGAATCTAATTTTTCAACAGACTCACGCAATGTGGCATTGATTTCTTTTTCCTGCTGTAGTTCTGTGATGTCGTGAATCCGGCAGATTATTTTAATTTCCTGTGCGTTATAATCTGGAATAAATATCTCTCCACTAAACAAACCTGATCTATTATTAAATAGTTCTATAGGCTGCCTGTACACATATTCTCCGTTTAAAACCTTTCGTTCCAATTCTATTTATTGCAGTTACTATCTTTTTATGAGTAGGCTTTGGTTTGCCAAAAGCATCTGTAGGAATTATTTCTGAAAAAGTTTTTCCGAGTATAGCTACCTGATTGTTAAATAAAGAGACAACTGATCTGCTACGTGATAAAATTCTTAAATGGCTATCTTTGATATAAACACAATCATCAAGTATTTCTACTTGGCGTTTGTAGAACTTCTTTTTTGACTCTTGTTCTGCTAGCTTGTTTTTTAAAGCGGAATATTTATTTTTTAGATTTATGTAAGCTGATTCAGAATAACGTTCATCAAGAATATTTCCTTCTTCTAGGTCTGAAATTTCAGAAACTTCCACTCTTAAAAGTTCTGCAAGCTTTCTTGTTTGAAGTTTGCTGGGTGTGTTGGTTCCTCTTATCCATCTTGAAATAGTTGGCTGCGTCGTAAAAAGCTCTTTTGCTACTTCTTTAAGAGTAATACCTTTCTTTTTTTCATTAATTTTTGCTTCTTTTCGCAGAATTTGAAATTTGTCTCCATAGAATTTCATCATTTAACCTCCTAAAGGCATACACCTTGTTTCATTTTTTCCTAAAAATCAAACAGAGTGTATATATAAAATTAATAAAAAAATTATTTTTTTGTTTGAAGTGTCAATATGTGGGTTAATTTACAGCTTCAATTTAAAAAACAATTAAATATTAACAATTAAGAAAACGGAAAAAGCAAAGAAAAATGAGCAGAACGAAAAAAAAATCATTTTTTTTTCGTGAAACACAGTGAAAAAGAATTAGACAAAGAGTGAGCAAAAAATAAGGAAAGTGCAAAGAATACTTATTAGTGATAGATAATGAAATGAGAGTGAAACATTGAATTTTAGCCCTAAAAAAAATGGATTTGACAATTCAAAAAGATGTATGATCTTTAGAACATCAACAAATCTAAAACGTTAAAGAAAGGAGGCAATATCGAAAAAAATAATGAGAGATAAGAAGGGCAGGAGTTGAAAGCGACAAAACTTTTAACAACTCCTGCAAAAAACACAATGCTACTGGAAAAACCAGCAAGATTGTAAAAGAAATATACACTTCTAAGGTGTGCTTTCAAACAATCTACAATTTTTCTGCAAATTTCCCTTAGCGTTGAAATCATCAAATTTTTAAAAATTGACACAAGGTACCCTTTGTGTCTACGGAAAAGAAGAATGAATTCAATAACAAGCACAATCAAATCGATAATAGAGAACACCCCAGGGTATACTCTTGATACATTTCTAGGCGATATGGGAATATCACTTACAAATTTTAGGTCTGAACACACAGTTTCAATAGATCCCTGGTACACAGTTGCACAAGCAGATAGATATTGCAATAAATCAACTGTTACTATACGTAGAGCAGCAAAAGCAAATTTGCTTAAATCTAATAAAAAAGGCCAAAACAAAGGTGTTGAGTTTTCTTTCAGGCGCTCATGGCTTGACAGATGGATGCTTAAAGGCGCGCCTTTAGGCTACCTTCAGAAAGAAACGAAACAAGAAATAAAAGCTATTTGATAAGTTTGTCAAATTGGTCTTACTGCATGGATGAGCACAAAAAATATTCATGACGTAGACATGAAAAAGTTTGTAAAGTATTAAGTTTCGAGATAAGTCAAAATTTTGTCTCACCACAGCCACTAAAAATAACTAAAACAAAATAAGGAGGTACTTATAGAAAAACAAAAATTAGTATAAAAAAAGGGCAGGAGCTGAAAGCGACAAGACTTTTAACAACTCCTGCAAAAAACACAATGCTACTGGAAAAACCAGCAAGATTGTAAAAGAAATAAACATCTTTACGATGTGCTTTCAAATAATCTACAATTTTTCTGCAAATTCCCTTAGCATTGAAATCATCAAATTTTCAAATTCGGCACAAACATAATCGATTGTGTCTACAGGGGAAAAACAATGAATAAAGAAATCAAAAATGGTAAAAGATTGAGGGGAAGCCTTATGGCTGCCCCTTCTAAAGGCTGTGAACGGAACACTTTATGTTTAGACTACAATTGTTTCTTTTTCAAGATCAACTAACAAATAGGAAGCAACATGAATAACGCTCAATCAATTAATGAAGTTCCATGGCATTTAGTATGCATACCTCAGCGGTGGGAAGTGCTTATGTGTGCTTTAGAAAATCTTCACTCAGAAAATCTAAGAGGCAAACGAATGCCCTAGAACAGTAGATATAGGAAAAGGAATGATAAGAAGCAGTAAAAATCTAGTATGTGGTGAGTGTAAAAAACTGTTACAAAAAGATGGAAGGATGTTACAACTTTTTCATTTTTTTGAATTTGACCAGGGTAAACATGGCAATGAGAAAATCAGTTTTTGTACTACGCAATGTAGAAAAAAGTATTTCACCGAAAGGAGATGAATTTTAATAATGAATATTACAACAGGCAAACTAGCAAAACCTCAACGTGTTGTTATTTATGGCTCTGAAGGCATAGGGAAAACAACTCTTGCTTCTAAATTTCCAAAGCCAATATTTTTAGACACGGAAGGATCGACGGATAATATAGATGTAGCTCGTATGGATAGACCTACAAGCTGGAGCATGTTAATTCAGCAAGTAGACTATTTAATTAATAACGAAGGTTCTGGCTATAAGACATTGGTAATTGATACTGGTGATTGGGCTGAGCGCCTATGCATACGGCATGTCTGCGATAGTAAAGGAGTCAGAAATCTTGGAGAAATTGGTTGTGGGAACGGCTTTGTTGCATTAGCAGATGAATATACCCGTTTCCTAAACAAACTGGATATACTCAGGAACAAAGGTGTAGGCGTAGTTGTTGTGGCACATGCTCAAATAAAGAAATTTGAGCAGCCCGATGAAAACGGAGCTTATGATCGCTATGAATTAAAGCTCGAAAAAAAGACTGCTCCAATTCTTAAAGAGTGGTCTGATATGCTACTCTTCTGTAATTATAAAACTATCGTTGTAGAAATAGATGGAAAGAAAAAAGCCCAGGGTGGTCAGAGGAAAATGTTTACAGAACACAGACCGGCTTTCGATGCAAAGAATAGACACGGTTTAAAGCCTGAACTAGACTTTGATTTTTCATCTATTGCACACTGTATACTTGACAGTACTAAAACACTGCCAAGTCCAGTAGTTAAAAAAGTCGACTTTATTTCAGAAGAAAAGGAAAACGAGGATGATTTAGTTTTTGATCCTAATAAATCAGAAACAAGTCAAGTCCCTACTAGTCCTAACGAAAAATCAGTTCCTGGAACTGTAGTGAACACCCAGGAGACTGCTTTCAATACAGAGCTTTATGATCTAATGGAAGCTAGTGGAATTACTGAAAAGGAAATTCAATGGGCCTGTGCTTATCCACCTGACAATAAACCTGGCTATTATCCTATAGAAACATCTATTCATATTTACGATGAAGTCTTTGTAAAAGGGATGTTGGTAACTAACTGGTCTCAAATCGAAAATTATATCAAAGCAAACAGAGCTAAAATTAACAATTAAAAAGATAAGGATTTTTTAAGAATGAATACAAAAATAGATAGAGAACTTGGATGGGATGACACAATTCAAAATGATACACCTGATTTTGTAGTATTTGAGGCAGGGGAGTATGATTTCTTGGTAAAAGCAGTAGAAAAAGCCAGACATACACCAAACCCTAAAAACACAGATCCTAATAAACTGCCTGCTTGCAATATGGCTATTATACATTTAGAAATTTCTAATGGAATTGATACAATAGTTTTAAAAGAAAAACTCCGTTTACATTCAAGATGTGAAGGTTTTATTTGTGCTTTTTTTACCAGCATTGGACAAAGAACTTCAGGTGAATCCTTTTGCATGAATTGGGGTACTGTCCCAGGAACAACAGGGCGTTGTAAAATAAGTAAAGATCCAGGCAGTAAACTAGATTCTAACGGGCTAGTTGAAAAATACTTCAATAATGTTAAAAAGTTTTTAGAACCAATTAGGTCTACTTATGACACTACAAGTTTTTAATCATAAATAGTAAATAAAAAGACAGCCTTGTTTTCAGGGCTGTTTTCTTTTAATGGAGGGAATTATGGATTTACGTCCATATCAGATAAAAGCAAAGGATGCCGTATTGGATGAATGGAAGAAGGTAAAAAACACTTTGTTAGTTCTTCCAACAGGCACAGGTAAAACAATCGTTTTCTGTAAACTGATTGAAACTTTAGTTGGACAAGGGAAACGTATTTTAATATTAGCTCACAGAGATGAATTAATCAGGCAGGCACAGGATAAACGGGTTTTACAAGGCTTAAATAGATGTAACTCTCTAATTAAAAAGAGCTTAAATGCTATTTACTTTTAAA
>Ga0233446_1001116_pt1 | contig 21464 bp, 28 predicted proteins | sample SI_124_October20_4_FD_182780 | JGI IMG/M metagenome (GOLD analysis project Ga0233446, IMG submission 182780) | Seawater microbial communities from Saanich Inlet, British Columbia, Canada - SI_124_October2016_120_MG | ecosystem: Environmental > Aquatic > Marine > Inlet | place: Canada: British...
TAGAGGACTATCCTATTAAGTTTAGAAAATATTTAGATGCTTACGTAAATACTGATAAGGATGTGTGTGAATGTTTCACTATGTACTTGGATGATAATGGACTTCTAACATGAACAATAAAATCGTAAGTGTCGTAGCTGATTTTGGAGAGAACAATGATTAAAGACCACCAAGTACGTGCGCTAGTCAATGAGCTAACTGCTGAAGCTGAGAGAGCTGCTGACTGTCAATGTATGCGTGATGTGCTATCAAAAGTGGTGCGCCGACATGTTGCGGAGTTTAATGCTGAACAAGATTGGATCAGCATGGAGGACCAATCACCAGAGGATGGAAACAAATATCTTTTCCGTCTTTCAGGGAACCGGATTGGTACATGGTATTACACGTCCCATGAGTCGCAGCTCATGTTACAGGCAACACACTGGAAGCATTTGCCGGAGCCGCCTGAAGAAGATTAACAAACAAAATCCCACTAGCTGAGAGTGACTTACTGAAACCATTATTACTCTAATGGTGAACGTGTAGTAGTGAATGCGGCTGACCCGGCTTTACTCAGTAGGGTACTAATTTTAAAAAGGAGAGACCATGACAACGATATTAGATAGGCAGATAGGTGGCGATCACTATAAGAAGTATTCCATACAACCAGTAGAATTCATCATGGAAAACAATCTCGACTACTGCCAAGCGAATGTCATTAAGTACATTACGCGATTCCGTGACAAGAACGGCGTTGAAGATCTACGAAAGGCTAAACACTATGTCGAAATGCTGATTGAGTTTGAGTTGAAACAGCTAAAGGAGGAAGTTAATGATGACTAATAAAGAGCTAGAATTAATTTACGCTTCAATAGCAAGGAGACATGGGGCGTTCAGTCCTGTACTTGGTCCTGTTGAATACGACTTTGCTATTGAGATAGAAGATAGATCAGTTAAAGAGTGTGCTGATACCATTCGTAAACTCGGTATATTAGCTATTAAGCACGTAATGACCGACGACAAAGACTGGCCTGAACTATGCCGACTTGTGAATACACTGGAGGTCAATTCTGACCTACACAATCGTAAATGGAGTCTTTTAAATGGATATTGATTTTAGTGTTACAAAGAATGGTAAAGAGCTAGATAAGAGTCTTTACACTTGGGATGAAAATTCTAAGACTTTTAGTACCTGTGAAAATGGATTAGTGCTGGATTTCATAAGTGTTAATGGTTGTACGTTTAAGACAGGTGGTGATTGTACGTTTAAGACAGGTTTTGGTTGTACGTTTAAGACAGATGATTGTTGTACGTTTGATGTAGATGATGATTGTACGTTTAAGACAGGTGATTATTGTACGTTTAATACAGGTTATGATTGTACGTTTGATACAGGTGGTGATTGTACGTTTAAGACAGATGATGATTGTACGTTTAAGACAGGTGATTATTGTACGTTTAATACAGGTTATGATTGTACGTTTGATACGGGTCATAATTGTACGTTTGATACAGGTTATGATTGTACGTTTGATACGGGTGATTGTTGTACGTTTAAGACAGATGATTATTGTACGTTTAAGACAGGTGAAGAATGTGTTGCAGTGAGACGTGGTATTTTTGAAATTATAAAGCTCGAAAAGGGCGTTAAGATTAAGATTTAATAGGAGGAGAAATTACATGCCAGTGACTGACCCAAAAGGAAACCAGTTTAAAACCGAGAAGCAAATGGCGAAGGCTTGGGGCATACCTTATAACATGTATAAAGCCAGTATAGAACGAGGAGCGACTCTGGCAGAGGCACTGCAAGCACCAATGAGTCAGCAATCCCGATTGGGAATACGATTGACTGATCTGATTCGCCAATGTTTAAAGACTCGCAATCAGTGGTCAACTATCGCTCAAATGGCAGAGGTAGATAGCAGGATAAAAGAGTGGAAGCATTCATCCGTTATAGGCGCACTCAATCGCATGAAGGACATCATAAAAATAGGCGACTCACGCTCTCGCTGTTATGCCCTGCAAATAGAAGGCAAACCCAGACTGCCAGATCCAGTGGGATTAGGTCGAGATATGGGGCATAGTCGAGTAATTGTTGACCCGAAGCCAGAGATTCAAGTGTACCTACGGGGTAAGTACCACGATATGCAAGTTAGTAGAATTAGTTAATTAATGCCGCAAATCAGCTTCATGGTGATTTTTCATGTACAAAGGACAAAAGATGACAACTAAAATAGACCAGCCTATTATTGGTTACAAGATTAAAAGTGATGAATCATTAGAGGCAAAACCATCACTACCGGAACAAATTAAGCGTCCTGACCTGCTGAGTGGATACATACTGCGGATCAGAGCAGGAGGTTTCAATATCTATATGACAATCGGCTATTGCCCTGAGACAAATAGGCCAATGGAGTTATTCTTTTCTTCATCACATCTGGATTGCGCTGAATGGGTAGCAATTGCAACAAGACTAAGCTCTATGATATTAAAGTCATACGACCATCACATCAATAACTTAAATGCGTTAGCAACTGAATATTGCGAAACGGTGTCGCCTAAAGAGATACACGGTAAAGTGTGGGGTGAAAAGAAGCCACGATTCTTTAAGGGATTGATGCCTTTAATTGGGTATAACCTCAAGGCGCTACATGACGCTATGTCATCTGGGGATCTATCTATACTGAAAGAGGCTACTGATATGGATGCGCCGATACTTCCAGAAACACCTGCACAGAACCCATGTCCTGAATGCCAAGAGGAAATGCAATTAATGGATGGATGCTACACCTGCCCTGCGTGTGGTTGGTCCAAGTGCGCATGATATGTATAATCCAGCCGCGCCGAGGACAGACGAGATAGGGGATGATAGCTTTGACGGAAATATGCTACGCACAACAGGTGAATGCGTAAATTGTTCGAGTCATATCGCAAATCCAGGGGGAGGAACTGCAACTGCTGGCTCAACAGGGGGCAACTTCACTAATGTAGTATCTTTGGACGTTATCCCAAAACAATTCTACAAGCTGGTTGCCTTGATTAGAGAGAAGAGACTGCCTTTTAGTGATTGTAGCTATTGTGAGGACACATTCAGAGGCTTTAGATGTATCCATGTCAGTAAATATTGCATTATGGAAGCTATAAAAACAGGGGAGGTTGTCAGTATAGAGCTATAGGAGATTGCGGCTTTCTTCTTACGCCTTTTCTGTCGTTGTTTGTCTTTGCTTGTCAATTTTTCTCATCTCCCTATGTGAAGGCATCCACCAGCCAATCAGCAGTGGCAGAATGAATACTGCAAAAATCCCCCAACCTACCAGCTCGATCATTTCAGAGAGAATATCCATGAAGGTTTTAGGCGCTTTGTCAGCAACCGCAGCTTCTGCCAGAACAGCGCCAGTCCCCGCCCCAATTGAAGAGCCGACAGCATAACCAGTAGGCCCGCCAGCCAGATACCCGACAACACCACCAGCAGTGGAAGCCCCACTACCAACTGTAAAAGTAGCAACATTGTCTATCACCTTGTCTAACATTGAGCAACTACTCAAACTTAATCCTAAAAATAAGTATGTGATAAGTTTCAAACCACGCAAATTAAAACCTCCAGACCCTCGTAAATGTACCACTCACAGTAGCCCATGATTACGGGACTCATCTCACCTTCCACATATCTAAAGTAGCGTCACTCCATCCCTCACCGATCTCCACAACAGCCGTCATCTCTTTCGGTCCGTGGGCGCACCCGCTCATTAGTACCACGATGAAAGTAATCCACGCAACCACGAGAAGTAACTCTAACAATCGGACCAAGAGGGTGGTGATCACATCGTGTAGCTTGTCGTCCTTCATAATCGTATAGAATCATCAATCCGCAAATAGTACACTTAAAATCACTCATCACATTTTTCTGCGCCATACCATGTGCAATATATAATCACTACAAGGGCAATCGCGGCAGGTATTATGATTAAATAACCCATCATCGCAAATAGAATAGACCAATTGAGATAGCCATGAGTGCCATTGTAAAAAAGCCTATAAGATATATCGGTGTCATTTTTTCGATCCTCGTTCCATCAGTATTACCTCCAGGTGTCCATTGACTCTACCAGCGTCTCAAGCTCATTTGCCATCGACTCAATAATAATTTTCTCGTTCTTATGCTCTAGTTCAATCACTATCGTCCTAGATTCCAGTTGGTCTATGCGCTTAAAGTAATCGATCAACTCTTTGCGTTTAGCTTTCTCTATAGCATCTTCTTTATCTATACCCCTCACTACCAGCGTAGTGGTTATTGTTGCCGCAAGTATCAAGAAAGCGCCAATACCGTTTAAAATCCATCTGGCTGTACGCCTTGATGATCTAGCACTCTCCAGCTCTTGAGTGTTTGCCGCTATTTCATCCTTCAAGCTGTCGTATTTACTAAACAGCGTTATTACTGTCTCCCGTTCAACAACGTCCTTCGTTATCTCCAGAAGATGCTCGAAGGTTGATTCCACCTTGCCGAAGAACTTGTCCACCGCTGGATGGTTGGTACTGTTTTCCGGTGCTTTTGGTGCCTTCACTCATAATCCCTTCCTTAGACAAACAACAAAGCAAGCACAGCTAAAGTGATAACAATACCCACACGTATATCGACAGAGCTGCGATCTCTGCCATCCCAATCCTCTTCGGTTCGTGTATCCCCTGCTGCTTTACGCGCCAGCACCTCAAACGGGTTGTTCCAGTAACCATGTACCCAGTTGTAATGGAGGTAGATAATGTGGAACGAGATAACTCCATGTTCTTTGAGCTGTCTTACGTGCTCCATCTCATGAGCAATCAGCGTGGGGTTATTCTCCCAGCTAGGCATGGCATAGACACTGCCCCAGAACGTCATGAAGCCCTCAAAACCACGTAGTTTCATGTACCAGTACCAAGGGTGATACTTCTTTGCTGTCTTGAGAGCGGCCATGCTATGCAGCCTCTTCCATTTCTTCAGTCAATGCGTCCATGATCTTGACCTGCTTATTCAGCTCCGAACTCCAGAAAGCCTTACCTTCGAGCAATTCCTCGCGGTTATCAGCCCTATACTGCTTTTGGTAGGCTGAGCGGTCATTAGCTATTCGCCACTTCTTTTGAGCAACCTCTTTACAGGTTTTACATAATGTGTGTCGATCATCAGCCTTAGACCTATCTCTGTGGAATTCAGCCATAGATTTAGTTTCTTCGCATCTATGACAAAGTTTGGTATCGGACATCTATGTTTCTCCTGTTATTTCTACCCAAGCAAGTGTGTCTTCATCCCAAGAGTACATTAAGTCATCTGTTGGGTATGGTACGGGTGAATCCCATAGACAAGTGTCTTCATTAAGAATCCACGAAGGATAAGGCTGAGGTGGAATGAAAGCATCACGAACTGAATCGTATGTGAATCCTACTCCTGCGTAGTTCTTTCTTAGAGGTGTGCCACCATCTGAATGAACACCACCTGATGTGTTATATGATGTTTGTACCCACTCGCCTGGACTTGAATCTACGAATGTATCGAAGAACTCAGCTTCTGCAACTATTACTTGTGTTACTAATGTGTTTTCTACTTTTGCATAATGTGCCATAGTTGTTCTCCTTAAAAAACTGCGTAGCGAATGATTACTATGCCTGAGCCACCGTTTGCACCAACTAAGCTAGTAGCACTAGAAGAACTACCATTGTGAGCCGAACCACCAGCGCCACCACCTGTGCTAGTCGCACCGTTTATGCCTTTAACCGAAGCATTTGCGCCTGAGGAGTGACCACCAGCACCACCACCGCCAGAACCGCCAGCACCTGCGGAACGACCACCTGCGGGTGGGTCGTTCCAGTCTGAAGCACCACCACCCCCTCCACCAGCGTAATTTATACTAGAACCTGTTCTAAGGGTAGATGACTGCCCATGACCGCCTGCACCTGCTTGTGAAGTTGTAGCAGCAGCTCCCACACTGCCCTTTCCACCGCCACCGCCGCCAGTCCTAGAATCAGTACCAGCACCGCCAGCGTTACCTTGTCCAGAAGTACCAGCACCTCCTGGATGTACTGAATGGTGCAGGAGGTGAGCGCCTCCACCACCAGACCCGCCAGATTGTGCCGTATTGTCTGAATGAGATGCCCCAGCACCGCCTCCTATTGCAGTTAATGAAAACCCTGTTGATGAACCAGCTTGCCCAGCTCTAACTGACCTACCCGAAGTACCAGTACCTCCTGCACCGATAACAATAGGGTAGCCTTGGGCCGTTACGCTTAATGAACTTGTAAGTAACCCACCCGCACCAGCACCACCACCGCCCGTAGCATAGTCTCCACCTGAAGCACCGCCGCCGCCAGCAACTAACAGCACCTCAACAGAACCTGAAGCTTCAGCAGTAAACGTACCTGATGAGGTAAATATGTGTACTTTGTAATTAACACCACCTGATGTGTATGTAGTTTCTGTACCACCTGTAGCTGAGAAATAAACAGGAGCCGCCAGCGCCGCAATAGCCTGAGCTACCTTCAGTGGTGACATGGCACGTATCCCAGACTCAGTACCAGTCTCCATCTCGCCTTGAGTGGCAGCGGGGTTGGCTGAGAATGGCGAACCGTGTTTGATAGTGGCCTTGAAGTCTTGATAGTATCCAGAGACATTCTTAATGCTTGTCTCTGTAGCCGAGAGGTACTGGACCTCCCAACGGGATGCGTCAGCTACTTTAAAAGAATTGCCCTTTGTGAAGTTGAAGGTAATATCCTCGAACGACTCTGATGCATCAAGATGCACCTTAACAAGCAGAGTGGTCGAACTTGCTGGTACGGCTACAACCCCATGATCAGCCGTAAATGCCGAATAGGTGGCCCCGTTATCAAGGCTGATCGCTGTTGTTGGAGTGGTTCCGTTTAGTGAGGTTTGCTCTATTGAGGTTACCTCGGAAAGGACAGCACTTTCAGAGCAGACGGTATCACCCGTTGCCGTCAATACAACAGGAGCCTGTCTGGAAATATCCCACGGAGTTACTAGATTCGCACCATTATAGTTGCTCCAGAATATATAGGCGTACGACCCCGAGTATGCAGTTGGAGTGATACGAACATATCTGCCCCGGCCGCTCATAGAAACAACCGTTTCAGTTGCAGCATAGTAATGTGTAACTAACCTGCCGATCTCTGTCCAGTTAGTGTTGTCGTCAGATACTTCAACATAGAACGGAGAAGTACCTAAGCCGGCGCTGTTGTAGCCAACGACATACATATCACCAACAATGTATTCAAAACCAGCGCCTGCGTCCAAGCCATAAGCCGTCAAGGGTGATGCGCCAACGAAACAGGTACTTGCATCTGTATTGCTTCGCTGCAAGAATGTAGCAAAATCCCATGCGCCATTTAACGAACCATGATTCAGGATGGAGTTGGTCATAGTGTCTGCGTAACTCTGCCCTCCAAATCCGTTACCTATCTTGCGTAGCTGAGTATTGGTGGGGATATACTCTTCAACCAGAACTTCACGACTGTAATCAGGGTCACTCGCATGCGTAACAAGAACGTCCTCTTGATCTGTTAATGTAGTCTGAGCAACCGTAGCAAGCACCACCTCAGTCTCAACTCCCATAACCGAAGCAGTGACTGCCATAAAGCAGTGATCACCTGAACTCCAAGCCTGATCAGTAGTGCTCTCGGCTCCTTTCGCTACACCCGTCAGCGTCCAGTACGTAGTATTGTCAGTGCGCCCGGTGTAAGTGATGATCTCCCACTTGGTAGGTGCAGACATATCATCCTGTAACACCAGGACACCACCGTCAGCCGGTGGATCGTTGTAAGGAGCAACTGCCTTGACCACCTGAATGGTAGTGGCTGCAACCGCTACTGCCGCATTAATGGTTGCCTTAACATTATTTTCGTATGACATATTAGATATCCTTGACCTTCACTTTGAAGTTGTGCTCTTTAACTCGACCTGACACCATCGTCATGACCACCGACAACTTATACGTAACAGCATCAGTTCCGTTCTCAACCCAGATCTGCGGATAGTTCGTATTCCCTCCGGCAACCTCTGCGAGCAATCCATTGGCAGTGACAGATAACCCCAGCGCACCGTCATCAATAGACACTTTTGTATCCGTAATAGAGTCACCAGACACCATCCAGGTTGATGTCTTTACTCCGTAATCCAATCTCTCTGTTGGCTGCTTTCTAAAGGTATCCATGATCTCTCCTAACTGATCGTCACTCTGTCTTCTTCATTCATTTGGGTGACGCGAACCTCTGACTCCATAACCATGATTCGATCAAGAGGGATAAAGTCTGGAGAGTAATCAATGATTCTCCCCGTTATCGTTACAATCGATACAGCCTCAATCCCAAGCTCAGTCAGAACTTGTGTTGTCTTGTGGCCACTTGAGAACGTCTCTGCAGTAGCAGTAAATGCACTAACGCCTGACGCAGCAACAGCTCCATCAGCTACGCAATCTGCATTAGTGGTAATGGCTGCCGCCGCGCTGCGAACAGCTCCGGCAGTAGCGTCAAATGTTGGTGTGCCTGAGACCGCTATAGCTCCCCCGGCCCTCACGGCTTTCCCGGTAAATGTAACCGTAGTTCCTGCCGCTGCAGCGAAGTTGGCATAGATGAGGGATAAGACATGGCCGCTTGCAGACATGTCAGCACTTGCGGTTATCGCAACAGTGCCACCCTCGAGGGTAACTATCGGATCAACGCCCATGCTCGCAGAAGATGACAGAGCTATCGCTGACTTCTTATGTGCCTTGGCTACGAAGTTGCAGTTCACTGTTGCGGCCATAGTGAGCGCTGGATTAGCGAGTAATGTAGCTGAGGCAGTAAACGTGCTGCTTGCTCCAAAGCCTGTAGCCAAGAAGTAGCTAACCTTCGGAGACAGTGTGACATCAGCAGCCGCAGACAGAGCCACCGAACCACGTCTATTTACACTTGCTGAAGCTGTCATGCCTGCAGTGCCGGCAGCAATCACCTCACCGCTCAATGGCAGGAGAGGAGTCATTCCACCGTATCCGTCAAACAGAGCAGACACATGACCCACTCTAGCTGGAACACCAAGCCCCAGGTCTGCAGTACCATCCATTACAGCTGCGCCAGAGCGCACGACTGACGCCCAAGCTGATACTGTAGCTGCTCCAGTCATCTGGCACACGGCCGGATTAATAACCCGCCCGACTCCAACCATTGCCCCAGTTGCAGTAGCCGCAGCAGATGATCTCTTCACCCCAGAACCATTCGCCACTACTGTCGCTGCGGCCATCATATTCATAATGACTGCGTTGGTAATGCGCGGCTGAACAGTTATCTCTGCGCTTGCAGTGATATGGGCAACTGCCTTCTTGTATTCAATGCCTGTTGGGGCAAACAACGCTACCGCATCAAAGCTCGACTGAGCCTTAATCGTTGCCGCAGCGTTTGCCGTAAAGTCTGCAGTCGTTGTGACCGCTGCCTGAGCTACTCGTAATACAGAGCCGCTTACCGTAAACCCACCAGAAGCTAATGCAGACAGAGAACCGGCTGCACCTTTTGAAGCGGTCACTGTGACTGAAGCAGCGCCGTCAGGGTGGGCCGCCCCGTGGAGCCTCTTGGTTCCGTTTGCCACTACGGATGCCCCGGCCGTCATTGCAGCCGTGGCCGTCAGAGCACCCACTGTTACAGCCGACAATGTAGCGACACCACTAAAGGCCGCTGTGCCGTGCTGTATCTTGGTTGGCGTAGCAACGACAGTCGCACCCGAGGCCAAACTAACCACCCCTGCTCTAGCCGCTACGCCGTTAGCAGCGACAGAAGCAAAGCATGAGGGTTGAGCTATACCATAAAGGATCTTGTGCCCGTCAGCAGCCATTGAGGCCGTACTGGCCGCGCTAACAGATCCCTTTGACTCCTGGTTCGCACTGGCAGTCATTGTAGCTGTGCCAGCAAACGTCAGAAGCGCATGTGAAACCTTTGCGCCATCTACGGTAACCGCCGCAGACGATGCAGCATCTACCACACCACCTCTATTACAGTGTGCAGTAAATGTCGCTGATGCAGACCCGGAAGGGTGAACAGCACCAGCTCGAATTATTGAAGCACCAACTACCACCGAAGCAGCAGATGCAATGCTCGCAGATCCATTTGTAGATCTTCCACCTGTAGCCACTACTGTGGCTGCAGACGTAAAGCCTACAGAACCTGTTGTAACCCGCCCCCCACTCGCAACCATAGATGCAACTACAGCAGCATGGGCAACCCCATTATGTACTGTAGAAGCGCTCCCGGCGGCATAGCCACCAAGAATGCCGGATGCAAGTGGAGTTAAGATCATTAGTCTAGCGTCACGCTCAGATCGCCCGGATCAAAGGTGAGCGAGTCACCAACATCCAAAGTCTTATTCGCAGCCAGGCCACTCCAGAACAACATATTGCCAGCAGCGTCAAAGAACGCAGCGCCAGTGATAATGTTCTGAGACTGAACGATAGCTGGGAAAGACGCCGAGCCAGAGTTAGAGACCACACCACCAGACACTGCACCAAGGGTGACAGTCTGACGTGCGTAACCACTATCAGCACACTCAACACCACCACCAGGATCACTGGGGTTAGTCGTATACAGTGCCAACTCAACCGATGCGTTTGAGATTTCAGGATCAGCTGAATTAGTAGCACCTGCTGTTACAGCAGTTGTGCCATCCGAATTCAGCCCCTTCATTACCAGATTGAGAACAGCGTTCTCCAGATAATCCGACATTTTAGCCATGTCAATTTTTCTCCTATACCTTTAAAAAAATGCTGTTACCCAACAAACTGGCAACAAGTTGAAAAAGAAGCAGGCGCGACTTATCGAAGACACACAGACATTGTGTGTCCCTACAAGGACGCAATCACTTCAGAGTTTTCTATGTCGCTGCGAATGCAGCGGGACTAGAAACCGTACTCGCGTGGCTTCACTTCCATACGCACACCAGACAGGTTTTTGTTCCTGCGTTTTGCTTTGTGTGCGGCGTTAGTGAACTCCGCGTAATGAGCAGCAGAGCCAGACATATCCATCCAGGATGTATCCTTCTGCCGCTTGAGACGTGCAACCGCACCATGAACAATGGCATCAGCGTCTCGGTCAAAAATAAAATCAGGGGCCGATCTGTCTGTAACCTTTGGCTTCAGAACTGCCTCTATCTCAATATCTGTATCAACAGCAGGAACCTTCCATACCTTGATCTCTCCGGTGTTCCTTACCCAGTAGTGTGTAGGCTTACCTGCCGCAGACTTGCGGATAGGCTGGCTTGGCTCAAGAGGAACTCCATCGATCCCCACATAGGAGAAACGATGGATAACTCCAGTGTCAGGAGAGATCTCAACCAAGGCAGTGTCAGCTGTGATCACCACCCCTTCAAGATCCTCCTTCCATGACTCAGTCTGCGCACACCACTCAATCGTGGCCATACGCACTTCCATCTCTGCAATCAAAGATGGAACGCCCTGAACCTCAAGCATCACCTGATTATTTAATCCGCTAAAGATCATTCTTTAGGCACCATGGCTGCGTCTGACTGCACCTTGCGTCCCATGGCGTTGTTAAATGCCATGTAGCTTGAATCAGCACGAGGGCCATTCGCAGCATAATCAGCGTCCTTCAGGTATCCCCGATACAGCATGTAATCAAGCATGACATTCGCATAGTTATCATCAATCTTGATCACGTCTGTAGTGACTGTATGTGCAGTGGGGACAGAGGAATAAACAATATCCACCTGAGTCGCCGCAGCAACGGACGGATAGACAAAGAACTCCTTCGGATTACGAGGATCGTAGGCATAATGCTGGACCTCAGCACCAGGAGTCTGGCTATGCCAGTCCGCAATCTGATCATCCAAAATGTCACGCTCAATCAAAGTGATCGGACGCATTGTTCCAGTAGAGTTACGCATAACATCCAGCAGCGTGAGTGCAGCCGGGAACATTGTCGTCACCTTCTGCAGCGTACCTTCCACACAATTGAAGGTTGCTGACTGAGAGTAAGCGTCTGGACGGATCTGAATGATCTCCTTGTAAGCATCATTCAGCCAATCCAGCAGCTCCGACTCTGGCCATCTTGTACCCGTCTTATCCTGCAGTATTACCTGTGCTCGATCAATTAACGAGCTAACCAGTGTTGAAGCCATTACCTATCTCCTTAAACGGACTTGCCGTCTTCATCACAAGGAATCATCCCTGGGACGCGGCGGACCATGGTGTCGTCTGCAAAGACGTTACCAGTACGGGGATGCTTCCAGAATGCAGGGCGAGCAGGAGCTTCTACTTCAACGATCAGCTTCTCCTCTTCCTTCTTCTCTTCCTCATCACCCATCAAATTCTGTACTTGCCTTAGAAGGTCCGAATGCTTCTTTCTCTTATCGAGATCGATCTTGAACTCTTTCTTTGCAAATGCTTCGAGCTGGTCCTTATCCATATCGGTGACATCAACTGTCTCCTCAACCTGCTCTTCTTCCAACGGTTTTACTTGGTCTGTCATTTACGTTCTCCAATAAAAAAGCCCCTCCGAAGAGGGGCCATATCACTTACGCATCAGCTGCCTTAGCAACAGTTATCGCAACACCAGCGTCAGGCTGAAGAGCCTTCATGCCATACACCTGCAATCCCTGGATCGCTTGTCCAAAGCGTCCCTGGATACGGGCATCCTCAGTCTTAACGTACTGAGTAGCGAAACTGAAGAAGTCGCGGGTACCACCGATAACCTTGTAACGCTCAGGATTAGCCAAAGCGTTATAGGTCGCAAGAGAATCGGGATCGTAACCAACGTCCCAAGGCATCTTGCCAGCTGTGTCCTCACCCTTGTAAACGCCAAGGTGATCAACGATTGCAAGGTTGTTAGACTCGTAAATCTGAACCTTATCAATCTCACCAATCATGCCGTTACGCAGAGGAGAAGAACCGTCACCAGTAATGCTCACGTTACGCAACTCAGAGAGCTTCAAGCGTGCACCCATCCAGCTTGGAACAACGATGAAGCGGCCTTCACGAGGAAGCTTCTTCTCATTACAAGCGACTGAGAACTGCTCAACGATCAGCTCAAGCACGTTAGTCAAACCGCCCGCCGTAGCGCCCTGTGTAACAATGACAGGAGCAGCAATGCTACCAACCTGCGTTGCCGCATCAGCAAACATAGACCCCAGAACATGCTGATCGATGAACTGAACAAGGCCATCTGCAGCATTCTTGGTAGTGTCGTTCACCAAGCTCAGATCACTCTGTGCAACTAGAACGTCATCAACCTGGAATGCCCACGCCTTAGCCTGATCAATAACCAGCTCATTCAACTCTTCCTTCAGCTGCTCATAAGTCAGCAGTGCGGTAGGATCAGTTGGATCGTAATTCTGGATAGAAACCATAGGTGCTTTACGAATCTGGACCTTGGATCCAGCTCCAGCAATCTCACCCTGATAGTCAGTGTTACAGACACCCATTGCTACAGCTTCAGCCCAGTAGCGTGCTAGGAGCTTCTTGCTCCACACCTCTGGAATAAATGATGCAGCGCTCTGCACTCCCGCAGCGGGAGGTGCCCCAAAAAATGAATTTGCCATTTTTCTTTCCTCTATATAAATGCGCCGGGCATAAAAAAAGCCCGCGTATGCGAGCTGTCCGGCAGTAAAAAAATAGACTTATTCAGTTATGCAGCTTGAGACTGGTTAGCCATCCAGGTATCAATTGCTTCCTGGTTGGCCATGTATTCCTCAAGCGACATCGCCGCTATCTGTTCACGGGTGAACTGAAGCGGACCTTCTGAACTTGGTCTGGTTGCTAAGCTGGATACGTTAGGATCTGCTTCCTGACGCGCCTGCTCTAAAGTTGATGTCTGCTGCGTAAGAGTCTTCTTGTATTCTGAGATGACCCAGATCACATCGTCGGCATAACCAGACTTCATAATTTGTTGAACGGTAGGAGGCTGTTTCAGTAGCCACCCCTGGAACTCAGCGGTCTCATAAATTTCAAAGGCATCTGCGTGCCCGGCTCTGATCGCAGCACGATGTTCAGCAAGCGCGGCTTTCTTTTCGGCTTCAGCTTTCGCTACAGCCATATCTGCCATCTGCTTTTTGACATCAGCTACTTCGCCATGCATCGCCTCCATCTCTTGCCCCTGCGTATTCAACGCATTGACAACAGGCCGGAAATCTTCCCCGTACTGCTGTGTCACACTATCCAGCGTCTGCTCGGCAGGTTGTGCTGCTGGTGGCTCAACAGGTGCGGTTACGATCCGTCCCTCTAGCTCAGTAATCCTTTTCTTCAACATCTCATTTTCGAGAGACAGACTTTCGTTTTCACGCTTGAGTTCAGCAGCTTCATTGGCCGCCTGGTTCATACGCTTACGTGCGTGCTGATAGCTTGCTTCCGCATTCATCAGTCTCGCTTCTGCATTCTCGACGGTCAGCCCGTCTTTCATCTCAGCTGGTGGCTGGTCCTTGTCCTGCTCCGCTACGGGTTTAGGGGGAGTCTCTTCCGGCTGTGGTGTAACAACTTCAGGTTGCAGCTTATCCTCTTCAAGAGGGGCTTGACCTGCGGCCTGTCTGATTAAATCGTCAGCTTCTTTTTCAAGCTGAAGTCTCTTTGCTTCGTCCATCTAAGTTTCCTTTTTTGGGGGCAAGGTCCACTTGTCCTTCTGCTTTAACCGGGGCTTTCGCTTATCCGGTCAGGCATCTGGGGTCTTGTTTGCTTTTCCCTTGGGCATAAAAAACCGCACATCAGTGCGGTTCGGCTGGTTCCCGCCAATTGGCGGTAATTCATCTTGATGACATCGCTTTTGCCCGATCAGACAGCGCGAGGAACTCCTTACATATAGAGATCCTTCCCTGCTGCCTTGCGACACTCACCATATCTGTTGCTTCTTCTAATTCTTTGCAAGCCTGCTGCTTCACGCGATCTATGTGCGCCATGAGGCCACCCCAGTTACGTAGGTTGGTATTGCTGAGATGGAGAACTGCTTCTGCTTCTTCCTTGTTCAGCTTCATGCGAACTGCGCCTGTGCCGCAATCTCACGAGGCAATGCCTCTAACGAGCTACTAACGTCCCCGAACTCACTGGGGAGCGGAGGTGCCTCAACTGCTTGCCGCTGCTGAATGCTGATATCAGCAACTGCCCGTTGAGCAACTGCCATATCCTTCTGGCTCTCTGCATAACGCAGCTGAGGAATGCTCTGCGCATCAGCACGGAACTTCTCTGCCTCTGCAACCAGCCTATCGATCTTCGCCTCCTTCTCGGCAAACTCCAGCTGCTGCTGCTGCTCACGCATCTGCATAGCTCGCTGCTCTTGCTCAGACATGCCCTCTTCTATTGGCTTGATCAGCTTGTCAGCCGGCAGTTCCATAGCCTTCGCCACTTCCGTCAGGATTGCTCTGTGATCTACAAGCGGTGCATACACCTCGCTCTGAGTCATACTCATGATGTTGATCATCTTCTGCGCCTGCTCTTCCTTCGCTATTAACGAGGTAGAGCCTTGGGCGAGAACACGCATGTCACCCTTAATGTCCAGTCGGTCATTCCATCTCATGTTCCAGTCGTACATAGACGTGATAAATGGCTCAATGCCATAGTCGTCTACGTTCTTAATGACTGACTTGATCGCAATGTTCGCAGCGCCCATCAGCATAGATAGCCCGGAAGATGTGCGTGTTGCGCCAACGCCCTCCCCCTGCATGTACTGCGGCAGGGAAGTCTCTTCGTTCGCAAGCATCTTGTAGAATTCCATGACACCCATGGAGACGTTCGCGTTATTGTGCGGCTGAAAGGTGCGTACCATTGGGGAGGAAGGGTCGCCACCGTCTCTCAACCAAACTTTGTTCGGATAGATATCGGTAGGATCTTCACCCTCAGACAACATAGAAGTATTCACTTCATACTGCTGGCCAGATGTAATGGCCAAGTTGTCCATCATGCTTCGGGCAGAGGCGTTGATTGTGATCTGCGAGTGACGCATCATCCGAGGTGGACCCATCCCCCAAAACTGGTGTGGGCTACGCTCGAACGGAAATAGATTGTATGGAATACGCTGTCCAGGTGTAGAGTTCAGGCGAGCCATTAAGACCCGTCCAGCACACAGCCAGATGTTTGCTTGGTATTCCACGGTGGGATCAGGGACATGACAGCCGCAGTTAGATAGCTCCTGGCCATCTACCGGCCCCCAATATTCCAGTACCTCATACCGGCGGTTGGAACCAGCGACAGCGCTGACCCCAGCAATAGCTCGGCGTGACTGCTCATGGACAGTCTCTTGGTGGTATCCCTCTGGATATGAGGTAAGAATGTAATTGATTTCCGCCTGATTGAACCCCTGTATTTTGAGTTCGCGGAACTGGTGCTTCGACATGACATGCCGATGGAATAATCCTGAGACATCCTCAAGATCAGTTGAATAGGGTTCTGGGTAGAGATCGAATATCGATACGTGCTCTACGTTGGGCTTAGGCGTCTCAGCAAAACTGATATCCCAGCCGCCACTCTCGTTGGTTGCCCACCCCTTCTTGTGCTCAATCCTCATGGTGGCACCCTTCAGAGCACCGGTACCCAATATGCACATCTCCAGCAACGAACGCTTTGCCTTGTTCTCGAAACCATTCTCAATGAGCTGGTCTTCGATCACAGTCATCATTCTTGAGCACGTCTCACGCGCCATGACCCTGTCTGCGTCACGCTTTTCAGCCGTCATTTTATTCATAACATCATGAATGGCTGCATTCGGATCACTTACTTCACCAGCTTCCATGCCCTGCATAACAACCTGCTTCGCCTGCTCAAACATATTACGAGCTTCATCAATGGTTGGAGGCACATCAGGGACAGGGGTAGGCTTGCCACCATAAGGAGGCATGCTGGATGAGAACAACATATCGATAATGCGGCTGTATGCCTGCATCGTCTTGGTTCTTGTTAGAGAGACGAAGACCTTAGAGCCTCTCTTCTTGGCCATCTTCATCTGAACATCAGGATCATACTGAGAATTGAACGCACGCAGATCTTCGATCCACTTCTCCTCAATCTCTTGGCGTGCTCTCGCCCACTCGCCGAAGCGTTTGGCCAGCTTCATCCCGAGTGTTTCAAACACTAAATGTTGATCGTCGTTCATATTTTTTTCTGGTACTCGTCGCACCGATTGCTCTCAGTGGTGCGTCTTGACTTCACTTTGCAGATCCCTGATCGAGTCCGGGACGTGCTCTTAAAATGCTTACAACTTGCACAACGCTTCTTCATTTAATACCCAGCAATATCATCTGTTGGGGAGTAACCCACGCCCCCAGTACCACGACTGCGCCTACGTCTCGAATAGGCCAGGTACTGCGCAAGCGAGTACGCCATAATCGTGTCGTCATGCATTCCCGGCTGGGCGTTCGTTCTTCCCCTGGAGTCCACTACGTAAGTCCTGCACTCATCTACCAGTACCCTGCTTCTGATCCCAGACTTCCCGTCTCGCATCAGCGATACCAACAGATCAATTACCAGTGGCTTGGACTTCGAGGTGGTTAACCACCCGTACTTCTTAACTTCTTTGCCCTCAGCCTGATTCTCAAAATCAACCTGGGTGTATAGTTTTGGGTACCCGATCTCTTTAGCCAGCCGGTATAGGGTTAACTGCCCATGGTTATTCCGCTCACAGATGATCTCTGCACGCAGATACATCTTTCCAAGGCCAGCCAACAAGTCTGCAAATTTGTCCGGCGCTATATGCCCCCGGTACTCAGCAACCTGGTTACCGTTGTCATCTACAACTTCAGCTACCGAGTAGTCGCCCCTCGCCAAGCCTTCCGCCGGGTCGCCACCGATGAAGTATTTCTTGCCACGTTGGGGCTTTTCCCAGATCCAGAGTTCACCATCAGATCGCTGTATGTAACGCTTGGTGGTCTCCTGAATGTCTCCTCGCTCAGCTGGGGTATAGCACTCATACCAAGCATCAGTGAGCCAGTTATCGGCAAACACACTCCGACCACTCGCCTGAAACGCTTCTTCGATGGTGAAGGGATACTGTTCTTTAAATTTTGCTTCACTCTTTAATGTATGCACCTTTGATCGCCGCCAAGCAATCTGCTGCACATCCAGTTTGTACTGAGTGCGGAAGAACTCTTCCTCTTCAGTTAGCTCAATTTCACTGGCCGGGATTAGAATCCCACCCTCTTTCACAAATGGCTTGCGATACTCAGGTTGCCAATACCAGGGGACGAAGATAAGTTCATACTCACCATCACCCGCATGAGCCTCCATGACCATGTCATAGAAGACACCTCCCACTCCGTTCGCAGTGGACTCAAGAATAATCTCAGTGCCCCGCTCCCCTGATACCGCCTGGAAGATACCCGTCAGGTGATCCTCAGCATTTGGCCAACGCGAAGTTTCCGACCCATGAAAGTATTGCAGCGTGAAACCATGTCCAACCGCCTTGTTCCCTGCAGTACCTACTTCATACCCGGACTCAAGATCCTGGAAGAAAAGTTCATTTGCGTTTGATGCCCCAATCTTTGGGCGTATCTCTTCAGGGCTGTAGCGGTGATACCTGTCCGTCATTGCGAACAGCCGCTTTGTTGTCCCGGAGTCGTGCGTAAGAATGAACGCACGCTGTCCTATATTTGTGCTGGTCTTCCAGTAGTACCTGGCCTGTACGTAGGTGGAAGCTCCTTGTTGTCTCCCTTTGAGGATCAGCTTCCGAACATGACCCGCCTCAGCCAGTTGCCGCTCAACCTCAGTATGTATGTGTGTCTGCGCCCGGTTAAAGACAAACGGCATCGGTGTACCACCAGCCTTTGGCGCAATCTTTAGAAACGCCTCCGAGTAAACCTCAAGATCAAGGAAGCCAGCTTCTACCAGCTCATCGTCACTCAGGGGCTGCAAGAGCTTCCCGCTTAGTCAGGCTTATTGCACGGTTACGCTCGACGATCTTACGAACCTTATCCAGCATCCTGTCATCACCCTCTGTACTGATGCCACCATCAGTCAGGCCGCGTACCTTCTTATACGTCTCATAAGCTACATCATTTGCTCGCAAGCAAGTGAGCAGCTGCCCAGGCTTTGTGCACAAGGCCACCACACCAGGTAGTTTCTGAATTGCCAACTCAGCAATATCCGCAACATCCTGCTGGATCTTTACGTCTCGGTCTACAGCCTTGTCCAAATCCCCGTCATCACCCAAGGCACTTCGTGCCTGAACCGCGAGATTTTTTTCCAACATCAGCTGCCGTACCCACCCCTCCCTCTCAGCGTGAGCATACAAATCCATCCTATCCACACCAATAGCTGACGCTATCTCATCCACAGAGGTACCCGAGAGGAATTCTTCCTGCACCTTGTCCCAGTCAATAGTCGTGATTTGTTGTGTCATATAAAAAGAAACCACCCGAAGGTGGTTTAATATTTCCGCAAGGAGGATGTAAGATTTCAGCAGAGCGAACTACCACCACTACCTAATCTAAGGGTCAAAATTACCCTGTCTGTAAACCGCAATGTATTCAAAGTTTTCTGCTCTATTGCGAAATAAGTTATTTATTAACTCAAATTAACTCCAGTTGATATAATACACCCATGCTCATTGTCATGGACTACGACGAAACCTACACCGAAGACCCATCAATATGGGACGCATTCATCCTCCTGCTCAGAACAAGAGGACACACAATCATCTGCTGTATATCTACATGAACCGGAACTTCGAGGAGATTGACCAATGAAAGTAACAGCCGACCAGGTTAAACAAGCCACCATTGATGCAGGTATCGACATCATCCCGTCACACAACTGCTGCCTCTGCGGTGTCGTCGTGTTCTTCTTCAGAGAAGAAGAGAAACTCTACTTCAGCTCATCCTGCAATTGCTGCGAATCAGAACACAGAACAAGCTCATGGGAAGAAGTAGCTAAATGGATCAACATACAAACCAACGAAGAGCAGGCACAAAAGATCGCCAAGAAGTTCGGACTATGACTTACTACCCCGTAGGCTTATGGGATCTAAGCACAGGCAAAATAATTTGCTGTTAACCAGTTAATAGCATAACTCCACCCCCATACCACCAGTACCCTGCACATAAATCCTTGAAAACAGAACAGCTACAAGGGATTCAATAACTTACGTCACTCTGACCCCCTACGACAGGGGGAATACACACAATCTCCACCACCAAATACCCACCAAACCAGGGTATCCAAAACCCCAGTACCCACCCCGTGGGACATGTTAACTAACTCACTGTTCCACAACACCTTTTACATTTCCAATAATCCCCAAAATACGGGACTCCAACCCATATTCCAGGGGTACATCCACCAAAACACCCCCCCTTGCCCAAAAAAGAGGCAGATATATGGGGTTCGGGGTTGAATAGCGGGAATAGTCTGTGTTATTAACTTGGTAGTTATTGGGAGGGGGAGGAGTAGTGTGGGAATGGGGGGATGTATAGAGATACTCGCGTCCCTTTACCCCCCTTTCTGTGCCCCATAGCCCCCCATTTTGAAGATGCTGTGCGCATATGCAGGCACCGATAATGTAAGTTACCGGAATATGGGGGCTTTTTACTTATTTGAAATAAGCACATCCGCGTCATCCCCCAAAAATCATTATCAAGGCAAGGTAATATTGAATAAGTCGGGGATAAAACCCTTGCAATTCAACAACCCACAAGGCAAGCGCAAAACAAAACCCGTGCAACCCCTTGATAATTGGAGAGATAACCATGAAAAAGACAGTAACCAAAAAAACAGCAACTGCAGGAACCAAAAAAACAGCAACTGCAGTGACTAAAAAAACAGCAACTGCAGGAACCAATCAAAAAGCAACTGCAGGAAGCAAAACGGTATTTAAGCCGTTAGCCATGGCAGCCTTGAATAAGGTTATACAGGGGTCCGACAGTGTAACGGTAAGTACACTGGTCCGCGCTATTGAACACGCTACAGCGGTAGCTGGTGGCATTGAGTCCGGGTTCATTCGGTTAACTCAGCTCTTAGGTGCAGATACAGTGATCAGGAAGATAATCGAAGCCGGGTCCGCCCATAGGATCAACAAAACGGATAAGAAAACTGGTTCAATCACTGGTACTACGTGGGATAAGTCGCCCGTAGGCAAAAAGCTTGCAAGCCGGTGTTCACAAGTAAAAAAGATGGGGGAGTGGGCTGCAGCTGGTGTTGATATCAAGTCTTCAAAGGGCTTCAGTGATGCGCGAATCAGGGCTATTGATGCAGGTATCCATGCCGTAGGGACTTCCAAAAAGGTTGCACCCGAACCCGCCAAAAAGGCGGCGAAGAAAGAGGCGCCTAGAACCACCGAAGCCGACATCATAGGCGCATTCGACTCCATGAGCGGCAAGGCACAAATCGCACTGCTTAAAACTCTGGGGGAACACGCGGGTTACGATATGTCTGGACTGTAGCCAACCACACCACCGCCTCGATTCTATGAGGTGGTGGTTTTCACCTGCTGGGGGTGGTGGTTTTCACCTGCTGGAGGTGGTGGTTTTCACCTGCTGGAGGTGGTGGTTTTCACCTACT
>Ga0233446_1001118_pt1 | contig 21456 bp, 19 predicted proteins | sample SI_124_October20_4_FD_182780 | JGI IMG/M metagenome (GOLD analysis project Ga0233446, IMG submission 182780) | Seawater microbial communities from Saanich Inlet, British Columbia, Canada - SI_124_October2016_120_MG | ecosystem: Environmental > Aquatic > Marine > Inlet | place: Canada: British...
GACGCCCAATCAACGCCATAATGACTTAGATAAAGCCATACTAGAAAATAGAAAGGCGATTATCGAACAAGCCAAAAGAAACCACCCAGAACGTTGGAATGGACGTAAAACCAGAAACATAACACCTATAAAAGAAGTTTATCTCAACCCAATAACGATAAAAAATGGGTCAATAAAAAGCAGTACATTTGAAACAAATACTTAAGTTAACAAAATGCGACAGGTTGGTTGACATTTAGCGATTCTCGGACAGCCTCCTAGAAAAACAAATCCATCATCAACATGGGTCACATGGGTTTTATCCATATTCAGTGTTAATTTCAATTCATCTTCTAAGAAACTTCGGCATTCTTCTCGCATGGCTTCAGCTTGGGCTTTAGTGCCTTTAACAATAACAACAAAGTCATCTGCGTAACGACAGTAACTAATGGCGGGACGCCATTGCCTGTTTTCTAGAATCGCAATAGGTCGTTTAATATCAACACTGTGATTCCAAGACCATCGGTCTTTTCGCGTTTTATTGTTTAGGTATTTTGCATCCAACCACTGATCAAAATCGTTGAGCATAATATTGGAGAGCAGGGGTGATATTACTATCACTGGCTATTTCAGAAATCGTCCGTTCATTTTTTAACAGTTCCAGCACAAGTTGACTCTTAAACTCAGCACTGTATTTTGTTCGCTTTTTGCTCATTCAATTACTCCCATTTTTAGTTCATTCTAAGGCTATTGAAATAAGATGTCTCGATTTGTGGTCTGATTTTCTTGGGGTACTATAATTTATATAGTTGCCTTGCTGCGTAAAAAAATCAAGCTCACTTAATATCTAGCGCAGTCTTCATTAGAATTTCAGCAATTTCATCTCTTGATCCAAAGTAATTTGCAATTTGAATGTCAAGATCTGGAGTGTTTTGAGAGGCCTCAATAATTTCATTGGGTATATCTTGTGTGATGTGGACGCCAGCAGATAGGAAATAAGGCAATATTGTTACTTTAGTTGCCCCCATTTCAGAGCACTCTTTAATCGCCTCTCTAATTGAAGGCGAGGCAAACTCTAGGAAGGCAGGCATTACTTTATCAAATTCTTTTGACTCAAATTTTGCAATTTTTCTGGATAAAGATTCAATTTCAAGGTTTGATTCTTGCCTTCTACTTCCGTGTGCGACTAGTAACAATACATGCATATTTATTTATATAATAATGTTAGTGAGAATGCTTATTTAACTACAATAGATACAGTTAAGATGAAGAAGAATAACTTTTTGAGTTAAACCGACGGTTTCGTAGAATCGTAATCCGTTTTCGGTTTTTGCAAAGACGGCATCTGACACCTTTTCGAGAAGCCGCCCTTCCCTTTGTAGCCTGTTTCAAGAACTCTGCGCAGCTGACAAGGAGTTCTTGATTTTTTTGGTTCTATGTGATTTTTGGGCGAGTCTATAATCAAACTCCTGTACTTTTCAAAAGCCTTTTCGTCTCCCCCAGAAGCGCGAAAAGTAGAAGTAAACAGAGAGGCCTATTCCATTTGGCCCTGGCCGGCCACAAGAAAGGCCGGATGGAAAGCAGCAGATATGTGATTCGGATGCACTTTTGCTTTGTGACGGATGCCCAGTTTGACGACTATCCCGGCACGCGGAAAAGTGTTTTCACCGGCTACGTGCAGCTGGCTTGGTGAAAACACGAAGCAGTCTCCAAACTTAAGCGTATTTGGGTAAACATGCACTGGCTTAAGTTTTTCAAGGAAAACAATTTGGGCTTCCCGTTGTCGAATCCAACTTGCCAGTCACTTCCCTCATCAAACATCTTTTCATCGAAACCCTCGATAAAGTCGCTAAGAAACGTTCCGGCCTTAATTATACCTTGAATTAGTGGCTTGATTTTGCTATCTTTTAATCTTAAAAGAGGTGTTGCAGTTATTATATGAATTCGGGGATGACGAATTAAGCGTTATATCGATTAGCGAGTCCTAACGGTCTTGACTCTGGTATACGATATTACTGTCAAAATTGACGACCTCTGCGTCCCTAAAAACGACTTGATGATCTATGCTATCAAGGATACAGCTGTTGGCGATTGAAACATCTTGAACATCGTTAACCAATATGCCTCAGAAAGCCACCGAGGGTTACTGGTCGCCAATGGCATTACACAAAGTATGAGTCGTAAAGGGAACTGTTGGGATAATGCAGTCAGTGAAAGCTTTTTTCACAGCCTTAAGACAGAGCTTGTGCATCATTTCGACTTTGCAACACGCGCAGAAGCGATGCAGGAAATCTTTGAATATATCGAAGTTTTTTATAACTGTAAGCGACGCCATTCAGCTAATAATTATATGTCACCTGCTGTTGACGAAATGCTGCCAAAATCAGCGTAATTTTGTGTCCATAAAAATGTTGACACATCAATAGAGCACCCGAAAACGGTTAAAGAGGCAACAAACAGATTGCTGACTATTTTAACTGATGCAGAACTTCAGGAAATAAAATCAATGTCTAAAGATGAGTTAGTCTTACTCCATTTTAGTTTAGGTAAAGATATTCGTAATGCGTTTGGACTGAATGGCGATAACGCTGTTTTACTTGGTAAGCGCTGTGCCGATGATGTTTCAGGGGATATTATTGAAGCGTTGTGGGAGAAATTATCAAACTGAACATTCCCAAACAATCACCCCATCCACAACACTAATGGCTGAATCAGGCTCATCGGCATTCAGTAAAGAGAAAGTGTGCTTATTCAGCAGTTCTAATGCTTCAAGTGTATTAGCCTATTGGCTGCCGGCTACCGGGCTGGCGCATTCTCGTTGGCCGGCTTGGCAAAAACGTCACTATCAATGCCGTTGATCGTCATGGTTGGGAATGCGAAGTCGATATTCTCGGCGTTAAACTGCTCAAGGATCTGCAGATTGACGTCCTGTGAAATAGCCAGACTTTTCGAGTAACTGGTGGTTAACTCCCAGTAGGTACACTCGATCACCAGAGCAGAATCCCCGAAGTCGGAGAAGTGCACTCTCGGCTCCAACTTGAAGGGATGATTGGTTTTCTCATCAAGAATCTTTCGAATGATCTCGACGGCACGCTTCATTTGCATCGGTGTTGTTGCATAGGTGACCCCAATAGAGATTTTGCAGCGGATATGGGGCCGGCGTGAGATATTTTCGAGACGGCCATTTGCGACTACTTCGTTGGGCATGTAGATGAGGTTGCCATCGCTGATGCGCATGCTAGTCGAGCGCAGACCGATGGCCTCCACGGTTCCCACATCCGTGCCGATGCGAACCCAGTCCCCTTCGCGAAACGGGCGTTCCATCAGCAAAATCAGGCTAGCGAAGAAGTTTTTGAGCGTGTCCTGCGCGGCGAGCGCGACAGCCAGCCCGGTGACGCTAGCTCCGGCCAACAGCGTGCTGGCGCTAAATCCGAGCTGAGCCAGAATTTTGAAGAATACAATGGCGGCAAGGATAATCGAAATGGAGCGACCTGCGACCCGGATTAGCGCGGCGTCTAGGCTTCGGGGGCTGATGCGGGGTGAGGCGATTACCACCTCCGCTGCGATCACTCCTAGCGAGAGGATCGCAAGCATAAAAGCGAACATCATGGCGGTAGATCCGGCGAAGGTGAATATTTCGAGCACCACTCCGTTGAGAAAGACATGGTATTGCAGAAAGTCCACCAGCGCTGCCGCGCTGCAACCGGTTAATACCAAATACACGAAATGAGTAATCCGCCCGGCAAGGGTGATAGGTCGCTTTAGACTACGCCTCATGATACTGAAAGCAAGCACAAGAGCAGATCCCACGATAAGGATGGCGATGAGCGCAGTCGTCCATTGCCAAATGGCCTGTCCGAAGACCTCGTGTCCTGTCCAAACGGGCAGATTATTGATTAAGGAAGAGGGGATCAGCCAACCGGGCTCGAAGAAGTGAAGGCGGTGCAGGCTTTTTCCCACTGCGCCGCCGATTGGGTCAAGGTGGGCCATGCGCTTATAGGCATCACTGGCAATCTCTCGTGTTTCCTGAGAGATAACCCATTCCCCAGAGCGGTCACCTGTCTCTATCTGAATCAGCTCGATGGGCACGTTTTTGAATCGAAAGCGCATCGGTCGCTGATCCAGCGGCATATCGGCAATCATCTTCGCGTCGGGAATCGTATCCCAGTCAGGCATCGGCACACGCAGGAGTATTCCCCGCAGCAGTACGGCGGCGTCCGTTGCTGTGGCGAGTTGGAACTCCGGCGCGACATCGGAGAGGTCAAAGCACTGTGCGAGCCGATACTGAACCCAGTCGAGATATTCGTAAGTGCTATAAGTCCGGCCACCGGAGATCAAGGCCTCTCGATAGGCGTCAAGCGTGCGAGCCAAGCTCCACATAAGGCTTCGGGGGCTGTCGAGCTGCTCCGGTTCAACAACATCTCGGGGAGAAGGAGTCCCCGGGAATTTCTCGGCAATGGACCAAGGGTGCTCATCGTCGGTCTTGGCGGGTGGGGCGGCTTTCTCGCCTGGAACCTGTATGTCAGCGCCCATTGCGGTGGTCGCGGTCTGTCCCATCACCGAAGCAGCCCCCAGAAACACCAGCAGTACAAGTATTAAAAACGTTGAATATCGAATCGTCACGCATCGAGTATAGGTCAAGTTATAGCCTTTTATGACTGGATTTCTTTAGAAATTAATTTAATATCAATTAGTTATTGGTGAACAGTATGTACCTAAATTGCAAATAAAGCCAGTACAAGCCCTCTGAGAGCGTTCGTTAGGTAAATCATAGTAATTCACTAGCTTAATCCATCTTCGTTACTTTTGTCTGTCTAAGCTATTGATTCGTCGTTTTAAGCAGTTTTTTGAAAAAAATCTTTAAAATCAATGGTGTTTTTTTTGAACAGAATGTAGTGCCAACTAGCCGGTTTTTAAATTCTCAACTTACTGATTTATAGCAAATAAACTACCAATAGCTGTGAAGATGGGTTAAGAGCTTTATGCTGGACAGAATGCTATATTGGTCGCATCGAATATTTGCATTAGTTTATTGGTAAGTGGTGATTTGGTCGAGGATAAGCAAGCCGGTACCTTGGCTTTATGTGAGTGGCGTGGCGTGTTAGCAATAGCTAAAAATGTGCTGGATTACTTCGAGATTTATAGCAAACAAAAGCCCTATAACAATACCTTTTTTGAATTCAATCAGCAAACATATAAAGGGACATTTAAAGCGGGTGAAAATGAAGGTGATCAACCTACGGAGTATAAAGTCATGAGGATGTTGGATTGCCTGCACAATATCGCTTATTCCATCGAGGATGCCAGTCTGCAGTATCAGAGACGATTAAGTCATATTGTCAATGCGGTATCGAACTGTGAGGGCATTAATACCCTGCGCTTTAAAGGTGCAGACTTTTCAGCCTTGAATGATTTTAAATCTAAATTATTGCAGTACCGGTTGTTATTTTTTGGAAGTGGTTCTGACTTGACTTATTTTGCTGAATATCTGTTCCAGAAAAAGCCCTTAGATTAAAGTGCGTGAATGCCAAGTATTAGGCTATGCCGCGCTTTCCGGTTGTTATGTGCTTAATAAATTCCTGTACGACAAGGACGGCAGGCACTACACGATTGATAAAGATGGTTACTTTCATAATCACAAACTAAAGTCCCCCGAATTCATATAGTAGACGTGGCTAAGTTTATGCAAGCATTACACGGAGCGTATGGCGATAAAGGTTTATTAGCGTTGGGCTTTTGGGTATCGACTACCTTTTCCCATGTGATCTTTGAGAAGTTTGGATTTTTCCCCTTTATGAGTTTTTACGGTGATCCGCATTGTGGCAAGTCTGATTTAACCACGACACTCAATAGATGCTTTTTTATTGATTCTGAGGGCTTGGCTATGAGCTCAGGCAATACTAAAAAAGGCGAACTTAGAACCATTAGCCAGAAGTCGAGCATGGTGACTGCGATGTTAGAGGGCAGGAAAAACCGCGGATTTCAGTCGCCAGTGCGACACATTGAATTTTAATGGCCAGTGGGCGAAACTCACGATCGACTAAAACCCAATGTGAGATCACTATGCCAGAGACATATACCCGACTGACCGAAGAAGAACGATACCAGATTTATGAAGGAGTAACAGAAAAACGTTCTCACCGTAAAATAGCCACTTTAATCAACAAGCACCACAGTAGGGATTCTAAAGAAGTTAAACGCAATATTGGCTTGCGAAGTTATAGACCAAAACAGGCTCAAGAAATAGCTCAAAAACGACACAAAAATACACCTAGGCATATAAAATTAACCGCCGATGTACACGCATTGATCACTGACAATATTCAGCACGAGTGGAGCCCAGAGCAGATACAAGGCCGACTCAAAAGTGAAGGAGTTACCATGGTCTGCGCTACGACTATTGACGGGTTTATTCAGAAAGACAAAGCGTCTGAAGGAGAGCTCCATAAACATCTTCGCCATAGAAAACCTTACAAAAGACGCACAGGCTCATCAGAGACTAGAGGCCAAATTATCGGTCGTATTTCGATAGATGAAAGACCTGCCATTGTTGATGAGAAAGTACGCATAGGGGATTGGGAAGCTGACACTGTTATTGGTAAAGGCCATAAAGGGGTCTTAGTGACATTAGCTGATCGCGTTAGTAAAAAGACACTTATTGCACATGTTCCATCAAAGCATGCAGAGGTTGTTACAGCCGCTATTATTAAGTTGCTGCTGCCAGAGAAAGAACAGCTTCATACAATTACGTTTGATAATGGAAAAGAGTTTGCCTACCATGCTCAAATAAAGAAGGCTCTGGGTACTGATAACTATTTCGCACATCCTTACCATTCCTGGGAGCGTGGGCTAAATGAGAACCATAATGGGCTGATACGGCAGTATCTTCCCAAAGGCATGGAGTTGGATAAAGTCACTGATGAAGAGATAATCTTGATCCAAAACAAACTCAATAACAGACCAAGAAAATTACTTGGTTATAAAACCCCTAATAAGGTTTACGATGCTATGTGTTTAGTAGCATAATTAAGCGGTGTCGCACTGGCGACTGAAATCCGCGTATTATTTTATCATTAGGAGCTGCCTCATTTGTTTGGTTTTATTCTGCAAGTGAATAAGCAATATATCAAGAAGTGAGCCAGCTTAATTTGTCTATTATTGCCTCGATGCATATTATGCAGAAGCGGGTAGGCTATTCCTAGTCATGGTAATCTTGCCTTATTGATTCTCTACAGGTGATTAGCTAAGAATGATCTGACGCCCCCTTGCTCCGCTTTGAATTCCCCTTGATATGGCCAAATGAAAAAATCAAAAGTTAACATTGGGTTAATTAATCCCAAAAGTCCAGAAAATGTCGGCTCGGTAATGCGTGCAGCGGGTAATTTTCAAGTCGATAGTATTTTTTTTACTGGGAAGCGTTATCCTAGAGCATTACAATTTAAACCCTGTACGGTGGATATGAGTCGTCAAGTAGGCCAGAATATTCCTCTCATTGAAGCCACCTGCCTTTTAGATAATACGTCTAAGAACATGAATTTAGTGTGTGTTGAATTTGCTGAGAACGCAATACCGTTACCTGAGTTCCAGCACCCGCGTCATGCGTTTTATATCTTTGGGCCCGAAGATGGTACGATTAGCCAGGAAATCATAGATAGAGCGGATGCTGTTGTGTATGTGCCGACTATTGGCTGCATGAACCTCGCTGCAACGGTAAATGTTGTTCTTTATGATAGGTCCGCTAAGTGTTTGCAAGCCTTTTCAGGCAATGAGCTCATTCGTCAAAGTCGAGATGTTAATAATAATTTAAAGGTTTCTGGGGATGGTGCTTAAATGGATTTGTGAATAATAATTCATATCCAGGTTTCTGCTCACTGTTTTTTTGACTTTTCTAGCTGATCACGTCGAGTGACTAGGCGTTGTATTGCCTTATAGTCGGCAGCTTTAGGCGGATATGATTTTTTTTCGAAGTCGCCTTTTATACAGGGTGTTCGCAATACCGAGCCATGAGCTGAGCGCCTGCTTTATTGTTTTATAGTTGATAAGGCGGTTGTAGGGCGGGGCTTTTGCCCGTAACAAATTGTGAATTCGTTAAAGGCGGGCTAAAGCCTCGCCCTACAGGTTTATAAGGTGCGTGTAATCTAGTGCAAATGCGAAGCCAGCCAGCGCTCGGCTTCTTCCTTCGTTAAATTTTTACGTTGTGCATAATCTTCAAGTTGCTCGGTAGTGATTTTGCCGACATTAAAATACTGCGCGTCAGGATGTGAAAAGTACCAGCCGCTGACTGCTGCTGTGGGGTACATGGCGAAACTGTCGGTCAATTCAATGGTGGTATTGGCTTTAACATCCAGTAACTCGAATAATTTTGCTTTTTCTGTATGGTCAGGGCATGCAGGGTAGCCTGGTGCTGGACGGATGCCTTTATAAGCTTCCTTGATTAATTCTGCATTGCTCATTTTTTCGTCATCAACATAGCCCCAGTGTGTTTTGCGCACGCCTAGGTGCATATATTCAGCGAGCGCTTCTGCTAAGCGGTCAGCCAGGGCTTTAAGCATAATGGAATTATAATCATCATGGTCTTGCTCAAACTCGGCGAGTTTTTTTTCTATGCCAATTCCAGTAGTGACCGCAAAACCTCCGATATAGTCTTTTTTCCCGCTATCAACGGGAGCGATAAAGTCAGAGAGGCAATAATTGGGTCGTCCCGGTGCTTTGATATTTTGCTGGCGTAAATGATGCAAGGTCTCCAGCTTTTCTTTGCGCGTGTCGTCTGTGTAGAGAATAATATCATCGCCATCGCTATTTGCTGGGAAGAAACCAATCACTGCTTTTGCTTCTAGCCATTTTTCAGCGATGATTTGATCAAGCATTGCTTTGGCATCTGCAAATAAAGAAAGGGCATGTTTACCCACCAGTTCATCTTCCAGTATGCCTGGATAACTGCCCGCTAATTCCCAGGTCTGGAAAAAAGGCGTCCAGTCTATGAAATCAACAAGTTTTCCTAGTGGGAAATGGTCGATGACTTCGACGCCTAATTTTTTAGGGGGAACAGGCGTATGGTTCTGCCAGACAAATTTATTGGCACGCGCGGCGTCTAGGTTATGTTGTTTGGTTTTCGCTTTGCGGCCTTTATGTCGCTCACGTACGACTACGTACTCTTCTTTAATGCCTAACACATAAGCCGCTTTATGCTCTGCGCTGAGTAAATTCGATGCGACACCCACGGCACGCGAGGCATCTGGCACGTAAATGGTTGGGCCTGAATAATGCTCTTCAATTTTTACTGCGGTATGGGCGCGCGAGGTGGTTGCTCCGCCAATCAGCAGGGGTATTTTGAAGTTGAGGCGCTGCATTTCTTTGGCAACGTGCACCATTTCTTCTAGTGATGGGGTGATCAAGCCACTTAAGCCGATAATATCGACATTTTTCTCTTTAGCGACCTGTAATATTTGCGGCGTAGGCACCATCACGCCGATATCGATCACTTCATAGTTGTTACATTGCAATACTACGCCGACGATATTTTTGCCGATATCATGCACATCACCTTTGACTGTCGCCATCAGGATTTTTCCGTTGGTCTGGATCTCTCCAGATTGTTCGGCTTCCATATAAGGCATTAAATAGGCGACCGACTTTTTCATGACCCGGGCAGATTTTACGACCTGTGGTAAAAACATTTTACCCTCACCGAATAAATCCCCGACCACATTCATGCCGTCCATTAAAGGGCCTTCTATCACATGTAAAGTTTTTTCTGCCTGGTGACGGGCTTCTTCGGTATCTTCTATGATGAAATCAGTGATTCCTTTAACAAGTGCATGCTCAAGGCGTTTGTTGATGGGTAGCTTGCGCCATTCCAAGTCTTCTTTTTTATTAACAGCGGTATCGCCGCGATATTTTTCAGCAGCTTCTAATAGTCTATCCGTTCCTTCTGGGTCGCGATTAAGTACTACATCTTCTACAGTGTTGCGTAATTCATCGGGGATATCTGCATAGATGGCAAGTTGTCCTGCATTGACAATTCCCATATCCATGCCTGCTTTAACCGCATGGTAAAGAAATACTGCATGGATTGCTTCACGTACCAGGTTGTTGCCGCGAAACGAGAAGGAGACATTAGATACCCCGCCTGAAATCAAGGCATGGGGGCAGCGGCGTTTAATTTCACGGGTGGCTTCGATAAAATCTACGCCGTAATTATTATGCTCTTCTATGCCGGTAGCGATTGCAAAGATGTTGGGGTCAAAAATAATATCTTCGGGTGGAAAGCCGACTTGCTCGACTAGAATTTTATAGGCGCGCTGGCAAATTTCCACTTTCCTGGCAAAGGTATCTGCTTGCCCTTGTTCATCAAAAGCCATGACAATGACTGCCGCTCCATAGCGACGTACTAATCTGGCGTGATATATAAAGGCTTCTTCGCCTTCTTTCATAGAAATCGAGTTGACGATGCCTTTACCTTGAATGCATTTCAATCCGGCTTCAATAATGTCCCATTTTGATGAGTCGATCATAATCGGGACTTTGGAAATATCAGGTTCAGATGCAATCAGGTTGAGAAAATGCACCATCGCTTCTTGTGATTCCAGCATGCCTTCATCCATGTTGATATCAATAATTTGGGCGCCGTTTATGACTTGCTCGCGCGCGACATCCAGTGCAGTGTCATAGTCTTCATCAACAATCAGCCGCTTAAACCGGGCAGACCCTGTGACATTGGTACGTTCACCGATATTCACAAAGAGTGAATCTGCACCGATAGAAAATGGCTCGAGCCCTGCAAGTCGGCAGCGCGTTTCTATCTCTGGTATTTTTCTAGGTGGATAAGGGCTAACTGCATCAATAATGGCTTTGATATATTCGGGAGACGTTCCGCAACAGCCGCCGATAATATTGAGATAGCCCTGTTTTGCCCAGTCAGCAATTTCTGCTGCCATATCTTCAGGTAATTCGTCGTACTCACCAAACTCATTGGGTAGGCCAGCGTTCGGGTGGGCTGAGATATATGTGTCAACATGGCTGGATAATTCTTCTACATATTGACGCATTTCTTGCGCGCCTAGAGCGCAGTTAAAGCCAATTGAAATGGGCTTGATATGACTCAGTGAGTTCCAGAATGCAAGCGCAGTTTGTCCTGAAAGAGTACGTCCCGATGCATCCGTAATAGTGCCTGAAATCATTACTGGCAATTCGATGTCATGCTCTTGAAAATAGCTATCTATGGCAAAGATTGCGGCTTTGGCATTAAGCGTGTCAAAGACTGTTTCAATCAACAGTATGTCGGTACCACCGTCAACCAGACCTTTTACTGCTTCGCTATAAGCTTCAACTAATGCATCAAAACTGACATTACGAAACGCAGGAGCATTGACATCAGGTGACATTGAAGCTGTTCTGTTAGTTGGCCCTAATGTGCCTGCAACAAATCTTGGTTTATCTGGGGTTTGCTGGGTCGCTTCTTCGGCTGCCTGTTTAGCTATTTTTGCCGACTCAAAATTAATTTCATAAGCCAGCGATTGCATGTTGTAGTCAGCCATGGCGATCGTAGTGGAGTTAAACGTATTGGTTTCAATAATATCGCAACCGACATCTAGGTAGGCTTTATGAATGGCTTTAATAATATCCGGCTGGGTCAGTGATAATAAATCATTATTACCTTTTAAATCAGAGTCCCAGTCTCTAAAACGCTCACCTCGATAATCTTGTTCTTCCAGATGGTAGCTTTGAATCATTGTGCCCATAGCGCCATCTAAAAATAAAATTCGTTGAGAAAGCTGCTGGGTTAGAAATTCTTTTTTGTTCATGAGGGTCGCTTGAAGTTGTAGCTATTGGGATTGCTTAGTAAGGGTAAAGGTGCTTTACTTACACAGCTTAATATAATTACTAAAAATTTACGGAGGGGGCATGCCTAAGCCAACACTTAAACAGGTAATCCAGAGTGTGCTTGCGGCCTTTATTGGCGTGCAAAGCGATGCAAATCGGAAAAGAGACTTTGATCACGGTTCACTGTCTAGTTATCTGATAGTTGGGGCAATTGCGACAGTATTGTTTATTTTAATGCTGGTCGCTATAGTGTCATTTATTCTATAGAAATTAAGCTTTCAACTGCCATTATTCTTTATCTTGTAAAGCAAAAAACCTAGTTAAAAACTAGGCTTTTATTGGTATCTTGTTCCTGAAAAATTATTCTGATGTTTTGAAGCTTTTGATAATAGCTGTAAAAACTTCTTTAATCCCACTAACAAGATTGCCTATTTTCTTAGGATCTTCTTTTAGCAAAAATTTTGTTCTCATAATGGCAACGCTTAACCAGCCCATAAATAGAGGCATAATTTCAAAAAGAATACCTAATACGGTACCAAAGAAACCCTCTTGAATGCCGCCGCTACCACCACTACTTGTTACCCGGTCGCCAATATCAGTCAGGTCGCGGTCATATTCACTACCTACATCAGTACTGTAGCCATCAATAATAAATATATTTATATTGTAAAAAAGTACTTGAACGACAATAAACAAAACTGCTGCCCCTGCTGTCCAGAATAATACGTTCCCAGATTTTGCCCGTACGGCAGTTCTATATACCCAGATCGCAACCAATATTGTTAATACACCACCAAACATGTTTATCCCCTTAAATTTATTGTTATTTTAAAAAAATCCTGGCCTTGCAAGATTATTCTTGTGAAAATTAAAGCACACACTCAAGAATTAATCATTATAAACATCTAGGCTTTACTCTGGCAATTTATCAGTAAAAAATATGGCCATTGATTTAGGCAGAGCTCTTGTTAAAGGGTTCTAAAAAAACCTAGGATAAGATGTTCTTGACCGTCAGGGGCAAGAACATCTTGACTTCAACGACTCATCTAGTATAATTAAAAGTTCATTTACGGTCATATTTATGACGTAATAACTATAATAAAATACAGAAGGTAGGACACTCATGGGTGCTATATTAGATGTTACAGAAATGTTAAAAGAGCCTGCGGGCATGGCCGTTGCAGCAGTAGTTATTGCTGGTGGTTATTTCTTCGTAAAATGGGTTTTCGCTGAACACGAAGACGACGAATAAGTTTTTCGTTTTTTTAGCAATACTTTAAAGCCTGTCAGTTTATACTCACAGGCTTTTTTGTGCCTGCTACTTTTGTTTTATATGTTCAGTAATAAGCCGTATTACAATCCTCGAAACATTGATTAACCATGGCCTTATAAGGATTTGTGGTTTATTTTGAGGAGGAATTATTAGTAGTAATCTGTTATTAATAGGTTTCGTTATTTAATTCTTTGCAAACTTTTTTAAGCCTCCAAAATCATCGCTTTTTCCTAAAGTCGACCTGCTAGGCGATATTCCATTATAATTTGTAGTATTTTTGTAATACTAGAGAATATTAAATGCTAAGTACTATTTCGCGTGTTATTGAGCGCTACCATCAGTGTCCAGCGCCGGCCTTTATTATCGGTATTTTTCGTATTCTGTACGGAATTGTGGCGTTTCAGGAAATTATCTTTCTATTTTATTTTCACCACCTTATTTTTGACCCTATCCCTTATGTAGATGTGGAGTTTCCGATGATTCCGATGTTCTTAGGGTTGTGGGCAATAGTAGCGGGTTGTATTATTGTTGGCTATCGAAGTCAAAGCGCTATCATAGCAAACTATATTTTCTGGATAGTCTTTGTCAATTTTACGCCGATGCAGCGAGATTTCGATGGGGGGTTTGACTTATTTATGATCGGGGTCGGATTTTTTCTTATCTTTATGCCCATTGCTCGCGCGGTTTCGATCGATAACTTGCGCTATAAGTTACAATTTAAGTATCAGAATACTCCGGTTTTGCCCAAAACCTGTTGTACTCTGAGCTTGATATTTCCGGTATTAATTTGTCTGGGCTTCCTGTATTTTGATTCTGCACTACATAAACTGTTTGCACCGCATTGGTTAAATGGTTTGGGGGGGTGGTTGCCGTCTTCTATGCCTTACTATATGTCGGCATTAGATTTGTCGTGGATACTAAATCAAGAGGTGTTACAAAAAAGCATCGGCTATCTGATTTTGGTATTTCAATTTACGTTTATTTTTTTCTTTAATCGTCGCTGCTTGCGCCTCATTTATTTACTGGTTGGTGCAGGTCTGCACATTGGAATTACCATTAGCTTGAATATTTACCCCTTTGGTCTGGGAATGTTATCCGTATATATCTTAATGGTGCCATTTTCCTGGTGGAAGACATTGGCTAATAAGCTTATTTACCAAGCACCTCAGTTGGCCGTGTTTTATGATGGTGATTGTCCGTTATGCAACCGTACCGCAACGATTATTAATCATTTTGATTTGCTGCGGGCAGTTGCATTTAAAGATTTGCAGACGCAGGCAGATACAGCGCCGCAGTTACAAAAGTATGACCAGCAGGTTTTATTGACAGACTTATTCGCAGTTGATTTAGAAGGGCGGGTTTACGCAGGGGTTGATACCTATATTCAGGTCTTCCAGAAAATGCGTTATCTGGCTGTTTTTGCCTGGTTGATGCGGATGCCAGGGATTTATCATCTAACTAAAGCTATATATCGCCGTATTGCCGATAACCGTGCGCGTAATGTATGTGATGAGTCATGTATGCCCTCAGTGATGGCTCGCGCCTTGCCAGTCGACTTGTATACCCGTATTTTTGAGAGCTATGCAAGAGTAAAGCCAAAGCAATTTAGGTTTAGGATGGCCAAAATCTTTATGGTACTGCTGTTGCTACAACTTAATAGCACTATTCACTATGGGTTTTTGTACCGCTTTTATGACTTATCCAGTGTTGAAAGTCCGCTTGCCAATCAAGCACGAATATTGAGTAATGCAGTGTTAATGCTATCGACAACTTTTTTAGGCATTACGCCTCATGCGCTATATCTGCATGACCATTTTGAGGGCTATGATGATCTGCTGGCGATTAGCTATATTGATAAAGAGGGGCGGGAGCAGTGGCTTCCCTTTATTAATGAGCAAGGCAGAATGTTAGCGCCAAACTGGGGGAGAGTGCATTCAATGTGGGCGAATATTGCCGTGACACCGAAAATTAATTCCGCTAGGTTGAGTAAATTTATTATGAAAGTGACGGCATTCTGGGGAACCAAGGTGGGCTTAGACCTTAATAACGCTCGATTTCTTATTAAACATAAGGAAATTCAGTCGCCTGAGCAGTGGATGTTCAATTTACGCAAGGATAACTTGGCTGGGGAGTGGAAAAATATCGGTATAGTGACCTGGAAAAACAAGCATTATCAGTTAAATTTACAAGCGATTAAATAGAGATATTATGTTTAATATCAAATGTATATGTTTTGTAAGTAGGGTTTTTTGGAGCAAGGAGTTATGTTTTTATCCGTTGAGTGCGCGAGGAGTGATATTCAACTTTTAAAAAAATGGTGTTGCGTCAAAACTATTGTCATGATATAAATTGTTCCGTGCTTTTCATTAGTACACAAGAACTAACAACAATTATAATAATTTCTATCCTGAGGAGGATGACATGAAAAAAGTATTATCACTACTAGCTATCTCTTTAATGTTAATCGGTGGAACAGGCTGCATGGACGATCCAGATGCTAGCAAGCAAAAAGTTTCTAGCTCTATCTCTTTGTAAGAAATTTTTTATAAAAAAAGCCCGGGATATTTTCCTGGGCTTTTTTTTATGTAAAATAGCTCTTAAACTTGAGCTGTAATATCTCAATTAGTTCCTCGTTTCTCAATACCTCAGAATAATACTGGCTCTTTTGAATTTCAAGTGAGCAAGCAATTAGCCTTTATTTTAGAAAAATCTATTTTTCCAGTTAGTAAATAAGCAGTGGTTCTGAAGTGCCCTATTTTATATACTTTCGCTTGTCTTTTTGCCGCCTGTAAAGCCCAGTTTAGTCCTTCCAAAATACCGTTATTAATGGGACTCTTTTTCCAGCTGATAATACCATCCCAATGCCTCTTAATCGTCTTAGCTACTTTTATAATGGGAGCGAGTTGACTATGAGTCGCCCAGTAATCCCCGTTATTAAGTAAGCCTTCAAATTGCTTGGCGCAGTAGGGAAGGAAAGCTTAAGAAAATGGGTGATAATATTGAAAAGAGCTTACTCCATTTTTTATAGAATGCATGCATCGTATAAAAAATGGATTGAAGGATTTGTGTTTAGCTTTGCGTTGGTACTTGCTCTTATCTTTGAAAATAATGGTCTTGTTAAAATAATGTGCATGTTTAGTGACCAAGTTTTTGGGCTCAGGCGCGTTGTTTTTCTGCTGCTTTTTGCATTTTTTTATCGAACTGCACCTTATTGATTGACGATAAAATCATTTCTTTTGTGCAAAACTCCTGCGAACAGTATTAAAATACTGTTTTGTTCAATTTAAAAATAAGTCTGTGCTATTTACAAAAGAATTTGATGTTATCGTTATCGGAGGTGGTCACTCGGGTACGGAGGCTGCTTTAGCAGCGGCGCGCACAGGTGCGCAAACACTATTATTAACGCAAAGTATTGAAACTTTGGGTCAGATGAGTTGCAATCCGGCGGTAGGCGGTATTGGTAAGGGGCATCTGGTCAAGGAAGTCGATGCGCTGGGTGGTGTAATGGCGCAAGCAATTGACCATGCTGGCATACATTTTCGTATTTTAAATGCCAGTAAAGGACCTGCGGTTCGAGCAACTCGGGGGCAGGCAGATCGCGAGCTTTATAAGCAATTCATCAGAAATACTCTGGAAAATCAGCCAAACCTGATGTTGTTTCAGCAGGTGGTGTCGGACTTGCTGGTCGAGGCAGAAACGGTCATTGGGGTGGAAACTCAAATGGGTTTGCAGTTTAAAGCAAAGTCAGTGGTTTTGACCGCAGGTACATTTCTGGGCGGCAGAATTCATATCGGTTTGCAGAATTATACCGGTGGTCGCGCAGGAGATGCTGCGTCGATTGCTTTGGCTGAGCGCTTACGCGAACTGCCTTTTAAGCTAGGCCGATTGAAAACAGGCACGCCACCGCGTATTGACGGTCGCACGATAGATTTTTCACAACTAGAACAGCAGCATGGAGATACGCCAGTGCCGGTGTTTTCATTTATGGGCAGTGCTAGCCAGCATCCTCGACAAGTTCCTTGCTATATTACCCGCACCAATGAAAAAACCCATGAAATTATTCGTGGCGGGCTAGACCGTTCACCTATGTATACGGGTGAAATTGAAGGTGTTGGTCCGCGATATTGTCCTTCAATTGAAGATAAAGTAGTGCGTTTTGCGGAGCGTACTTCGCACCAGATTTTTGTTGAACCTGAAGGATTAAATACTAATGAGTATTATCCTAATGGCATTTCGACTAGTCTGCCTTTTGATGTGCAGTACCAGTTTGTAAGGTCTATGCAAGGCTTTGAGCGGGCAGAAATTGTGCGCCCTGGCTATGCAATAGAATATGATTTTTTTGATCCCAGGGATTTGAAGACTTCTCTGGAAACAAAGCATATGCAAGGCCTGTTTTTTGCTGGACAGATTAATGGGACGACAGGCTATGAAGAGGCGGCCGCGCAGGGTTTGATTGCCGGTCTGAATGCTGCCCGCAAGGCGCAAGGTAAAGAGAGTTGGTGCCCTGGGCGGAATGAGGCTTATATCGGGGTCATGATTGATGACCTGATTGCAAACGGGACGATAGAGCCGTATCGAATGTTTACCAGTCGCGCTGAATATCGATTAATATTGCGTGAAGATAATGCAGACCTACGCTTAACTGAGAAAGGTCGAGAATTAGACCTGGTAAGCGAGCAGCAATGGCAATTTTTCAGTGAAAAGCAGGAAAGTATTATCCGCACGCAAGATATATTACAAGCCAAATGGATAAGAAAGGATAGTCCGGATGCCGGACGGGTCGCAGAAATCTGGGGTAAGCCATTATCCAGGGAAGTCAATTTAATGGATTTATTACGCCGTCCTGAGGTTGATGTAGTCCGCTTGATGAGTTTTGCCGAGGGGCTAGATGTCACTGAGCAAGTAGCGCAGCAAGTGGAGGTGCAGGCTAAGTACGCTGGTTACATAGAGCGTCAGCAGCAGGATATTGATAAAGCTAAACGTTATGATCATTTAAAAATTTCGGATGACTTAGACTTTAATCTGGTCAAGGGACTTTCTAATGAGGCGCGTGAGAAATTTATTAAGCAGCGCCCTGAGACGCTGGGGCTAGCTTCTAGAATACCTGGGATAACCCCGGCTGCTATTTCACTATTGCTTATCTATATGAAAAAGAAAAATGGATGACTCACGACAGTTACTGATTAAGGGAATAGAGTACTTGAGGGTGGATGTAAGCCCTGCGCAAATTGATTTATTGCTAGCTTTTGTAAGCCTGATTCAGAAATGGAATAAGGCTTATAATCTCACTGCCATTCGTGATCGTGATGAAATGCTGCGCCTGCATATCCTGGATAGTCTGGCAATATTACCCTATGTTACCGGCCAAAAAATTATTGATGTAGGTACCGGTGCAGGTCTGCCAGGTATTCCGCTCGCGATTTTGATGCCTGAAGTGCAATTTACCTTGCTGGATAGTAATTCCAAGAAAACGCGGTTTGTGCAGCAGGTTGTATTGGAATTAAAATTAAACAATGTGGAAGTCGTGCATAGTCGGGTTGAAAAGCTGGAGCGTGCTGGTGAGTATGATGCGGTTTTAAGTAGAGCCTTTGCCAGTGTTGATGGCATAATGAATTTAACTGAACATCTATTGCAAGCGGAGGGTGTTTTAATTGCTATGAAAGGACAGAGTCCCGAAGCTGAACTAAAAAACATACAGCGCAGCTACACAGTTAATTCTATTGTGCTTCCAGGTGTTGAGGCTGAGCGATGCGTGCTACGAATAAATAAGATATGACAAAAATAATAGCGGTAACCAATCAGAAAGGTGGCGTAGGTAAAACTACGACAAGCGTCAATCTAGCGGCATCTTTAGCTGCGGCTAAGCGCAAGGTGCTGCTGATTGATCTGGATCCACAGGGAAATGCTGCTATGGGTTGTGGTATTGATAAGGCAAATGTGGCTTATTCAAGCTGTGACTTGTTGATTGAAGACGTGCCTTTTTCGGAAATGATTATTCAGGTGCCCGAGGTGGGTTTTGATGTGATCGCGGGTAATGCGGATTTAACGCTAGCGGAAGTGGAGTTAATGAAGATGACGCAGCGTGAGCGTCGGCTGGCTGCGGCACTACAGCAGGTCGAGGGTGAATATGATTATATTCTGATTGATTGTCCGCCCTCATTGAATATGCTGACTTTGAATGCCATGGTCGCAGCGCATAGTGTTTTGGTGCCTATGCAATGTGAGTATTATGCCCTGGAAGGTTTGTCGGCATTAATGGATACCTTACGTAATATTCAGGAAACGGCAAATCCATCGTTATACCTGGAAGGTATTTTGCGCACTATGTATGATAAGCGCAGTCGCCTGACTAAAGATGTATCCGAGCAATTGCTTGAGTATTTTGCAGATAAAGTATTTCGCACCTGTGTGCCCAGAAATATCAGGTTGGCAGAAGCGCCTAGTCACGGAATGCCCGTTTTGCAATATGATAAAAGTTCGCGTGGGGCCATTGCATATATTGCTCTGGCAGGCGAGCTAATTAGAAAAGAAGATAACTAAACTTATGGCAGAAAAGAAAAGAGGTCTAGGAAAAGGTCTAGGCGCACTGATGGGTGATTTAGGTGCTAAGGAGCAAGGCAAGAGTGACGTTCAAACCCTACCGGTAGAGCATCTGCAGCGCGGGAAATATCAGCCTAGGAAAGATATTGATCCAGAGCGCCTGCAAGAGCTTGCTGAGTCAATAAAATCTCAAGGTATCGTGCAGCCTATAGTGGTTAGAGAGGTTGCGTATAATAAATATGAAATCATCGCGGGCGAGCGTCGTTGGCGTGCTGGGCAATTGGCCGGTCTGGCAGATGTGCCAGTGCTGATAAAAAATATTGATGACCGTACTGCTATCGCAATTTCCTTGATAGAGAATATTCAGCGCGAAGATTTAAATCCGCTAGAAGAGGCAGAAGCCTTTCTCAGACTGATAGGAGAGTTTGACTTAACGCATCAGCAAGTCGCTGATTCGGTTGGGAAGTCTAGGGCGGCTGTAACTAATATGCTCAGACTTAATGATCTGGACAGTGAAGTTAAAAACTTATTGGCAAAAGGCCGGCTTGGGATGGGGCATGCTCGGGCCTTACTAACATTGGAGTCTGAAAAGCAGCTTAGTTTGGCGAACAAGGTTGCCGAGCAAGGTTTGTCTGTGCGTGTTACTGAGAAATTGGTCAAGGATGCGCAAAAAGACAAACAGGGTAACAAAGAGCATATTACTGTTCAAGCGCATGAAAGAGTTATGGATAGAGATACGCAGCACTTGCAGGATGCGATTACTAATTTTATTGGTGCTAAAACTATTATCAAACATAAACATAATGGTCAGGGCTCAGTAGTCATCAGTTATAACAGTCTGGATGAATTAGAGGGGATCGTTTCACGGTTGGAGATAAGAAATGATTCGGCTTAAGGGTTAGTGATAGACTTTTTTGAAGCTTTATAGTGAATGGTGTCAGTTGTAGATGGCGTTTTTTTCAGAATATTATGGGCTAAGTTAATGCTGTTGTCATGCTATGTGGTTATGTCGCATAGCTATTGGAAAATAGGCTGAATTTTAACGAGCAGCAGAAAATCCTTTCTTGCTTAAATGTGTTTGGGTGGATATAATTCCTCTATTATTTGATGAGGTTTTGTGTGAGAAAAATACAAAAGATCTCTGTTGTAAACAAGATTCTTGTAGGACAGGCATTTATTACCTTGCTTGTTGTTACAAGTTTTTTTATGTTTGGCAGTTACATCAGTACTAAGTCTGCACTGTATGGCGGTTTGGCGGCGTTGATTCCTAATTGGTATTTTGCAAGAAAAATCAATAAGCACAAAGGAAAGGAAGCCAAAAAAATAGTTCGATCATTTTATGCGGGTGAATCTGGAAAATTAATTCTCACGGCAATACTATTTGCTCTAATTCTCCAAGACCCCAGGATAGATTTTTTAGCTGTATTAACAGCCTATATGGCAGCATTAACAGTTTTTTGGTTTGCGTTATTGATACGCAAATATTAACAATTTTGAAAGCGAGTAAAAATGGCTAGTGAAGAGCACGCGGCGGAAGGCGCAACAGGTTATATTGTTCACCATCTAACACCGTTGTCAGTAGGTGAAGGTTTCTGGACATTGCATTTAGATACCTTGTTTTTCTCTGCAGTTTTAGGCGCTTTATTTATCTGGTTTTTTAAGGTGGCGGCTGAAAAGGCTACTATCGGCGTGCCAGGCACTAGCCAGGCTTTTGTTGAGATGATTATCGAGTTTGTTGATCAGCAGGTAAAAGATACTTTTCATGGTAAAAGTGAGCTAATTGCCCCCCTTGGATTGACTATCTTTGTCTGGGTATTTATGTGGAACTTTATGGATTTATT
>Ga0233446_1001153_pt1 | contig 21007 bp, 28 predicted proteins | sample SI_124_October20_4_FD_182780 | JGI IMG/M metagenome (GOLD analysis project Ga0233446, IMG submission 182780) | Seawater microbial communities from Saanich Inlet, British Columbia, Canada - SI_124_October2016_120_MG | ecosystem: Environmental > Aquatic > Marine > Inlet | place: Canada: British...
TTAACCATTTAATTATATATTATAAGTATAAAATATTTTCTTTATATTATTTTATATTTTTAATTTAAATATAAAATAATATACATTATTATAATGAATAATATAGCATATGTTGGAGGAAAAAAAGAACCGGAAGAAGAATTAGTAACAGATGTATTAGCAATTTTAAATGTATATGTAGCAAAAATGAATGGATTGAGAAAATACAAAAAAAATAAAAAAGAAATAAAAAAAAATTATGAATATAAAGAAGATAATTGTATTAAAAAAATAATATAATAAAATTGTATATCAAAAAATATCAAATTTTATGCTACTAGTAACAACCCTCTATTTATTTGTTGTCCTCCGGCCCACAAATCTAATTGATTCATTCCTACAATTACTTTATTTGTTGTTTTTTCAAGAATATACCAATCAGGTATTTCGGTTGTGATACATATTAGACATTGTTTTTCAAAATAAATTTCAAATCTTTCGTTATTTAATTTTAAATTGTTAATAATTTTTTTAACAATATTATTAAATTTATTACCTCTTATAACACCTTTTGTTCCTGCAGGAATCAAATTTAATATATAATCATTTATAATTAATTTTTTTTTATTAGTTTCAATATTATATTTTTCTAATATTAAATTTAATTTTTCTATTTCATTTTTAACTGATTTACATTCTTTATATTTATTTATTAAATATGTATCCTTTAATTCATTTACAGTATTATCACAAAATTCTTTATCAATTCTATTATTTACATAATCTAAATTTATAATATTTAATGTTTCAATATTATCTTTTTTATTTTTTTTATCATTATTGTTTATATTTTTCACATCTTTTTTATTTTTTTTATTATTATTGTTTATATTTTCCACATCTATTTTATCTTTTTTTTCCATATTCATTAATATTAAATTTTATTTTTTTACAATTATTAATTCAATTTTTATTTTGTCATATCATATTTATATTCCACATAAAAGCGAGGATTAAAAAATTACTACTGTTAAATATTATTTAAATTGTAATAAAATACAAGAGGAAATTTGTAATATTTTTAAGTTCTCTATTAGAAGTTTAATAAGATATATGACTGATATTTAAATGTGGATTGTTAAAAAAGAATATAAAAAAGCAATTGCATATAAATTTTAAAATGAATATATTAATTTATCAAAGATTAAATTAAAAAAATAAAACAATAGAAAATTTATTAAATAATTTAAAAGATAAATTTAAAGATTTTTATAAAGAAATTATAAAACATAATATTTAATTTCTAATAAATCAAAAAATTAGAATGATTATAATAATCATTATTTTCATAAAATTCCATTCTTCCAGTTTCATTATATTTAACAAAAGAATATTTTATTTGATGCAGTAAATAAATATATGACATTTTAAAATAATAATGTTATATTTTATGTAAAATTGAAATTTTTAATTAACGTCATAAGATAAAAATATTACCAAATACTATATAATAAGTAATAAAAACTACTTAAAATAATAATTATAATATTACTTAGTATAATTATAAAAAATGAATTGTATATGTGGAACAATTATTAAAAATAAACAACATATTGCAAAACATTTAGAAACAATCAAACATTTAACATTTATTAAAAATAATAATATAAATAAAAAAATAAACGAAAGTAATTTGTTAATAAATGAAGAGAAAAAAGAAAATAATTTGTTAATAAATGAAGAAAATAATTTGTTAATAAATGAAGAGAAAAAAGAAAATAAATTGTTAATAAATGAAGAAAAAAAAGAAAATAAATTGTTAATAAATGAAGAAAAAAAAGAAAATAAATTGTTAATAAATGAAGAGAAAAAAGAAAATAAATTGTTAATAAATGAAGACCAAGAGAAATTTATAAAAAGTGAAATACAAAATTGTTCAGTTTATGGAAATCCAGGATGTGGTAAAACAACATCAATTATTCAATATTGTATAGATAAACACACAAATAATAATATTAATTCAAATGAGTTTATAATAATAACATTTTCAAAAACAGCTCAAATGGATTTTATTGAAAAAGGAATTAAAACAAAAGTAAATATATTTACAAATAAAAATATAAGAACGATACACTCATTAGCAGGTCATATTATGTTTAAAAGTTTTGGTAAAACATCAAAAAGTTTAGAAACAATTGTATTATCTTGTTATGAACATATTAAAAATGATAAAATAAATTTATTAGAATTTCAATTATTAAATAGTTTAAAATTTTTAATAATAGATGAGGCTCAAGATATAAATGAAAATCAATATAATTTTGCTTGTATTATATCTGAAAAATTAAATATAAAATTAATTTTAGTAGGTGATCCAAATCAAAATATTTATCAATTTCAAAATGGAACTGATAAATATTTGTTAAATCATTCAAAAATTATTTTTAATTTAACAATAAATTATAGATCAACGCAAAATATAGTAAATTTAGCGAATTATATTAAACCTCATCAAGAATTAAATATAATTAAAACAGATAATGAAGAAGGAGAAAAACCATATATTTATTGTAATTCAATGGATAATATAATGAAACATTTAATAGAAGAAATTAAAAATACCAAATATAAATTGCATGAAATTGCAATAATTGGTTCAGTTAGAAAATCTAAATTTATTGAAAATGGAGAACCAATAAGTATTGGATTAAATAGTATTATAAATATTTTTGAAAAAAATAATATTAAATTTAATAAATATTTTAAGATTGATAATGAAACAGTATCTTTAAAAAAAGATAAACAAATAATTGAAAATCATATAAATTTATTAACCGTTCATGGTTCTAAAGGATTAGAATTTAAAAAAACATTTGTTATAAATTATCATGTAACAACATATTCATGTCTGCCTACAGAAGAACAATATGAAGATTTTAAATATTTATGGTATGTGGCTTTAACAAGAGCAAAAGAAAAATTAATAATTTATGTTTTAAATAATAAATGTATATTTAATGATATTCCAAATAATTTAATAAATAAAAATATTGATTGTAAATTATTAACATTTTTGTTAAAAACAAAAGATAAAACAAACACTTTTGCTGTCACTGAAATATTAAATGATAAAAAATATTTTAGTGAAAATAAAATATTTGATTTTGAAAATAAATTTAAATATACATTAGAAAAAGAAAAATTATATGATATAAATAAAGTAAATATAATAGATAATGACGAATATGCTACTTTATATGGATTATATATTGAAAATATATTTGAGTATGTATATTATAATAATAATGATTTAATTAATGAATATGTAGATAAATATTTAAAAAAAATTAATGAAACAGTTCTTATTGAAAAAAAAGATAAAAAACAATTTTATGAAAATTTTGAAATTGTAGAAACATCGTATTTAGTATATTTAAATGGTATAAACAAAAAAAATAAAAAATTATATGAAAAATATTTTAAAGATGTGAATGAAAAAATTGTTCCATATATTATTGAAAATATTGGCTGTTATATAAATAAAGAATATATAAAAAATTTGTATAAAGAATTATTAAATAATACAAATTTTGAAAAAATAATATTTGATATAACATTATATTATTACCAAATTGAAAATGAATGTAAATTTTTGTTAAAAAATGATTTTACACAACATATTAATGAATTAAATTTATTTGTAGAAGAAATAAATATATTAACAAAAGATTTAAATGATTTTGAATTTCAAAAAATGATAAAACATAACAATATAAATTTATTAGGAGTATTAGATATAGTTAATAAAAATAAAATAATAGAATTAAAATTTACTTCATCAATAGATATAAAATATATAATTCAAGTATTATTATATTATAATTTATATTATCAAGATTGGATTAATGAAAAAGATATTGAAATATGGAATTTAAAAGATGGATATAAATATAAAGTTGTATTTGATAATAATTTTAATGCTTGGGATTTAAATTGTTTTATTTGTGATGTTTTAGATGTTAAAATGAAAAATAATATTATAATGTTTGATTTAGAAACAAATATAACAGTAGAACGTGGTTTGTTTAGTTCAATAGAAGAACATGAAATAATTGACCGTTATTTTTATGAATATAATTTTAATAGTGGTGTATCTTCTGGATTTATAAAACCAGAAACAAAATTAAAAGAATTTATAACAAATTTAACAGGAATAACTAATGAAGATTTAATAAATGCAGATAATAATTATGATAATATAAAAAATGATATGAATAAAATATTAAAATATTGTAATAATCCATTATTTATAGGTCACAATAGTAATAATTTTGACTTGAAAGTATTAGAATATAATAATATTTTAAATTTAAAAGATATTTTAAAAGCAGATAGTAAAATATTTTTAAGGCAATTTAATATTAATTGTAAAACTAATAAATTAATAGACCATTATAATTTTATTTTTAATACAAATATAGAACAAACACATCAAGCTAAAGGTGATACAATGATGATAGTTGAAATTTGTAAAAAATTAAATTTAACACCAAATAAATTATTATATATGTTCGATACATAAATATTTTATAAACTTAAATTATTAAAATCATTAAATAAAGTGTCTAAATCATTTTCATATAATAATTTTAGATTAATTATAATATAATCATCTTGGATTAATGTGGATAATTCATAAAAATTATTAGTATATTCAAATTGAATTGTAGTTCCAATATTATATTTTTTAATATATATATTTATTTTTTGTAATAATTCATTTAAATATTTAATTTGTAATATATAAGTTTTGTTGTTTAAATATTCAGTGTTTATATTCATATTTATATTTGATTGATAAAGAAACATTTTTTCAATTTTTAAAGACATTCAAAATCTACATCTAAATAGAAGTTAATACAATTATACCCAATACATATAATTTTTGTACAATTTTAAATTGTATTGGGTATAATAGTGGTTTCTTCCTCAGTAGGAGAAATATAAATATCAGAGTTATCAAAAAATTCCATCTTAATACCTATTATAAAAGAATACATTTATGATATTTCAATTTTTATATTTTTGTAAAAATTCTCTTCTTGACATTTTATGCTTATTATCATCATAATTTAAATTTTTTTCTTCAATAGTATTATTAATATTTAAATTTTTAAAACAATAATAAAAAAATAAAAATATCTGTTCTTTCTAAATTAGATAATATTTATTAAATTCAAAATTTTTATATTTAAAAATTAATACAATAAAAAAATTAACATAAAACAAAAATAAATAATAAAATAAAGATTATAATTAACATTAAATCTTCATTATTATTTAAATTCATAAAACCTTCACTAACCATATCAATATTTTCCATATTAATATTTTCCACATTAATATTTTCCATATCAATATTTTCCACATTAATATTTTCCATATCAATATCCATTTCATCATCTACAATAATTTCTTCTTCTGTTGGTTCATTACCAACATATTCAACAACATTATTTTCATTTAAAAAAAAGTAATACTTACCATTTAAATTTTCTACATCAATTGGTTCAGCTTTTACTTCTTGATTATTATTTAATAGTGCAAAACGGTTAATATTATCTTTATCTAAAGCGGTTAAAATATCAAATGAATTATCATAAGGAATTGTAGCAACATCTGGTATTAATGACATTAATTATATAATATTCTATATATTTTTATTATTAAAAACTAAAAATAATATATAAAAAAATAATTAAAATAACATACATTATTAAATTATCTTGTTTATACTTTTCTTTTTTAATTTCATTGTCATTAGTAAGTCTATCGTTTGTTTCAAATTGTTCTATAACAGGGTCATTTGTAGGTCTATTGTTTTCTTTTTCTATACATTTTCTAAACTTCATTGTTGAATTAACAAAATTATCTGGTGAATTAATTTTATTATAGTTATTAGAAACATTTTCAAAACTTTCAACAATCATATCTGGGTGTTTATATCTATAGTCCAAAAATTTATATGGTTCATTGTTAAATGGATATTTTATATAATCGCTATTTACATCACTATTTTTAATTTTATTAATAGGTAGTCCATTTATAGTATGTATACCATCTTGATAATTTTTATTATTATTATTTTTATCATTATTTTTAAAATTTATTTTTTGCAATTCTTGCATTGGAAAAAAATATTGTGTATAATTATTATTTTCTGGGATTTCAACATAATCTAAATTTGACATAAAACCAGACCTATATTCAGGATTTTCAGTGCTTCCAAGAATTTTGGGAATTAATGGTGTCATATATCTTTCTGGTTTATTATCATTTAAATTAATAGAAACTTTTCCCTCTCTTATTTTTCTTGATTGTAATTTATGTGGCATAACTTGTTGTTTTGTAAATTTTCTATTAGACATAGAACCACCAAATGAACGATTTCTAAAAACTTCACCAATATCACCTGAACTTTTTGGTCCATAATATGTATTTGGTAAATTACTATTATTAACAATGGGACAATTACTCATTTATAATAATATTATATAAAAAAATGATTTCAATTGAATAGGCTACAAACCTACCAATAAAAAAATAATTTAAGTTCAAAGAAAAAAGAATAGATAATTAAATCATTTCTTCTTACGAACAAGTTTAGGAGGTTCATTTTTTTCAGTGGGCTGATCGTCAGGTGTTTCATAACCATCATTTTTTGCTCCAAATAGATCACTGCATTCCAATGGACTGTTAAAAAATCTATAACGGAGTTTCTTCTTGACAGGAGCATTCACAGCTGGTGGAAGTGTCAAAGGAGGAGGGGTTTTAGGAGCTTGCATTTTTTGTAAAAGTTTTTCTTAACAATAGATTGCTTTATTATAACTTTAATTACTTTAACCACCCAGAGAAATTATTTTTCAATTTTTTTTTGAAATGTCTGTTGATAAAGAATATGCGTATTCTTCAAAGGGGTGTTCTTGTTTAGGTAATTTATCATTAGTGTATTTATTATTAGTATCAATATCAATCCATATTATATTAAAATTATTATCAATATATCCATAATATTGTTTATTATTTAATTTATAACAATAAGAATAGTTTTTATAAAATGTGTCTGGGTTTAATATCATATTATTAAAAGTTTTAAAATTGCACAATTTCCAATTAGTATGGTTTTGTATGGTATTATTCCAATTAGAAAGATTATATCTTTGGTATATATGTATTTGTTCGTGTATAAATGTGATTAATAATTCTTGTTTATCGTTTTTTAACATATAATTATTATAATTTAAGGGCATAAATATTATTGAACCTAATGTAAAAGGAAAGTCAAACATAAAATTATCTTGTGTTAAACATATATTCCAAATATTTAATTCATTATTTTCTTTTAATGTATTATTTAAGTGTTTATTTAATAGGTTATTTGCTTTAAGAATTATATCACTATTGTTTTTAATGATAAAATCAGGAATATCTTTAACAATTTGTTTATTTAAATCTTTGTAATATTTACTTTGTTTTTCAAAAGAGATATTTTTAATAAATTTATCAAAATCTGGTTTTACTTTATCTGTATCAGTAATATAATTAATATTTAATGTTTTATTCATATAATTATATAAATAAATAAAGTTTTAATTATTAGTTTATAATTAAATATGGAATATTATACAAATCCTTTTGATTTACCATCATTAAATTTAAGAGAGGAGATAGATAAGATAAATATGTTTAAAAATTATGTTTATCAAGCTGTTTATCAATTAGATGAAAATAATTTAAATGATTATATTGATGTTCCAAGAATTTTATTTGGAAATGATATAGGTGTATATAATTATGGAAATAAATTAACAAAGGAATATGGAATAGAGATACATAATAGAAAAATTCATTTTTTTATTGTTAAAAATAAAAAAGATAAATATTCATATGCAGTAACATTTATTAAAAATCATAGAAGATTAAAAAGGAAGATATTTAATACGAAAAAAATATATACTAAAAAATATTTATTGGAAATAAAAAACAATATTATAGTTTAAATTTCATTTAATTCAACTAATATTAATAAATGATCGGAAGCTGGTGATTTACCTTTATAAACAATTTTTTTTATTGGTTTTTTTGATGAGATTATATGGTCTATTGTAAAATATAATCTTTTGCTATTAATATCACAACAAGTTTTTTCATTATTATTTAAAAATTTAAGTTTAAAAGTTTTATTTTTGGTGATTATTTCGTGTTTTGTTTTAATATTTTTATTGAAATCACCACCCATAATAATTTGTGTTGGTGTTATATTTAAATTTTTTGTTATTTCATTTATGGGTTTAAATATATGATAATTAATATTGGGATGGTGACCAGCGTGTAAATTAATAAATAAAAAATAATTATCAGTTATTTTATTTTGAAAATAGAATATTGAGAACGGTCTTCCTTTTTCAAATTCACCATCATAAACATTTTTTATTGTATAATTATTTTTGTAAATAGTTATTAAAATATCTTTATTACTTTTATGATAATGATAATTATATTTTTTAAGGTTTATTAATTTTAAAATTTTTTTATAAAAATAAGCTTCTTGAAATAACATAAAATCAACATCATATGTATTTAATACATTATCTATGTTATTTAAAATATTTTTTATTTGTGTTTTATTAGAATTCCATCTTATATTATAACTTAAAATAATTGGCATTATAAAATAAAATGATAAAAAATATATATTAAATATATAATAATATTATGGATGATACATTTAAGAAAAAAACAAAAATTAATTTAAAAATCAATGGAAAATTATTTCCATCATATGTTATGAAAAATTATAAAAATTATGTTATACCAAAAAGTTATGATTTAAGTGGTGACCCTTGTGATGATTTAAATTTAAAAAAAAGTAATAAAGAATATGATAATTTTATTTCAAAATTTATGGGTTATAAATCAAGTAATAATTCTTTATTAGTATATCATGATGTAGGAACAGGTAAAACATTAAAGTCTATTGTTTTAATGAATATGTTATATTTAAGTGAGCCAAATACTAATTTTTTTATATTAATAAAAGCTAGTATTAGAACAAATTGGGAGGGTGAATTAAATAAATGGTTAGATAAACAAAATATGGAAAAAATACGGAATTCAATTCATTTTGTAAATTATGATAGTTCAAATGCAAAAAAGGCGTTTGAAGAAGAAAAAAAGGAATCTGATTTTTCAAATAAAAATGTATATATTATTGATGAAAGTCAAATATTTATTAGTCGTGTTCTTTCAAATATAAGAGCAAATAAAAATAATGCTTTATCAATATATAATGAAATATTAAAAGATAAAAAAGAAAATAATTGTAAAATATTATGTATGACAGCTACACCAGCAATGAATGAACCTTATGAATTAGCAGTTTTATTTAATTTATTAAGACCTGATATTTTTCCTGGGGGTGAAAATATGTTTTCAAAAATATTTGTAGATAAATCAATGGGAATTAAAAGTTTAAATGAAAAATCTAAAAATATGTTTCAAAGAAGAATTATGGGGTTAGTTAGTTATTATAAACCAGGTTCAATTTATGGAGTTTATGCTAAAAAAATTACAAATCATATTGATGTTGAAATGAGTGATTATCAAACTGAAAAATATAATTATTGGGAAGATTATGAAAATGAAATTGCTAAAAAAGCAAAATTAAATTCATATGAAAGCAATACTTATAAACAATATATTAGAAGAGCAAGTAATTTTGCGTTTCCGTATATCAGTGATATTGTAAATAATGAAAGTCGTCCAAAAGCATCAACATTTCAAATAAGTAATCGATTATTGGAAAAAATAAATGATGGAAATTTAGAAAGTGATGAAATAACAGATAATGAAAAAGGATATATTAAAATGATAGAGTTTTATAAAAAGGAAGCTGAAAAATATTTTGATAATATATATGAAAAAGATAAAAAAACAAAAAATAATATTGAAAATGATATTAAAAATTTTAAAAAATATGAAACATTTGAAGAATATAATAAAAATGAAAAAGACAAATCCGAATTAATAAAAACATTAACAAAATATTCTTGTAAATATATAGCTTTTATATTTTATGCTTTTAAAAGTGATGGACCAATTATTTGTTATATGAATAGCATTATTTTAGAAGGTTTAACAATGTTAAAATTATATTTAAAATATTTTGGTTATAATAAATATGATAATAAAAAAGCAAAAGATTATTTTAAATATGGTGATTTTACTGGTGATGCTGACAAAAAAGAAAGAGATTTAGTTCAAAAAATAGAACAAGATAAAGATAATGTTAATGGAAAATTAATAAAAATTATATTTTTCAGTTCAGCTGGTGCTGAGGGTATTACATTATATAATATTAGACAAATACATATTATTGAACCTTATTGGAATGAAGCAAGAATAGAACAAATTATTGGTCGTGGTATTCGTCGTTGTTCTCACAAAATGTTACCAATTGATGATAGAGTTGTTAATGTATTTAGATATAATAGTATTAAAAATAAAAAATATATTGAAGGTAAAAGTAAAAATATAGATGATAATAAATTAAAAACGGTTGATAATGATATTGAAAATTCAGCAAGAAATAAAAATAATGTATTAGAAAGTTTTTATGATGCTATGAAAGAAGTAGCTGTTGATTGTGAATTAGCTAAAAATGATAATATGCGTAAATATACATATAAATGTTTTAAATTTAATGAAAAAAATGTTTTAGATAAAAATCCTGGTCCAGCTTACAGAGAAGATATAAATGAAGATTTTAAATTATATAATAATGGTTCTAATAGTTTAAATTCATATTCAGTTAGAACAAAGGTAATTAAAATAAATGGAATAACTGATAGTGGTGATAAACAATTTTATTGGTATTGTGTTGAGACAGGAACTATTTATGATTATGAATTACATTATGTAGTTGGAAAAGTAAAAAAAAATGAAAATGATATTATTGAAAAAATAAATGAGGATACATATAAAATAGATGTTATTGAGATACCAGATATGTAAATAAAAATTGATAATAAATTAATTATATTGTTAATTAAGATTTAAGAATGATGTTAAATATTCTAATTATTATCTTGGGTTCTAATATTAATTTATTATTAAATGATAGAGTTTCAACGGTTATTAATTTTATGAATGACAATCATTATAATGATATAAATTTTGAATTATTTTTAACAGGTGGAAATAAAAATAATAATAAGGAAAAAAGTGAGGCTGAAAAAATGTTGGATTTATTAAATTTAAACGAAACCGAATATTATATTGACGATGTTTCTACAAATACCGTTGAAAATTTTTATCATATTAATGATTTAATTAAAACAAAATATTATGAACAACTAATTATTTGCACTTCCGAATTTCATTATAAAAGAGCGAAAAAAATTTCTGATTATTTTATAAAAAATAAAAATGTTGGGTGGATTTTATCAAAAGAAAAATTATCTACTTCTTATAGTGATGAGTTTTATCATTATAAAAATATTGAAAACGATATTGAAAAATTAAAAAATAAATTAGAATTCAGTTAAAAAAATATATTTAAAAATTTTTTTATTATTATAATCTACATAATTTTAATTTATATTGATAATAATAATAATTCACAATATACAAATATTATTTAAAATATTTCTAAATTTTCATTAATTAATTCCTCATTATAAGAGTATTTATTAATATAAAAATTATTATATAAAGAAGTAATAAGTTCATTTAAAAAGTATATAATCATTGGTTATTATTTATTTAATAAAAAAAAAATTGGATAATATAAAATTTTGGTATGTAAATATTTTAAATATATAGAAGATTTAAAAAAGTGTCATAAATATTATTATAAAGATTTTTTTAATGTAAAAATAAATTTTATATAATAATATTTAAGAACACGTCCTCATAGATGATTTATATTTGTGAAAATGAAGAAAGTATTGCGGAAAATTATGATGTTATCTTTTATAAATATGCAAGTTTTAATCGTGTGTATAGTTTGTTAAGTGATACAAATGATATTAAGTTTAATAAAAATGAAGTAATTTTTTCTTTTAAAATGATAATGAATGAGACTATTAAGATAAATAAATTAAAAATACCAAACAGTATAATTAAGTATTTAAAAGATATATATATAACTGAAAAAAATAAAAAAATATGTAATAAAAATAATTATAATAAAAAAACATTTTATAGTGATAATGAAGTATTGTTAAATATTTCATTTGATAAAACAAAAATAAATGAAATAATTGATGAAGAAATAATATTAAATTATACATTAACAAATAAAAAAAATAAATCAAAGGATTGTTTAATTGAAGAATAAATTAATTAAAAATATAAAAATATAATATTTTATGGAGACATATTTAAAATTATTCGCACATTTGTTAGATAATGATGGTAAAATGGCTTTAGGGATTATTTATGATGATTCTTTAAAGGAGTATTATGATAATGCTTATGCTGTTTTAAGATATAAATTAACAAATATTAATATTAATATGAATTGTTTATGTGGGGTTCATATTAATACTGTTAATGAATATGAATTATTAATTAAAATGTTAGATAGTTGGAAAACACAGTATTTACCAGTTAATTTATATTTGTCAATTTCACATAATGAAGATATTGTTATTAATTTATCTAAATATATTGATGAACATTTTAAATTATTTATTCAAAAAGAAAAATGTTCGCAATTTAGACATTATAATCATATTTTAAATAATATTGAAATTGAAAATAATCAGTGGGTATTTTTTGCAAATTTCAATGATATTTGGATGAAAAATAGAAGTTGTGCTTTTAATACATTAATTAATTTATATAATACAACTAAATTTAAGGATGATAAAAAACCTTTGTATATTAAGTATAGTTTTACAGACCCGGGTAATCCAGATATTAATCATAATCAATTTTGTTGTAGAATGGTGGATTTTACTAAATTTATGGAAAATATTGATAATTCAATTATTGATAATGATATTTGTAATTTATATTTTATTAAATTTTTGAATTTAAATGATGAAACACATTTAGCTTTACCAAATCCTGATTTATTTGGAATCATTTGTCATTGTAATACAAGAATTAATTATGAAAATAATAATTTAAGAGAAATGATTATTTATTATTTTTCTAAAAAAATTATTGTTACTGTTCCAGAGTTTAAGAATTTTTGGAATTATTATATTAAAGAAATTGATTTTGATGTTGTTAAAAAAAATTTTTTAGAAATGTATAATAATAATATTGAAGATTTTAAAATTTATAGAGATAGTATTCTTATTACAGATGAATTATAAAAATTTATTTGTAAAAGGAATTAAATCAATAACATTTTCTTTTATATCTTTATCTAAATCAAAACAAAATATTGGATTACAAATATTTTTATTATTTGTAATATATTCATAATGAATATTACAAAATTTATTATTTATTATTATTGAATTTATTTTAAAATAATTACTATTAATAATAAATTTATATTGCTTGTTAAAACAATTTGATAATTCAATTAATTCAATATTTTTTATTTTAAAAGAAAAAACAGTTGTTAAATACCATATTTCATAATAATTTTCAAATTCTGGTATTTTTTCTTTAATTGTATTAAAAATACTTTTTAGTTTTTCTGGCTCCATAGATAATTCTAAGTATTGTTGTTCTCTTGGAATAGACATTCTTTAAGTTGTTTAGATAAACTAATAATATTTTATTAAATAAAATATTTTTCAATTTTTATTTATTAAAAAGTTATTTTTTTATGATACAATTATTTAAATTTTAATTAAATAATATTTTATCAATTGTTGTTCTGACACAAAACATTCTATGCAAGATAATACCTAATATAAATAATAATATTAGAATATGATAATAATTATATTTTGGTAATAATAATTGTATTATAAATGCTAATAAAAATGTTAATATCACATCAATAATTGCAATATTAAATATACGATAAGAATGAACTCCTTCACCAACTTTTCCAAATATATTTTTATATTTACATAACATTGTATATAAATAAAAATTGATAATAATTATTTATAGATATTTAAATAGTTATTAAAAATGGAATTCCAATATTTTTACAAAAATAACAATAAATTAAATAATAATATTGATTTTAATAATAAACAAATTGAAAAATTAAATAAATTAAATAAAGAATTAGATTGTTCTAATGATTTAAATTATAAAAATCAAATGAAACTATTAAAAGATAGTATAATTAAACACGAAAAACTTGTAAATAATATTAATAATAATAATGATAAAATTATATCAAAATCAATTTATCAAATTCTTAATCAAAAAATAAATTATATTGATGATAAAAAAGAAAATTTAAATACCAATGATGATGCTATTTGGTTATTAATTAAAGATATGTATTATTATAATAAACATAATGAAGAATATATACAATTATTATTTGAAGATAATAAATTGTTAAATCAAAAATTATTAAGTTTAAATAATAAAAACAATAATAATAAAAATATAATAATTAAAAAAAATAATAATTTAATTTGTTACTTAATACCAATTATTTTTATCATTTTATTTTCCAATATTGAATATTTTTTAACATTAATTGTTAATTATTTTGATAATTTTTAATGTTTATTTTTAATAAATATTTCTTTAACTAAAATAATTATTGAAAATAAAAATATTAATAAAATGGAAATTATAAATTTATTAAATTTTTGTTCTATATATTCTGAACTTTGTTTATTTAATTCTTCTAATATTTCATTTATTATTTTATCTTCTTCTATTAAAATATTTAATAAATAATTATAATCTTCATATTCATCATTATTTAAAAAATTATTTTTTTGTATATTTTTAAAATTTAAATTTTTTTTTATTATTATTAAATTATCTATATTATTTGTGTGTAAGGTTATTAAATCAGTATTTTTCATTATTTTATTATATTTTCTATATAAATGTAATTTCAATTTTTTAATCAAAAAATAATACTATTATTATCATAATAATTATACTTACATTAAGAAAATTAATAACAAAATTATGTAAAGGTATATTATAATTTTTTATATATAAGTATTTTTTACTGTTTAACTTATAAATTACTTTATTTATTAGATTAGATGATATTTTACTTCTTTCTATTAAAATATCCTTAAAATTAATTCTATTTTTTGTATTATATAATATATTAACTGGTTTAAGTATATTAGGATTAAAATTTAATTTTTCTATTATTAATTTTAAATTATAAATATTTGTTTCATTATAATCTAATAAATCATTTATATTTGTAGTCATACTATCTCAAGTAAATATAAAACTTTACTAAATATTTAAAATAATAATTTCAATTTTTATTTTTTAAATTTAATTATAACATCTGGATATTTATTCTTTATAATTTTAATAACTTTATCAGATGGTTTTTTATTAAATGTTATTTGAACTAAATTATTTAAATTACATTGTTTTTTTATTGCTATTTGTTGAAATATTTGAAAAGCTTTACGATGTCTTAATATTGCATTTTTAAATAATTTTGTTAAAACATCTTTTGTTTTTTTATAATATTGTTTATATTTTTTTTTATAATCTTTTCCATTATTCCAAGTGGATAATTCATCTGGATAAGCACTATGACAAGTGCTTACATAATATGCTCTATTATATAATAATTTATAATCAAAAAATAATGTTATTGAACTAGATATTTCTAATTTTGAGTTAAGTTTATCAATAGAACTAAAAAATACAAATTTTTTGGTCTTCAGGTAAATAAATACCATCACCTTCATTTATATTACCAGTTAAATATCCAGCTTTTAATTTTTCATCTTTTATTATTTTTAATAAAGTTTTTTCATCACGAACATTATGAAATAAATACATATAATATATTATGTTAAAAAATTTTTAATTATTTCATATAAATTACCAACATTATTTTTTTAAGAAATAGAATATCTATAATAATAAATATTTGGGAATATTCCTAAAAAATCAATTCTCCAACCATAATAATCAAAATATATTGTATCTCCTTCTTGCATTTTATGCCAATCTTCAATAGAGTTCCATTTCCAATACCATAAACTGTTATTTACATTATAATGTTTTTCATCATTAGTAATAATCATAAAATCAGTAAAACCATTTCTAACTATTTTATATTTTTTTATGATTTTGGAATATTTATAATTTGATGTTCCAAGTGAATAAGTTAAATGTAAAAATGAACCACTCATAAATAACAAACTATTTATTAAAATAGAATCTTTATTTAATTTTTTATTTTCATATAAACAACTTTTAAATGAATTAAATATTAATTTGTAAAAATTACTTGACATAATATAATAATTTATATTTAAAGTTTTAATTATTTAATAAAATATAATCTAAATAATATGTTTAATATTAAGCAATTTATATATCCAACAAAAAATAATATATTAGACCCATTATCAGTAATTATTAAATTATTTATATTTTCATATACAGAGAAGGATTCAAAAATATCTGTTTTAAATAATAAATTAATTATTCAGGATGGAAGTTATTTACAAGCTACATATAGAATTATAAATGGAGATAATAAAAATGATATTAATGTGTTATTATTTCCTATTATATATGCTTGTCAAAAATATATAATAGATGATGAAACAAAAAATTCATTTGAAGATATATTTAAAAGAGTAATAATAGCATTAGATAAATTAAGTGAAACATATAAGGGAGCGGAAATTACTAATAATATTAATAATTTGAAAGGTATTATTACAGCATTTTTAGAAAAGGATGAAACAAGAATAAATGTTATTTTAGAAAATAATTTAAATGTGAATTATGATATTAAAAAAAATATTTATCAACATTTAGATAAAATTTGGAATATTGATAGATTAAATATATTATTTGGATTTATAAATGAAATAATCAGTGAAACATCCAAAGAATTACAAATAGTAGAGCTAAATTGTTTAAATGAATTTATGAATTTTATGGATATTGTTTCAAATAATTTATTAAAAAGTTTGAATTCATAAATATAAAATATATATAATAATAATTATATGACTGTTAAAGGCGGTAAAAATAAAAATGATATTAAATGGACTACATTTAAACATAATGGGGTAATGTTTCCAGAACCATATAAACCTCATAGAATACCAATATTATATGATGGAGATGAAATAATATTAGAACCAAAAAGTGAAGAGTATGCTACAATATATTCAAAATATACTGGAACTGATTATATTAATCATAAAAAATTTAAAAATAATTTTTTTAAAGATTGGAAAAAAATATTAAAAAAGGATGGATATACACAAATTGTTGATATTGATAAAGTTGATTTTTCAAAAATTTATAATTATTTATTAAATAAAAAAGATAAAACAAAGGAAGAAAAAGAAAAGGAAAAAGAGGAAAGAGAAAAAAAGGAAAAAAAATATAAATATTCTTATGTAAATGGTGAAAAAGAAGAGGTTGGTAATTTTAGAATTGAACCGGCTGGTTTATTTATGGGTAGAGGATGTCATCCATTGGCAGGTAAAATAAAAAGAACAATATTACCTGAAGATATAACATTAAATATAGATAAAGAAAGTGCAATACCTCTCTTACCATCATTTTATAAAAATCATAAGTGGGGAGATATTATAAGTGATAATACAAAAGAATGGTTGGCGAGTTGGAAAGATAATATTACTGGTAAAACAAAATATGTATGGTTAAGTAATCAATCAACATTTAAATCAAAGTCAGATCAATATAAATTTGATTTAGCAAAAAAATTAAATACAAATATAAAAAAAATAATGAATATTAATAGTATTAATATAACAAATCCAAGAATAAATATAAAAGTTAGACAACATGCTGTGGCTACATATTTAATAAACAAACTTGCTTTAAGAGTTGGTAATGAAAAAGGTGATGATGAAGCAGATACAGTTGGTGTTTGTTCTTTAAGAGTAGAACATATAAATTTAGATGATGATAATATAATAAAATTTGATTTTTTAGGTAAGGATAGTGTTAGATATAAAAAAAATGTAGAGGTGGATAGTGATGTTTATAGTAATTTAATAAAATTTGTAAATAATAAATCAAAAAAAGATTATTTATTTGAGTATATAACAACAATATCATTAAATGAATATTTAAAAAATTTTATGGAAGATTTAAGTGCAAAAGTATTTAGAACATTTAATTCTTCAAAATTATTTCAGGATGAAATAAATAAAATAAATGATAAATATAAAAATTATAAAAAGGATGATTTAAAAGATATATTAAAAAATGAATATGTAAAAGCGAATATTAAAGTTGCTGATTTATGTAATCATCAAAAAAATGTTGCTAAATCATCATTAGAACAAATAAAAAAAATAAATAAAAAAATGAAAGAATTTAAAGATAAAAAGAGTAAATTAACAGATAAAAAAAAGATAAAAAAAATAAATGAAAAAATAAAAATTTTAAAAAATAAAAAAGAGTTAAAAAATGATATGAAAAATTTATCATTAGGAACAAGTCAAATGAATTATATTGACCCAAGAATTACATATGCATTTGTCAAAAAACATAAACTGAATATTGATAACTTTTTTACAAAAAAATTACAAGAAAAATTTTGGTGGGCTAAAGATGTTGATAAACATTGGAGTTTTTGAGTTAAAATATATTATCAAATATTTTAATTTAATAAACATTCCAAAAACATTGTTTAATATCATCATAATAATTATTACAACCATTATTATGAGAATAATTTAACCATTTATCACATTTTAATCTTTTTGCTTCAATACAAGTAATATCACCAATCATAAATTTTGGTAATTTATAATGTTCCTTATGATAATCATTTAAATAATATATTTTATTTGTTGGTTTTGAATTTTTAATTATAAAATTTAATGTATCTTTTAATAATATAAAATCACATAATGATAATATTTCATTAATATTTTCTGGATTTATATTTTTACTGTTAAAATCATTTAATATATTTTCTTCAATAAAATGTAAATTAAATTCTATATCTAAATACTCATTTGTAAATTCATATTTTATATTTTCAATTAATTCAGATTTAACACCATCTAAATTTAATTCTCTAACTTTAAAAATCATTATATTTATATTATAAAAAAATTAATTATAAATAATACTCTTATCTGTAATTTCTTCAATTAAATTATCATCATTTTTTAATACTTTTAAATAATATAAAGCATTTTTAGCTGATAATTTTTCTGCTTTTAACTTTGATGATGAAATACCAACACCAATTACATTTTTTTCATTGTCTAATACACCACATTTATATTTTTTTTTATTATTTTCATCTTGTATTATTTCAATAGTTTTATATATAGGAGAAGACCATTTTAATGTATGGTAATGTTTAACGATTATTTTTTTATAATTTCTATCATATTCTAATAATGTTGTTAAATCTAATTCTTTTTCAATTAATTTTATTACTAAATTATAACAAATTTTATAAGAATTACTTTTATCATTTTTAATTAAATCTGATATATTACCAACATCTTTGTATGAAATATTTGATATATCATAATAAAGTGCTGCGATAAATGCTTCAAATAAATCACATTGTAATTTTTCACTTTTATCTCTCTTAAAACTTATATCATAACATTTACTTAATAAAGCATATTTATAAAGACTTATTTTTTTACAAATTTCTGAAAATGATTTTCTATTCTCAATTTGAGACCTTAATTCTGACAAATCTCCAGGTAATAATTCTGGATATCTTGAAAATAAATAATCAGAAATTATTAATCTTAATATTGAATCGCCAACAAATTCTAATCTTTCATATGAAATATCTTTTAATTGTATAACTTCTTTTAATGATTTAACTGGTTCTATTGTTTGACCATTTAAAATATCTATATCCGTAAAAATAGTTTTAAAATTTTTTATATCATTATAATCTTTTTTAATATATGATGTATGTGTCATTGATATTTCAAATATAGTTATATCATTTGGATTATAATTAATATTTAAATATTCAAATAATAAATTTTTTATAAACGCTTTAGTTATTAATCTATTCTTCTCATTTAATACCAAACAATCATAATTTCCATTATAATTATTATGTATTGACTTTTTATATTCTTCCCAATTAAATTTATCTTCTTTATTTATAAAATTATCTTCTGTATTTGACCTCATTATTATTATTCATTAATATTAACTTTATAATTCAATTTTTTTATATAAATTCTATTTCATAATCCTCTACATGTATTAAATATTTATATTTTCTATTACAATATATTTTAATTAAATTTTTTGGAAATCTTTTTATTACTAAATCATAATCACAAGGTAAATATAAATACTTAACACTATTAGGTAAATTATTTAATTCTTTATTATATTCATATACTCTATAATTAAAATGTTCATAATTTGTTATAAATATTATATTTTCTATTGAATTAGGAAAATTATTTAATTTTAAATTAAAATAATTTATTTATTATATATTGATTATTACAACCTAATTCTAAATATAACAAAGTATTTGGCAATATCAAATGAACACTTAAAGATAAATGTGTCAAACAATTAATTTTTAATAAATTAATTTCTTTATTAAAACTATATAAAATGTGTTAATTCTATTTCATAGTTAAATTATTTGGTAAAAATTTGCTTTTAATTGAATTATTAAAATCACAATCTCTATCAAATATTATTTTTTTGTCATTATCATTATAAAATAGTGCAAGTTCATAATATAACCGTTACACAAACTTGATATTTATTTACATAAATAAAAAGTTTTTTTTATTATCACTACTTAAAAAAGTAGTTCAAACTACAATGACATAAATGTCAAAGGGGGTAACTCCCAATTAAAATAGAA
>Ga0233446_1001164_pt1 | contig 20876 bp, 22 predicted proteins | sample SI_124_October20_4_FD_182780 | JGI IMG/M metagenome (GOLD analysis project Ga0233446, IMG submission 182780) | Seawater microbial communities from Saanich Inlet, British Columbia, Canada - SI_124_October2016_120_MG | ecosystem: Environmental > Aquatic > Marine > Inlet | place: Canada: British...
TAATCTCAGGGTTCTCGATAATAGTAGTTACAGGCTCTGCATCAATATCTTCAGGGTATGTTGTAACTTCTACTGTAGCTTCTAAAGGCTCAATAGCAGTCTGAACAATAACCTCTTCCTGAATGAACGTAGGCTCGCCATCAGTTAGCACAAGCATACCTTCAGCATCAACTACATATTCTGTAGTATCTTGCATCTCAGTTAGTTCAACTCTACCGTCAGCTAATACATACGCCTCTAGTCTAGCTGTAGCTACTTTGTAGGCTTGTAGTTGCTCTGCGAATAACACCTTATCAGCTTCTTCCTGAACCCAAGCAGGTACATCAGCAATCGTTGTACCACCTGTGATAGTCTTAGGGAATCTAGTCTTAACGTCTGCTATGTGAGCATCCCAAGTACCGTCTGTTTGCATACCGAACTGTTCACCTGTAGAGGCATAGCCGTCCACACCCGTTCTTAGTGCTACGTAATCAGGTTCGATAACATCAGCACCTTCTACGATAGTTAAGCCATTGACTTTAACGTCTTGTAGGAACTGTTGGTAATCTCTGTTGCCTTCAGCCTGTGGGATAGAAGCTCCATCAGAGAGTCTTTGTATTGAGTTTTCGTTTAGTTTATACATAATAATCTCCTGTTAAAGTTCTGCGTTAAGTGCCATATACGTTACGGCTGTTGGGAACATAACGTAAGTCAGCCCTGAAGTTAAAGCAACACTTGACCTTGCTTGAAACGAAAAGAACGAACTAGGAGAATTTGAATAAGAAGACCAATACGTTATATTTGTAGTGATGTTTGAAGTACTAGCTAGAGCAACCCTGTCAACAATATTCCAACTTATAGAAGGGAGTACTCTCATTTGTACAGGTGTTGGAACTTGCATATACCCTTGTGTTGTTGAGTAGGTAGTATATACCAAACCGTTAGAACTAATTTTCTGATAATACCTCTGACAAAGTGCCAGTTCCTCACCATAACTACGGTGTTCAAAGTCTGTGGCTACTGAGCCTAGTTCTAGTTGGACTTGAGCGAACTCTATGGCATTACCACCCGTTCCATCAGTATGACTCTGCCCTATCGTAATATCCATAAACCCATCTGCTAGAATACTTCCACTCGTTACAGTGTATGTAAACGAGTATCTAGCCCAACTTGTTGTAGGATTGTAAGTTAAAGTGTTTGCAGTATCTGTGTAAACTTGTCCTAGTATAGTTGCGCTATCAGCTTTAGCCCAAAAAGAGAGAGTAACCTCTCTGCCAATTAACCATTCACAGTCTTCTATCTTTTGCTTCAACTCTAACCAATGATTTACACTGTTTATATTAGCAATGCGAATCGCATTATTAAAGTCTTGACCCGTTACATTTATCTTTGTAGGGGTTGCGTGTAGTCCTATGCTGTAAACAGAGAATCTATCCGCTGTAAAGCCATTATGACTACTGGCGTTTGGAAAGCCACTTGTACCCCTCTGCCATACATCCATACCACCATTAATAATCAGGTTCTTTCTACCTGCACCGATAAGGCTTCTTACTTCCTGAGCGGTTTCAGCTTGTAGTATCTCATTACCTTTTAGACCTTTGTTAGTCTCCAGTTCGTTCAGCTTCTCACGAAGATTGATTGGTTCTTTAGTTACTTGGATAGTCATAAGGTTACTCCTTTAAAATTAACGGGGCGTGTAACAGCATCTACTATATCCCACCCTCGCGCTATTCTACGTTTAATTGTGTTTATACCACACCCTAGGCGTTTAGCCCAGTCTGTAATTATCATAGATTCGTTGCCAACTTTAATCCAGATATTGTTACTCTTGTTTCTACGTTGAGTAGCGTCATTAGCCCACCTACAATTAGATGGCTCATAGTTGCCATTATTATTTACCCTGTCAATAGATTCACCTTTCTTAGGCTCACCCATATCTTCAAGGAAGTTTTCAAAGGACAACCACCTTTTACATACTGAGATTCCTCTACCACCATATCTAGCATAACGATTATTACTAGGTAATGAGCATCTGTTAATCATTCCTGACCAAGTATTGTAGACACTAGTACCTTTCATACCGTGAGTAGTAGCATTAGCGGTAGAAACCTCTTTACGTAAACAACCACACGAGGATGTATTGCCATTTTTAAGCGCACTACCTACTCCTACATATTCATTGCCACAAGTACATTTACATAACCATTGTGGTCTAGGTCTAGCGTGCTGTGAGTATCCTGCGAAAGCAGTAACAGTCAGTCTGCCATATTTATTGCCAACTATATCTGATACTGTCTTCACTATGCTTTCTCCACAATGCGCATACCACCTTGTTGTGATACCTCTGTGAAATTACCATCTTCTTCGTCAACTCTTGACAAGCCTTTAAAGACAGACAGTCCGCCTGATGTAGCGACAACTAATTCAGAAGTTGAATCATCGTATGCCAGTGCTGTTACAGCGTCACTAGTGCCGTGTAGTACACACTTTCCGTTCTCTTGGAATAGAGGTTTCTCTGCTTCGTATATCTCTTTGATTTGGGCAGCTGTTGGTGCTGTTGCTGAGGCTCTCCATAGTGCTAGTGAGCCTGAAGCCCAAGGCTCGTTTGCATAATCTTGTCTTGCTCCTATACGAGTGATGGCAGTGTTATTAGTCATTGTAGTATTATTTGATACGCTTACATCAAGTACACCATTAACATAAGAGTACACTATCCCATTTGCTTTACGGACAGATATAAATACCCAACCACCTGTATTAATAGGCACAGTACCTGTAAGAAAAACTGTGAATTGGGTACTAGTAGAATTAGCTATAGTCAGAAGACCAGAACTGTTCATTTGCATTAAAAATACACCTTCTTCATTTGGCGGAGCTCTGTGTACAACAGCCTGATGTGTTTGAGCGGATGTTTTTACCCACCCCATATAACTAAAATCACCCGTGCCGAAGTCCAAGTCAGAGTTATAAGGTTGCTCTAAGAATACACCTGAGCCTACGTCACTAAAGCCACCATAACCCACAAGGTCTGCACCCGTTGCTACAGCAGTCTTAGTGATTGTACCGTTGACTTGAAGACCGTTAGCGTTTACTGAGCGGTCTGAGTCTGCTAGTTTAACTGAGAAAGAAGTAATATCTGCGGAAGCGCCACTACCATAAACATATACAGTGACGTAGGTAGTTGTTCCTGTTGCTGTGACCGTAAGTGACCTACTCTGTAGCCCCGAACCAGCACTAACTCCTAACGCTAAATCACTACCTCCAGAAGTTGTACCCACTCTTGGAACCCAGTAGTTAGTGGCATTAGCAATAGCATTAAAGACGTAAGTTTTACCCACAGTAGTGCTAACTGCGTATGACAATCCGTATGTGCCATCGCCACTATCTGCACCAACAACGTGTATTTTTGAGCTAACTACACTTAATCCTGCGCCACTTAACGCTGTATAACCAGTAGTGTTGGTAAAAGAACTACCATTAGTAACCAACTCAGTACCAACTACATTCGTAGTATCAGTATCAGATAGCCAAGCACCTTTAATATCACCAGTCATATAACCGCTGTTGTAGGTTGAGGTTAGGTAGGCTACTGAGGAGCTAGATTGGGGTATGTTGGCAGATAAGAATTTATGAACTCCATAGACGTTTGAACTATCACCAGATGAGACTATACTCATTTTACCTGCATTTGCTACCGTAGATTTGCCACCGTGATTCTGCCAAAGTCCAGCTGTAGGTGTGGTAGCCCAATGTGTGGTTGTGCCTCCATCATCAGAACCCATAGACAGCCTTACTTCTGTGTGTGTTGGAACCCAAGCAGTTGCTAACGCGCCAGTTGCGTCAGCAGATGTTGCGTAACAAATTATCCCTGCGTGACTGGAGAGTGACTGTGTTTCACCATAGTAAGAGTTGCTGTACCAATAACCCCCATTAACATCAAAAGCGACGTTATAAACGCCACCAGTGACTCCATCGGAAGTACCTGGAGTTCTGTTTATAACAGTTCCATCATCCTTAATAACTGATAATCCTTGCCTGCAACCAACAAGAATAGTAGGTATAGGTAGTCCAGTTGTAGAGTCTATAGGAGCATTAGGTAGGACTGTCATTGCTACGTCGTTGGCGTCCCGACTAATAATCGAATCGTTTTCTGGGTTATCGAAGTTTAGTGCTAAATTTCGTTGAGCTATAGAGCCGTTAAACCAACCTCCATAGCCAGAATGATAGGCTGCACCTAGGTGAAAATAACCAGCATCTTTTAAGAAATGGATTGTTTTGGCAGCACCAGATATATTACCGCCAGAAGTTCCACTAACTGCAAGTATGCCGTTAATAGCTGTAATAGAAGTGTTTATCTGAGATAACGAGCCAATCATTGGCTGGGAGGCATTACTACCAACTTGGTTAAACACCATCCACATATCTAAGTCAGGTGTATCACCATCATAGATAGTTACCTTACTAGCCTCAGCTACAATCACAGCAACACTAGGGAACTCTTTACGAGAGCCACGAGTAGCTGTGTTTAAAGTTTCATTGTACCAAGAGGTAGCCTGTGTGCGTTTTCTCCAAGCACCACCATCTGAGTCATTCGAGGTATCATAAATGAATACATCTACTGCGTTACCTGTGATGGCTGAGGCATTACTAATAGCGTCTAAACTTTCATCGTCACCTAAAGCAACGTCATTCAATAGCTCAGCTGTCATGCGTAGTTCAACGGTAGCACCGCTAGAATGAGCGCCTGATGTAGCATCACAAGTGAAAGTAGTGCCTGAAATAGCAGTTACTTTAACAACTTCTGAAGTTAGGGATACATAAGTCCAATCACTAGCGCCTAGTGTTGGGAATGTGGAAGCGGATGCTACTGTAAAACTTGTAGCTCCTGCCGATATACCGGCGGACAGTGTAGTGACCGCATTGTTACTAAACTTAACAGACATAGCTGTCCTCCTGTATTAGATAGCTATTAAGATACTGTGATAGTCCAAGTAATAGTCATAGAGTCAGCTGCGCCTTTGTTTACTACTGCAAACTTAGTACGTGCAAACATGTCACCACCTGTTGAAGCGTTAAAGATACCTGCTTCAGTAATAGCTGCTGTGCCATCGCCTGCTGCCCAAGTACAAGCATACTCAATAGTGTTATCAGTAACAGTACCACCATCAACAGTAAGTGTGTTTCTGTCTACTTCGTCCACAAGGGTTGTGTTAGCTGCGTTTACAATTGTAGCGCCTGAGTTAGGTGTTGTATCTTTACCGATAGCCATGTGTGACATTTCTGACTTAATCGTGTGTGTAGGTGATGTGCCTGTGTCCTTAAGACGGTTAGCAACCCACTTCTTACCTACTAAGACTACTAAGTTCTCAGTCTTCTGTACTACTTCGTTATTTACTGCGATTGTTAAAGCACCTGTTAGTGCAAAGTTATCGTTAATCATTTGTCTTTCTCCTAGTTAAATGGCATTGTGTTTAAGTTTCTCGTTCCTAGTTGATTACTACGTATGAGATTAACCTCAACTAGGTCGCTTAAACTCATTATGTTACCTTTGTTTCCAATATAGTTTTTGTCCACTAACGCAGCATCATCTAGTGTGAAGGCGTCAGTAACGTGTTTCGCTAATTGTAAACCATAACCATCATTAAATGTGAAGTTTTCACCTAGTGTTTTACTAGAGGTAACTCCTGTTAACTCATTTAGTGTGATGTTTTCTGTTTCGTTTTTGTTGAATACTGTATCAAGGGTTTCGTTAAAAGCAACGGAGTCGCTTATAGTTCTCTTGTATGTAGTAACTAACGATACCAACTCTGATAACCCAATTAGGTTGCCCTTGTTACCAAGATAGTTCTTGTTGATTAGCGCTGCGTCATCTAAAACAAAGGCGTCACTTAATACTTTACTTAGTACCCTTTCGTACGAGTCCCCGAACGAAATGCTGTCCGAAGGGTTAACCCCGCTACTAACATAGCTGTCATCCGACACACCGAAGGAATCGGTCTTAGGCTTGCTTACTAATATCGCATTTGTGTCATCGACTACAGTGGAGTCGGTTAGTGCCTTACTTTGGGTAACTGCTGCTACTTCGGTAAAGCCTACACCGTCACTACTACCTATCCCTGTGGTAATTAGTACAGGGTTCTCTTGTGCGTTAAACGATTGTGCATTTAATGTGCTAGCATTTAGAGGGTTTGACTTCTCATCGTAGACACTAAACATGTCACTAACTTTCTTTTGCAGGCCTAACGCCGGTACATCAGTAAAGGTTAGTGTTTCTGAAAAGGCACGCTTGTACTGCAGTACTCTGCTTAATACATCTGTAAACGCTACGAGGTTTCCTTTGTTACCTGAGTAATCCTTGTTTACCTGTGTAGCATCGTCTAGAACAAAAGCATCTGTAACGTGCTTAGTAATTGCGGTTAAGTACATCTCAGATAAGCTAAAGTCATCTGATTTCGGTAAGTATGTTCCTACAGAGGGGATGTCACTAAAGCTAAAGATATCTGTAGTAGCTTTGCTAGATGCTTTAGCCTGTGAATCAGCGAACACGAAGTCATCATCTGATATTTTAGAGATGTCTAAATACGAGGTATCCCCTGGAACTACGCTATCAGTAAATTCACGTTTGAAGGTGTTAACCACTGAAACTACATCACCTACCGTATAGCTGTCTGTGAAGACTTTATTGTAAGTTAGCCCTATGATGTCTGTGAAAGCAAAGATGTTGCCCTTGTTACCATAGAAGTCTTTATCAATTTGGCTTAGGTCGTCTAGGGTGAAAGCATCAGTGAAGCTACGGTGGTATGCAACAACCTTTGTAAATGTGTCAGCGAATGTAAAGCTATCTTCTTTTAACGCACTGAAGTCATAAGCACTAACATCTACTAGAGGTACACTATCTGTTAAATTCTTTTCTACAAGGTTGAAGCGTACGTCTGATAAAGGAAACTCATCCTTAAGCACTCTATTCTTAGAGTCTGGGTCAGTCCATATACCTGTAGCATGTGATAGCTCGTAAGTTACAGACGTTGTTGTTCTAGCAGCGCTAACACTAGCTTGTAGTAGTTCAACTGATATTGTAGCGCGTAAGGCCACTTTAGAAGTCCGCTCTTACCTTAAACTTTAGCTTATCGAATATGGTTAGCTTCTTACCTGAGGTGTCTTCCAATTCGATTTCACCTTCGTAAGTACCAGCATCAACATCTAACGTCGTAGCGTTCCATTGCATGAAGCATTTACCATCCGTGTAAGGGGCGGATTTACCGCAAGTCATAGTGTCTAGTACAGTGTCACCGCCAAGGGCTCTAAAGTACACTCTAACTGTTTGCGCAGTTAAGTCAATTGGTGCCCAAGTAGTGGCGTCGTCTTCATCAAGCGTTTTACCTGCAGCTGCAGTGTTTGAATCACGTAGTGTGAAATTTAATTCTGGTTTATCATCCCCCGATACGAGGTTGATTGTGTCGTAATACGCCATTTAGGCCTCCAATATTTAACCGACTTAGTCGGGTTGTTCTCAGCATTTGGTATGCAATTAAAGTTAAGGTAACTTTACCCTAACAGGTGCTCCTTGTCAACTAAAAGTTAACTGAAGCTACGCGCATATTTACGCGTCTAGTGTCTCTTCCTTTAGCAGCGCACATTGCGCGTTCAAATTCTATTTGGTTGCTGATAGCAACCTCTGGATTACTCCACTCTTTGTTTGGTATCCCTGCGATTCTAGCAATAGCTCCGGCGGCTATAGACCTGCCGTGCGACTCGAATATAAAGTCCTCTATCCCCTTAGCAGCTAAGCTAGGTTTAACTACTAGCACGCCCGTGAACGTGTGTTTAGTAATAGGGGTAGGGTACATACGTATACTAGCATCTTCGAACACACTGAAGTGCGTAGGCGTGCCTGTTACAGCAGAACCATTAACTAAAGTAGCAGGGATGAAATGACGTTCAGATACGTGAGTTAGTGGAACACCGTCTAACGTTAGAACCATAATGTTTTCTAATACAGCCCTGTTAGGTACATCTAGCTCGTAGTCAGAAGTGTTTACACTAGTGTAGCTAGGCTCTAGGTTGTAGCGCCATATTTCACTCTTAGCGCAAAACTCTGCAGCTGCTTCCTGTAGATGTGTCTTTATAACAACTTCAGGACAACCGGGTACGTATGGTTGCGCGTAAGGGTACAACTTATCCCATATTACTGCCATGTTTAGCCCTCTTGTGGTGAAGAGCTAACATCACTCTGCGTTTTAACGCCGATACCTGACATAAATGCCTGGTTATGCGACACTGCTCTCTGAGTATTCGCTGCGTACTCAGCGTCCTTAGAAAAGGCTCTGTACAGTACCCAGTCAATAATAGAGCTTAAGTACGTATCGTCTAGCTTAATTATCTCCGTGCTACTGCCAGCGGGATTTAAATCGGCCTCTGACAACGTGTGAGCTCCCGGAGCGTCGGCGTACACAATTTCTACTTGCGCCGCTGTAGTTGCTGGTGGGTACACAAAGAACTCTTTGGGCTGTCTTGCGTCAAACGTGTAGTTCTGGATGTTAACCGTGTTGGTTTCTCCGTGCCACGAAGGACGCTGATCGTCTAAGACGCTCCTATTAATAAGTCTTACTACCTTCTTGCTAGAAGAAGTAGCCAGGTTGCGAACTACGTCTAGTAGGCGTAGTCCTGTTGGAAAACTTGCGGCTAAAGTTTGACGTGTTCCGGCTACACATGTAAGGGTAGCGGTCTTCGAGTTAGCATCAGGGCGCATTAGAACAATCTGCAAATAGGATTCATTAATCCAGTTCTGCAATTCTAGGCGCGGCCAACGAACGTTTGTGTCCTGAAGAATGTCTTCAACACGCTTAACGACGTCTATTACTTTTATTGTTGCCATAAGTTACTCCGTAATTTGGTAGAAAAGAGGGGGTTCCCCCCCTCTCTCATTAGTTAGGGTTGCTTATTAAGGCGTGCCAACTAATGCTGTTACAAGAGCTTCACTCTTAACAACCTTACGGCCGTAAACAGATAGACCACGAACGATGTCGCCGAAGTCTGTTTGGTTACGTAAAGGCTCAGTCTTAGTGATTTGCGATGCAAAAGCACATGATGCTTTAGTACCTGCAACCATCATACGACGTAGCTTAGCACCTGATGCTGTAGCACCCGTAGATGTAGCAGACAAGCCTGGAACCAATGCTTTACCTGCAGCACCGTGAGGTAGCAAGTTAGACACGTATACAGTTAAGCGGTCTAGCATACCAATCTTACCAGTACGAATAGTACTAGACTGGTCACCTGTGAAGTAAGCTTGAGCAATGTTAGATTGCATCAAGATGTTACGGTCTTTAGGTGAGATGATTAACCAACGACCTTCTTCAGGAACGTTTTGCTCATCCATAGTAGCTGACATAGCTAAGATAGTGTTCAATACGTTCTGTGCAGTAGCGTCGTTGATTGGAGCAGCATCAGTACCTAAGTTGTAACTACTTGAAATTGCACCAGCAGTTGCGCCCTTATTGGCAGCAGCAGCACCTTCAGTAGAGAACCAGTTGAAGAAAGCTTCGTTTTCGATAGAAATCTTCAGTTGCTTAGCAGCGTCATCAGTAAATGTGTTCATCAAGTCGATGTCAGCTTGGTGTGCCAATACGTCGTTTGTTTGAACAGAGAAGTACTTACCTTTGTTAATCTGCATATCAGTGTAGATTGGTACAGGTACTTCGCTTGTTAGTGTTGAACCAGCGCCAGCGTAGTCGTTAATAGTAATCGACGGTGCTGTACGGATACGGATAGTATCGCCTTGGTTTTTAATTTCGCCTTCCCAGTCAGTGTTAGACACTTCTGAAAGCATTGTGTTTGCATAAAATTTAGCATTCAGCTTATTAGACCACAATTGTGGGATAAAACCGCCTGAATACGTTGGGCTAGTAGTAAAACTACCGGTGGTTGGAAAAACAGCCATTTCTTACTCCTTATAAAAGTTTAACATCATTGTAGGTTAACGGCTGTTGAGTACAATCGTGACTAGTTTTTAACTCGTCCTTCCATGTACGCAGCTGTTAACTCTGCTTCAAGTTTTGCCGCCTCGCTATACTTACCACTAGTGTTTAGAGTTCGGGTCTTGGCCCAAGCATTATCCATCTGTTTAGATGAGTAAATCTTAGAACCTGCCGCGCTCTTAGTATCACTAGTGTTCGCTGAACGGTTTGGCGTTACCTGCTTCTCGAGTTCTGCTTGGCGAACGCTCTTCCCTTGTTCTGCAGGAGCGATGCTTTCGTTAAACAGTTTCACATAATGTGCTACTGACTCTGCATCGCCTCTGTCAAACGCGGACTGAGCTTGATCTCTGCGTGGCCCCCTAGACATAGGGTCATACTCGTTTAGCCACGCAACCCAACGGTCATCCTTGTCAAGTTGGTCAAACCCTGGAACTAAAACATTTAGTTTCTGAGCAAAACCCATCTCTCCAATTTGGTTACCGGTACTTGAGACCTGCTCGCGCAACTCTGCAATTACTTTCTCCTGTGCTTCGAAGCGCCCCTCATAATCCTGGGACACTTCTTTGGCAACTCTACGTTGGAAATCAATCAAATCATCTCCGTACTCTTCTCGATCGGCATCGGTTACATAACTGACTTTCTCTTTAGGTGTTTCATCTTTGACTTTAGCCGCTTCGTCCATATCCTTACGGATACTTCCTAACTGGTCTGTAAGGTCTCTAACCTGCTGATGCAGTCTAGGTACCTCAGCATCGTACTTACCTCGTAGGGTACTGTACTTCTGCTTAAAATCATCTGTAACATCTTTAGTGTCATCAGCCGGCTTTACTTCTTCAGGTGCAAGTGCTTCCTTCGGTTGCTCTTTAGTTACTTCGTCCTTGGTATCCTCAACTACTTTTAGCTTCGACTCGTCGGTCTTTTCTAATCCTTCATTTTGGGCTAGTACTTTCTCTAACTCTTCAACTTCAGCAAGCTGTGCTTGCACTTGTTTTGGCAATGCCATTTTCTTTCTCCTTAAAGCACCAACTCTGTTTCGCAGCGTCCTATTGGTATGCTGCTCCCGTTATGGTGTGCTTAACAAATGCGATAGTTTCCTATCGCTCCTCAATCACCTTAGACGATTCATTTATCGCCTTGAGTAAATCTTCAAAAGCTTCTGCTCGTCCTTGCAAACGGTGGAGTTTTCCCGTTTCGTTTGCATACACCAGCTTCTGCTTAGCTCCTTCGAGTTCATCCGTCAGGAGTGTTAATAATGCCTCGTTTCCTGGCTCTTTCAGCTCTTTTAGGGCCTTTAGCGTTTGTGTTCCTAGCTTATTAACGTAAATCATTTAACTACATAATACCAAAGAAAAAGGGTCTGTGGTACTTAATTTCACTTACCATTAGGTTTAGGGCTGAAATTGTTGTCTTGTCGACCCCCCATTTCAGTACCATCTTCCTGTAAATTAGCAGCTGCCTGTCCTTGTGCCTGTTGCATCTGCTGCTGCTGCATTTGCATCATCATCTGCTCCTGCTGTTGCTGAGCGGCTATTTCTTGCTGTTTCTGGACCTCTTCACGAGATGGCACAAGCCTGTCAATATTGGTGTTGAGATTTCCAGCAAGGTCGCGTAATAGTTCAGCCGTTCCTGGCAAACCAACAATCTGCTGCGCCACAGGGCTTTCCAGTACCAGACGTAAGAACTCAGTTTTACGAACTGCTTCAGCCTCTTTGACGACCAGCGAGGTCGCTCCTCTTGCAACAATTTGTACATCACCAATTAACTCCGGGTCTTGTGAATAGCGTAAGTTTCTCTGGTACTGACGCTCAAGCATCGGGTTAAGCACATCGTGGTCGATGTTACTTATAACCTGCTTAATACTCTTACCAGCGTTTGAAATCAACATCGACAAGCCGGACGACGTACGTCCTGCACCTGGGACGTGTTGTCCTGTCATGTATTTCGGAATACCTGTAATCTCGTCAGCTATATCCATGAACCTATCGAACACAGCCATAAGCTCTTGTGCGTTTGAATTCGGCTGGAAAAAGTTAATAGGCTGTGAAGCATCACCGTATTCTGACTGCTGGAACTGCCAAATCTTCCAAGGATACATCTGCGTAATGTCCTCGCCTGCAGGTAAGCGACTTACGTTAACTCCTACTTGAGGACCAGAAGAAATACCCATGTTATTAGCTAAGGCACGAGCAGCTGCGTTACACATGTTCTGCGCGTCCATACATAAATCTGAAACACCGTTGCCGTCAAGTCGGCCTGGGACCTTCTCGAACGACGAGACGTAATATGGTTTACGACCGATAGGGTCGTAGTTAAGTACGGCTTTAATAACTATGTTATCAACCATCCATACTTCACAAGGGTAAGACATCTGAGCATCGTCGATGTCCTTCTCGTCTAAACCCCATTCTAATAAAAGTTTACCTGGGATAGAGTCCCACAGTTGAACTGCTGCAATAAGGTCCGAGTTAGCCTCGTCGAAGTCTTTACCCTCTAAGACTTCAAACTCAGAGTCCTCGCGGTCTAACCAGTCGAACCCACCAATACCGAAGTCCGACAGCAACGCTCGTACTGACGCCTCGTCGTATCCCTCGACGCCTATCATGGCCTCGACGTCTTCTCTAGTTAAGTGGTGAACCTCAATGATAGGCATGTTCTGGATGTCGTCACCCCACGGGGCCCAGTAGAATTTGTAAGGGTCTACTCTTTCCCACTCATCTCTAACGATTTCTTTAGTAACAAGCTCGCCGTTCTCCCACTGTAACTTCTTACGCTTACGGGGGACTGGACCTTTCAGTACCGCATACGGATATGTCGCGATGTCGTTAGTAAATTCAAATAGCGCCTTGACGAAACCACCTTCTAACAGCTGGTCTTCCATTTTCTTTTCCATACGATCAACGCGTTTGTCCGCTTCGAACTCCATCTCACGCATGGCTACGTCTTTCATGTCTGCTGCTAATTTCTTAAGGCCAATCTCATCGATAGCCTCACCACCCAACTCATAGTACTGCTGCAAATTCTGCTGCATGATACCTTGAAGGCGGTCAATTAATTCTGGTGGAACTTCTGGTACTGGAGTCGCTTCGATAGACCATGGCTTATCGGAACCAGTACCTAGTAGCGTGTCACGCAACCAAGCAGTCGCGGTACGACACTTCGTACTGACGATACCCATAAATAGTTCTGAACCACCTTGGGCTTGAATCTCTGCAAGTTTAGTTGGAGAGTACTCCATGTTGCGAGCGCGAGCAGTTTCAATCAAGCGAGGCTCAATGTCTTTCTTCTTGTGGTCACGCATCGTAGTCCAGCGTTTACGCGTGTGCGCAGCTAAACCTACTAGCAGTTCACTCTGTTGTTTTTCTTCTGACTCGCGTTTAGCTCTAGCTTCCAAATCGGAAGAACTAGCAACGGGGATTAAAGCAGGACCTAAAGACATAAATTTCTCATATTAACATGAATATGCTAATATGCTACCATCAGAACGCGTCGTTGTCAACATTTTATGTCCAACCAAACGCAGAAACTTTCTTAACTTCTCGTCGAGCCCCTTGCCCAGCTGTAGTACCGAACACTTCACCACCATCAGCGTGTAAGCAGAGGTACTGGAACGCATCCGCGACATCAGACCAAGGGTGTGATTTTTCTGGTTTCTCATCTTTTATACCTTTCGTGTTGATTTTATAACGATATTTTCCAGCTAAACCTTGAACCAACGAGTTCGCTGCATCATGGTCTATCATTAGGCCGTACTTACCATCAACTATTCGCGTCATGTACTTTTCTACTGCTGCTAAACGCGCAGCCACAGAGTTCGTTTTCGCGGCTTTTATCGAGAAACCCTCAGCACGATATATGTCGGCTACTGTTCTCTCGTCTGTCTGTGCCCTTTGGAACGCAGCGGGGTCAATTATCACCAGCGATGTCCTTCCAGGAAACTTGTTAGCTAACAACGGCTTCAGTTTCTCACGTACGAACCTTAGCGCGCCCATGTCTTCTGAGATTATCGAGTCATAAATAACCAAACGACCGTCGTATATCACTTGTCCTATCACCGCTGCTGGTGTTAGACCCGCGTCGATTCCTATTAGTATAGGCGCGTCACTTACCATCGGTATCAGTGGCGTTTTAGATGTATGGTGTTGTCTATCGAACGACCTAAACACTGGCTGCCCACTCAGTGACTTACCAAACTCAGCATGTATGTACACGGCTTTCCAGTCTTCAGTTTTACCGTGCGCAAGGTTATCGTAGTAGTCATCAGGTAGGAACTGTGTCCAGTCCGCTTCTGGTGCTAAACCAGATGGCTGAATAGTTACGTGCATGTTTTCTGGCGGGTTAGACAGCAGCTCTTCCCAAAAAGTATCTTGGTCTGGTGGGTTAGTCATCCCCCACAGGTGCGCGTTCGGTTTCCCGTCGTCAGTCTGACAACCCACCCCGTTCATCATTTTGTCCGGGTAACGTCCTAGACGACCCTGTGCTGCGTTGTAGATGTCTGGATGTATCTCTCTAAACTCATCGAATATGAAAAAGGATGCCTGAAGAGATAGTAGTCTTCGCACGTCATTCGCGTCATCTAGACCACGAAACAACACCTCACACTCTATGTCACCAACCTTTATGACGAATTTGTATTCCGTCTTGAGGAAGCTACCCATCACGCCATCAGGTATCCACTTCATAAAGTCTGGTATGGACGTGTCCCTCAACTGCTCTCGGGTGTTACGTACCCAGATGGCTCGAGACCGTCTGACCCCGTCATTACATGGAGCCATCAGAGCGGCGTGGTGCAATATTTTCATCACACCGGCTGTCGTTTTAGTCGAACCAACGGGGCCAACAGCTAGTGATATAAACTTGGTTGAGTAGAAGAAGTCGTCAAGCGACTTGATAACTTCGAAGTTTATCTCGTGCGCGGGGGTCTGGGGAACGGTAGCCACTAGACTGTACTGCCTTCTATGGTTATCGCTTCCTCTTTGTCCTTGGCGCGTGTGATGTTGATTACGACTTGTGGTCCGTTGGCTCCAACTGCGTCTTTGCCGTCAGGTTCCAACTTACCCATCTTGTTCAACATCTTCTGAAACTCCAAACGAGTAGCAGGGTTGATTGTAGGGTTCTGCATGTGGCGGAAGAGGTTATCCAAGTTAACTGCACCCATAAGACGGGCTAATGTTTCCATCTTGGTAGGGTCGTCCTCAATCATCTGCAGTTGCCCGCGGGATAAGATGGAGGTGTGTTCGAACGCCGGGTCTGTAAGTTTATCTACTTGATTGCTCATAATATCCAAGTGTACCTGTATAGACAGGTGTTTGTCAATAATATCGTTATTTTAGCAGGCTGGAATTTTTTTGGGGGGCTATTTATGGGGCGGGGTGTTTCTATGAAGTGGCTCTTTTTGAGCGAGGTCTAAAAATTAGGGGGTTGTTATATGAAGTACATAAGGATGGGTGGGCACCCCCACCCCTCTGCGTTCCCTACCCCCTATATGGACGTTTTGCTATTAGTGTAAGAAGTGTTCCACCCACACTATAAAAAGAGTAGCCCGTTGCAGGGCAGTGGATTTGCAAGGCTGTAAGCAGGTAGTAGTGATATATAGATTTTATATAAAGCCTATCAGAAAGCAGTAAAAGGTACGGGATAAGTATAACCTTTAGATACAATTTAAAGCCCGCTCCAATAATGCTAAAAGGCATGATTAAGAAGGAGAATCCCCGCGAATAGTAGAAATAACGGGGCTTGAGTGAGAAATGCGAATAGTGGCGTATTCAATGTTCTCACTAAGGATAGAGAGGTATTACAATATAGGCATGAAAGTTGCACCCTTATACCAATCTATGCCTTATACACGGAGTCATGTCATATTAAGTTATGGCGTGGTTTCGTTATGTGCATAAGTCATTGTGTGCATAACGAAATCATATAGATTTCACTTTTATAATCAATGGAGTAATATATGTTAGACACTAAAGCAATCAATAGGAAAATCGGTGGTATTAAAAAATCTACAACTACAATCCGTGCGAATGTGCAGGAAGTATTGTGCAACGTAGCAGGTCATGCCTACGAGTTCGGCGATGTAACAGGGTTCGACAAACTGTTAGCTGTATCAACGGGTCTTAGTAAGAGCCGTATCATTCGCTGGGTGCATGAATATGGGTTCGCTCGTTATAACGAACAAACAGGCACGTTTAAAACCAACAAAAAGATGTTGAAAGAAACTATGTTTGGCAACGGTTCGTATACTGACGGCTCAGGTACTGAAGTGGTTAAGTACTTAGTAGACGAGTCTGTCAATTGGTATGACATGACAGCAGGTGAAGCTTCAACTGACAAACCTCTTGACATCACTCAGAGTTTAGTTGCACTTCGTAAGCGTATCGACAAAGCTACTGAGAAAGGTCAAGAGATTGTATCAGATGACTTTCATGTAGCAATGCGACTACTTGAAGACAAGATTGAGAGTCTGACTGAAGTTGAGATTAAAGTAGCTTAATCCAAAGAATAACTAAGTGGGCGAGAGGTTGCCCACTTAAAACCATAGCGTATTCAATCGAGTATGCTATGGTTTTATCCAATAAACCTATTAAGACGCTCTTTTGCGTGTCTTATTGCGTGTCTTAATACAAAACGCTTTCGTAGCGGGGAAAAATAAGCCTATTAAGACAATAAGACAATAAGACATAATATAATAGAGAGAAGAAGTTTTAAAAAGTTAGAGAATAAAAAGTTCTAAAAGACAACCACCATAGACTACTCCCGAGGGAACTTTCCGTCTCTCTCAGAAACCGTGTCTTATTGTCTTATTCGAGGAATATCAAGGACTTACGCGTGTCTTATTGTCTTAATACAATGTCTTATTACAATCTTTGGATTAATACACTTTTTGCTGATACGCTCTCATTAACATGACAGGTACTGTCATGTTAACCTCTGTTTTCCACCTTGTCAACCCCTTTTCCATAATAAATAGGAGTAATCCAAATGTTCAAAAAGATAATCACCGACATAACAATCGGTACACTCATATCTATACCGTTTGCTTGGATAGTTCTAAACTTCGCGAGTGGTTGTGGCGACTACTATCTGAATAAGGACTTATCAGTTTATCAATCGGGCGAGTGTATCGCCATGCCGTGGGTATCAGAAACTTTAACAATAGGAGAATACAATGCCGAAGATTAACAACAACCAAATGCGTGAGTTCACGACTCATCAGCGAACGTTCGAAACCAACAACGGTCATGCGTTTGCCAACAGAGATAACCGCAACCAAATGTATGTGGTGTATTCGTACGGGGAACACTTCCCGATGTATGCCTACGACAGCGACACGGAGCATTGGTTTGGTAACTCATCAAAATACTCGCCCACTACATCAAAGCACCAAAAAGCATCACGACCCGATACATCAAATGACCACCCTATCGCTTGGTTACCAACAGATGAGTTGGTATCCCTTGTAGCACTTGGCGGTTACGCACCATACTGTGCTGAGCGGTGTGCGAGTTAACAGCACAAGCACAACCCCATAAGTAACACACCACCAAGTTAGACCGTCTTATTGTGGTATAGGCGACTGATGTCGCAGGTCACCAACCGTATATATTTTTAATCTTATTTCAACCATGGAGGGCTAACATGCCATCAATTAACCAAGTAGTAGACGTAGCGACATCAATCCTACGTAAATCACCATCAGCTGTACCGTTCTTTAAGGGAAAACCTGGAATGGGTAAGTCTGACGCTTGTCTGCAAGTGGGACACAACTTAGACATCAGAGACGAGCGTGTCCTAGTGGTACACGTTAACAACCACGACGTAGTGGACTTCACAGGTGTGCCATCAGTAACTGATGATGGTGTAACGATATTCAACCCGACCGAGATGTTCTACAACTTCAGAGAGGGAACGGGAGCGGGACTGATTGTCTTGGAAGAACTACCACAATCAAGTACGCACCACCAAACGTGGGCTGCGGGGTTTATTCTAGAACGAAAGACACCCACGTTCAAATTAGACAAAGACGTGCGGTTCATCGTAACGGGTAACAGAGTAGAGGACAAAGCGGGAGCGAAACAGATGCTAACCCACCTATCGAACCGTATGTATGAGTTCGAGATGGAAACATCGTTAGACGATTGGTGTGGTTGGGCGATGGAGCATAACGTTGACCCCCTAGGTATCGCGTTCATGAGGCTAAGACCGCAACTGTTGAACGACTTTGACCCTATGCGTTCGGTCAATCCAACACAAAGAGCGTGGACTCAACTATTCACCGAAGTACCGAGAGAGTTACCAACAGACTTATATATGTATGCTTGTGAGGGTAAGGTTGGAGAAGGTGCGGCGGCGGAGTGGGTAGCGGCGAGGTCGCTAATGAGTAAGATGCCGAGTGTTGACGTAATCAGACTACACCCCGACAAAACAGAAGTACCCGATGAACCCGCAGTTAAGTACGCCGTAGCGACAGCACTCAGCATGACCGCTGAACCCGTGTCGTTCGGTAGAGATATGTTGTACATCGCTCGTATGCCTAAGGAGTTTCAGATGGTGTACGTAACCGATGCCCTACGACTACACCCCGAGTTACAGCAGACGAAAGACTTTATTACTTGGGCTGTAGCTAACAAAGACATATTCATGGGAGGTGAGTAATGAGCCTCAACTCAATCGTAAACATAGCAATTGGAGTAGCCATGGGAGTTATGGCTTTGTACGTATTAACCGTAATTTCTTTATACACATAGGAGGAACAGCATGAACATGAATGACATATTGGCACAAGCCATAAACGAAGCCGTCGACCACGACTCATCGCCCACCATCGTTGAGCAAGTTGCCGTCGTTGATGAACCCCAGATACAAGTACCGCCGACGCGACCATCAGTAAGCGTTAAAGGCTTAGATGAGAAAGCAGTCCTAATCAGCGTGAAACGTCGCATGTACTCACCGTACAAACTAGACCAAGAGGAAAGTAAGAAGTACGGTGCGGGTAATGTGAATAAGCACCTATTTGAGGGGCGTAACAACAAAGTCAAGGAAACCATCAGCAAATTCTCAGAGGTATATGTGTACGTGAAAGAGAACACAGTACCTTGGAGTACAGGTGTAGATATGTTGAACATAGACCACTACATGGAATTTACTCAAGGACTTAGACAGTTAGTTGACCAAGCGAACCAAGCAGTATGGGAGCTGTATAGCAAGTGGGACGACGAAGTTACCGCAGACCTAGACAGACTAGCACAAATTGCAATAGCGAAAGGTAAGCCGAACTTAGCGAACCCTAGCGACTATCCATCAGCGGACGAGATGAGAACCAAGTTCAGCATCGACGTAAGATACATGCCAGTTCCAACTACTGGTGACTTTAGAGTAGGCATCAGCGACGAGGACAAAGAGTCACTACAACAGCAGTTAGATGATGCGGGTAGTAACGCAACCAAGCATGTACTTGAGTCAATGATAACGCCAATGCGTAGGGCAATCGAGAAGTTAGCAGTACCGATAGGAAACGACGGTAGTGTGTTCCGCGATACCCTAATCGACAACATGGTAGATGTAGCCGAGCGTATGAATAAGGTGAACATATCAGATGACCCAGCAATCCAAGCAAAGATTGATGACCTACGTAGCCTAGTTGGAACGTACGCCAATAACAAAGACATGCTTAGAGATAGTCAGACTGTGCGTGAGAAAGCAGTTAGTCAGATAGACAGCCTAGTAAGTCAGATGGCTAACCTAGTATGAGTATCCCAGAGAAGTTAGTGTGTGAACTGTGCGGGAGTTCCAACACATCTCGCGATGGGTATGCTAGATGGGATACCGACACACAAAAGTGGGAGGTCACCGATATGTCAGACTATACGTGGTGTAGTGCTTGTGACAATGAGATAACCGGTGAATGGTTACCGCTAGAACTTAAAGACATGGCGAAATTAGCAATCAAAAAGGAGAATGAAGATGGGATACCGAAGTGATGTAACAGTGCTTATCTACGGCGACACCAAGGACGTAGTAGCGTTCGTTGCCGGTGAGAAACTACAAGGAAAGCCAAAGAATAGTGATTTCCACCCGCTCAGTGAGCCGACGAACGAGACCCATGAGCGTAACACGTACACTTATGGCAAGCACGACGAGTTCACGATGATGGAGTTCAATTGGTGGGACGTGAAGTGGTACGACAGCTATCCCGAGGTTGATTACTGGACAAACTTGGAGAGCGTGTGGGATGAAGCATTTCCACGACTGAGTATGGAGGTTGCTCGTGTCGGAGAGTCAGTAGATGACAACGTGACAAGCTATTACGGTAGCGACCCACAGTATCACCTAAACATTAGTAGAGAGATAACGAAAGACTTACCATAAAGGAGATACCATGAGTAATGCAGTAACAGTTGAGGAAACTATAAACCAAGCAGAAGTAGAGCGTAAGGTTGGAAAAGCCAAGGCCTTACTTATTTTAGACCACCCGTTCTTCGGCACCGCTGTGTCTAAGCGACCGATACAGTATTCAGACGTAGTACCAACTGCCGGTATGTCAGCAACGGGACAGATGGTAATCAACCCCGCGTTCGCCGAGAACCTAACAGTCAAGAACTTAATGTTCTTGATGGCACACGAAGCCATGCACTACATGTTGGCTCATGCGTTAAGAAGACAGCACCGCGACCATCAAGCGTGGAACGTAGCGTGTGACAAAGTCATTAACGACACACTCATAGAAGCAAACGTTGGAGACTTTATTGATGGTGGCGTCACACTACATGACGCTAGGAACTACGCGTCAGAAGAACTATACGATGAAAACGACGACGACATGGGTAGCGGTGGCATCGGCAACGACATCGGTGACCCCGTCGACGACAACGGTAAGCCTTTGGACGAGTCGCAGATGCACCAACTAGAAGCCCAAGCTAAGAT
>Ga0233446_1001166_pt1 | contig 20830 bp, 21 predicted proteins | sample SI_124_October20_4_FD_182780 | JGI IMG/M metagenome (GOLD analysis project Ga0233446, IMG submission 182780) | Seawater microbial communities from Saanich Inlet, British Columbia, Canada - SI_124_October2016_120_MG | ecosystem: Environmental > Aquatic > Marine > Inlet | place: Canada: British...
GAAATGTTGAAGAAGGTGGGCCTTGCTGATAGGTTGCATCATTTGCCAAAAGAGATGTCGGGAGGTGAGCAGCAAAGGGTGGCTATTGCTAGGGCATTGGTAAACGATCCTTTAATTTTGTTTGCCGATGAGCCAACAGCAAATCTTGACAGTGAATCATCAATGGTTATTCTAAAGTTATTTAAAGAACTTAATAAAAAAATCGGTCAAACTATTATAATGGTTACTCATGAGCCAGACGATAAAAAGTATGTTGATAGAGTAATATGGTTAAAAGATGGGGTAATTCAAAATTAACATTAATTAAGGATGCACAAAACAGATATGAAGGATGTCTAAGTTTTTATTTTTTATAAAAAAAGTTCGAACATCGTATAACAAACGGAGCCATGAAGATATCGCTTTCCGCCAGCCGGCGGACAAGCGGTATTTTTTTATATTCTAAATCAGATTTCGAATAGAAATTAAAAATCGTTTAATTTAGTTTTTAATGATAAAATTAAAACACTTTTAAATAATTGTTTATGAATTTTCTAAAACCGTCTCGCGATAAAAAAGTTGATTTTAGAAGGTTTTTTATAGTAAAATTAGAATAATAATTGATTCTTTATTAAGTTGACTTTTTTAGTAATTTATAGTACAATAATTTTATTAATAAATATCTATTAACAACTCAGAATATTTGGGTTGTTTTTTAATATAATTATGGCAAACGAAGTAATATTAAGATTTGAAGATGTAGATTTTGAGTATCTGCATAAAAAACCTATTTTAGATGAGGTTAGTTTTAGTGTGCGTGCTGGGTCAAAATTAACGTTGATGGGTCAAAACGGCGCAGGAAAAAGCACCTTATTTGATTTAATTAAAGGGGAAATAAAGTCTAAAGAAGGAAAAGTTTTAACAACTAATAATGCAAGTATCGCTACAGCTCAGCAAGTAGTTAATAGAGGTGATGCATCAAAAACTGTTGAAGAGTATTTCGCTTCATCGTTTGAAGTTGTTCCTCCAAATTTAAAAAGCGAAATTTCTAAAGCAATGGAGGCTGTTAACTTAGTGGTCCCGACCGATCGACCAGTTGGAGAACTTTCTGGTGGGCAGCAGGCTCGCTTGCTTTTGGCTAGTGCCTTGATTCAAAGACCGGACATTCTACTTTTAGATGAACCAACTAATAATCTTGACAAAGCGGGAATCGATCATTTGATAGAGTTTTTAATAATGTATGAAAAAACAGTAATCGTAATTTCTCATGATGCTGATTTTTTGAATTGTTTTACGGAGGGCGTTTTATATCTGGATGTATTTACAAAAAAGATTGAAACTTATGTTGGAGATTATTATTCAGTAGTAGCTGAGATTGACGCTAGAATTGAAAGAGAGCGTAAAAAAAATGCACAGTTAGAAAAAACAATTAAGGATCGTAAAGATAAGGTTAACTTTTTTGCTAATAAAGGCGGAAAAATGAGAAAGTTGGCTCAAAAATTAAAAGAGGAAACCATTGACCTTGAAGAAAATAAGGTTGACGTTAGAAAAGAAGATAAAACAATTAGAGATTTTACAATTCCTGCTCAGGATATATTTGGTGATATCGTTACAATTAATCAATTAAAAGTTATCCAAAATCACGAACCAGTTAATAAGGATGTTAATAAAATTTTAAAAAGAAGATCGCGATTATTAATTTCTGGTCCAAATGGAATTGGTAAAAGTACTTTACTGCGAACATTGGTAAACAATAAAGGTGAAGGGGTAAAAATTATGGATGACGTTAAGGTGGGTTATTATAGCCAGGACTTTGCAACTCTTGATTACGATCAAACTGTTTTTGATTCATTAGAGAGTGTTAGGGGGGAAGGGATTGATCCACAGCAAATGAGATCTATTGCAGCTGGATTTTTAATAACAGGGGAGTTAATGGGTCATAAGATAGAACATCTTTCAGAGGGGCAAAAAGGACTGTTATCGTTTGCTCGATTAGTTTTAATGCAACCAGGGTTATTGGTACTTGATGAGCCTACAAATCATATAAACTTTCGTCATATACCAGTTATTGCTAAGGCGGTTAATGAATATGATGGAGCAATAATTTTAATTAGTCATATGCCTGAATTTGTTGATGAAATTAAGGTTGATGATTATTTGGACTTGGGTAAGTTGTAGAAAAATCTTAAAAATTAGCTGGGTTAATAAAAAACACTACTTAATAAAGGGTGTTTTTGTTATTTTACCTTGACAAAAAGGTAAAAACATGATAATATAATGATTACGCTTTTTAAAAAAATTAATATAAAATTATTTGTACTCCTAGGGGGTTGTTATTATTATAATGGGTTTTCAGTCTAATGATACAATCTTTCATTTAATTCTTTAAAAGAATTAATCGGTAGAACTAAAAGATTTTTAGGACTGGGACAAATATAGTAATTTATGGCAACATTTAAAGGTCTTGGCTTGAACTCTGAAATAATGAGAAGCCTTGATGACCTAGGATTTACGGAGCCTTCACCTATTCAGGAGAAGTCGATTCCGTTTTTATTAAAATCAAAAAAGGACTTAATAGCTTTAGCGCAAACCGGAACAGGCAAGACGGCTGCTTTTAGTTTGCCTATTTTGAATCAAATAGCATCAGGTAACAGGGACCTAGAAGCAATAATTCTTTGTCCAACGAGAGAATTATGTCTTCAAATTTCCCAAGATATAAAAAAGTTAGCAAAACATTCAAGGGGAATTGTGACTACTCCAGTTTATGGTGGAGAAAGTATTATAATGCAGATTAAGGCATTAAAAAGAGGAACTAATATTGTTGTTGGTACTCCTGGGCGAGTTGCTGATTTAATCAGAAGAAAGGCTTTAAAACTCCATGATATTAAGTGGTTAGTATTAGATGAAGCTGATGAGATGCTTGATATGGGCTTTAAGGATGATCTTGATGCTATATTAAGTCAAACACCAAGTTCACGGCAGACCTTACTTTTTTCGGCAACTATGTCTAGAAGCGTTCACGCTATCTCTAAACATTATATGACTGACACAGAGGAGATAAGTGTCGGGGAAAAGAACATTGGAGCAGATAATGTAACACATGAATATTATGTAGTTCAGGGCAAGGACCGTTTTGATGCTTTAAAAAGAATTTTAGATAATTTACCGGGAGTTTATGGTATTCTTTTTTGTCGAACTAGAAATGAAACTCAAGTAGTAGCTGATAAGTTAAAGAAAGCTAATTATGATACAGAGGCTATACATGGAGATGTTTCACAAGGTATGCGAACAAAAATTATGGATAGATTTAAACGTAAGCAGGTTCGTTTATTAGTCGCAACAGATGTAGCTGCAAGGGGGATAGATGTAAGTAATTTAACTCATGTTATAAATTATAATCTTCCCGATCAAAACGAAGCCTATACGCACAGGAGTGGAAGAACAGGAAGAGCTAATAAAAGCGGTGTGTCTATTGCTATTGTTACTCCAAGAGATGTCAGGACTATAAGGCAGCTGGAGAATATGGTTGGTAAAAAAATTGAATATAAAAAGATTCCAAGCGGGGAAGAAATTTATCAAAAGCATATCGATAGTTTTTTTGAAGAGATGGAAAAGATAAATATTGAAAAGGTTGAAAATGATGAGAATTTTTTAAAGATTGCCGATAAATTAAAGAAGCTCAAAAAAGAAGATTTAATAAAACTTTTTGTCACTTATAAGTTTAGTGATATAATAGGTTCTCATAAAAACATTCGTGATTTAAACGCCGATCCACAATCACTTGGCTCAAAGGGTGGTGGCGGAGGAAACTTTAATTTAAAGATTAATGTTGGTAAAAAAAATGGACTGGATATAAAAAGTCTTTTTGCCTTGATTAATTCCAGTAAAAATTTAAGTGGAATAGAAATTGGTAGAATTGACTTAATGTCAGAGCACGCTATTTTTTCTGTCGAGAAAGGTCTTGTGGATGAAGTTATAAAAAGTTTAAAAGGAGTAAATTTTAAAGGAATTAATATTGAGATAGTTAAAAGTGGTGGCGGAGAAAGTTATACCAAAAAGAGAAGAAGTAGGTCAGGTGGTGGCTCAAGAGGTAGCTACGGTGGTTATAAAGGTAAGGGTGGCGGTTATAAGGGTAAAAGTAGCAGTAGAAGCAAGGGTGGGTTTAAAGGAAGAAAAACAGCATATAGAAGAAACAAATAAATAAAAATAAAAAAACAGAGCGATTAACTCTGTTTTTTTATTTTTATGATATACTTAAATAAATAGATAAATTAAAAATATATGAAAAAAATTATAATAAGCATAGTATTAATTATTGTTTTATTGGTTGTTTTTTATTTATTTTCTTTGGAGAGTGGTCAGGTTATAGATGATATCAATAAGCAAAATAATAATCAGGAAATTATAAATATAATAAAGGAGGAGATAAAAAATGACGACAAAAGGCCGGAAGATAATATTAAGAAAGATGGGGGCGAGGATGAGGTTGTTGTAAAAGATTTAATCGAAAATCTTGCTAGTTATAAGGTTGATTTTATTGCTAGGTGGAGCAGCAAAACTCATCCAAATAGTTATCCAGTAGGAGCTCACTTTTCTCCTTTTGTAGTTTATTCTCATGGTAATTTACCAGATGCTAAAATCTTTAGCTTAGGAGGTATAGCAACTCTTGGAGTTGAGGATATGGCAGAGACGGGGGCGACTGTTAAGCTAAATAATGAAATAGATAAAATTATTGTTAATAATTTAGCTTATAAAAAAACCCAGGGCCAGGTATTTAATTCGCCGGGCACAAGTATTTCGCAATTAGAACTAAGTAAAAATTATAGTTATATAACCTTTGTTAGTATGTTGGCTCCAAGCCCAGATTGGTTTGTATCGGTGTCAGATAATTTAATAAAAGATGGAAATTGGGTAGATAGATTAGAGCTTGAGCTTACAACATATGATGCAGGTAGTGATAGTGGTGAAAGGCTTACCTCTGAAAACAAGGACATAATTCCAAAAGAAACAATAAAAATTTTTGGAAATAATTTACAAGGATTAGGTAAGATTATTTTAACCAGAATTAATATTAAATAGTTTGTATAAAAACTAAATATAATAAACTTACTCCAGAGGAAGAAAGTGTTATTTTAGATAAAGGAACTGAAAAATCTTTTTCTGGTAAATATAATAAGCATTATGAAAATGGTGTTTATATTTGTAAGAGATGTGGGGTGGAATTATATAGATCTGAAGATAAATTTGATTCTGGTTGTGGATGGCCTAGTTTTGATGATGAGGTTTCAGGGGTTATAAAAAAAATACTAGATAAGGATGGGGGCAGAATAGAAATTATTTGTAACAATTGTGGTGCCTACTTAGGACATATTTTTACTGGGGAACATTTAACTGATAAAAATATTCGTCATTGCGTTAATTCCATTTCTTTAAAGTTTAATAAAAAATAAAATAAAAAAACAGAGTTAATCGCTCTGTTTTTTTTATTTTTTGATTATTCCGAGTTGACCCTGATTTACCTTGTTTACATATTTGCCGTTTACTTTTTGAATGGTGGCTATTCGATGTTTGCAAGCGGGGCAAAAAACATCAGTTCCTATTGGTGATGTTTCGTCAAAAAACAACCCAGTAAAATCCTTAGCAATTCTATCTCGATGAATTTTTCGTAGTCTTCCAGGGCCTTTTTTACGGTATTTAACCAGTCTTTCTCCGCATTTGCAGTAAACGGTCCAAATTTTATATTTTTTAGTATTCATAAACTTATTATAACATAGGATTTAATTTTATTTTATGGTATAATTTAAGTAAATACATTTAAAAAAAATATGCCAAATCAAGAACTAATTAATTGGATTAAAGAACAAAAGTCCAAGGGTTTTTTGGATAAGGAAATTTTTGATTATTATTTACAGTCAGGTGGTAATAAGGATCAATATGATGCCGCTATGATTTCCTTGCAAGCCGCAGTTACAACCGAACAACCTGTTGCAACTTCTGCGCAGCAACCTAAAGCCTTAGGCCAACAACCTGTAAGAAAAAAGAAAAATGGTAAAAAAATTGTTTTATTGATATTTTTAATTTTTTTGATAATAATAGCAGGGGCAGCTTTTTATTTCATAAATAGTAAAAATGAAACTGTAAATAGTTTAATTCAAGGGTTTTTAAATAAAGAAGAAGTTACAGGTCTTGTTTATAATTGTAATGTTGAGGATAATAAAATTAAGGAATTAACAAGAAATTTCGACAATTTAAGCGAAGAATTAAAGAAATTAAAACAAGAAAAAGAGGGGTTGGTTAAGAAAAAAAATGATCTATTTTTAGAATTAAGTTTATTTAGTAAAAATAATAATAATTCCAGACAAGATATTAACATAAACAAAAGCGATGTTGAATATTATTTAGATTGTGAAGATCCAGTAGAAAGGTGTAATTTAATGTATAAAAGTGATGCTATTGGAATAGATGAAGTTTTTATGGGGGATATGTATATGCAAATGGATAGAGACCCACAAGGTACTTGGCGTTATGTAAATACTGTAAACAACAAGTTTATAGTAATAGAGCATACTCATCCTATCCCTGAGGGTTGTGGCCAATTTGAGGAGTTATATGCAATTAACATTGAAAGCAAAGAAGTAAAAAATATTTCTTTAATGACTAATAATATAGAGTGTGAAATATCAGAACAAACAAAAGCGAGAAAGACATTAATAAAAGAAGTTCTTGAAAACTTTAAAGAATGTTTAGCTAATTTTTAAAAAGATAGTACCGTCGATTTTATTATTTTAATACGAAAAAAGTTTGTAGTGAATTTATGAGCAAAAAGAATATTTTAATAGCAGATGATGAGGCGATATATGCCACTGTTTATAAATTAAAATTAGAGGCAGAGGGTTTTAATGTTAGTCATGCTAAAAACGGAATAGAGGTCTTAGAATTGGCCAAAAAAAGCAAACCAGATATAATTTTGCTAGATTTAATGATGCCTGAAAAAGACGGGTTTCATGTTTTAAAAGAGTTAAAGGATGATAGTAGCTTAAAGGATGTTCCAGTTATTATTATGACTAATTTAACTCAAACCTCTGATATTGAAGAGGTTTTAAGGCTTGGAGCTAAAACCTACTTAATAAAATCAGATAATACCGCTGAGCAGATGGTTGATAAGGTTAAGGAGAATTTAAAATAATTTTTTAATAAATAAAATTATGTTACCACAACCATGGTTAATGATGTCTATTCTTGTTTTACTCATTTTGTTTTTCATTATTTTCCTTTTTATAAGTAGAAAAAATAAAAGACCGCCAGACTATTATGCGCTTTTTGTTATAGGTCTTAGTTGGATGGCTATTGGTTTACCACTTGAAAATCATATTTTATTTATTATGGGTGTTCTTTTTACGGCAATTGGTTTAATAAATAAAGATAGATGGAAAAAAAATAGTATAACGTGGGAGAAATTAAAAAAAGAAGAAAAAATTGTAAAAGGATTTCTTGTTTTTGGCTTAACAGTTTTTGTTGTTGTGGGATTGATAGTTTTTTATTTAGCTGAAAAGGGGGTGTTGTAATCTCTAAAAAAATGTTTTAAGGTTAGTAAGTATGAAAAAAGAATTAAAGAAAAATAAAAAAGTAATTTTAACTGGTGATAGGCCCACTGGTCCTTTGCATTTGGGTCATTATATTGGTTCTCTTCAAAATAGGGTTGATCTTCAGAATGATTATGATCAGTATCTAATTATCGCTGATATGCAGGCATTAACAGATAATGCAGATAATCCTGAAAAGGTTAGTAAAAATGTTTTTGAAGTCGCTTTAGATTATTTGGCAATAGGGATTGATCCTAAAAAGACGACTATTTTTATTCAGTCTTTGGTACCAGAAATAGCAGAGCTCACCATGTATTATTTAAATCTTGTTTCTGTCGGTCGGTTAGAGAGAAATCCAACAGTTAAAGATGAAATTAGGCAAAAAGGATTCGGTAAGATCGTTCCAGCTGGATTTTTAATGTACCCGGTTAGTCAGGCAGCTGATATTACTGTTTTTGGGGCTGATTTGGTTCCAGTTGGTGAAGATCAACTGCCGGTCTTAGAACAAACTAATGAAATTGTACGAAAATTTAATAATACCTATAAAACAAAAGCTATTAAAGAGGTAAAAGCCCTAATATCTGACTTTCCAAGGCTTCCAGGTACTGATGGTAAGGCTAAAATGGGCAAATCATTAGGCAATGCTATTTATTTATCTGATAGTAAAAAAGAAGTAGAAAAGAAAATTATGAGCATGTATACCGATCCAAGTCATCTTCGAGTTGAAGATCCGGGTAAGGTTGAAGGTAATCCAGTTTTTTCTTATCTAGATGCCTTTGGTAAAGATAAAAAAACTATTAAAGAGTTAAAAGATCACTATAAAAAAGGCGGTCTTGGCGATGTTAAAGTTAAACGTTATTTAAATGAAGTTTTGCAAGAATTTTTAGATCCAATTAGAAATGAAAGAGAAAGATTGGCTAAAGACAGGGATTATATAGATAAAGTTTTAATTGAAGGCACTAAGCAGGCAAATAAAAAAGCTCAAGAAGTCTTAAAAGAAGTAAGAAAGGCTATGAAAATTAATTATTTTGATTAATACAAGGAGAAAGATGTTTTTTAAAAAAGACATCTTTTTTAATTGATTTTATGTTAGTATATTTGTTATTTGTTTTATTTGTTAAAATAGCGTTAGTAATTTTTTTAATATATTTTTTGTATTATTTTACGCTTTCCTTTGGAAAGGGTGTTCCTTATGCTCCAAGTAAAAAAAATGGAGTAAAAAAAATGATTGAATTGGCCGATGTTCAATCGGGCGAGAAAGCCATTGACATTGGTTCTGGAGATGGAAGAATTGTTGCAGCCTTAGCCAGGGCAGGAGTGAGTGCTTATGGAATAGAAATAAATAAACTACTTGTTTGGTTTTCAAGGGTTTATTTAAAATTTTTAGGACTTGAAGATAAAACAACTATTGTGCAAAAGGATTTTTGGGATGAAGATTATTCATCTTATGACGTTATAACTATTTTTGGTCAACCATTGATAATGAAAAAATTAGAAGAAAAAATATTTAATGAAGCAAGGCCAGGAGCTAAAATAATTGTAAATAGGTTCAAATTCCCTAATAAGACATATCAAAAAGAAGATAATGGGATTTATTTGTATGTAAAGTGAGTTTAATTACTTGTTTGACTTTTTTGAAAAAAATAGGTAATCTTAGATTAATATGGTTGTAGATAATGCTAAAAATTTAATAGTACTTTTTAGCGAAGAGCTAAATAAAACAAATTCCTTGGATGAAACCAGGGAAATTTGGCGTAAGTACCTTGGTGGCAAGGGGTTGATAAAAATGCTTTTGAAAGAAATAGGCAGTTTTTCGGTTGAAGAAAAAAAAGAAAAAGCACCAATTTTACAGGGTGTTTATAAAGATGCAATGGATATGTTTAAGCAGAGAGAAAGTGAAATAAAGAATAAAAAAAGTGACGCAAATTTAGTAAAAGACGCTGAAAAGCTTGATTATAAAAAACCAAAAGTAGGTCATCTTCATCCAATTACTCACACAATCAGGCAAATGAATAAGCTTTTTATGGGAATGGGGTTTAGTATTTTAGATGGGCCAGAACTGGAGGAGGATGAGTTTTGTTTTCAAAGGTTAAATGTGCCAATGGATCATCCGGCCCGGGATATGCAAGACACTTTTTACATCAAGGAGCCTAATGTATTGCTTCGAACTCAGACTTCGTCAATTGAAGCTAGGCTTTTAAGTGATTTTAAACCACCCTTCAAGGTGGTTTCACCAGGCAGAGTTTATAGAAATGAAACGGTAAATAAAAGTAATCACTTTGTTTTTCACCACTATCAAGGTGTCGTAGTAATGGAAAGGGCTAGCTTAAAGGATTTATTTGGAACTTTTACCAGGCTTTTTCAGGAGATGTATGGATCTGATGTTGTGATTCGTTATAGAAATAAATATTATCCAGAAGTTGAACCAGGTGTTGGCCCTGATATGCAGTGTTTTAACTGTAAGGGTAAGGGGTGTAGTGTTTGTAAGGGGGTTGGTTGGATTGAAATGGGAGGAGCTGGAATTATTCATCCAAATGTAATGAAAATGGCTGGACTTGATACTAAAAAATGGATGGGCTTTGCCTTTGGGCTGGGTCTTGATCGATGGGTAATGGCTAAATATAATATTACAGATATTAGAACACTTCTCGGTGGAAATCTAGGATATAAATATTACGAAAATGAAAATATTTTATAATCAAATTAAAGAATTAGTGCCAGGGCTTAAGGCAGGGGCAAAAGAAATTGGTGAAGTTTTAACTTTCACCGGTTTTATGATGGATGAATTTAAGGAAATTACCAGAGATGGTAAAAAAGATTATCTAATTGGACTTGAAGTACGTCAAAACAGGGCAGATTGTCTTAGTGTTATTGGAGCAGCAAGAGAGGTGGCTGCTTATTATGGATTAAAAGTTAAGCTTTTTGAGGTGAATAAAATAAAACAAGAGAATAAAGAATTAGCTATTAAGGTTACAGCTAATCAGGAGGTAAAAAGAGTTTTAGCTTTTCAGATTGGTGGAATTGAAAATAAAAAATCACCAGATTGGTTAAAGAAATATTTAGAGCTTTACGGAATGAATAGCATTGATTTATTGGTGGATTTATCTAATTATGTGATGATTTTAACCGGATATCCATCTCATTTAATTGATATTAAAAAAGTAGAAGGTGGAATTTCTTGGGCTATGAATAAAGACTTTAAGAAGATTATAACCTTGGATGGTACTGAATTGGACCTTAATAAGGACGAGGTAATTATTAGAGATGAAAAAAAGATAATAGCTTTAGCCGGTATTGTGGGTGGTCAAGAAGCAGAAATTGATACAAAAACCACATCCTTAATAGTAGAGATTGCCATTTATGACCGTAGTATAATTAGAAAAAATGCTAGAAGCTTGCATTTGGCAACTGAGGCAAGCAATAGATTGGACAAAGACCTAGACCCAAATGGAGTTGACTATGCCATGGAATTACTTATTTCTATGATTTTAAGGTATGCCGGCGGAGAGGTTGTCAGTAAGGGTTTTGATTATTATCCAAAAAAATTCGACACTAAGAAAGTAGAGATGGATTTAAGTATGCCAAGTATTTTTTCTGGTGTAGAAATTTCTAAAGATTTTTCTGTAAAAGTCCTAAAAAATCTTAATTTTGAAGTTAAAGAGAGTGGAAAAGATAAAATTATAGCTAAAGCTCCAACTTATAGAATGGATATTTTGCAATCAGAGGATTTAGTTGAGGAAATAATAAGAATGTATCGATATGATAAGATCCCAGTTAATGAAATACCAGAATTAAAAATAGTTAAAGATATTACGCCAATAAATATTCCACTTGCCGAAAAAATGAGAGACGTTTTAATAAGCACTGGTTTTGATGAAATTTTATCTTGGCCACTTACCAAAACTCGCGACAATAAAAGGGTTAATTATTTAGATTGGGATAAAGCTAGTACAATTAATTCAGTTAATGAATTTTATCCAGACTTGCGTCAATCGACAGCTTCCGGGCTTATTAATCAGTTAGCAGAATTCGATAAAAACAATGTTGATTTAGTTAGTATTTTTGAAATAGGCAAAGTTTTTGGCAAAAAGGGAGAAAAATATTTAGAGTTTGAGGCTTTGGGTATGCTTTCTACCTATAAAAAGAAGAATATTTCTTTGTTTAAGAAAAAAATAGAAAATTTGCTAAGATTAATTGGCTTAGTAGACGTAAAATATGTAGAATCTAAAAGAAGGCCAGAAATAGCTAATCCAGGAACTTGTTTTGATATCTATGTTTCCGGTCAGTTTGTAGGCGTATTGTATAAACTAAAACCACAAGAGACGGGGGGTAATATATATTTTTCTGAAATTAGTATAACAAAAGTTACAGAACTGGTTATTAAAACTAAGAATAACCCAACCGTGGAGATAACTAAAAAATTATTAGTCCTTGATGCAAACATTGAACTTAATAAAGATGAAAATATTTACGAATACTTAGAAGAGACTAGAAAGAAAATTAAGCCTAAAAATATCTGGGCAATTAGCATTGAAGACGCTTTTCATTCTGCTGATAAGGTAAAATACACGGTTCGTGTTATCTATAAAGAATTGTCGGACCAGGATGCAAAAGAAATTCACTTAAAAACATTTAATTTAAATCATATATAATAATAAAAATCACCTTAATAATTAAGGTGATTTTTTAAACCTTCTTCTTGGCTGTAAAATTAATTTGTGTTATAATAAAATTATAAATAAAGGTCATTTGTCGATTATTTTTTTTAAGTTTATTTAATATTAATAGTAAAAAATAACTATGCAAGAACAAGAGCAGTACATTGCAATATTAAATGAAATTATTGCTAAGCAAGCAGTAATTTTAGGACCGGATATTGCAGTTTTAAAAGCGCGAAGCGTTAAAGACCTTGAAATTAACGATGAAGGAAAGGTTGTTAGTATTAATGGTGACGCTAGCGTAAAAATGCAAGAGCTTATTAACGCTTATGTGGAGCTTTCAGGTATGATTGTTAAAAATGCTTTAGGATCTATTTTTGAAAAATATCCAGGCATTACAAAAGTTGAATAATTAATATTTAACTATTTTTTATTCTTTTAAATTAATTAAATATGGATTTAATAACTATGACAAGAAATACAATTTTAATCGTTGGTTGGCCGCTTTTAGTGCTAGGCAGTGTTTATCTTTTAACAATGGTTAGAGGTAAAAAAACATATCAAATGATAAAGGGATCTCTTTTAGGAAAGATTATTACCGTTTTTATGTATAACATGCTTATAGGCATGTATGCTTTAGGTGCTGTAGCAACTTTTTACATGTTTTGTGATGACGAAAAGGCAATTTACATTGTTTTACCGGTTTTTATTATTTGGGGTGGTGGATTTATTTGGACCTTAAAAACCTTAAAGGCATTTGAAGCAGAAACAAAAAAACTTACCGGGGAGGGTAGTGAATAAAAATAATAAATTTTTTTAAACTTTTCAGCTCACTTATTAGTTAGTGAGCTGAATTATTACTAGGTATTAATATCTTATTGATGCAAGATATATTATTTATAATTATTGGGCTTTTTATTTTGATTGTAGGCGTTTTTTCCTATTGGGAAAGTCGTAAGTTTAAGATTGACTTAAAAACTAGAGAAGCGGAGATGAAACGGCGGATGTACGAGATAGCTATTTTAAAAGAACTTAGTGACCGAGTCGGTTATTCGTTAAACATTCAAAATATTATAGATATTATTACAGGATCATTGCATCAATTTATTGATTATAGTGCGACCTCCTACGTTCTTATTGAGCCAGAAAAAATCATATTTAAAGCTCACTTAGAAAAATCTGTTTCTAGGCATTTTTTAAATGATATTAAGGGCCGAATAATTAAATCATTATCAGCTTTACTTGATAGTGATTTAAGTAAGATTAGGATTGAGGAGATTATTTCTGGCGCGATTATTGTTGATGAATTAAGTGAACCAGTGAAATCTTTTTTTAACATCCCTTTAGTTATTGCTAATAAAGTGGTTGGAGTTTTGACTATTGCTCATACCAAGGCTGGTCTTTATAAGGAGGAGGAGATGACAATTTTATATAAAATTGTTCAGCAGGCTTCTCAGGCCGTAACCCGCCTGCAGGAAGTTGTAGAAATTGAAGAGAGGAAATTAAATGCCATGGTAGAAAGTATGACAGAGGGGGTTGTAATGACCGATAAAGATTATCGTGTTGTAGTAGTTAATCCAGCGGTAAAAAAGATAATAAAAATCGAAGACAAGGAAGAAATAACTATTTTTGACTTTATTGACAAGCTAGGAGAAAAATTTGATATTAGAGGTAAACTAGAGGAAAGTGTTAAGCTTGATAAAGTATTATTTAGTAATGAAGTTTTAATCGGTGAACGATTTTATCAGATCTCGGTATCTCCTGTAAAGAGCAGGTTATTAAATTCTGATGGTGATGAAAAATTAGGTGGGGTTGTTATATTTCATGATGTTACGCATGAAAAAGAAGTTGAAAAAATGAGAGAGGATTTTACCTCTATGATGGTTCATGAGCTTCGTAGTCCTCTTGATGCTACTACAAAGATAATTGACATGATGAAGGGTAAGCGACTTGTTAAAGCAAAAAGAGATGAATATTTGGGAATGATATATAATAGTTCTTCGGAAATGTTGGGTTTAGTAAATAATTTACTTGATGTAGCTAAAATTGAGGCTGGTAAATTTCAGGTATTTAAAAATCCCACTAGTATTAGGGAGTCTATTAAGGAGCGCGTAGTCTTTTTTGAGACATTAGCAAAGGATTCAAATATTAAATTAAAAGCTGTTTTTGATGAAAATATTCCGGCAGAAATTAATTTTGACAAACAAAGGACATCGCAGGTTTTAAATAATTTTATATCTAATTCTATAAAATACTCCAGAGAGGGGACTATTACAACAATTAATACTATCTATCATGTAGCTGGGGCCAATATAGCCGAAGAGGCAGCTAAGGTTGACATAAAGTGGTTTTTGGTAGAAAATATTAGTAAATTAAATCAATTGCCTAATTCTATTGTCGTTGCTGTTACTGACTTTGGTAGTGGGATATCAAAAGATGGTATCGATAAATTATTTAGTAAATTTAATCAAATTGGACCAAATACACCAGTGGCTGATAGTAAGCGGGGAAGCGGACTTGGCTTGGTTGTTGCCAAGGGTATAATTGAGTCTCAGGGTGGCATTGTCGGAGTTGAATCTAAAGAAGGAGAAGGCAGTACGTTCTTTTTTACAATTCCTATTTAGTGGAACTATAAAGCGAAAATTTCTAATCAAAAAAGCCTTTGGCGACAATTCCTAATAAAATTATGAGTAAAAAGAAAAAAATATTAATAGTTGAGGACGAAGTTATTTATTTAAGCGTTTTTTCTGATAAATTTAAATCAGAAAATTTTGATGTTTTTGAGGCGAAAAATGGCCAAGAAGGTCTTGATATTTCCCTTAAAGAGCGCCCAAATTTAATATTACTTGATATTGCTATGCCGGTTATGGATGGTTTAACAATGTTAAGTAAATTGAGAGAAGACAAGTGGGGGAAAGATGCTAATGTTATCCTTCTTACTAATTATACCGATGAAAATAAAATAGCCGAAGCTGGTGAAAAGGGAGTTTTTGAATATTTAGTTAAAAAAGATTGGTCAGTTGATGATTTGGTAGAAAAGGTAAAAGAAAAATTAAAATAAAATTAGCGTATTATATTATAGAAATAGCTACTAAAGCTATTTTTATATTGACTTGAAATTTTATGGAAAAATATTTTAAATATGTTTTAGTACTTTTTTTAATTTCTGTAGTTGTTACGGTTTATTTGGTTGGTTTTTATGTCCCTAATAATAATGCGATTTTAAATAAAGAAGAAGCTAAAATAGATGATCAATTAATTTTAGAGAAAAAAGACAAAATAGTTGAAGTTGAAATAATTAAAGGGTCAACCTTTGGAACCTTGATGGAGGGAGCTGGAATTGGTGGATTTGATACACAGGGAATTTATGAGGCAGCTATAGATACTTATGATTTATCTCAAGTAAGACTAGGTAGATCTATTGAGCTTATTTATGATCCGGAAACTAATGAATGCAAGGGTTTGGACTATCAGATTAACGCCGAAGAAATATTATGTATTAGAAAAAACGAGGAAGGAGACTGGGAGGCTGAAAGACAGGAGATTGCATATGAAACAAAAATTAAAATAGCTCAAGGCACGGTTCAGTCTTCAATGTATGAAGCAGCTCTTCAAAATGGTATTGATGAGAGAGCGATTGTGGAGTTAGCCAATGCTTTTCAATGGACAATTGACTTTGCAATGGATCCAAGGATGGATGACACTTTTAAATTTGTTTATGAAGAACTTTATTTAGACGGAGAATATATTATGCCAGGTAGAGTCTTAGCTGGAAGATATGTAAACTCTGGAACACCGCTTGAGTTGTTTTATTTTGAGGAGAACGAAGATAATAAGGGGTATTTTGATGGTGATGGTAATTCGGTCCAAAAGATGTTTTTAAAGGCCCCAGTAGCCTTTAAATACATTTCCTCGGGCTTTACTAATGGTAGGCGCTATGTGGAAGCTTTTAATGTTTCCACTAACCATAGGGCTATAGATTATGCAGCTGACGCAGGAGCTCCAATTAGATCTGTTGGTGATGGGGTTGTGACTTTTGCCGGTTGGAGTAGTATTGGATATGGTTATTTAACAAAAATTAGACACAATGGAACATATTCAACAAATTATGCTCATCAGTCAAGAATTGCAGTTAGTTATGGTCAAAGAGTTAAGCAGGGTCAAGTTATTGGTTACGTTGGGTCAACTGGATTTTCTACCGGACCTCATTTACACTATGAAATGATAAAAAATGGATATAAAATTAATCCGCTTAGAGAAATTTTACCACCAGGAGAACCAATTAAGGAAGAAAATCAAGGTAGATTTTCTGAAGAACTAGAAAAGTATAGAAAGACGTTAGATTGATTTTTATTTAAAAAAAGATTAAAATTTAAGTAATTTTATAAGTGACGTAGATGAGTGAAATAGAAAAATATTCATTTTTATATTTTTGAGCCGAGGAGTCTTATATAGGTTGACACCATGTGGTCTTGCCGCATTTAAATTAAATCTATTGTAAATCACTCTGTGCCTTTGGCGTAGGGGTATATATTAAATCCTTTTAAATCTATAAATTTTTAATAGTTAAAAATAAATATATGGAAAAAGTATATGTTATAGGTCATAAGTCACCAGACCTTGATAGTGTGGCAGCGGCAATTAGTTATGCTAATTTTAAAAATCAATTAGAGGGAACAAAAAGATACTTACCAGCAGTAGCCGGTGATATTAATAACGAAACTAAATATATTTTAGATAAATTTGGTTTTGATGTGCCGGAAAAATTAGAAAGCGCTAAAGGAAAGAAATTTATTTTAGTTGATCATAATGAATCAGCTCAAAGTATTGATGGAATGGAAGAAGCTGAAATAGTAGAAGTTTTAGATCATCATAAAGTTGATTTTAAATATAGTGAGCCAATTATGTTTAAAGTTTTTCCTTGGGGGGCCAGCGCAAGTATAATTGCTCATTGTTATTTTATGAAAAAAATTGAGATCGATAAAAATTTAGCCAGTTTAATGCTCGGAGCTATTTTGGTTGATACTGTTATTACTAAGTCGCCAACTTGTACCGGAAAAGATAAAGAAATTATTGAAAAATTAGCTGAGTTAGCAGAAATTGAAGATTGGAAAGATTATGGAATGACTATTTTTAAAGTTAGATCAACTGTTTCTTCATTGTCATTAGAGGAAATTATAAAAAGTGATTTTAAAGATTTTGAGTTTAAGGTTGGTAAATTTGGCGTTGGTCAAGTAGAAACAGTGGATCTAGGTGAATTTGAAAAGATGTACGATGAATTATTAGATAGTCTTGAAAAAATTAAAAAAGCTAATAATTATCATACTGTAATTTTATTTGTTACCGATATAATTAATGAAGGGTCTCAATTTTTAGTTTTAACTGACGATAAGAAAGGGGTGGAAAAAGCCCTTGGAGCTGAGCTGAGTGAAGGAATGGTTTATTTAAAAGGAGTAATGTCTAGGAAGAAGCAAGTTGCCCCAAAATTTACTGAAATTTTTGATAAATAATTTTATTAAAAAAAGATTTTTGCTTTAAGCAAGGGTCTTTTTTATTTTTTATCAAACTTGTGTTATAATAAATTTAAGCATGGGTATTCGACGACAGTCCCTTAGTTTTTTTGTATATGCAAAAACTACATAACAAAGTTCAACTTATAACATATGCAGATAGTTTAGGTAAAGATCTAAAAGATCTTAAATTTGTTTTAGATAATTATCTTAAAAAAGCTGTTTTTGGAGTGCACATTCTACCTTTTTATCCATCAAATGGTGATCGTGGTTTTTCAGTTTTAACCCATAAGAGGGTTGATAGTCGTTTTGGTAATTGGAAAGATATTGCTACAATTGCAAAAAAACATGAAGTAATGGGTGATTTAGTATTAAATCACATTGCCTCAAAGTCAACTTATTTTAAGGATTTTTTAAAAAATGGAGACAGGTCAAAATATGCTGATTATTTTATTACAGCTGAAAAATTTTCCAGGAGATTTGAAGGAAAAGGCGAGGTTGTGATGGGGTTTGGTCCAGTTATAGAAAAAATTGCTAATAAAATAAGGAAGAAGGATTTTATCTTTCATGAAAACGGAGTAAATAAAATTTCTTTAAAAAAAATATATCGACCTAGACCAGGAAGTCCATTTATTGATTTTAAAACAGAGGATGGTCAAACAAAAAGTGTTTGGTGTACTTTTTCAAGGCGTCAAATAGACTTAGATTTAAAAAATAAAGATGTTAAAAAACTTTTTGAAGAAATATTAGAACTCTTTGCTCAAAATGGGATAAAAATCGTTCGCCTTGATGCAATTGGTTATGTAGTTAAGGACAGGGGGACAAAAAGTTTTATGATTCCCGAGACCTATAAATTTATTGAATGGATCTGTAAAGTTGGTCATGAAAAAGGAGTGTTGTGTCTTCCTGAGGTTCACTACCACCACAAACATCAAGCCAAGCTTGCTAAAACGCCTGGGGTTGATTATATTTATGACTTTGTCTTACCACTTATAACACTTTTTACTCTTTATACTGGGGCTACTAAAAATCTTAAAAATTGGATTAAAATTAGGCCGCAAAATCAGATCACAACACTCGATACTCACGATGGCCTTCCTGTTATTGATGTAAAGGGGCTAATGACCAAAGATGAAATTAAATTTACAACAAGTTTAATTAATTTGCACGGTGGAAACGCAGCCCTTAGAGCCTCTGGCAGTAGCTCTAAAAATGTTGATGTTTATCAGGTAAACTGTACTTATTATTCGGCTCTTGGTGAAAATGATGATGCTTATATTACGGCAAGAGTTATTCAATTCTTCATACCAGGAATTCCGCAGGTTTATTATGTGGGTTTGTTGGCCGGTAAAAATGATGTTATAAAATTAAATAGAACAGGTATTGGTAGAAATATTAATAGACATAATTATAATTTAAAAGAAATAGAAAAAGATTTAAATAAGGATGTGGTTAAGCGTTTACTTGCTTTAATGGAGTTTAGAAACTTTTATCCCGCCTTTGACGGTAAGTTTACATTAGTAGAATCAGAGGAGGATAATCTTTTAATTTTAAGATGGGATGATGATAAATATTATTGCCAGGCTCGTATTAATACAAAAACATATGTTTGTAAAATAACTTATCTTGAAATAGATACAGATCAAGAAAAAAGTTTTATTGTTTAAATAATTAATAAAAGAAAAACATGGAAAGAATTCAAGAAGTCTTTAATAAAATTGAGGAAATTAAAAAAGAACAAAGGGAAATTAAAAAATCATACAGAGATGCTTTATCAAACTCTCAGGAGTATCAAGATGTTGTTGAAAAATTAAATACGCTCAAGGATAGAAAGAAGCAGATAGAGGAGGGTATTAAAGATGATTTTAATAGTGAGTTTACTAGGCTTGAGGATTTAAAAATAGATCTAGAGGCTGAAAAGGAAATGCTTAGTGATATCGCTTTAAATAAATTGGTAAAAGGGGAGAAATTAGAAATAAAAGATAAATATGATAATCAATATGAGCCTATTTTTAGTGTTAAATTTAAAAAATTAGGTTAAAATATGTTAACTAAAGAAATTATAAGTAAAGACAATGAAAAGATAAAGTTTTTACGTAAGTTGGGTCAGAAAAAATACCGCAATAAAGAAGGTATGTTTTTTATTGAAAATTTAAAGATTATTCATGATGGACTTGAAAGTGAATTTTATCCAGAAAGTTTATTTATAACCGAAGATTTTTTAAACAAAAACAAAAAACAAGTTAATAATATTTTACTTAAATCAAAGTTAAAACATTATTATCTAATAAATGAAGCTGTAAATAAAAGTTTTTCTGTTTTGGATACGCCATCTGGAATTTGTGCAATTTATAAAAAACAGGAAAGAAAGGTTAAGCTTAGTGCCCCGATTGTTTATTTAAATGCTATTAGCGACCCAGGCAATTTAGGAACTATTTTACGCTCAGCCCTGGCATTTGGTTTTAGAAATATTATTTTAGATGAAGGATGCGCAGACTTATATGCTCCAAAAGTTATAAATTCGGCAAAGGATGCTATTTTAAAACTTGATATAGAATTAGATAAAAAATTTGTCTTATTAAAAAAGCTAAAAAAAGAAATGAAAGTTTTTTCTACTAGGTTAGATGGTGGTGAAAAAATAGATAGATTGAATAAAGAAAAGGTTTTTTGCTTAGTTTTGGGTTCAGAATCTCATGGAATAAGTAAAGAAGTTGAAAAATTATCTGATAATTTTATTAAAATAGATATGTCCCATGATATTGAGTCTTTAAATGTTGCAATTTCAGCCGGTATAATTTTTTATAATTATTACATAAACAGTTGACAATTAGCACATACAAGAATACAATATAATATTAAATAGCAACTTACAAATAAAAGCAGGCAAATAAAAACAAGGAGGAAAAATGCAAGGACAAGGAGCAACAATTTCTTCATTGGATTTACGTTTAATTAAACCTGAACATATTGCTGAAAGGCTCGAACATTTTGAATTTTTAACTGTTACTAAATTGGAGAGTTTGCGTATTATTATGTCGTTTGAAGAAAGGGGTTGGGCGCTTTATGAAGCAGCCGATGATTTAGCGTCAACACAAGGTAA
>Ga0233446_1001172_pt1 | contig 20703 bp, 21 predicted proteins | sample SI_124_October20_4_FD_182780 | JGI IMG/M metagenome (GOLD analysis project Ga0233446, IMG submission 182780) | Seawater microbial communities from Saanich Inlet, British Columbia, Canada - SI_124_October2016_120_MG | ecosystem: Environmental > Aquatic > Marine > Inlet | place: Canada: British...
GATTCACCTTGCACTGTCTTGGACATAAAGTACACGAGGTCAAAAGAGCCGTGGATTGTTTGATCTTCTTCGATAACAATCCACGGCTCTTCTCCTTGATGTATTTGGGAATGTAGGTGTTCATTTATTCCTCAATGTTTGATTGATATACCTATAGAAGAAATCTTTTTTTTAATATTATCAAAATGAGATCCTTTCCAAAATACATTATTGCACTGGGGACATTGGAAAAAGATATCAAAAAACTTTTTTGTTTTAGGTTCCAATAGATGAATTACCTTCTCTTTTGATACCCCGACAAGCTTACTGTTGCACTTTGTACATCGCGAAAAAAAAGAAATCTGTTTTTCCAAACCGAAAAAATGAATCGTTTCAACAAGCTGTTCATACGGGTAATTTGCTTTTATCCGCTTCGCAAAAATGATTTTCTTACGTTTTAAAAGTTCAGTATCCCGGGTCAGGATTATTCTGGCCTCTGTTTCAGAAATGTCAGCAATTTCATGGTCAGAAAGTGAAGAAGAATAGCTGACGTCAAAACCCATTATGATTAAAAGACGACCCAATTTTATCACATTTACATCAGCAAGAAATCTGGTTCGTTTTAGTGGAAAAGGCCTGAGGAATGTAGGGAACATGACATTGAATGGTGATTCTATACATTGAACATTTAGCAAACCTGATGAGGATGGAATAAATGAAAAATCGATCTCCATACCATTAAATGAGATATGCCCGACTTCTGTATGTGGAATCCCAAAGGATTCAATAATATCTTTTACAGAGGCTTTTCGATTCAGGGTATATTCAAACTGCCGGCCATTTTTAGCCTCGGTAAGAAAATAATCAAGCGGTTTATCAAATTGAATAAATAGTTTCACCCTATCCCCACATCTTTTTTCGGATATAAAATTTTTTGTTCATGTGCATAGTGTTTAATTTTTTCTAAGCCGTTTAAATATTAGCAGGTAGACAAACAGATTTAAAATCAAAATGACACATCCAATCATTATCTGATCTTGCCGAGTCAGCCTATCCGGATAGATTATTTTTAACAAATACTGTTGCACAAAGCTATGTGTATAACCGCTTTGTCCTGCTATTATCCTGAAATGGTTCTCTAAGGGAGTCAGCGGGCAAATCCATCCTGAGAATTCAATCAATATTCCCCAGATAACTGCTGGTATGTGTAACCATGAGAACCATTTTTTGTAAAAGACAAACAGGCTGCCAAACACAACAAAAATAATAAATAGAAGATGTACTGCCAATATGATGTTTGCCAAAATCAGATAAGTCATATCACCCTTCTTTTATCATATATCTAATGATTCCGGATAAAAGAAGATTTACATACTTTGGACCAGAGAGACAATACAAAATTTGAAATAAATTTGATTTTACAACACCTGTCATCTTTGTGGTGAATTTGGATTCAACCCGGTTTATATCTGAGAACAGTTAACCATTGATTTGATATTTTTGAGAATCCAGGCCATTGAATACTACGTAAAGGGATAATTCGTCATGACTGCTATCGATGGATGAAAATTCTCGCCAACCGCAAAATGTTTTGGCCACAATTTAATAATTCCCGGATTTTTAATAGTCTGGACCTATAAATTAACCGCTAGGGGAGAAAAATCATAGACAAAGTCCGCACCATAAGGGTTTTCTTTTCTTGTCTCCGATAATACTTTTTGTGCATTTGAAAATGGAAAAATAAACATAACTACATTTTGTGGATAGTTCCTTTTGAATGGAAATGAAGACTAAATAGGGATAGTCCACAGGATTTTTTCCCTTGAAAAATAGGTTGAATATCCAGCATTCGAATATAAATTTCCTCAGAAGAAAGAATACTAATGTCTGATATTTTCATTTTTTGCAATTGGGATAGATCATATCCGTAAAAATTGCCAGCAGCTGAATTTGCGTCAACAAGTTCCCCATTTATAGGATCAATAAGCAATTTAATAGCAGTATTATCCTCAAACATCTGTCGATATTTTTTTTCACTTTCTATTAAATTTAAATTTGAAAGGATTTTTCTAATTCTGAGGTCCGAACTTTCACCATTGAATCCAAATTTTGATTCAATTTGTCAAGTGCCTGACGGGAGACAAGCAACTTCTGAATCATTGCGTTAAAAGAATACTCCAACATTTTCAATTCATCATTTCTTTTGCTTTCTAATGATACTTTCATTTGTTCTAAATTATTAAAATCGACTCGTTCGATTTCAGTTTTCAATTTGAGCAATGGAACTCTCAGTAACCGATTGATAATGAATAAGAATATAAACCATAGAGCCAATGTTTTAATAATGGAGTTAATTATGATAAGGAAAAAACCGTACTTGACTCGATCAATAATGATTCGTTGACTCGAATAGACAGTCCAGGCTCCTAAAAAATGGATACGATTGTTTTCATCCTCATAGTTGATAGAAAATGTGTGTTCAAAAAGTTCGTCAAACAGCTTTAGATATCTTTGGACATCCTTTGAGTTCCCCTGGGTGTCTGTATCATAAAAAATTCCATCTGAATCTTTTATGATACCTATTCTGCTGACAACTTGATTTTTTCCATTAACAATTTTCACTCCAGAAACGATTGATAATTCATGCATACCAATAAGGATGGATTGGAGCAGATCTAAATTAAAGGTCCACATGGATTGCGTCACCCCCTTGCCAAAACTGGCCGGAAGCTTTCGAATTTCATCAGTAATACCGTCTTTTGTATGATAATATTCAAAGGTCAATTGAGAAAGGGTGACAATTACTGTAACAATAAAATATAAGCCAAAAATGGTCAGTAAAAGCTTGGTCGCCAGAGAATTGCGAAATTTATCCGATTCAAAAACCATGGTATTATCAAGCCTATTCTGTATTTATGATAATTTTTGTGACCTGTTGCCGAATTTCTTCCAGTTCTTTAGGATCGGTGTGATACATTTGCATAATTTTTAGGAACTCTGGAGTTCGCTTTACCCGTTCAAGCATTTTATCGAAATCTTCTATAACTTTTTTCCCCCAATCATTCTTTGGACAGGCGCATCTGGATTGCCCATATTCCTGAAGCTCTTTAATTGGAATACTTTCAATTTTTGTATCATATTCAGCTTGAAATTTATTCGCCATATAATTTGCAACAAATGGATATTCTATAGTATAATCCGCCCTGTCCGCCAGTAGCATCTGGATAATACTCTCCTCTGGAGTGGCCAGTCTTTTAACTGTGCCCAAGGATGCATAATCCTCTAAAATTGTATCCATTACAGTATAGTAGGATCGTTTATTAACTAAAATACCTCTAAAACGGTTATCTTTCACAAGGGTGACGATGGATATTGGATTGCGGCTTCCCAAGGTTTCAATACTTGACTCTCGCATCATGATCCTAAGGGGCAATCCAATCGATGCAGGTTTCGAGAACCAGGCAAAGGTGTCTCTTTTTTTTGTTCTGATTATAAAGATACTACAAATTTTTTCCCCTTTTTTGATTTCATTAAAAAACCGAGCCCAATTTATTGCTATGGTTTTATGCTCATATTGGGGAAGATTTGTTTTATACAGCTCCAACAGAGCATCAAACCTACCTTGGCCTTTATCAAGTCCTTCAAGCATCTGAAAAGGCGGCCAATGGACAACTTGCCATGTAAGTAAATCTTTAGCTGCCAAATCGGAAAAAAATAGAATTACAATACCCATCGAAATAAGAAAAGATTTTTTCATTCATACTCCTTAAATATCGATCACTTTCTAATTTATGGCTCAAAATTTAGCTTATCTATAAAAACTCAACAAGTTCTGCATGTTTTTTGATTTCTGAATGCTCGTATAAAGATTGATTGCCCAACATTCAACAATCAAATTGTATCTGTAAAAGTTCCTGAAAAGAACGTTACATCAAAAAACCGGATAATGCAAAAATTAAAATCCTTTGATGTTTCTTCCCTGAGCAGTGGTATCATTAGGGACGAGTCAACTCAAATCACTAAACAACCACCGGCTGAAAGCCGGTGGGTTTGAATTCGCGGACTGAAAGTCCAGCAATACCGGCAAAGCCGGTTGGGCCTTTGCCCTTACTCGATATCAAATTTGTCATCTGGATCTTTTTCAAAATGATGCTCAAGATATTCTTGGATCATTTCTTTTGTCAATTCACCGGATGTTACACAAAAATAACCCCGAGCCCAAAAATGTCTCCCCCAATAGCGTTTCTTTATATGGGGGAATTCCTCAAATATTTTGCGTGATACTCTTCCTTTAATCCTTCGCATAATATCCGAAGGTGAAATGTTGGGTGGTGCTGAAACCAAAATATGCACGTGGTCCTTACTGACAACTCCACGCATAATATTTATTTCAAATCGTTCGCACGTTTGTCGAACAAGTTCTCGAACACGGATAGCAAGATCTCCTTGCAGCATATGATATCGATACTTTGTCACCCAAACAAAATGATACTCTATATTAAACCTTGTATGGCTTCCTTGACGGTATTTCATAACAGAGATTATAACCCAACTGCTATCAAAATGCTACCCGCCTTAAAGGCGGGGGTTTAAACCTTTTACAGAAACAATTAATGAGCACTTCATTCACTAGTCCTGGATTTTAGCCCAAGTTCGTCAAAACAAATAGCAGATGCCCGTGGTTCGGCCGTCAGATTTTTTTTATGGTCACTACGCATTTGCAGCATAAAAATTTCTCGGTAGCGGAATTTCTTTGAGCCCCAATAACCTATAAATATTTTTATGATCCGGCTCCGGCTGACTACAGACACGCATGTGTTGGCGAACAATTTTATTATTCTTTTTTAAGTTGTATTCAATAGTAAGCCGCTGGTGAGTCGATAATGACTCCCTTATGGAGGCCCAGCAGCGATTCTCTCCGTGCTGGCGTAATTTATACTCAATCGTATGGAGGATATGATACGCAAACACAGAGATAAAAAGATGTGCATTGGCACTCTTTTCGTTTTGATGAAAAATGGGTCTTAAACCCAGGTGTGACTTCATGGATCGAAAAGCCCCTTCTATTCGGGTCAACATGATATAGGTTTCCCAGATCTCTTTATCAGATAGATCAAGACGGTCTGTCCTCAGGACATAACAACCATCAAATTTATTGATTTCTTTATACTTGTCACGTTTATTCCACAGGATTGCTTTGGCCTTGATACTCTTATGAGTCATGGATTCCGGAACCACCTCAATATCATAAAGTCTTGAGGCTTTCGGGTATTTTTCCCGAAGTCGTCCGATCATTTCAAGAATTTTGGGATAGGATTTGGTTCGATTTTTCTGACTCAATCCATCATGAAAATACTGAAGCCGTTCTAAGAAAATGGTTTCCTGGCGATTCCGGATTCCATAATCCTTTCCGGCACGAGCGGTGCTATGGCATAACAGTAACGCTTCATTGTCCTTTTCAAGACGCTTGACCTCAATCGTATAGTCATCTGTCTTCCGGATAGTTTCCATTTGATCCGTATCATCCGTGGTGAAGTCCTTCTTACCTTTGTTTACAACAATATAATGAAATTTGTTTTCTTTCAGGTATTTGACGTTTTCACTATTGGCAATACCTGCATCCATAACAACCGTTCTGTTTTTTGCTAAAGCCGGGTTTGCTTTAATCAGGGATTCTATGATCTGTTGCAGTGTCTTGGACTCCCCTTGATTGCCTGGGTATAGTTTACTGTATTTAGGGAAGCCATGTTCATCAATAACAAGGGCCAGTGTCAAAAGCTTGCAATCCGTGCGTTTTTCTTTACTTCGTCCCCTTTTGGCTTTGGGATTTTTTGCCATCTGGCCTTCAAAATAGGTATTTGTCAGATCAAAAAAACACATTCGTTCCGGCAGAGAGAAGAGCTCTTTTTCTTGCTTTGAGAGGTGCCTTTCAAGGTTATCTTTACATTCAAACAGGGTGTAACCTGCCCGATACAGTGAACTGAGCGAATATTTAAGTGGCTTACCCGTCAATTCCCAAATCGCTGACAGGTCTTCAACCCACTTATGAGTATGACGTTCACTGCCTGGTGATACCAAACGACCGATGACCTGGGCTTCCAAGAGTGGGAACAAATGCTTTGATACTCCGGACGTAAGCAGTACATCATTGAATTTGAGTTCGTTCCAGATGGAGTGGCAGACATATTCAGGCCCTAAGGATCTAAGCTGGCTTGCCTGTAATGAAAGAACATCAACTTGCTCATATACCGAAGTTTTTTGAGGTTGTTCTGAAGATTCTTCTTTCTCGACCTTGGGGGGGGCTGACCGCCTTGACCGGATTTTATTCGAAGCCTTTGTTGCTATCCTTTCTATCTGAGGATCGGCACTAAATAGCTCCACCTGACCAGTTATCCGACCCTCATAATTTTTATAAGCCTGGGGGATTTCAATCCTTTTCTCTCGAAAGTTAATATCTATAATTTTTGTTCCCAATAATTCTCCTATCCTCATGCCTGTTCTTAAAAGAACCAGGATTAATGCACGTTCCCTGACAGTATTTATAACAGATAGAAAAAGTTTGATATCATCCGGATCAATTGCTTTGAGAAGCAAATCCGGCATTTTTAATCTAAATTTATTTTTCATGATATCTTGGCTGATCACTTCTCTTTCTGCCAGAAATCCAAAAATCGCATATAAACTTCTTAAGTACCCATTAATAGAAGATGACATCAAATTGTCGTCTTGCAAATATTCGATAAATGCACCTAAATGTTCTCTATCAACAAACTCAAGCCTGTTTATACTCAAGGATTTATAAAATAAAAAAAATCTTTTCAGAGCATGAAAATATTGCACCAAAGAGCCCATGCTGAGATTACGTCTAACTAAAGACTGAAAAAACTCTGATATAAGCTCAAGCATCGGTGATGGCATGCCAGAGTCATCAAATACTTTTAGATAATGATCAACTTTAAGTTTTTTAAAAGGTGTCTGATTTTGATAGCGAGTATTTTCCCGAAAAGGAACATATTCATAATTTGCTTGGCGAGACATTAAGTCAGGGTTCATATCGACCTCCATTCCTATTTTTTGTAGAAATATCAAGTAGATAATCGCCTAAGACCATTCAAAGGTCAATTATGATTTTGTTACGTCAAGTTGGAGATTGAGTAGAATGAAAAAACAGGTTTTTATTAAATAAAAAAAAATAAGCAGTTCCATTCTGATGGGGTGTGGACTATTATTAATAATCTTTGGCCTTCTGTATCATAGCCAGATACGATATCTTGTGTCAAAAAAAATCTAATCCACCATTTAGATAATCAACTTTCAATAAAAAAATATTCATTTTTGACCTGATTTTAAAAGAATTTCACGAGCACAATACTGGCTATTGTCAACGCTTTCCAGGGTTTTAAAAAATCCCCAGACTTTCCCTGTTACTCCGGGTCTTTCACAGCACATTCAACACAATATTTTGATTCAAATTGGATATTTTTCCCCATGCTATGGTCTGTCAGTTGAAAAAAATTATCATGCTTTGTAAAATATTTGACGAAGGTCTCTTTCCAGGCGAAACTCAATTTTTTACCAAAGGAGAGCATCATGAAAACATCAAACGCAATCGACACTTTTCTTGATTATCAAAAAGTGAATTCAAAAAAAACACCATTCGAAATTATTTTTATTTCCTGACACGTTTCAAAGAAGACTATGGGAATTTTGAAGTATCAAAAATTAAATCCGAAGATGTTATGATTTTTTTGACCAAGGTTACCGATGGTCAAAAGCAATCAACGAAAAAACTCAAATTTTCTCTGCTCAGGTCATTCTTCAATTTTATCAAAGATTCATTTGATTCATCTTTTGCAAATCCATGTGATACCCCAATTTTGAAGAAAACATTCAAAACGGCAAAGGGAAAGTCATGGACAATTCTTGACAGGGATGTTGTCGATGAAATTATTTTCAAAACAGATAATACCAGAAATCGGTTGATGCTGGAACTAATGGCAAGAGGTGGCATGAGAGTTGGAGAGGTCCTGAAATTAAATGCCAAGAATGTGCATGGTCGTAAACTAATTCTATCTGATCCGAAAAGCGGAAATCAGACTGAGATTGTTTATATCCCTAAAAAAGTAGCAGATCGTTTGCGGGATTATATTTCATCGGTAAAAATAGAAGATAGCAACAGCGTATTCCCTTTTGGATATACCAGAGCTCGTGAGATAGTTCAAAATGCCGGGAAAATGATAAATGTAAATCTAAAACCCCATGACCTTAGGCGGCATGCTGCCACTTACGCAAGCAGATCAGGAGTTCCGATTGAAATCGTTTCAAAAATAATTCTCAGACATGCCAATCTCACCACACAAAGATACCTTGGAAAAGTTAGTGATACGGAAGCAATTCATTGGATTGATAATCTTTACAGATAAAATCTTAGGGGATTGGTAAAAGCCGATCCCCGAGTTATTCTGAAATACCATATCTTGTGCCAGGTCTTAATGGCAAACATGGTAAGACTATGAATACAAATGCTCGCTTTAGTGCCATGAAATAACACCTCTTTGAGATATTGAGGAGCTATTTCTTTGCCAATTCTAATAAGAGAAAATATCGAATTAATTTTTATTCAAATTTTGTACAAAAAGAATCAACTCTTTATTCATAGACAGAATAATCCACCCCCCTTATTGCGGCCCGATTTTTAAACCACTCATTTTCATCAGCAGGCGGTGTTACACAATCCTTTTCTTCCTTTCGTTTAAGAATAATGGCTTCTTCTGGACAGGTACTGATACAAAGTCCACAGCCAATACATTTGTCTTGTATAATGCTGTAAGTTTCTTCATTCTCTTTAATGGCATTAATCTGGCACCTTTCATCAGAACAGATTCCACAACCGGTGCATAACGCATCATCAATCATGGCATAAAAATGGGAGTTGACACCTTCGGAAAAACCAAATTCATTTACAGATCTTAGTACACCGCAACAGCATCCGCAGCAATTGCATATATAATGCTGGCCGTTTTGAATATTACTGGCTAAATGCACAAGCCCCGCCTCTTCTGATTTTTTAAGGATTTCATAGGCTTCATCTTTTGAGACCGCTCTTCCGCCCCAGGGATGATCACCTTCAAAGACACCTGGTACCGGAGCAATGCCCATACAGACTTCAAGTGGTTTTCCACAAGGGTTTTCCAGAAGTTTTTTTTCTTTTTTGCATATGCACTCATTTACAGCAAAAGACTGGCCCATTTCAATAATTGCTGAAACCTGCTCATAAGGAAGGGTCATTTGATCATTTTCAACCTCCTTTTCAATAGGAATTACCTGCATCAGATGAGGAGTATACTTGAAAAACTCTTTCCCAAAGGTATGGTTGTATTCATCACATAATTGAGCAAATTCCTTGTCCATACTTTTTACTTGGTACTCATAAATACCTAACACCCAGGGTATCATTTTGAAAACTTTGACTTCTCCAAAATCGACACCGAACAATTGCCCTTTATTCCACATAGTTTCAAGCTTTTCTGCCAAACCTTCCAAGGGTCTTCTTGTTCTTTCAGAAACCTGTTGAGGTGTTTCAAATGTCAGCCGTAAATCACAGAATAAATCTGCTTCTTCGGTTGTGAATATTTTTTTTAAAATCTTAATTTCAACACCTGTTTCCGTTTCTGGAAAACCATTAGGAAGTGTATCCAGAACCTTTGCTACTTTTTTATAAATCGAATTATCAGTCATGTTTTGACTCCTATTTTTAAATATTAAATATCGGGCTTTTGATTTAACTAAAGTCAGGCTTTTCCATATGAGTTCTCAACATTTGAATGTTGATTGAGGCACAAGATTAATAACATTTCAATAACGAATAAAACACGATATGTCAATATTTGTAACTATCTAAATTTTAGAGAAATAAAATTGATTTTTTTAAGAGCAGTATTGTGCAATTGATTTCACAATACTGGGGTAACTGATAATAAATCAAGAGAGGACTATAACGTGAAGCCATGTTTTTTTCATAAAAGTGACAACCACAATATCTGGTATTTTCAAATTTCGCATTTAAAAATTTATTCTTCCACAATGAAATATTTTTATAGAGAGGACTACCTGCAATTTCAAGCCTCATATCCGGGAAGGGAAGACCCTGAAGACTATCCATGTCAGTCCTCATTTTTATAAAACACCCAGCTACAAGATATGTGATCCTGTATTTTTTCATTCCCAATAGCAAACTTTATTGGAGGCTATAAATTAATCAAAAAATCGATTTTACAATCACAGGCGCTTTACCTGAAACCAGTATTCGTGTATAATAAAAATATTGTTTGTAACACCTGTGAACGAAACAAATGATAAAACCCGTTCATTCATAAGGAGGATATCATGATCATTGCCGAAGATATAATGGAAACCAATGTTATTTGTTTATCCCCGGATACAGAGATCCCAAAAGCTGTTGAAATCCTGTTAAAAAACCATATCAACGGCGTCCCCGTGGTGAATGACAACAATGAACTTGTGGGTATACTGTGCCAGAGCGACCTGATCTTCCAGCAAAAAACGATGCCCATCCCACCGATTTTTACCATTCTTGACAGTATCATCCCTTTGTCATCATCCAAAAAACTGGAAGACACCTTAAAAAAAATATCAGCCGCAACCGTTGCCCAAGCTATGATCCAAGACCCTATTACGGTATCTGCCGACACCCCATTATCTGAAATCGCAAGCCTTATGGTGGAAAAGCATTTTCACACCCTGCCTGTTGTGGACGGAAAAAAACTTGTAGGCATCATTGGTAAGGAAGATGTTTTAAAAACCCTGATACAAAAAGAATAGGCAACAATTGACACCTACATTTTCCATTCCTAATATCCGTTTGTTCATTGCATTTAAAGTTTTTTTTAATTCAAGATTCTATTATCCTGTCTTTACCATTCTGTTCCTTGATTTTGGCCTGACCGTGGCCCAGTTTTCAATTCTTAATGCTGTCTGGGCAGCCACCATTGTTCTTGCTGAAGTTCCCTCGGGAGCCCTGGCCGATATTATCGGAAGAAAACAATTACTGGTTTTTGCCACATCCATCATGATCATTGAGATCGGCATCATCAGTTTTATCCCAAAAACAGATCCTTCCATTATTTTTATTGTTTTTTTGATTAACCGTGTCTTAAGCGGCCTTGCAGAAGCAGCTGCCAGCGGAGCTGATGAGGCCATTGCCTATGATTCACTGGCAGCAGAAGGTGATGCCGGCCAATGGGGTCGGGTGCTGGAAATCCTCATGCGGTTTCAATCCATCGGATTTATTATTGCCATGAGTGTAGGCGCTGCCATTTATGATCCAAACCTCCTTGGAAGCGTCTGCCTGTTTTTCAATCTTGATACAAATTTTTCCCAGGAAACCACCATGCGGTTTCCCTTATACCTGACCTTTATCCTGGCGATCTGTGCATTTATCACTACTCTTAGAATGGATGATCCTGATAAAAAATTACCTTCATCCAATGTAAAAAAACCAGAGATTCGGCAGGCTTTCAGCCTGACACTCAAGGCCGGCCTCTGGATTTTAAAAACGCCTTTTGCCCTTTGTGTGATACTTTTCGGCATGCTTTTTGACGGTATTATCAGAATGGTCGTCACCCTTTCCAGCCAATATTACAGGATGATCGAACTGCCGGAATCCACTTTCGGTATTATTGGATCACTTGTCGCCATGTTCGGGCTTGTGATTCCTAAAATCGCAAAAAAAATTGCTGAAAATCGTTCCCCCTCATATGCAGTCTGGATCACAGCCGGGTTAAGCCTTACCGGCCTTATCACCATGAATTTTTTCTGGCCCTATTTAGGATTAATTCCAGCACTCATCACATTCAGCGCCATGTACTTCACCGGTTTTTTTGTCAGCTTTTATATGAACCAGGTCACATCATCTGACCTGCGGGCAACGGTTTTAAGTTTTAAAGGGTTGGCCTATAACATTTCCTATGGTATTTTAGGCATTCTTTATGCCCTTGTTTTAAAAATCAAAAAACAAGGCCTTCAGGCAGAAATTGATGAAAACACCCTTTTTATGGATACTTTTTCCGGGTTCCCTTTCACCTTTATTCTCTGGTTTATTCTTTTGATCGCAGTATATATTTTTGGTTTTAAAAAACCATTATTTCATCGATAATGACCAGGGAAAAGCAGTTATGCTGAACAAAAAACAGATGTAATTGTTCAGCTCGTTAAAAAAAATTATCCCCAAAGCCCTGTTTGGACCTACCATTGAAAAGAAGAACTTGCGCCGCTGCTGCCAAACTTTAAACTGAAATCTGCAAAATATTGTTTACCGCTTGCGGTTGAGGCATAAAAAGCATGAAGTCCAATCTCATCCGGCGTATAGGTACTAAATTTTATTGTTCTCAGATCATTGTTTTTAATTGGCTGGGAAGAATTGAGTTTCCATTTAACAGGATTATAATGGGCATAATTCCAGCTAATTGTACCTAAAGGTAGGGCATACGGTATGGCATCCTTGGTATCTGTTCCCTGAACAAATCCGGAAATATAGTTCCCATCAGATTTTTCTTCAAGCTTTAGAAGAATTGTTGACCAGTCTTTCAGGTCTGATCCATCAATAACACCGTCTGCCGTGGTTAATAGTTTGTAATCTTTCAAAACCAGGTATTTCGTAGATGGTGGTTTTTCCCATAACACCATATAAACTTTATCATTCATGATCGCATTAAAACCGGAAAGGCCTATATCAAAAGGCCAGGTGGTATCTTTTGACTTAAAATAGGATATCCCATAAGATTTGAGGTTCCACGGGTAAGTCCAGTCTGGATTCTTAGGAGAAAGCCTGAATGAAATCCCATGCAAAAAATAATCGACTTTATCATCAAGCTTTATCTTGACCTGTGTTTCATAGCTCAACAATTCACTGTTATCAGTCCAGGCTTTAGCCAGGTCAGGGTTATCAGGATTGGTCTTCCACCATCCAAGGCTTAAAAGTATGGGAACGTATGTTTTAACTTTTACCCATTTACCTTTACTACCCTTACCTTTGCCTTTACCCTTACCTTTACCGCTACCCGGCACCCAATTCCATTTATCCTTTCCTTTATTGCTTTGAAGCCCTAATTTATCTTTTTCAGGTTTTACCTTTTTCCCCCCTTTAAAAGTCCATATGGGATTGAGAACAGGTTTTCCTTTCTTGTCCAGCGTTGTTAATTTTACGATATCAGTTAAATCACCCCCGCCTGATTTTAAATAATTTGAGGTCAGGTCATATTTTGATTCAAACCATGACCCTGAATTGACAATGCCCGTGGAATAAATGATTGTCCGGGAAGAATCTTTTGGATCCACCTTGGTTCTAATAACAAAAGCATCTCCATTGTCCAGCTTAAACTGGGTATCGGAAGCATAGGTTTTACCGCCTTGCACATTTAATTTAGCATAATTAATGCCTGATTCAGCAAGATAATATGCCCTTGAATTAGCATTGGCAAAAAGCCCGGTTTCACCGGATCCAGAGGTAAAATAAATGGTGCCGGCACTCATAATCCCGATAATGGTGATTGCGGCAATAAGTCCTATGAGCATGGCCCCTTTATCATTGTTACATTGCCCGGCATTGTATTTAAATTGATTCATTACCCCAGCTCCTTTTTATGCTCAAGGTAGATTCCTTGGTGCTATTTTACCTGTAAATACTGAAGATTTATTATCCACCCCAATAAGTTCCAGTGTAACTCCAATCAATATAGTGGAGCTGCTCCAGGTTGAAGCCGGGGTTGTGTCGTTATAGGCATCATAGTATTCAAGCTTAAAATTTTTCACCGAGTCAACAAGGGTTTTTCCATTGCTTGAAAAATCGTCGTATAAAAGGGGATCACCAGAGGTCTTTCCCCAGGACAATTTATGTGTTTCAAGTATTCCATTTCTATAATTATTATAAACAATGGAATTTGATTTGCCCTGGCCGGATGTCACTGCCGACAGGTTCCTGAACTCCTTTGAAATTCTTATCATTGCAAGCTGACCTTTATAGGCAACTTCTGAATTGGTTTTTTGGGAAAAAAATGAATCAACAGCATTGATAATGCCAAGACTGCCAAATAGAACAAGAATACCTGAAATAATCATCACAACAATTAACTCAATTAATGAAAACCCTGATTTATTTGCAATTAATTTAATCATAATCAATTCTATTGTTTATGGTATAGTACCGTTAACCTTTCTTTGGAGCTTATTGATTCAATGGTCACTTTTAACAATTCTCCATATTCAGCATCGCCTGAAGACGCTTTTTGTTCTGAATTGGAAACAAATTTTATAAACCGGTTATGGATCACTTTGTAGTTACCATAGTCATTTTTCTGAGTACTTCCTTCGGTTTTGCCAATACTGGTTTGCAGCTTCGTAGGGTCTGAAGTATAATTTTTAGAATAATCTGATGTAAGATTTTCAATAATTTCATGGAGCTTTAAAGACTTATCAAGAGCAAATATGGGTAAAGGGCTTCTTGTGCTGGAAGTATAGACATACTGATACATCATGGTTGCAAAGATTGAAGCAATAACAATTACAACAATTAATTCAATCAATGTAAATCCATTATTATCTGTTTGTGAATTCATAGCCCCCTAATAAATAAAGCCTGTTGTTTGTGTTATGGTCAGCTTACTGGGATTTTTCCCATTAACCTTTAATGTAATAACAATATCAGAGCTTCCCGGGCTTCCAAGATCATCAAAGCTTATGGCCTTAGTGCCCGGGGTTGCTTTGATTCCACTTGCAAAAGTATGGGTGGCAGAATTTTCATTGGGAAGATTCACTGATGCTGTGGCACCACTTTTTTGAAGGGTGTATGAGGAGCCGCCTTTTATACTTATTCCCCAGGATTCGTTATGACTCATGGAACGTATCTGGCTGTATCTAAGGTGGCTTTTCAAGATTTCGACTTCCATAGCCACATCATAGACATCCGTTGAACTCATTTTGGATACGGCAACAGCAGAAAGGATACCCACAATAACAAGTACGGAAATAATTTCAATCATGGTGAAGCCGTTTGAGTTGCCAAACGCATTGGAAATCTTATATTTTCCAATTCTTTTCATATAATATTTGTATAGATTTATAGCTGTTATGTCAATTCTTTTTAATTCAGGAAAAAAACATATGTTTTATGTAATTATTCAGCTCTTACGCTTGAAATTGCCCTCTGTCTGATGGATATTTGTTTCGAGGCTATTCGCTTAACCTCCTGCAACTATCCATCAGACAGGGCTTTGAGGCTAGTTTTTTTTTAACGGGCTGAACAATTAGGTTTTATTTTCTGTTTTATTTTTCCAATTAATAGATTATCATTCCTGCACAGATAGTTTTTGACCAAAAACATTAAAACAACAGGATAATATTATGGCACACGAAGATAAAGGGCATTATGCAGCAAAACATAAGGGCAGACAGATCAATGAAACCATAGCAAAAGAGATTCAAGCCTTGTCTGATGACAATATTATTAAATGCGCCAGGGTCCACGGGATTGGAAAGCAATTGAACATTGCCCCATCTGAAATTGGAGTACAGACAGATCTTTTAGAATATCGAATTGCAGACTGCCAGCTTGGATTGTTTGGTTACAGCGATGGAAAGAAAAGATTTGATCCAGATATTGAAATTGCACCTGATATAAATGAATTACTTGATAAAAAAAGCAAAAATGGAAGAATATCCTGTCTGGAATGCTGGAATATTGCAAAGAAATTAAAAATCAAACGGCTTGTCGTGGGATCAGCATGTGAGAAAAAAAACATTCGGATTAAACCATGCCAGCTGGGTGCGTTTTAAATATTCATTTGCTTGTGAGTTTTTTTTGCGTTTTTCGTTTTCTCCTTTGTTTTTGCTTTTTTATCTTTTCTGTTTTTGTAAGTTTTTTCTCATCTATGCCCGTCATGGCCTCTTCTATTTTTTCAATGAGATTGCGCAGGGCATAGAATCGGTTTAATATTTGTGATCTTGATTTCCCGCATTTTACTGATAAATTGGTTTTTTTATGCTTGAGAAACACGGCAGAGGATGACTTGTTTACCTTTTGTCCTCCTCTGCCCGATGCTTTTATAAATTTTTCTTCAATATCTTCTTTTTTGATGCAAAGCTTATTCATCCTCTTTTCAAGGTCCAATAATTTATCTTTGCCAGGCCCAGACACTACTTGTTTTTCCAGACAGGCCTTCTTTTTTCCTCAAAACTGGCAATACCTTCAAGGGTATCTTCTGTTTTCATCATGGTTTTAAGAAAATAATTGCTGACAAGATCCACACCCTGGAAAAAGCTCGTACCAATATGGCGTTTTACGGCCCGCTTATTAAGACGAAGGATCAAAGGGCTTGCATGGCAGATTTGTTTTACCTGGCCATCAATCATTGCCTGGAAATCATCAACACTTGCAACCTTTGATACAAATCCAAGATCTTTGGATTCCAGGGCAGAATAATTCTGACCCGTGGTGACGATTTCAATGGCCTTGGCAACGCCCACAAGCTCTGGAAGCCTTAATGCTGCATAAGGCGGAAAAAATCCAAGCTTGACCTCAGGCTGACCAAAAATAGCTTTTTCAGAGGCTATGACTATATCACAGGCAATGGCAACTTCCATCCCTCCACCTAAACATGCACCGTTCACTGCTGCAATAATTGGGATGTCAATCATATTGATCAGCTCAAAAATCCGGTTAAATGTTGCCACCATTGCATCCACATTGTCGGGTTTATGATCTCCCACTTCCACGCCGGCACAAAAACTTCTGCCTTCCCCTGTTATGACAAGGCATTTCAGTTCTTCATCTGCTGCTATTTTTTCAAGTTCTCCATTAAGTTCATTCATCATGGGGATGTCCAGAACATTATGTTTGGGTCGATCAAGAATGATCCTGGCAACCTGACCATTGTTTTCAATTTTTAAAAATTTAGGTTCTGCCATATTGGCCTCCTGATAAAATAATCTAGTTTAATTTATTTAGTGCCTGACCGAAAACTATTTATCCTCTGATAACCCTGGGCGTAATCATATGATGCTGGGGGCAGATGGATTTCGGATTCTGATAGCTGGCGCCTGCAAAAGCTTTCAGATAATCACGCAAAGCACCCATCTTAACCACTTCATCCACCATGCCATATTTTGCACAATAGGCCGGTCTTGAATTATCATAATATTCTTTGGCCTGCTGATTCATTTTCTCAATAATCGGCTCAAGGGGACGTCCGGCATCTTTTTCTTTGACAAGTCTTCTTGAAAAACTTGCTGCGGCTGCTGTTTCACCATGCATGACATAAATTTCAGTGGTGCCGACACCTAAGGTAAAGGCATTGTGACGATTGGCAGTGGGACCTCCCATAACATAATGGGCAGCTGCCGTTCCTTTTCTCAAAGTGATCAATGTCATGGGCACATCCGTCTGCTGAATAGAATAAATCAAGGATTGTCCTAACCCTAAAAGTTCTGCTTTTTCCGCAATATCACCCACATCAATGCCTGAGGTATCCTGGAACCATATCAAGGGGATTCGATCTCGTCCGCAAAAAGTAACAAATTCATTCATTTTGATCAGGCCCTGGCGGTAAAGCTTGCCACCGATTCCGCCATAATCGGCATACTCTGGATAATCTTCTCCCAGCCAGCCCTGGTTGTTGCCGATAATACCCACAAGATATCCATCCATTTTCACGAGACCCGTATAAATCTCAGGACCGTAATCAGGTTTAAATTCCATGTGTTCACTGCCGTCAACCAGACGGGCAATGATTTCTTTAAAATTGTAAATCTGTTTCTGATTATGGGGTATGAGACGGTAAAGATCTTCTGCCGGGAACCTTGGTGCTTTTGGTTCTGCAACCCTGAAAAATTTGGGGTTATAGGCCGGCATATCCTTCATATAATCTTTAAGCCCGTCAAGCACGCCTTTTTCTTCTTCATAGACATACCTGAAAAAACCGGTTTCATTAAAATGGATATCAACTGATCCCGGAGGTTTGGCCTTGTATTGTTTTGCACCTGCAATCAATTGTTCTGCACCTTCAAGGTCAAAGTATCCTTTGGGAGACATACCGCTTAAAATACCGCCACCCCCCACGGCAATATTACAATCCTTATGGGCAAATAAAATAGTGGGGCTTATGCCCTGGTATCCTCCTCCGGCAGGATTTGTGCCATAGATGCCGGCCAGTATTGGAATTCCCATTTGCTCAAGTTCTGCATGCCGGTAAAAAGTTGTACCGCTTCCCCTTCTGTTTGCATAAAACTTTTCCTGCTCGGTCAGTTTCACACCGCTGCAATTGACCAGCCAGACCAGAGGAATGTTCAATCTTTTTGAAAGGTCAGTGACCCTTAAAATATTTTCAGGCTGCCCTGGAAGCCATGCACCTGCCATGACTTTATTATCAAAGCCTGCCACAACACACCATTTGCCGGAAATCTTTGCCAGGCCATCAATGACATTGGTAGTATTTTCAACATTCTCTTCCGGATTAAAAAGGGTGTGTAAAGGGTTCCAGGTTCCTGGATCAATAAGATATTCAAGCCTCTGCCAAACGGTCATTACACCCCTTGCATTGATTTTTTCAGTCGGCATACCGGCATTTTTCACTTTTTCGATTTCAACATCGATTCCGGCTTCAACTTCCATAATATTCTTTACATTTTCTTCTGAACTTAACAATTGGCCTTTATTAAGTGCCATACCAAATTCCGTCATTTTTTCAAAATATTGTCTCATTCTCTACTCCCGGTGCAATAATAAATTAGTATTTGTATTATTTGAGATCTATAGCCCATTTAAATGCAAGCCATTCGCTCATTAAAAAATCAAAAAATCCGATATTCCGCCAAGAAGGAACACCCCCCTTGACTTTAAACTTTTCTTTAAGTATAGACCAAAACGGTCTTGTTTAAGAAAAACTATTTTTCTGACAAGGAAAAAATCAAATATATTTTGAACAAAGGAGAAGAAAATGAGTACAGAAATCTTGAGCCCCATGCCTGGTACAATCTTCCAGGTCCATGTGAAAGAAGGTGATGATGTAGTAGAGGGACAGGAACTTTTGGTCCTTGAAGCCATGAAAATGGAAAATCCCATTGTTTCAACAGCAGAAGGCAAGGTACAAGCGGTCAATGTAAAAGTTGACGACAAAGTAGCCACCAAACAGCTTCTTCTTGTTATTGAATAATTATCAATACCCTGAATACCTAATTTTGTATCTGCAGAGGGACTCAATCTTTGTGCTCTCTGCATGATATGAAATTGTTCATCTTTAGTGTTTCTATACGCCTTTATTCATTTGAACTTATCCTAAGGGCTCACTCAAAAATAACTTTACATTTTGTAAGCCGATTCATCCTGTCCGGCAGCATTGTTAAAACACGTTATATGCTTGGCAAAACAACAGATGCCTGCAAGCCCTTTCAACCCTTTTTTCCCCATAATAAACTGCATTTTAATGCTGCATAAAGATGAAATAAATCCCCTTATTTGTCAAGCTATTTTTTAGCTATATTTTAACTTTTTTCTTGACAAGCTTATCAAATTTTAGTTTATCTTACAACTTATGATATAAAACAAACATTTGAATATTTAAAACATTTTAGGATAATAGTTTAGGAGGAACAATGGATTTTCAACTGTCAAAAGAGCTTCAAATGCTCCAGAAAGAAATTAGAAATTTTGCTAAGAAACAAATAGCTCCCTATGTTGACGAATGGGATGAAAAACACTACCTTCCCATTGAAGAAGTCATGAGACCCCTTGGGGAATTAGGATTTTTCGGAACAGTTATTCCTGAAGAATACGGTGGAGAAGACATGGGTTTTCTAGCGGCCATGATTGTGACGGAAGAACTTGCCAAGGTGTCTTCTTCATTAAGAGTCCAGGTCAATATGCAGGTTCTGGGATGCGCCTATACTATCTTCAGGTATGGAAATGAAGAAGTTAAAAAGAAATATGTGGAAAAACTGTGTACTGCAGAATATATCGGCGGATTCGGTATCACAGAGTCTGATGCGGGTTCAGATGTTATGGCCATGGCCTCAACTGCAGAAGACAAAGGGGATCACTGGCTTTTAAACGGTTCCAAAACCTGGATTTCCAATGCCAATTATGCAGATGCTCTCCTCTACTATGCTTACACGGATAAAAAAGCTGGATCAAAAGGGCTTTCCGCTTTTGTTATCGAGCCTAAAAACTTTAAAGGAGTCAAGACTTCAGGTCTTGACAAACTGGGTTCACACTCCTCACCAACAGGAGAACTTTTCCTTGATAATGTTAAAGTACCCAAAGAAAATATTCTGGGAAAACCCGGCGATGGCGCCAAGATAGTATTTTCATCTTTGAATCAGACAAGGCTGTCTGCAGCCGCTGGTGGTGTGGGGCTTGCCCAGGCCTGTCTTGATGTTTCCACCAAATATTGCAATGAAAGAAAACAATTTGGAAAAAAAATCGGTGAATTCCAGATGAACCAGGATATGATAGCCCAGATGACTGCTGAAATAGAAGCTGCCCGTCTTATTGTCTACAAAGCAGCCTGGGAAAAAGACCAGGGAAAATTAAACAATGGCCGTGATGTGGCCATTGCTAAATATCTGTCAGGGGAAATAGCTACAAAATCCGCCAACTTTGCCATGAAAATCCTGGGTGCCTATGGATACTCCACAGAATATCCCGTTGCCAGATAC
>Ga0233446_1001176_pt1 | contig 20661 bp, 20 predicted proteins | sample SI_124_October20_4_FD_182780 | JGI IMG/M metagenome (GOLD analysis project Ga0233446, IMG submission 182780) | Seawater microbial communities from Saanich Inlet, British Columbia, Canada - SI_124_October2016_120_MG | ecosystem: Environmental > Aquatic > Marine > Inlet | place: Canada: British...
GGTCTTTAAATATTTCTATCCCCGTTAATCCCCCCAAGCCCTTGGGAACTTCGGTTCCTGGGGGTTTTCTTTTGATTAGATGCACTCAAGGGCTAGATTCAAGCGAGTCTAACGCATAATTTGGGGGCAAATCTGAGTACTAGGTCCAAGTATAAATGTCATTCCTGTGGATATTCCGCACAGGTTTGGGATGCTCCAGATCCAGCGCCCATCGCAACGGTAGACACAAGACACTGTCTGGGCTGTAAATCCCTGGTTGAAGTTCCTATAGAATCCCATGGTGGAGGTCTGATGGAAGATCCAGATGTCGTACCTAGTTTTCTGAATCGGTGTCCTGATTGTAATTCATCAAATGTTGTGCCTTGGAATGTTAAGGATGGTTGTCCTAAGTGTGGGGAGCATATGACAATAGCAGTTCAAGCCTAAATTAGCAGGAAGTAAATAATTGGAAAAATCAAAGCTATTACCCCTCTCAATTTTCATCTTTCGAAAAGGATTAGGTTCCATTTTTGTAGGGCTGTCACTCCTAGCCCTGTCTGCACCAATTATTCAATCAATATTTGATTTTCCCAGTGGGGAAGGTATTTATGGGCTCCTCTCACCAATTTGTCATCAGTTTCCGACAAGATCCTTCTGGGTAACAAATAGACCAATGGCTCTATGTAGTCGCTGTTTTGGTGGATATTTAGGCCTAGGAATTGGCTTGTTGTTGATAAATACACAAATCAGATATTTGAAATCGCTTGCTTTGGGCATTCTACTCATTATCCCCGGTATTGTCGATGGCTCGGTTCAGCTCTTGACACAATACGAAAGTAAAAACGCTATTCGATTTATTCTTGGCTCTATTGGAGGGCTTGGATTATTCTTCATGTTTTTTCCCTTTGGATCAAATTCAACAAATAAGAAAGGAACAAAATGAAACAGACTATCAAAGTGTTGGTCATAATCATTATGACTTCACTTGCAGTAGCAGGGACTGTCACTGTGCCAAATGGTTCAGTTATTCCAGTTAAGACAACAAATCAGCTATCTAGTGCACAATTGATGTTGGGCCAGGAGGTTATTTGTAGCGTTGCTCAAGATGTAAAAATTGAGGGTCAGGTAGTAATTAAAGCAGGTTCTCCAGTATATGGTTCTGTCCAAGAATCGAAGGGCGGCCAAATGGCGGGTATCGCCGGCTCAATAATTATTGCTTTAAACTCAGTTGTGGCTGTTGATGGAACAAATATCGCAATTACTGGGTCGTTTTCAAATGCCGCAAAATCCGAGGTTGGTGGGACAGTCGCAGTTGGTGTAATACTTTGTCCCCTTGCTCTTCTGAATACAGGAGACGATGGAGTAATTCCTGTTGGCATGCAGGTTCGAGCCATGACAATGGGTACTTTTGATATTCTTGTTGAGTAAGCTCTAAGAGTTGAATCCGCAATCAGGGGAGATGTCACTTTCTGATTGCGGACTACTGATTGTATGTTGAAACTCCTGCTAACAAAGGTAGAGCTGACACAAAACCAAAGAAGTGCAAGAGGGAATATGATGTGGAGGGCTAGGATTATCAAACAAAGCGAGTCTGTTTCGGAAAGCAGCTCAAGCCTATAGAGTTACGGATATATGGATATTGGGGAGGACAATAATATAAAAAGGATATTCAATTGTTAGGATTTGGAAAATCAATAGGACTGCTTGAAACAAGAGACATTGAGCAAGACTTAAATGGATTGCTATTAAATGCAGTGGAAGGCACTGAGGTATGGATTATTACACCATACGCAACCATGGATCGACTCACGACACTAAGAAGACTGATCTCTGATACTGCAGGGAGGGGCGTGAACATAAACTTTGTAGTTCGTGATGAACCAGAGCAAGTAAATTCTGCAAAAAAGAATTTGAAAGAAGCCATAGAAAATGGAGTAACCCTCTTTGCCTTCAAAAGATTACATGCAAAAGTGTATTGGTCTGAATTCACTGGTAGTATTATAACATCAGCAAATTTGGTGGACGGTTCCTTCGAATCAAGTACTGAAATTGGTCTAGGTATAGAACCAGGGAAGTTACATGATGAAATACGCAAATGGATCGATAATGTGATCAAGCCTGGATTACGTAGTATCTCAACAAGAGAGAATAAGAAGATAAGTACTTCAAAGTCGGAGACCAAGATTGTTTCCACTTCTGGCTTTTGTATAAGATGTGATGCGTCTATCAACTTCAATCCCCAAAAACCATATTGTGCAAAAGATTACAAAAGTTGGGCGAAATATTCAAATTCTGAATACGAAGAAAAATTTTGTCACAAATGTGGAAAAGCCACCAAGTCCTCATTAAAAAAACCAATTTGCTATAAATGTTATAAGGCAGGCTGAGTGGCTGACTCATATGCAAGGCAAATGACCCATTTATAGAGATAATCTTATGGTAAATATCCCAAAACTTGACAGAAGTAATCGCTCACGAGAGTATGAAAGATATACTGAACATGAACGAGCAGAAGTTGTATTCGAATATTTGTTCAATGGTTCATCACATAGACAACTGGACGAGAAAATACTAGGCGTCCCCAGTAGTTATAGTCGTGGATGGCAGTCGATGGGAATATTACACTTCCTTGGACTTAAGGATGCCTTTAAGGGCATTTTTCAGGGACAAGAGCTACCTCTGGTGATAGCTGAGTTCTCGTCTCTAGATGAAGATTTTAAGCGTCTAGCCTACTATCTTTCTATTTATGGTTTCGGTGTGAGCAACCCAAATGACTTAATGCTTTTTCGGTTAAATACAGATATTGATCCACTGGTAAAAAAAGTGGGGTCATCTCAATTCTCTGATGGGGTGAGGGTCAATAAATCTTATCATGACATTTTCAACCCGCCAGATTCAAAATTTTATACTGAGCGTGGGACAGCTAGAGCTATCCGTGTTCTCTTCAATAATAAAATTTTTGATGCTGTTTACAGATATGAAGGTCAAACAGATAAAGATATTGAGCTTCAAAGCATACGATTTCAAAAAGATTTGAAGGATGAATTCAATCTAGTATTTCCCTTTCAGTTGGGTGAGTTTTCAATCGCGGTTGGTAGGGATATTAATCATTTCCTATTTATTCAACCAAATAGCGATACTCAGGATATTGAAGATGCTGAAGGATATCCAGAGGGCAGAGCATCTTTCAAGAAACACAAGTCATATGAACGCAATCCGAAGGTGATTAAAAAGGCAAAAAGTAATTTTTGGAAGAAGCAAGGCTTCTATAAATGCGAGGCTTGTGGATTCCGATTTGATAAAGTCTACGGTGAGAGGGGGCATAAATTCATTGAGGGACACCATACAAAACCAGTTTCGGAGATGAAATCCGGTGACACAACTTTACCCGAAGATATTGCTTTATTGTGTTCAAATTGTCACCGGATGGTACATAAGACACCCTTTATCACAGTAGGTGAACTTGCTGCAATAATTCGCCCCGGGAATCACAATTAAAGTGGGGATTTTTGAGTTGGTGCCCGCAAATCGAGAGCGATAATGAATTATAAAACGATTCACGAATTTATAAAATCCAAAATGCGCATGTCGCATATCTATCAGCCCGTGATGATCAAACGCTTGTTAGAGTCCGGCGGATTATCACACCAGGACGAAATTGCAAAAGCAATCCTCCAATACGATGAAGCACAGCTGGAATACTACGTCAATATCACCAACAATATGGTAGGAAGAGTGCTTCGCAATCGTGGAATTGTTGAAAGGCAAAAGAAACGGTATTCCCTACCAGGATATGATGATCTTACCAAAAGTCAAATTTCTAAATTGATATCATTGTGTGATTCTAAGATTGGTGAATACATCGCAAAGCGTGGGGATAAAATCTGGGCACACCGTAATCATGCTTCTGGCTACATTAGTGGTACTATCAGGTATGAAGTTCTAAAACGAGCGAGGTATAGATGTGAGCTTTGTGGCATTTCCGCCCACATCAAGGCACTTGAAGTAGATCACATTATCCCAAGGAATAATGGTGGCAGTGACGACATTAGCAATCTTCAGGCCTTATGCTATAGCTGTAACGCTATGAAGCGTGACAGGGATGATACCGACTTTCGGGGACTCAAGGAATCATATGAGCATCGTGAAGATGGATGTCTGTTTTGCGAGATAGATAAAGAGCGAATTATTGCTGAAAATGAACTAAGCTATGCAATTCGAGATAAATTTCCAGTTACGGATCTTCATACTCTGATCATTCCCAAAAGACATGTCCATAATTATTTCGGGCTCGCTCAGCCAGAGGTCAATTCCACTAATTCGCTTATAGCTGGATTAAAAAGTGAACTTGAGTTACGTGACAAGCTCATAACTGGCTTTAATATCGGCATGAATAATGGTCAGTCTGCTGGGCAGACGATCTTTCATTGCCATATACATCTGGTCCCAAGGCGCGATGGTGATGTTGAGAACCCTAGGGGCGGTATAAGACATTTTATATCAGGTAAGGGGTTTTATTAAAATGCCCGTTCAATGGTCTCTGGTAGAAGTAGAAGCAATTGTTTTCGATTACCTCGATATGCTTGAAATGGAGCTGAAGGGTGAGCGTTATTCCAAAATTGATTATAATCGAAAACTCCAAACGCAAATAGGTCGTAGCAAAGGCTCTATTGAGTTTAAGCACGCAAATATAAGTGCTATCCTAATAGAGGAGGGATTCCCATATATTGATGGTTACAAACCCAGATCCAATTACCAAGAATTACTTAGGGATACAGTCCTTCGTCGATTAGAATTCCACAAAGAGGTTGAAAGCCTAACTATAGAAATTGTTAATAAACAACCAGACCAGACCCCTCAAAAGATCGATTATTCCTCCGTTCTTGTACCAACCCCAACTGAGACTGTTAGTACCAGAGATTTTTCCAAGCTACCGCCGCGGAAATCCAATAGGAATCCAAATTACCTCGCAATTGAAGCATCAAATCGATCACTGGGAGCTGAAGGTGAAAAGTTTATTATGGAGTATGAACACTACAGGCTTTGGACTTCGGGTCTAAAATCTCTAGCTGAACGAATTGATCGAGTATCCGTAACTCAAGGAGATCATATGGGCTATGATATTCAATCTTTCGATCCTGATGGCAAACCAAGAAGAATTGAGGTAAAAACCACGAGATTTGGCTTAATGACACCATTCTTTGCATCCGCAAATGAAGTAGAGACATCCAAACGCTTTGCGGGTGAGTATCATTTATATAGGCTTTTCAAATTTGAAAAGGATCCAAAGCTATTTATAGTCAATGGTGCACTTAGTGATCGGTTTAAGTTAAAGCCTACCCAATTTCAAGTACGGATCGGTTAGGCGGATGATTCAGGGCAACTCATGACAAAACAATACCCAGCACCCGGCTTTATAGATAGACTGAATAAGGTTTGTCAGGTGCAAACAATTCAAGTTGTGATAGGTGGTGCTTCAATCCTTGTAACCTTGATAGCACTATAAACACGACTTTTAGACAACTAAATGAATAAAATGCATTTGAACCGGCTATTTAGGTGCCTGAAAGCAATTGATTGGGATGGACAATTAAGATAAGTTCTTGCATTACATTATGAGCGGGGTAACCGATGAACCAAAGTTCAATACTTACGACATTCTTGATAATTATTGTTTTATTTGTCGCGTGTGACAAGCCAGAAGAAAAAGTTAAAAATCAAAAACCAATCGTTTCTTTTACCGCTCCAGCCAATAACAGTATTTTTATGCTTGGTGATATAGTAGAAATTTCTGTAGTAGCGGAGGATGTAGAAAACGACATAAGTGAGGTTCGTTTCTACGCGAACGACATTGCACTTGGAAGTGACCAAGTGTGGCCGTATGGATATTCCTGGGATACGGAATCATTAACCCCAGGGAATTACATTGTAAAGGCAGAAGCTCTTGAAGATGGGGGTGGAAAAGGAGCTGATTCGATTAATATAATTATTGAGCAACATTCCCCTTTCGCATCGTTTTCAGTAGATCCCCCTGCAGGAATTATTGGTACAGTTATTTATTTCGACGCATCGACCAGTAGTGATATAGAGGATTCACATGAATATCTCCAAGTACGTTGGGATTGGGAAAATGATGGCACCTGGGATACCGGATTTAGCTCTACTAAAACAGCAAGCAACCAATACACGATAGCCGGAAGTTTTACCATAAAAATGGAGGTTATTGATAGTTACGGGGCGACTTCCGACACAACCCATATCATAACTATTGTGGATGAGACAGTTTCAGACGTAGATGGCAATGTGTATGATGTAATTCAATTTGGGAATCAAATTTGGATGGCTGAGAATTTGAGAACAACTACATTTCGAGATGGATCTCCAATAAACCTGGTGTCAGATAACAATACATGGCTGAATATCACAAACGAGGCGTATTGCTATCACCCTGATGCAGCTAATTTTCCGAGAGAATTTGGTGCAATCTATAATTGGTATGCTATCACCGACCCTAACGGACTGGCACCCGAGGGGTGGCATATTCCAACTGATGATGAGTGGAAAGAGCTTGAAATATTTTTAGGTATGAACGAGACAGACGCAGACCGATCCTATTTGCGTGGCACAAACGAGGGGAGTAAGCTTGCGGGCTATGCACCTGCGTGGGCTGACGGCTTACTTAATCAGAATGCTGAATTTGGGACTTCAGGATTTCAAGCATACCCAGCAGGATGGCGTGGTGACTCAGGTGGCGGTGGGCAAATTATCCATGCGACCTTCATAGCAAAATTTTGGAATATTACCGAGTATGGGGATTACTTGGTTGGGAGTCGTGAACTCAACTTCAATAATGAGCAGGTAGAGCGTAGAATTACCGATAGAAAAAGCATGGGGTGTTCAGTTAGATGCGTCTTGGATTAGGCTACTTGTCCTTTTAGGATTAGAACCAGAAATCACTTAAGTACGGGATGTAGATTGTAAAAAATACATTTTGGTGTTGAATTATTATTGTTTGCCTATACGAGGCTTAAAGCTGACACACACGCAAGGGATCGGTTAACGAAAATGATGTGGATGGATACGACTATCAAACAAAGCGATGCTTTCGGGAAGCAGCTTAAGCCAAGAGCGTTATATGCACAACAATCATCAACTAAGGAGAAGAAGATGCACATGAAAATTCTATTGATATTTTTGGTTCTTCAACTTTTTATCAATTGTTCAAAACCAATTAGTGTCACTCAGCAATTAGAGCCAGACGAAGTGAAAACTCTAATCTCGCAGGACACATTATATGAGGATGTAATTCTTGAAGTGGAGAATACAAGAAAATCTATTTCTGATAACATAGTTCTGATGAGCAAATTTACAGATCTTTCGTATCCGCAATACCTTGAGTATAAGAAATCCACGCTTGATACTACATTCCTGAGAAATATTCAGGGATTTACAGATAGTTTACATGGTTTAGAAGTGGACATGAAGTTGAGTATGTATAAAACGAAGATTGATTCTGAATTTTATGCCCTTCGCAAGAAATATGATTCAGAGAACCCTGATAACTTTTTCAGGGTGAATTTTGAGGGGACTGATGTTGAGTATTATGAGTATAACTCAGGGGTAAAATCTGTTACGACTCTTTTCAAAATTACACCTCTAAAAGGCAAACTTGACGGGGGTGCATTTCACTATGATATTTCTCCAAAAGTAACTGGAAAAGTTGTAGCCTCTGGCGGTTGCAGATGGAGCCAAGAAACAGTAAAGTCAACCACGTACAGTTGGGAAGCACCCTACAAGGTCGAAAAAGAGCTGGGCGCGCAATCTGATGAGCGCATTCAGAATGCATATGATTTCACTTTTAGAAATACTTCGGTTCGATATTATGGTAAAACTTATACTGCATTGGATTTATTTGATATTCCAATTGAAATGCGGATGTATTTCAAAAATGACTCCTTAAAACGATATCAATATCGCTATATCATGCAAAATTATTATAATGTTGAAATCGAGGATTGGGTAAACATTTTTCAAGCAGAGCTCACCAGGGAGAAAAAGAAGCTTAATACTCTAGCCTATGAGTTTGAATCACAAAGTCCCGATTCAATTTTCAACAAAACTATAAAAAAACTATACGAATTAAGTGGCATATAACAAGCTGCTTAGAGCGGACTCAAAACCAAAGAAGTGCAAGGGGGGAAATGATGTGGAGGGCTAGTGCCACCAAACCAAGCGAGTCTGCCTCAGGAAGCAGCTCAAGCGCAAAATGTTAGAATGATTCAAAATTTATTAGGAGATGATAGATGAGTGCAGTACGTATCTTAACAGTCGTATTCTTCTGTATTTCTAATGTGAATGCACAGGTTGATGAGAAGGCCCTCCTTCACAAAATTGACAGTTTATCAAATATCCGAAATAGTATCGATCAACTGCTCAAAGGGTATCGTGAGCAACTACAATTGGCGGAACGCGACAGAATGCTTTCAGATCAAGAGATGAGCGGAGTGAAGTATTATAAAGCTAAACTTAAGATGGAAGCGAGGCTGAAAAGCGAACCTTCCCCTTTTGCGAAAGCTCTCGCCGTAATTCCAAGGGGTACTGTGGTTGAAATATCAGTTGATCCAAACAGTGATTTTCTTCTGGGAAAATTCAACGGAGAACTAGGGTATTTAAATACTACATATTTTGAGAAACTACCTGATGAAATTGGCATCATCCAGAAATTGGCTAAAGAGGAGCGCAAGAAACAAAAAGAAACTGAGTGGAGAACAAGACAAAGAGAGCTCGAGCTGAAGGATAACAGGGATGCTGAACAAAGACGGGTTAAAAGAGAAGAATCAGACAGAAAAAAACGAAAAGTACTTGAGCAGGAATGGGGCAACAACATTGCAACGAAAATTATGAGTCGTCAGATATGGATTGGAATGACATCCGATATGGCACAGGAAAGCCTAGGGAGACCGGATGATATAAATCGTACTGTGTACTCATTTGGCACACATGAGCAATGGGTATATGGTGCCAAAACAAGAAAATATCTCTACTTCGAAGATGGAATACTTACTAGCTGGCAAGATTGAAAATAATGGATAGTGATATACCATGAAACTATACAAGCTGCTTAGAGCTGACTCAAACGAAAGGTGTGGAGTTTGAAAATGATGGGGACAGATATAATTAACTTACAAACGATGCTCTCTAGAAAAGTAGCTTTAGCCTTTTGCGTTAGATACATTTAAAAATTACTGGAAGGAAGGTCAACATATGAGAATGTCGGTATTAGCATTTTTATCTCTATTAGTTCTCTCTTGCACAACTGCAGGAGTTGTACTCCTAGATCCAAGTAAATCATATCCTCCAACCACAAACGTTGAATTATTGCTCACAGAACCAACTCGTCCTTACGAGATAATAGCTATCATTAATGCGACGGGGAGCATCTACAATACTGAGACTCAGATAATGGAAACAGCTCGGAATAAAGCCAAAGAGGTAGGTGCCAATGCTCTATACATTGCAGACAATCAAGAGAGATATCAAGCTCCACAACAAGTAACAAATTTTGATGGCAGTCCATTAACAATACCCGGGGGCTATACCATGAAAATTAAAATCCTAGCAATTCGATATACAGATTGATTAGTCTGAAAAGGCAGTTTCCTCTTCGTCGGAACATTATGTGCCAAATGTTAAAAAAGGTTGCTTCAAAAGTGACAAAAGAAACCAATAGTCAGGGGCAGAGCAAAAGTCGTTTATTATCACACTGTTTACTGTATTGGGCTTTGCTAGTCTTTCAACAGAAGAAGAAGTGCTTCCAAGTGAGTGGCTCAAGCTTAACACCTACGCGAATATCAATAATATGAAATAGGAATAATCTTTGGAGCAACAAAATGAGATTTTTTACACTGTTCTTATTCTTAATTTTACTCACAATTATCTGCCTAATGAGTAGTTGTGAGGTGAACGATACAACTCCGCCTACAATTAACCTGATTGAACCAGTAGATGGGAGTATAGTATACGAAATTGTGCCGATTAGGGTTGATGCAACAGACAATGAAACTATTGATAGAGTCGAGTTCTATGTTGGTGCAAATCTACTTGGCGATGTCAAGAGCCCTCCCTATACTTTTTTTTGGAATACCACAGCTATTGAAGATGGTGCCTTTAGAACATTACAATGCAGAGCCTTTGATGATTCTGAAAATGAGGCCATTTCACCTTCGATTACCGTAACTGTCAACAACGATGGTCGAAGTCCTGATCCTGTACAATTATTAATTCAATCAGTCGTCAATAAATATTCTGTGGAAATTGTTTGGGAAACGTCCAAAGATCTAGACTTTGAACAATATATTATTCAGAAAGCAGATTCGATTTCATCAGAAGATTTCTATTCTTGTATTTCATGGAATGAGTGGCCTGAATATTATTTCGATCCCAATTGTGTAAATAATTGGACTGATGTGTTGCAAGTCCAAGAAAGAGTGGATACAACCTATATAGATACAATGGTTACCTTATCTAACCACTTTGTGTACCGAATTGTAGTTCAAGACAGTGCTTTGCTCAATAGTGAAAGCAATGTTCGATATTTTAATACTAAAGGAGTTGAAGATATTACTATTTTGGAGGTTACAGTAAATCCCGATTATACTCTTTTGATAAATTGGGCTGAGAGTCACGAAAATGATTTCCTAAAGTATGAGTTATACCGCAGGAGTGATTCATCAAATCTTGAACTTCTATACTCGACAACCGATCAATTATCTACAACATTTCTTGATGATAACGCAATAGAATTTGCTACGTATTCCTATTTTATTCGTCAATATGATTCCAGAAATAACTTCAGTGATGGTCCAGAATATTCAAAATCTGTCCATATTAGCCCAGCTATTCTGTCTGTACCATCAACGAATTTCCCAACTATCCAATCAGCTCTTAACGCAGCTGAGCCAACTGATATTGTGCAAGTCTCGGACGGTACCTATTATGAAAACCTTCTTTTCTCTGAAAAACCGAACGTTAAGCTCCGGAGTCTAAACGGTCCTAATAATACAATACTGGATGGGTCTAGAAATGGCACTGTAATAACTGTCAACGGTTCGCATTCTGAATTAGATACAACCAACTCAATCGAGGGCTTTACAATTCAAAATGCGGGCTATGTCAGTTTTGAAAGCTCTCCTGATATTTCTTGGTCTCGTGATGGTGGTGGGATTAGCTTAAAAAGGAACGCGAATATTCTTATTAAAAATAATATTTTTAAGGATAACTATAATAGTTGTGGAGGAGGAGGAGGACTTTACTCCTACGAATCGTCCCCAGTCATAGTAAATAATAAATTTATCAACAATGTAGCTGGAATCTCTCCCAATGGAGAATATTGTGGAAACTGGTATGGTGGTGCTTTATGCCTTTATTATGGTGAACCAATTGTAAGAAACTGCATATTCAGTAATAATCAGGCACAACATGAAGGTGGGGCTCTGTATATCTATAATACAACCGACATTTCACTGGAGAATTGTGTGTTTTTCAACAATGACTTGATTGGCGACTACGATACAGGCTCACTTTTACAGTGTAATGACCATGGAAGCAATTCCTATTCATTAAGATTTATGAATTGTATTTTTTGGGAATCTAATTCAGATCCTTTCTCGAATCGGTACGGTGGCGTGTTTATTGAAATGTCATATTCTGACTATGATTTATCCGACTCAGATGTTAATTATTTGGGGGGGAATATCTCAGTTAACCCATTATTTCTGGATGAAAACGATTTTTCAATTAATGATTCTAGTCCTGCACACAACACTGGAAACCCTGATTCTCGCTACAATGACCTAGATGGTTCTAGAAATGATATGGGTGCATATGGGGGACAATATGGAATCTGGGAATGACAAAGTAGCACTTAGTCTCAGTATTGAAGTACTAAACTCGAATCCTTTTTTCAGGCAGATTGGGGGCAATCATTGTCAAAACTTCAAAATGCAAAATTAAGGCCCGTTGATATTCCTCTCGGTCTTTCTGACGATATGCGGTATTTGATAATTTATTAATAGGGAGTAAAAATGAAGAATTATATGCCTGCGGTTATTCTATTACTATTGACCATCAATTGTTGCTCACCCCCAAAGGAGTATGCTGGAGTTGGTGAGATTAGGATAATTAACAATTTTACAGTACATAATACCCAAGAACCACCAGGTCCGGAAAATCAACAGGTAAAAATTAGACTTAATACTAAAGTCCAGACCCTCTCATCTGCCACTGAGCCATACGATGGCTGGCAAAAAGTTAATGTTCTTGCTAAAGACAGTATCCGAGTCGTGGGTTGGGTTGATGCGGACGTAGTTTTATCTGGTACTCCTACCAATAAATGGGGCGCTATTAAATATCCTCATTCAGAAATTGATATATACTCATCCCAAGATAAATCATCAAAAATCCTGTCTCGATTAGAACGAAACCAGAGGGTAAAGGCGTTCTCCTTTAAATCTGACTGGTACGCCATTTTTGCTGAAGGTGACACGACTTTGTCTGAATCAATGGCAATTGGGTATGTGCCATCGTCAAAGCTTCACGATAGTGAGGCAGTCCTACCCTTCAAAATTGTCGGGGGGGAGAACGTGAGTTATGCGGGCACACCAAGAATGACTAAGCGAGTTATACTGCAGGTCGACAAAGTCCCCTCTGAAAAAGAAATGAAAGATGTTGCAAAAGCTATATGGAAGAACGGCAACACGTCCTGGAAAGAATTTACTGTATTTCTCTATTTGGAGGGAATGCCATCAGATGACATCGCATACGGTGTTGCTGAATTTAGACCAAATGGGCTGAAAGATTTTTCCGTAAGCAACTTTGTCCTTGATCTATATGGAAACAAGTGGAAAAAGTGACTTTTTGGGATATTGGGAAGATGGTGTCGAACAGCATAATCAGGACCGGGTCAAGCTCGCGTATTTGTATGAATTATTTTAAGGAATTAGTATTATGTCTCTAATTAGTTGTTCAGAATGTGGTAAAGAGGTCTCTGATAAAGCAGCTGCATGCCCAAATTGTGGTGCCCCAATTAAACAAGCTCCAAATCCTGCTGAGAGTTCTAAGCCACCTACCCAGGTAAAAAGAGAAGGTGCCAAATGGGAAGGTATGGGTACTGTACTGATTATCCTCGGGATCATAGTAGCTCTGTTTGGAAATTTTCAACCCAGTGGGATACTGTTTGTTCTCGGATTTGTCGTATTCATCGTAGGTCGATTCAAGTAAAGATGATGACTAAACAATACCCAGCACCCGGCTTCCTTGACAGACTAAACAAGATATGCCAGGATAAGGATATCACGATTGAACGGCTCGCAGAGATTGCCCAGGTAGAGGTGCCAATGTTTGAAGCATACGCAACCGGTGAACTAAAGCTCGATGAACTCACTCTCCACAGAATCCTCGACTACTCAGGTGATGACTGGATGTGGCTGGAACATGGGTATGGTCCTGAGGATCTGAAGGTGATTGGGGATGCCGAGAAGTTGCGAGTTAAGTATAAGTGTTAACCATGGGATGCCAATCATTCGTGTCCGAAGTGCAGAGAGCATATGACTGGTGAGGCGGCTCGAGCCGAGCACGTTAGATGAAAACAGATTGTGATTCATGTTAATCCAATCGAGGGCTGTTAGTAAACATTTAGCAAAGAGGGTCTTATGAAAGGCAATAATAAAGTAGAATTGCAGTCAATGATATTCGTCATTCTTCTACTTGTTCTCTCCTCATGTGGCCCCACTACTCGTGGGATAAACGCGGATCCAAATGTAATAAGTCAGCAGACTAAGGTCGAAGTAAAGATTGACAAGGAGTATTCACCAATAGATACTAGCTACACTTTCAATAATTGGGCCAGCCATCAGGAAATTCATACTTTCATCATCTCTGGGGATAGTTCTCTGACTGAGCGTTATGAGGAAGGATTGATATTGGCAGGATACAATGTTATTACACGTGCTGCACTACAATTGATACTTTCAGAACACAAATTAGCTCTTTCAGGACTATCTGAGAACCCAATTGAAATTGGTCAATTAGTAGGAGCACAAGCTATATTGGACATACGCGGGACATCGTATGTTAACTCTCTTGCCAATTTTATCATCATGATGAACAGTGACAAAATTAAAATCATAAGTGTAGAAAGCGGCGAAGTGTTTATGATGGGCAGCATTACCTACACTTCAAATATCGAGATAGGATCACAACCTTCAGGAGCGAGAGGGATCGCCCACCTCGAAGGGGGGGATGTTTATTCAAATTGGCCTATGGAAGTTCTAAGAAAATACCATCGAATGGCCGATGAATTTCGAAAGTCAAACCCTTGACCTGTAAGAAACCCATCCTTCAATGTTGCTAGAATCACATAAAACAATTCTTGGTCAGGTGTATTTACAGCCTAAAAGGAATTAAGTGAAATAAATATGCCTCGGATAGTAGTGAATCAGAAAGCATTAAGAAATGTGAGCTCTTTTAAATTCTGCTATTTGTGTGGCAAAGAATTTGGTGATGGAGATAAACTTGATAAGGATCATGTACCACCTGAGAATATTTTTGCAAAGGAAGACCGCAATCCTCCTTTAAAACTTCTATCGCATGAATCGTGTAACAATATTCGATCTGACGACGACCAAATCATCGGACAACTTGTGAGTCTTGTGCGAGGTAAAGCACCTCCTGAACGTCAAACCTTACTGGATATCAGTAAAGTGACACTTGGGGATATGCGAGGGACAGGAATTCTGCAAAATGTTGTGCTAGAGCCGATTGTCAGAAGATGGATACGAGGCTTTCATGCCGCACTATATAAATCATACCTGTCTCCAGAAAGTACCTTTTCTACAGTTTTACCCTTTCCAGTTGGTAAAATGGTTAACGGTTTTGCTTCAATATCTCCAATTCCCGAATCGGCATATGCATTCACGCACTCCATACTTGTTGCACTACAAAATGATGTCTTTGATTCAATCGTTACATGCAATGGTAAAATGCAGTATATTTGTATCTGGACGCAATCAGACCATGGGCGATGGATATGTGTATATGCACTAAATTTATACGAATGGTCTGACCTAGGTGATATTCACAATTTCGATAAGCGAGGATGCACAGGCATGTATGCGATGGCATCCGGTGAGCACCCCTCAACTGCTTCAACCTGCATTCAGCCAAAACAACAGGTTGAATACGGTATTATCCCTGATGTTTTTCACTACATATCAGACTATAAAGAGTTGGGATGAAATGTTTCCCTCAAAGGCTTAGAGCAGACTCACATGCAGGGATTGGTTAAAGATAATGATGTGGATGGATACAATTTACAAATGAATGCTTTTTCAAGAAGAGCCATATGGATAGCATTTTAGGTGGACATATGAATTTGAAACAAATTATTGAAACTCGCGAAACAACAGCAGGGAAGGTATTGGATTTTTTCATCCAATTTATGATACTACTCTCTCTCATCTCCTTTTCTGTGGAGACTCTTCCGGATCTTTCTAACGACATGATAATGTGGTTAAGATATTTAGAAGTTACGACTATAACGATTTTCACAGTAGAGTACATACTTAGGGTGGCTGTATCAAGTAGAAAACTACAGTACATTTTTAGCTTTTATGGTATAATCGATATTTTGGCTATTTTGCCATTTTACCTAAGTACGGGTGTAGACTTGCGTTCAGTGAGAGTATTCAGACTCTTTAGGCTTTTCAGGGCATTCAAATTACTGCAATTCAGTAAGGCTGCTGATCGCCTCCAGAGAGCATTTATGGATGTGAAAGATGAATTTATTGTATTTCTGATGGCTGCAATGTTTGTCCTTTATGTATCTGCGGTTGGGATTTACTATTTCGAAAATGAAGTTCAACCTGAGGCTTTTAAATCAGTATTCCATTGTCTTTGGTGGGCAGTTGCTACCCTTACAACTGTAGGGTATGGTGACGTGTATCCGGTTACTGTTGGGGGTAAAATATTTGCCTCATTTATTGTTTTCATTGGATTAGGCATTGTGGCTGTGCCGACGGGATTAATTGCTTCATCCCTATCCAAATCATTTAAAGAAGAAAAATAGGATGGCCAGATGAGGATATTTTATTTGCACTTGTTTCTGCTAACGATGATTGCATCTCAATTGTTGTGTAATGATTTTAGTAAAGTTGCAGCTGGGATGACCAAACAGGAACTTATTCACACTCTTGGACCAGGGAAGGCTAACGCAGAATGTATGGGAGATGAATACCTTTTTTATATAGACAGGTGGGTTTGGTTGCCCAATGGTATTGTCAAGGGATACATTTTATTAGACAACTGGAAAGGTCCATGTGCCTCAGGGACCTATTCATCCCAATATGGTAAATTTTAGGACTATTAGAACTCTATCACAAAATGATCAGTGTGATCAATGGGCTTATCGCCGCAAATGAATTTCTACCTCATGATTCTAAATATCTCGAGTGAGTTGGCTAACATTTTAGATCTGAACTGTATACCATTATTCCTAATCTAAACATAGAAAAATATGCATTTCGCATCTATTGAATACATAGGGTTACTACTCCTTACATATGTACTTCTTAGGCTATCTAAACCTAAATTTCATATCGCTATACTCCTCTCAGCTAGTCTTGTTTTCTTCTCATTTGATTCATTGACCAACTTGTTCTACTTGTTCTACGTTGTCTTTCTCTCGTTTTATTTCATTACGCAGAATAAAAAAGTCGGTGCAGAAGAGAAATCCTCACTCCGAATAGTCCTGCAAATCCTGTCAATCATTATCCCACTTCTTTTGTATAAATTTTTGGTACCCCATCTACCAGTTTCTATAAATCAAAATCAGTCTAGGCTACAGTATTTAGGTGCAGTACCTCTCGGATTATCGTTTTTTACATTACAAGCTGTTTCGATTCTTATTGATGTGAAGAACGGTGCCTTTGTAAAGGACTTTCGACTAAGGGACCACGCTTTGTATCTTTCCTTTTATCCACAACTTATCGCTGGACCAATCGAGCGGGCGAGTAATTTAATGAGACAGATTGTTGAGTATCGTTATTTTCGACCCGAAAACTTAGTTCTAGCTGCTAAATTTATTGTCTGGGGCATATTTAAGAAAATGGTGATAGCTGACAATCTCGCTCCATATGTAGATCACATTTATGGTGAATATCAAATTGTGGGAGGAGCTACATTGCTCTTTGGTACGTTTCTTTTTTTCATACAGCTCTATGCTGATTTCTCTGGGTATTGTGATATCGCCAAAGGAAGTGCAGGAATAATTGGTTTTAACATATCTAATAATTTTGATTATCCGCTCTCAGCAACAAACATCAAGATATTTTGGAGAAAATGGCATACCTCGCTTTACAGGTGGCTATTGGATTATATCTACATTCCAATGGTTACCTCTTTTGGGAAGAAATCTGGCAAAGTCTTTTCAGTACTTCTTGTATTTATGGTAAGCAGCGTGTGGCACGCTTCAACATTAAACTTTATTATGTGGGGATTGCTGAATGCCACATATTATTTAATGTATTCCACTTTTCGCACATTGTTTCCGAAGACAAGTACTCGGGGATATCACTTCCTGATTCGAGGGGTGAAAACATTTCTCACGCTAGGTGCGATCACCCTCACTTGGGTCTTTTTTAGAGCACCAGATCTTGCGACAGCTGGAACCATTTACATTAAAATTGGACAATCCCTCTCCAATATTGAATATTTCCTGAATATTCCTTCCTATATATCTCAAGTAATCAGTTCAAGTATTTCAAACCTTAGGGTCCTATCTCTGTCTGCGATAGTCGGGATATTCCTAATTCTGGAAGTGACGGGGGAAATGAAAAAGTATTTTTCAAAAGACCAAAAATTGTACTATTCTGAAGTACTTTTATGGGACTGTGTACTTCTTTCACTCATCGTGTTTTCAATGCCACAATCAGATACATTTATTTACTTCAAATTTTAAATCAATGGAGTGATAATTCGTATATCCCATTAATTAGGCCGTAGTCACCTGCGAATATGATCCTACTATTCTGATCATCAAAACTTGGGTCCCACTCGTTACCAATTGTTTCAGTTAATCTTGTACTTTCTTGTACAGAGAGATCTACCATGAAAAGATCAAAGTTGTCATCTGGATTCGCAGCGTATACAATAATTGAGTCGTTCTTAGAAAATGATGGGTCCCATTCATCATATGGGGTTTTAGTAATTTGAGTGGTTGTGTTTAGGTATCTATTGTATAAAAAGATATCATAATTTCCTTCCACATCTGAGATATAAGCAATTAGAGACCGATCACTTGAAAAAGAAGGACGCCAGGAACTGTGGTTCTCTGGAGAAATATAATGCTTTGACTTGCTCAGCATATTTGCCATAACAATACGGGATCTTGTATATTTATTTTCACCACTATCAAATTCCCAGCCTGCGTATGCATAATCTCCGGCAACGGTCATCTCGGTCGGAATGGCTCCATACTCTGAAGTCTGTGGTGTCAAGGCGAGGGTCTTTCCAGTAAGAATATCGTAATAAATTATGTTTGTCCGTTGATAGTTAATATCACCCTGAGAATAAAGGATAGCCCGAAGATCAGAAGAGTAAACTGGATGAAAATCATTCACTTCATTATGGGTGATTTGATTCTCTTCAGATAATCCACTATCAGAAATTAGTATTTCAAAATTGCCAGCTCTGATTGATTGATATAAAATTTGGGTGTTGTCATTAATGTATGAAGGGTATCGATCGCCAGCGCTACTCTTGCTCAATCTGCGGATCTTATTTTTGCTTCTTTCTTGATCCAAAGAAGACGCAATTATTCCAGCTAATGCTCGGTGACCATAGACGTTAAGATGTTCATCGAAATCAAAATAAATATTCTCTGGAATCTCATTTATTGATTTCTTCACATCTACCACTTGGACTTCATTAATATCGGCCCACTTCTTTAAAATCTTATTGGGATAATTAAGGTCGATAAGTGTTGTGTCCAGAGTATATGCTTCGATGACTTCATCAAAATAGCTCTGATAGGCTTCCTCTTTGGATGGTAATTGTATGATTGTGAGGTCAACATTTCGATCCATTAGGAATATTTTAATTTTATCTAAATAGCTGAAAAATGCCTCTATATCGGACTTCTTTTTCTCCGACTGTCCTTTATAGAAAATGTTAAACTCACGATTGTCTTTATCGGAAAGGTAAAAAGGCTCGGCCCATCTTCCAGCAGGCAGATTATCTGGACCTTTATATATAAAGTCATAGAAAGCATATCGTACTAAATCAGAACTAGATGATAATCGTTCTAGCAATGAATAACTGTTAGTACCAATATTCATAAAATCATTAAAATTGCAGACCTGTATAAACACTCTCGAAGGCTTTAACTCATTATAGAGTGTTGCCATCAAATTATATTCCTCGGCTATGTCAAATCCGCTAATACCAGCATTTAATATTGTCTTTGACGGGAAGATATCATGTAAGATGGACGTGTAAAGTTCTTCAAAATTTACCTGGGCTCCCTGCGTATAAGAATCCCCCAAGAATAGCCAGTCACATGCTTGGATTTCTGTTTTCGGGTCTAAAGTTTTTGAGATGCGATGTCCCTGGGTATTGGTGTAATAATATGAGGTGTATTCTTTATCTTCAAATTTTTGTTCCAGTTCTGGCATGTTGTAATAATAGTCACCATGAGATACATAAAGATTAGGAATAATATATTGTGGATAAAGATATCGAAAAATCACCTCCCCAGAAAAAAACAGAGTCAGAATTGTGAGAATGTTTAGCACAAACACCTGAGTAAAGGAATCCCGCCTCAAGTGTTTAATGGATAGTAGAATAGTTATTACAAAAAGTGTAGAGACAGCTGTGCCAATTAGAAAACTTTTAAATGCTAAGATAAAAATAACTGGATTAGACAGTGCTAGTGACCAGAGTAGAGCTCTTTTAGACTGCTTCATATTACTCTCTACCGACAAAAACTTTCTAGAAGATTTGATTCTAAAATGACTTCAATGCTGTCAGGAAGAAGATCAAAAAAATCCTCACTTACTAAGGACTCAATCATGTCAACACTTTCCTGGTAATCCACAATACTTTTAAAGTTGTCGAAATCATTCGGAAACAAATAGCACCATATTTTTTGGTCAGAAGGAGAATAGATAATTTTATAAGTATTTGACGGGACAGCTAATCCCCGCTTCCCAATGGTGATTGATCCAGTCTCCTCATATGTGCCACCTGTGATAATTATTAACTCGGTCTTATGGCTCGCAGAATACTCCCGAATGCATTCCTCGAGATGCTTCCAGATCCCTCGGTTCAGATTGGCTGTTTGAGGAAATATGTTTGAGTAAACAAAAGTTTCATCTTTTAGGAGTTGATCCCAAACAAAATCACCTGCTGGGACTAAATGTCCTCTATCATACCCACTCCCTTTATAGTCAAATGGCAATGAGGAACATTCACGGGCTTGGTGATCATCCACAAAGAAGGTGCTCCTGCGCTTCGCACTTAGCAATCCCTCAGGTATGCTCAATTGGTTTGGAGATATCTTATGGATTGTAAATTTTGGAACCTTTTTATCACATAAATACTTTACAACGAATCCCCTATATACCCAGA
>Ga0233446_1001213_pt1 | contig 20101 bp, 20 predicted proteins | sample SI_124_October20_4_FD_182780 | JGI IMG/M metagenome (GOLD analysis project Ga0233446, IMG submission 182780) | Seawater microbial communities from Saanich Inlet, British Columbia, Canada - SI_124_October2016_120_MG | ecosystem: Environmental > Aquatic > Marine > Inlet | place: Canada: British...
GCAAAATGGCAAAATGGCAAAGTGTCTAAAAAACAGAATAAGTTTCAAATTTTAAAATCTTTAGAGCTGGACTCACGTCCTACTCAAAGGCAATTATCTAATGACTTAGGTGTTAGCCTTGGTAAGATTAACTATTGCTTAAAAAGCCTTATTGAAAAAGGATTTATCAAGGTTAATAATTTTAGAAACAGTAACAACAAAACCCAATATTCATACTTACTAACCCCAAAAGGAATAGAAGAAAAAGCAAAGCTGACTTTGGATTTTATAAGAATTAAAACTCAAGAATATGACACACTAAAACAAGAAATTGAAAGTTTAAAACAAGAAGCAAAGAATATGGATAGGAATTTATTATGAAAAAGAAGAAAATATGTTTAGTCGGACTAGGCTATGTTGGTCTCCCTCTTGCAGTTGCCTTTGCAGAAAAGTTTCAAGTTATTGGCTTTGATATAAGCTCTACTCGTATACAAGAGTTGGAAGGTGGGCATGATATAACGCTTGAAATTGAAGATGATTTACTAGCTTCAGTAAAAAATAATATTACCTATACATCTAATATTCAAGACGCTAAAGATTGCGACATTTACATTGTTACCGTGCCTACACCAATCGACAAAGTTAATCGTCCAGATCTAACGCCGCTAGTTGAGTCATCTAAAACCATTGGCACCGTGTTAAATAAAAACGATATTGTTATTTATGAATCAACAGTCTATCCAGGCGTCACTGAAGATATTTGTGTGCCAGAGCTAGAGAAATCATCAGGCATGGTGTTTAATAAAGATTTCTATTGTGGCTATTCGCCAGAGCGTATAAACCCAGGAGATAAAGAGCATACCGTTACAAAAATTTTAAAAGTGACTGCCGGGTCAACACCTGAAATAGCTCAACAAGTTGATGATTTATACAAGCAAGTTATCACTGCTGGAACGTATATGGCTTCAAGCATCAAAGTGGCCGAAGCATCCAAAGTAATTGAAAATACACAAAGAGATGTAAATATTGCACTAATGAATGAGTTAGCGCTTATTTTTGACCAAATGGATATTGATACCAATGAGGTGCTTGAAGCTGCCGCCACCAAGTGGAATTTTATTAAATTAACACCTGGCTTGGTAGGTGGACATTGTATTGGTGTAGACCCATATTATTTGACATTTAAAGCAGAAGAGCTAGGCTATAAACCAGATTTAATTTTAGCCTCTCGTCAAATTAACAACGGTATGAGTAAATACATTGCTGATCAAACTATTAAAGAAATGATCAAGGCGGGTAAGGTGATTAAAGACTCAAACGTTTTAATGCTTGGTGTTACTTTTAAAGAAGATTGTCCTGATATGCGAAACACTAAGGTGATCGATGTTATTGATGAGCTGAAAGATTTTGGCATCAATGTTGATGTTTATGACCCATGGGTTGATCCAAATGAAGAGAAAAAATGGTACAAACATGGAATTATTTCCAACCCACTAGACGATAATAAGAAGTATGATGCTATTGTAGTTGCGGTCGCACACAAGCAATTCAAAAAATATACGGCTGAAACCTATTCACAATTATCTAATGGAAAAGAGGTGGTTATAGATATTAAGAACATTGTTCCAAACCCTACTTGGAGGTTGTAATGAAAAGCTATCCAACAATAAACGGTAGAAAAATTAGAATGGCTGTTGTAGGTTGTGGTCGCATCTCCAAAAATCATTTTGGTTCGATAGAAAAGCATCAAGATAATATTGAATTAGTCTCTATTTGCGATGTTCAGCAAGCAGTTCTTTCTGAACATGAGGAAGTATATAAGGTGAAAGGCTACCTTGATCTAAGCGACATGCTTGAAAATGAAGATCTAGATTTGGTAGTTATTTGTACGCCAAGTGGCACCCATGCTGATCAAACCGAACTATGTGCTAAGCATGGTGTTAATGTCATGACTGAAAAGCCAATGGCCACTCGCTGGAGTGATGGCGTTCGCATGGTTAAGGCTTGCGATAAAGCTGGAGTGCGATTGTTTGTGGTTAAACAAAATCGTAGAAACTCCACTTTGCAGCTTCTCAAGCGCGCTGTTACAGAGAATCGATTCGGTAAAATCCATATGGTGCATCTCAATGTATTCTGGACTAGGCCGCAAGAATACTACGATCAGGCACCTTGGCGAGGGACTTGGGAGTTTGATGGCGGCGCCTTTATGAATCAAGCCTCTCATTATGTTGATTTACTAGAGTGGTTAATTGGCCCGATTGACAAAGTGCAAGCAATGATGAGTACTACGCGCGACATTGAGGTGGAAGACACAGGCGTACTCAATGTTAAGTGGCGCAATGGTGCATTGGGATCTATGAGTGTTACTATGCTGACTTACCCTAAAAATTTAGAAGGAAGTATTACTATTCTTGGCGAAAAAGGCACGGTGCGCATAGGTGGTGTTGCTGTTAATGATATTCAGCATTGGGAATTTGATGAGCCTAAAGATTACGATGATGAAGTAAAAGAAGCTAATTACCAAACAACCTCTGTCTATGGTTTTGGCCATCCACTTTACTACAACAATGTTATTGAAGTTCTACGTGGTAACGCTGAACCAGAAACTGATGGCAGAGAGGGGTTGAAATCACTAGAAATATTAATTGCAGCCTATCTTTCAGCGAGAGATGGCAAAACAACTTCATTACCATTGGAGTATTAAAATGGATTATCAAGTTCATGAAACGGCGATAGTAGATGAGGGTGCACAAATCGGTTTAGGCTCTCGAGTATGGCAATGGGTACATGTTTGTGGCGGTGCCAAGATTGGCTCTGGCGTATCACTTGGTCAAAATGTTTTTGTCGGCAACAAGGTTGTTATTGGTGACAAATGTAAAATTCAAAATAACGTCTCTGTTTATGACAATGTCTATTTAGAAGAGGGTGTATTTTGCGGCCCGAGCATGGTATTTACCAATGTTTATAATCCACGTTCACTGGTTGAGCGCAAAGATGAATACAGAGATACTTTTGTAAAAAAAGGTGCAACACTAGGTGCAAATTGCACGATCGTTTGTGGTACAACGGTTGGCGCATACGCTTTTGTAGGTGCTGGTGCGGTTATTAATAAAGATGTGCCTCCATATGCACTAATGGTAGGCGTGCCTGCCAGGCAGATTGGCTGGATGAGTGAGTACGGCGAGAAGCTAGATTTGCCAGTGATAGGCAATGCTCAAACTACCTGTGAGCATACTGGACAAAAATATCAATTAAAAGACTCACAAGTTACTGTAGTCGGTTAAGCATGAATATTGATTTTGCCAATCTTCAATTGCAGTATCAAAAACATAAAGTTGATATTGACGCCAACATTCAAGCGGTTTTAAATAAATCTAACTACATCATGGGTGAAGAAGTCCATGAACTTGAACGAGTATTAAAGGGGTTTACAGGTGCCAAGCACGCCATTACCTGCTCGTCAGGTACAGATGCACTTTTACTTGCTATGATGGCAATGGATATCCAGCCTAATGATGAAATAATCACCACGCCCTTTACTTTTATAGCCACAGCTGAAACCATTGCTTTAATGAAGGCTAAGCCTGTGTTTGTTGATATTGAGCCAGACACCTTTAATATTGATGCTAATCTAATTGAAGCTGCAATTACTGATAAAACTAGAGCTATCATGCCAGTGAGTCTTTATGGCCAGCCTGCAGATATGGATACTATTCAAGCTATTGCTGACAAGCATAATCTAAAGGTTATTATCGATGGCGCTCAGAGTTTTGGCTCTAAATACAACAACAAAACTGATAGTAACCTTGGCGACATATCAACTACCAGTTTTTTTCCAGCGAAACCGCTCGGTTGTTATGGTGATGGCGGTGCAGTTTTTACCAATAACGATGAATACGCCAAGGCAATAAATATGATGCGTGTGCATGGGCAAAACAAACGCTATCATCATAAATACATTGGTATGGGCGGGCGTTTAGATACTATTCAGGCGGCTATTTTGCTAGCCAAACTGCCACATTACCCCCAAGAATTAGCAGATCGACAGCAGGTTGCGCAACACTACACAGATACATTGTCCGATAAATTACAAACGCCAGTTATTAGGTCAAACAGATCAAGCGCCTGGGCACAATACACTGTCAGGGCTAATAACAGAGACGCCCTTCAAGCTAAATTAAAAGATAACGGTATTCCAACTGCAGTACATTACCCAATACCACTTCATCTGCAAGAATGCTTTCAATATTTGAATTGCAAACAGGGTGATTTTCCAATATCAGAAAAAGCCTCTAGTGAGGTTATAAGTTTGCCAATGAATTCATTCTTAGCAGAAGAAGAAGTTCAATATATATCTAAATGTCTAGAATCTCTTATAGGCTAGATATAGATAACAACAACAATTTTCTATATGCAGATGATGATCATTTTTCAGTTTTTGGATCAAACTATGTAGCTGAAAAAATGAAAGACACTCTATTCGATAATAAGAGTGATTAGATTTTTATGAAAATAGCAATAATAGGCGGCGGGATTAACGGCATTATGACTGCATGGGAGCTATGTAAACATCATCATGATGTAACCTTATTTGAGAAAAACACTTTAATGTCTCAGACGTCATCTGCCTCATCTAAATTATTGCATGGCGGTTTACGATATCTTGAGAATTTTGAATTTAGATTAGTAAAAGAAGCTCTTAGAGAAAGACAATGGTGGATTAATCAAGCGCCAGATTTAGCTCAGCCGCTTAAAATATTTATACCAGTTTATAAGCAGTCAAGACGCCCGGCTTGGCTTTATAAGATAGCCTTATATCTGTATGATTTATTTGCAGGAAAGAAAAATATCGGCAAACATCAAACTCATAATAAGGCTTCAATGCAAGAACTGTGTCTTGGATTGAAAATCAATGGTCTTGTAAAAGGTTTTTCTTATTACGATGGTCAGATGGATGATTATCAATTAGGCCTCTGGGCGGTTGACCAAGTAAAACAGTATAAAAATTTCATAGTAATAGAAGAGACAGCTATAGATCGAGTTAATGTTAATGGTGAAGTAGTTTATAACGGCAATAAAGAGCAGTTTGATAAAGTAATTAATGTTGCTGGACCATGGGCATATCAATTGTTAAAAGACAGTAATATTGATTCAGATTATGAGTTAGACTTGGTGCGAGGCTCGCATATTGTGGTTAATAGAAAGCTAGACCATGGATATTTTTTAGAAGTTCCAGGTGAAAAGCGTATATTTTTCGTTCTTCCTTATAAAGACCAGACATTAATTGGAACAACTGAAGTTAGGCAAAAAATCTCAGATGAAATAAAACCTACGCAATCGGAAATTCTTAACCTATTGAGAGCTTATAATCATTATTTTATGGATTCAATTTCAGAAGAAGATATAGTAAATTCTTTTGCAGGAGTTAGGCCATTGGTAAGGAGCTCTAACGATGTAAATAAAGCCACAAGAGAGTATGTAGTACAAACTAATAAAAACTTAATAAGTATTTTCGGTGGCAAGTGGACAACAGCAAGGCAGTTAGCTAAAAAAGTTGTCAAGGTGATAGTATAATTCAGCAATTAAAGCCAAAATCTGAATTTAGTCGTAATGTTCTAACATTAATGATGGGTACGTCAGTTGCTCAAGCGATTCCAATTGCGATTAGCCCAATACTAACAAGACTCTATAGTCCAGAAGATTTTGGTGTATTGGCTATGTTTCTTGCTATAACAATGACTTTAGGATCAGTTGCAAATGCCCGCTATGAAGTGGCTATAATGGTGTTGCGAACAGATGATGATGCAATCAATATTGCGGCACTTTCAGTAATTATTTCAACTTTTTTTTCAATCATCCTACTATTTCCAGCTGTTCTACTTAATAGTCAGCTTACAAGCTTCTTGGGCAATGAAGAGATAGGGTTTTGGCTGTACCTTGTGCCTGCCGTAGTATGGTTGACAGGGTTGTTCAATGTATTGAATTACCTGAATATTAGAAATTGTCAGTATAGGGATATTGCTAAGGCAAGTGTTTATAAATCATTGGTAATGGCTATTTTTCAAATCTTAATAGGTGTAGTAAAATCTGGGGTATCTGGTCTGATTGTTGGGCAGGTTATGTCAGATATAGCTGCTAACTATCAACTTTCTAAAAATGTGATTCGTTATTATTGTTTATCGGGAATAAGGTTAAAGAAGTTATACGCTCTTGGCAAAAAATATAAAGATTATCCATTGCACAATACTCCGGCCACTTTACTGGATAATGCTGCTTTGCAGATGCCTTTTTTACTTCTTCCTAAGTTATTTAGCTTGGTAGTTGGAGGCCAGTTTCTTTTAGCCCAGAGAATGGTTGGCTTGCCAAGTTCGCTTATTTCTAAACCAATTTCTCAAGTTTTTTTTCAAACAATGACTGAAAAAAATAATAATGGAGAAAAAACGCTGCCATTTTTGAAGTTGACATTAAAAAGATTATTTTTGATAGCATTACCAATAACGATAGCAGTTTATATAGTGAGCCCTTTTTTGTTCCGTATTGTTTTTGGAGAAGAGTGGACTTTTTCAGGAACGATAGCTCAGTATATAGTGATTGCATTTTTTATTCGATTTATTGTTTCTACTGTCAGCCCCGTATTTTCAGTTTCTGATAATTTAAAAATAGGGGCTGCGTGGAAATATCTTTACTTTATTTCTACTGGGTTAATATTTTTATATAGTTTTTTAAGTTCAATGAATCTTGAGAATTTTTTAATTCTTTTTGTGTTTCATGAGTATGTATTATATCTGCTTTACTTATACCTGATTTTTAAGGTGACAAAGCAAATGGATGAGGTGGTTAAATAGTTATGTGTGGAATTGTCGCTTGGCTGTCAAATAATAGTCTTGAACTAAATGAGTTGATTACTATGACTGATGCTATGAGTCATAGAGGTCCTGATGACGCTGGATATTTAATATCAAGCCCGTTGACTGTTGAAATTGTTAAGCCTATTGATAAGGTTAAGAATATTTGTAGTGATCTCAATTTTGGGTTTTCCCATCGTCGCTTATCAATTGTAGATCTCAGTTCTCATGGACATCAACCTATGTTTTTTCTAAATCGTTATTGGATAACATATAACGGTGAAATTTATAACTATATTGAGCTAAGAGCTGAGCTGGAAGAACTTGGTTACTCGTTCGATACTGAAACTGATACAGAGGTGATTTTGGCGTCATATGATGCCTGGGGTGTTGAGTGTCTGAATAAGTTTAATGGGATGTGGGCTTTCGTTTTATTTGATCAAGAAAAACAGGAGCTATTCGTCTCAAGAGATCGTTTTGGCGTAAAACCACTTTATTATTATCAAGATGAAGAAAATTTGATTTTTGCATCAGAAATTAAATCTTTATTAAGTAACAAAATAGTTAAAACTTCACCGAATGTTGATGCTTTAAAATCCTACTGGAATGAAGGTCCAAAAGAATTTATAGCAGAGACAGTTTTCGAAAATATCTATAGGTTTGGTATTGCTAGTTATATTCTGATAGATAAAAGTAATTTTTTGGATAGGATAAGTGAAAAGAAATTCTGGGATTATGCAATCGACAACTCTTTCGAACCATTCAATGAAGAGAAAGCGAAAATAATTGCAAAAAATTATTATGACTTATTGAAGGACGCTGTGAGAATAAGACTCAGAGCAGATGTTGATATTGGTTCAGCACTTTCTGGTGGCCTTGATAGTGGCTCCATTGTTTATTTGATCGATGAAATTCTTTCAGAAGAGGGTAGTATCTATACTCAAAAAACATTCTCAACAGTTTATAAATCTGAGGAGACGAAGTATTGCGATGAAAGTCACTATATAGATCTTTTAACCAGTGAGTTGGGTATCAATTCCTACCAAATAGAACCGAAATCCTCTGAAATAGCTGAATTACATAAAATTGTAATCAAATATTGGGAGTCACCGCCAGAAGGCTTGGGAATGTCAGGATTAAATACTTTTAAACTGGCTTCTGATGAAGGGGTTAAGGTGACTTTGGATGGTCAAGGGGCTGATGAGCAGCAAGCTGGCTATGATGGCTACTGTATTAACCATTTATATAACATGAACTTTAGAACTTTTATTAAAGAGTTTTGGGATCTTAAAAAAGTACAAGGTTTGCATAAGATGTTAGTAGTTGCATTTATGTTTAGAATATTAAAATCTGTTTTAGGACATAAACTTACCATAAAACTAACTAAAACTCTTTTTAAACGAGATTTAGAAATATTTACAAAGCCTTTAAACGAAGCATTGAAGAGAAGTACTCAGCAAAGTTTAATTAATCTTATACATTATTCAGATAGTCGTTCAATGTGCTATTCAATTGAATCAAGAATGCCTTTTATGGATTATCGTTTAGTTGAGTTTACCGCCCAGATTCCTGCATGTTATAAAATACATAATGGCTGGTCAAAGTATTTTGCGCGTTTGGCATTTGATAAAAAACTGCCTAATGAGATTTGTTGGAGAAAGGATAAAATGGGCTGGCCAACACCTGATAAAATTTGGCAGCAAGAAAAGGGGAAAGTCCTATTTGAGTCAGAAATATTAAACTCTAGCTTTCTCAATCAACACTTTAATATTGATAGCTTAGAGAATTTTAATAAAAATAAAATTAATAGACTTTTCAATATGGCTGTTTGGCATAAAACTTTTTTTGGAAAGACTGATCGTGTATAGAAAAACCATAGATTCTGATGGTGAATTAGAGCAAATTGTAGATATTTACAATGAAACTACTGGAAGAAGACGCACTATTAGCCAGCATCGTTGGGAGTGGTTCGCATCACCCTATGAAAATAACTCTTATGTTGTTATAAAAAAAAGTGGAGAGATTATTGGACATCATGGTCTTTTATCTATTGAATTACATTATAAAGGCCAGAATATTGAAGTCGGTAAAACAGAAAATACAATTACCAAAAAGGGTTTTGGTGCAGCTTATGTAAGAAGTGAGATAGAGATGTTCCGTGAATATTCAAAAAAATACGATATCTTAATGACGACTGCAGCCTGGGGTGTGACAAAAAAAATTAGAGAGAAACTTGGATATACTTTTTTTGCGAAAAATATAGTATATTTTGCAATTGTAGATTTTTCAATATTAGCATCTAAGTTTAAGAGTAGCTTCGTCAAAAACATTATTAAGTTGATCGCTCGACCGGCTAATGTTTTCCTCATATCAAGAAAAACAACAGAAGATACGTTTTACGAGGTAAAAAAGCTTGAAGAAGTTGATTTACAAAATTTAAGTGAATTTTACTACCAGGTTAAAGATGATTTTGGTATTAGTCAACTTAGAACTACACAATTTTTAAAGTATAGATTTATCGGCAACCCATACTCTGATTTCCACCTTGTGAATTTTTACAATGATGATATTTTTATTGGTTATGTGATTTATCAAATACATGATGATCGGTTATTTGTGGAAGATATCCTTGTACTTAAGGAATATAGTGTAAGTGACGTACTCAGTAAAATATTCAATCATGTAAAAAAGAATAAACTGGCTAATATTATTCTTTTTTCTACCCTTGAAAATTCTTTGCTAGACAGGGGGTATAAAGGTTTTTTCAGAAAGAAAGGCAGAGATAAGGCTCCTTGCGTTATGATTAATAAATTAGAGAGCCAGACTTTATCGAATGAATTCACAGTAGAAAATTTTTACTTTACTAGGTTGACAAATGAAGGAGTAATTTAGATGAATACCAAGCTTAAATTATGCTTTAAAGGTGACCGTAATTATGTCCAGGGGCCAGATATTGTGTCGGCCCTATTGAAAGAAATGGAAAGTAGATTAATAACAAATATTGATCTTAAATTTAACGGTATAGCCTCAACTCAATTAGATTTAGTAGATGGCGATACAAATGAACAAGCTAAAGTCAATATTCGCTGGTTTGAAAATGGACAAGAGAGGATTTATCAGTTAATAGAAAATGGTAAGTCGATAGATTGTCGGTTCGAGTATGATGAAGAGCAGATTATTCAGAGAACTAAGTTAGATTTAGACTCTCAATCTATAGTGCTTCAGCAGCCTACTGGTTATACCTTGTGCGAAAATTTCGTTGCTATGAATAAGTTTTTGCTACAAAGTTTATTTCCTGATGTTCAAGGGAAGTGGTATTTTACAAGATTGGAGCAAAATGGCTTGATAATTGAGAATGCATCAATAACTGTAAAATTAATTAAAAACTTTAACTTTCGATTAGTAAAAAGTGATGTTTTAGTGGAAAATACAGTGATTGGAAGTATTTATTTCACCATGGTAAAAGATTAATTTATGATTGCAATTACACATATAGGTACTTATTTACCAGAGAATAGGGTTTCTAATCTAGAGTTGATTGAAAAGTTTGAAATTGATGAAAATTTCATTCGTGAAAAGATTGGCGTGGGTCAGCGCTCATTAAAATCATCTGATGAAAAAGCCTCAGATTTGTGTATTAAGGCCTTTGAAGATTTGCTTAATAAAGCTGATTTTTCTAAAGATGAAGTGGAGTGTTGTGTTGTTGTCACGCAAAATCCTGATATGTCTATACCCCACACATCTGCCATTGTACATGGGGCTTTGAATTTACCTGAAACTTGTGCATGTTTCGATATTTCTTTAGGGTGTTCCGGTTACGTCTATGGGTTATCGATTGTAACTGCTTTTATGCAGGCTAATAGTTTAAAAAAAGCATTACTTTTTACGGCCGACCCTTATTCAGATATTATTGATCCAGATGATAAGAATACAGTATTGATTTTTGGCGATGGGGCGACGGTAACCTTACTTCAAGATAATTATCCTGGCCTTGTTTCATTAGGGTTTGATTTTGGCTCTAAAGGTGCTAGCTATAAAAACCTGACTAATGAGGGAGTTCTTTATATGAATGGGCGTGCAGTGTTTAATTTTGCAGCTGCAACCGTACCTAAATCGATTAATAAAGTGTTAGAAAAATTACAACTTGATAAAGAAGAAATTAGTAGGTGGTATCTACACCAAGGTAGTAAATATATTGTTGATACAATTACCAGGAGACTTGGGCTGAAGCCAGAAAGAGTTGTATTTGGCATGTATGATTACGGGAATACAGTGTCATCTTCAATTCCTATGCTTCTAAGTGAGGATTTAGAGGGGATAGCGGTAGGGGAGAAAGTTGGTGTAAGTGGATTTGGTGTAGGTCTATCTTGGGCATCTGCAATATTTAAAAAAAAATAAGGAAATGAAAATGAGTAAAGTAACTGTAGATCAAATTATAGAAATTATTGAAAAAGCACATTTGGTTAAAGATGCCAATGCATTGGCTCACGATAAGCCTCTAAGTGAACAAGGTGTCGACTCCTTGGATTTTTCAGGTGTATTGTTTAATATAGAAGAAGTTTTAGATATTGAAATCCCAGATGAAGATATTGATCGCCTGCAAACGATAAATAACATTGTTATTTACATAAACAATAAGTAACAAGTGTATTTTTTTACACCTAGAAATTTAATTGTAGAGTGAAAGTATTGCTTGTTAAAATTCCAAATAATAGCCAGGAAGAGTTGAAATACAGTTTAAATATACTTTTAGGCGAGTTTTTGGGTTTGGCGTTTGAGGTGGAAGCCTATAATGGCGATGTGATCGAAATCACCAGACCTGGTGATTCTGGTGAGTCTAGTAACTTGGCCAAATTAACGCTTGACGCCAGTTTTTTCCACAAAACTCACCAGGCCTGGTTAAAATCCGAATCTATGCCGGTTTTACCTTTAGAAACTTGGAGCCCTTCTGATGACGGCATTCAAGTAAATTTAGTCGAGTCAATCGTGCCTGTACTATACGGCCGACCGGGCTTGGTGAAAAACGACAGCCATCTTCATTTAAATATAGACATCTTTGGCGGTGCATTTTTTATGCTCTCTCGTTATGAAGAGCTTATTATCCCAGACCGAGATAAGCATGATCGCTTCCCATCCTGGGCATCTACAGCTTACAAAGCTAACTTTTTAGATCGCCCAATTGTTAATGAATATCTAGAGATTTTATGGTTTTGTATGCAAGCCCTATGGCCAGATTTAATTCGGAAAAAGCGAGAATTTAGAAATCTGATTAGTTGTGATGTAGACCACCCATTTGATTTAGTAGGACACTCTCTGAAAAAAACAATTTTAAGAGTTGGTGCGAGATTGATTAGGGATAAAAATCCTAAACTTGCACTGTTTGATAGCTTGAATTATATCTTTAAAAAATTTGATTCTGATCGTTTTGATGAGTATAGAAATAATATTGATTGGATAATGAAAGTGAATAGCGTTATGGGTAATAAGGTTGCATTTTATTTTATTCCGATTCAGACAAACGCCAGTAAAGAAGATTTGAATGATGTTCGTAGTCCTAAAATTTCCAAATTATTAAAAAATATTGTTGATTCTGGGCATGAGATAGGCTTCCATCCTGGGTATGACACTTATAAATTCCCTGAAAATTTTAAGAAGTCAGCTAATGCACTAAAAGAAGCTTTTAAGAAAGAAAGAATAGAGTTTTCAAATATCGGCGGACGTCAGCATTACCTCCGCTATAATATAGTAACAACTCCACAACTATGGGAAGATAATGGGCTTACATATGACACCTCTCTAAGTTTTGCCGATAAAGTAGGCTTTAGAACGGGTGTTTGTTATGAATACACAATGTTTAATTTAGTTTCACGGAGAAAAATGAAATTAAAACAGAGGCCATTGATTGTAATGGAGTGCTCAATTATTGCAAGTGGTTATGAGGGTCTTGGTTATTCAGTGGAAGCAATAAAAAGATTTGAGTATTTTACAAATACATGTCGACTGTTTAAAGGTAGTTTCACTCTACTTTGGCATAATTCGTACTTTACATCTAAAATATCAAAAAGCTTTTATTTAAGCGTTTTACAGCATGAGCTTAAGATTAATAAAAGATGAAAATGGCAAATCAATTGTGAATCAGGAGGGTAATATTCTAGCAACAACGCTTGAAGAAAAGTGTATGTCATTAATACGTTGCGATACCGGTGATTTAGGTATTTATAGTAATAAATAGTGTACTTACAGTAATCAAAAACTGATTTTAAAAGAGTTGAAGGGACGAGTTACAGGCTATTTAAAAATAAATTGAAAGATTGTTTCAGGCTCAGTATTAATGGTGTTGATGGCTAAAACTAGCGCGATTAATTACTGATTTGAGCGAGTCAGTGAGAATAATATTGTTGTTAATGTAGTTTATAATGATAAAAGTAATCTAAAAAAAAGATATGGAATTTATGTCTAGTTCTCTAAAAAGTAACTTGGGTGGATTTATTCTTTATTCTTTATTTTTGATTTTAATGTATGTGAAAAAATTGACGTTGAGCCAGGTAAAAATCACAAATTTATCATAAATAAACTATCTAGTTTATTATTTCCAGAGTGAGTATTAAAATCAAAATACAGAATATACAAACTTACTTATCAACGATAGCTTTTTTTGCTCTGTTTCCTGGCTTTTTCTTTTACCAATTTTCTATAGCGAAGGGCTATTTCCCTCCAGTTTTAGGTGGGTATTTCGGATTGGTAGCAGCGTTCTTGTTCATCCCTTTGTTTTTTATAAATATTAAAGTTTTTATGAAAAAACAAGACTTAATTGTGGCTATATTTTTTTTAATTCTCGGCCTAACGTTTATTGTTTCGATTATTCAGTATTCACTTCAAAACCCTAATGGTTACGCAAAAGAGATTTTTGTATGGAGTATTAGTGGCTTGCTCTTTAATCTTGTGGCTTTCATGGTAGCCGCGAGATTGAATTTGAATTTGGTCGCTAGGCTTGGGTGTTGGTTGCTTTTTTTAATGTTTTTGGCCGTCATTCTTAACATAGGAGATTATGGAATTTTTTATCTCAGGCAAGGGGCTGGTGATGTTGCAGAATACGTGTCTACTTACCAGGGTTTTGCAAGATCCATTGTTGTGACATTATTGATTACAAGTGCATTTTATTTTCGAGCGAGTATAAGGTTTTATTTGTTAATCCTGCTAGGGTTTGTCGCACTTTTTTTTAATGGTGCTAGATCAGAATTTGCAATTTTTGTTCTTACAATAGCCTTTATGTATTTAATTTATTCAATGACATCTATCAAAACGGCAATTGGCTTCTTGTTATTTGCATTTATAGTGACATTTACAGTGGTAAGTGTTCTGGATTTTGTACCAGATTCAAGAATGTTACAGTTATTGGATATTACCAACTCATCAAGTGCTGAGAGTCGTACAGAGTTGTTTATGTTCAGTTTAGAGCTTATCAAAAATAACCCATTACTTGGAGAGTATGCTGGATATGTAGAGCTAGGCGGTATTGGTAGCTACTCGCATAATATTTTATCTGCATGGGTTAATTTAGGATTACTAGGTTTTACTTTATATTTTTTGATGTTTCTTTTGTTATGGAGAGATGCGTTATTGAATTTTGTAAGATACAAAAACTTTGATTTGTTTAAAGTTTATTTGATATTTCTAGTCTTTGTGACAGGCTCTTTATTGGTTTCAAAAAACCATAGTTATATGCTAGTTGGTTTGCTTCTAGGATTTTATGCTCAATATAAAAATTTTATTAAAGGTTTGAAATGATAACAATCACTCACCTCACTTCAGCTCACCAACGTTATGACACGCGGATTTTTATTAAAATGTGTTCGTCTTTGGCGGAGCATGGTTACGATGTTTCATTGGTTGCTGCTGATGGCTTGGGAAATGAAGTTAAAAATGGCGTAAACATTGTTGATGTAGGTGTGAAATCAGGTGGACGTTTGTCACGTATGACTAAGACGGTTAATAAAGTCTTTAAAAAAGCAGTTGAATTGGATGTGGATATCTACCACCTGCACGATCCTGAATTGCTGCCTATTGGCTTAAAATTGAAAAAATTAGGCAAAAAAGTGATATTTGATTCGCATGAAGATGTGGCAAAACAAATGCTTGGAAAGCCTTACCTTAACGCACCATTAAGAAGATTGATAGGAGCGGTATTTGGCATGTATGAGAGCTATGCTTGTGTAAAGCTTGATGCAATTATTGCAGCCACTCCTTATATTCGAGATAAGTTTTTAAAAATAAACCTGAATACCGTAGATATAAATAACTTTCCTTTATTAGAAGAGCTGGCTAATACTAGTGAATGGGAGAAAAAACAAAATGAAGTAGCTTATGTCGGAGGTATTTCTAAAATTCGTGGTATCGAAGAGATCATACAGGCATTGGGTTATACAAATGAAATTCGTTTAAATTTGGCGGGTAAGTTTAGTGAGGCATCGGTTGAAGTAAATGTTAAAAACTATGCTGCTTGGTCAAAAGTGAATGAATTAGGTTTTTTAAACCGTGGGCAAATAAATACGGTGTTAGCTAAATCAAAAGCAGGGTTAGTGACTTTGCATCCAGTCATTAACTATATTGATGCGCTACCAGTTAAAATGTTTGAATACATGGCGGCTGGGATTCCTGTTATCGCATCTAACTTTCCGCTTTGGCGCGAAATCATTGAAGGCAATGAATGTGGTTTGTGCGTCGACCCATTAAATCCAAAAGCTATTGGTGAAGCAATTCAATATTTAATTGACAATCCGGCTCAGGCTGAAAGAATGGGTGGAAATGGGCGTAAGGCAGTTGAAGGTAAATTTAATTGGCCAGTAGAGGAAGAAAAACTGTTAGATTTGTACAAAGGACTGAAGAAATGAAAATTGTCACTATATTAGGCGCACGCCCACAGTTTATTAAAGCTGGCTCAGTGAGTCGTGAAATTATCCGTCAAACCCAGGCAGGTGGGGATATTGAAGAAATAATCGTTCATACGGGGCAGCATTATGATGTCAATATGAGTGATATATTTTTTGAAGAAATACAAATCCCTAAGCCTGATTATTTTTTTGGGGATTGGGGGTGCAAGTCATGACGGACAGCGGCGGATTACAAAAATAGGCTTTCTTCCTCTCCAAACCTTGCATTACTTTGCGCGATGAAACTGAGTGGGTGGAGTTGATTGAAAATCGTGTCAATGTGTTGGTGGGGGCGAATAAAGCTAAAATTCTTGGCACTTTTAAAAATAATTCAACATTTAGTAACGCAAATACAAAAAATAGATTTATACGGTGGCGGTTATGTCAGTGAGCGGATCGTGACGGAGTTATTGAATGACTTCTAAGATACAAAAAACGATTTGGCATGGGGAAGCCCAAGAGGGAAAAATTTTGAAGCTTTATAAAGAAATTTTAGAGGATAAAGATAAATAATATGTGTGGAATATTTGGACAGATATCAAAAACAAGTGTAAACAAGAAAAATCTACGCATGATAGTAAAGCATTCAGAGCAGAGGGGTGTTGACTCTAGTGGACTGATTCATCTTAAAGGTTCTGGCTACCAAGTAGATAGGGCAGATCTAAATGTGGAAAAACTTCTAGGCAAGGTTAACCCATATAACTCTAATGTTGTTTTAGGGCATAGCAGATTAATAACAAATGGATTAGGCGATAACCAGCCAATAGTTAAGGACAATTTGTGTGTTATTCATAATGGAATCATAGTTAATGAGAAAGAAGTTTGGGAAAATCTTGAAACTAAAAGAGAATTAAAGATAGATTCTGAGGCTATTGTTGCCATTGCCAGTGAACACTTTAAAAATGGTGGCGATATATCTGATGTGTCAAATAAGATATTAAACTTATGCAGAGGAGTGGTAGCTTGCGCTTTGCTTGTGCCAGAACTTGGGAGAATAGTGCTTTTCTCAAACAATGGCAGTCTTTATACGGGTGTTATTGATGATGATATATATTTTGCGTCCGAGAAATACGCATTAAGTCAGATTGAGTGTGAAAATATAAAGCAAATTAAAAATGAAGCATATTTTATAGATATACCAAAGTCAGATACAAAGCTTAAGGTGAGAGACATATCCACAAGAAAAGAAAATTTAATACCTGAATTTTGTTTTAATAAAGAATGGGAAAGGTTGCTTGAATATAAAGACATTGAGAATTTGAAAAGATGCACTAAGTGTATCTTGCCTGAAACTATGCCTTTTATAAGCTTTGATAATAAAGGTGTTTGTAATTATTGCAATAATTATAAAACTAGAAACAAACCCAAGCCAAAAGAGGAGTTGTTTCAATTGGTGGAGCCTTATAGAAGGCCGGGTCAAGAGCTTGACTGTATTGTTCCATTTTCTGGCGGGCGGGATAGTTGTTATGGCCTACATTTGGCCGTCGAGGAATTGGGCATGAAGCCCATAACATATACTTATGACTGGGGAATGGTGACAGATCTTGGGCGTAGAAATATTTCTCAAATGTGTGGCGATATGGGTATTGAGAACATTATTGTTGCTGCTGATATATCCTTAAAGAGGAGAAATATTAAGATGAACCTTCAGGCTTGGCTAAGGTCTCCACATTTAGGAATGATAGCAATGCTTACAGCTGGCGACAAGCATTTTTTTAGACATATTGAGAGTATTAAAAAACAAGTGGGAATTGATCTTAATTTATGGGGCGTAAATCCACTTGAAACAACACACTTTAAAACTGGATTTCTAGGAATTAAACCAGACTTTGAAGAAGATAAGGTTTATAGTAATGGTGCAATGAAGCAATTTAGATACCACTCTAAAAGATTTAAAGCTATGTTAGAGAGTCCAGGATATTTTAATAGGTCTTTGTGGGATACATTGTCTGGAGAATATTATAGGAGTTTTTTACAGAAAGAGAATTACTTTCATATATTTGACTACTATCGTTGGGATGAGAGTCAAGTGAATGACACTCTGATAAACAAGTACGATTGGGAAACGGCAACAGATACTAGTACCACCTGGAGGATCGGAGACGGAACTGCAGGGTTTTATAATTATGTTTACTACACGGTTGCTGGCTTTACTGAGCATGATACATTCAGAAGTAATCAGATAAGAGAGGGGCAATTGACTAGAGAAAAAGCATTAGAATTAGTCAAGGATGAAAATCAGCCAAGATATCAGAATATAAGATGGTATCTTGACACTTTAGGTTTGAATTATGAAGAAACTATAAAAATAGTAAATTCTATACCAAAACTATACAAGAAAGATTAGACATGAATATTTGGTGTATATCAAAATACGCAGCCCCTCCTAAATATAGCAAAATGCCTGCAAGGTTGTTTGAATTAGTAAGTGAGTTCAATAGTCTTGGCCACAATGCTAGATTGATCACATCAGATTCTAACCATTTAGCAAATTTCCCCAGTACGAAAAATAAATACACTGACGAGCTTATTGGAGATGTTCAGGTTCGTTGGCTAAATACAGTTAAATATAAAAAAACCGCCTCCATTAAAAGAATTTTGAGTTGGCTTGATTTTGAAAGACGGTTGTTTTTTATGCCTATTAATTCTTTTGAAAAGCCGGATGTAGTTTTAATTTCGTCGCTATCAATTTTTTCGATCATTTATGGTTACTATTTAAAAAATAAATTTGACGCTTTTTTGATATTTGAAATTAGAGACATTTGGCCGTTAACCATGACTGAGGAGGGCGGGTTTTCAAAATGGCACCCTTTGGTGTTATTGATTGGTGCTATTGAGAAGTTTGGCTATAAAAAATCAGATTTAATTGTCGGTACAATGCCAAGACTTAATTTGCATGTTGAGGAGGTGCTTGGCTACAAAAAGCCTTTCCATTGCTCCCCAATTGGCTTCAATCCGAAATATTACAATATTGACAGCAAGGTTAGCAAGTTAGAGGAAAGACTCAAAAGTTCTATTCCCAGTAATCGGGTGGTTGTTGGTTATGCGGGTAGCATGGGCATAACTAATTCTCTTGAAATGTTTATAGATACTATTGAATCTATGAGAAATAATAAAAACATATACTTTGTATTGGTTGGTAGTGGAGATCTAAAGAAGCGCTTTGAGAGTCAGTTATCTAAATGTAAAAATGTACTTTTTTGGCCAAGAATTGACCAAAATGAGGTCAATTCTTTTTTAAATTTATGTGACGTCCTTTATTTATCGACACAATACTCCAAAGTATGGGATTATGGCCAGTCAATGAATAAGGTTGTTGAGTATATGTTGGCTTCAAAACCAATTATTGCAACATATGCAGGCTATCCTTCCATGATTAATGAGGCAAATTGTGGTAGTTTTGTTAATACATTGGATGTGAGTTTGAAAAATGAAGTGTTAAATATTGTAGATATGAGCAGCAAGGAGCGAAAGACTATCGGGGAAAATGGAAAAAAGTGGATGTATTCCAATAGAAAATATTCAAACCTGGCTCGAAAATATATTGAGGCAATAGAGACAACGAAAACCAATAAAATCTACTAAAGTATGAGGCGTATATTTGATTTAATTGTTGTCTCTATTGGCCTTCTATTCTTAATGCCTTTAGTGGCTATAATTGCCGCTTTGGTTAGGATAAAACTCGGGACACCAATATTTTTTAAGCAAGCAAGGCCCGGCTTGAATGGAGAAGTATTTAATATGTACAAGTTCAGAACAATGACTGTTGAATGCGATAAAAATGGAGTTCTTTTATCTGACAAGGATAGACTTACCAAATTTGGAAAATTTTTAAGGTCAACAAGTTTGGATGAATTGCCAGGCTTGTGGTGTGTTCTAAAAGGTGATATGAGTTTAGTGGGGCCTCGCCCCTTGTTGGTAGAGTATTTGTCTTTGTATTCGGAAAAGCAATCTAGACGCCATGAAGTGAAGCCGGGTATTACTGGCTGGGCACAGGTTAATGGGCGCAATGCAATTAGTTGGGATAAAAAATTTGATTTAGATGTGTGGTATGTGGACAATCAATCAATTTGGCTGGATATTAAGATACTATGGATGACTGTAAAAAAAGTAATTATGCGTGATGGAATAAGTCAAAATAATCATGTAAGCATGGATAAATTTAAAGGAAGTTTGTAAAAATGGGAAATAGATTTTCTAATTGGAAATACCCAGAGATTGAAGATGGTAAGCTTACCAAATATAACTGGGTGGTTCAAAATATAGAAGGCTTTGATTTAGGATTTGAGACTGATATTGGAGCTTTTTCATATATTAATGCTTTGCATGGTGTTGAGATAAAAGATA
>Ga0233446_1001235_pt1 | contig 19851 bp, 25 predicted proteins | sample SI_124_October20_4_FD_182780 | JGI IMG/M metagenome (GOLD analysis project Ga0233446, IMG submission 182780) | Seawater microbial communities from Saanich Inlet, British Columbia, Canada - SI_124_October2016_120_MG | ecosystem: Environmental > Aquatic > Marine > Inlet | place: Canada: British...
ATCATAGAGACACAGGCCCATCTTCCTAAACATATGCGAGATATCTTTGAGGATGAACTAGAGTATAGATTGAAACATTCTGAATATGTAGAGGAGGTGGAGGATTATCGTATCTCTATGGCCTTATGAAATATTCAGAAGAAGACTTAAGAGCAATGTCTATAGCCTTGTTGAGATATAAAGCAGAAGGCAGTAAGGCTTATGTAGAGTTTATCCATATCGTGGCTATGTTAACAAGAACTTCTCTTCATGAAGTAGATGCGCGGATAACTGAATATGCTAAGGAGGAAGGATGAGTAACCTACCGGATAAGATTTATGAAACCATACGCTGGTATACATGCAGCAATATGGAAGATGAGCATAACGAAGGCTATCCAGCTGTTGATTTATTCACGCCTGACAATGAAACAATTGATAAAGGTGAGGAAGAGATAAGGATTTTAGCCGATGAAATAATAGATGAGCTTGCTGATAATATACGTGAATTACATAAAAATGAGTTTACAGACTCTGTTAGCGGATACAATCAGGCACTTGATGACGTAATAGATATCATTAGAGGGTTGAGAGAATGAGTGTTGTGTATATGACCAGCGATTGGCATTTAGGGCACAAAGGAGTGGAGAGGTTTAGGACAGAGTTTGGAAGCTGTAGTGAGATGGAAGGACTCATCCTAGAGAACTACCTCTCTGCTGTAGGTAAGAGAGATATTGTATGGATGCTAGGGGACATGTGTTTTGACATGGACTCTATAATGTTAATGAGAACCCTCCCCGGAGATAAGAGGTTCGTCATGGGGAATCATGACACAGATAAGTGTAGAGGCACTGAGAAAGTAGATATTGAACAGATTGTCTTAACATACGATCAAGTTCATTCTATGGCTAGGTATAAGCACTCTTGGCTTACACATGCTCCTATACATCCCGATGAATTGAGAGGAAAGATTAATATTCATGGGCATGTTCATAGACATTCTATAGAAGACGATAGGTATGTGAATGTATGTTTAGAAGCTACCGACTGGAAACCTAAGAAATATCAGGAGATATTGGATGAACGTAAATAAAGAAATCGAAGCTCATTGGAAAAAGAATGGGGATAAGATTAAGTTTAAGTCTAAAGAAACTGCCTCCTATGACATGATAAGAGGGAGTCTTACCCGATATGCTTATGGAAGACTAAAGAGCTGGCAAGATGCTGAGGATGCTGTACAAGAGGCATATCTACATGCTGTTACATATCCTCCTAAAGGAGAGGGGCATAACTTCGGAGGACTGTATAAGATTTGGTTAGATCAAGCCATCTTCAATATAAGAGCTAAGAATCATAAAAGAGGAATGGTAGAGGAGGAAGAAGATATTGATAATGAATCAAGCGGTATAGAAAACACAGAGTCTAGTGAGCTTATCCCTGAACAAGCTATAGATATATCAGGGCAGACTAACCTAATCATGGATATGACAGACGGCCTTAAACATAAACCTAAGAGTATTATCAGGCTGGCTCTAATCTTTGGTTACGAGTATAAGGAGATTGAAAAGATACTGAAAGTGTCTCCTAAAACTGTAGACAACACTCTAACCTACTTCAGACAGAAGGTTAAGGAGCATCCTAAATATGAGAACTTATGTCGGGGATCTTGAAGCAGATGGATTACTTGACACAGTAACACAAATTTGGTGTGGAGTATTTAAGTCCTTAGATGGGAAGGACATAGTTAAATTCAGACCTCATCAGATGAAGGAGATGTTTGAATTCCTAGATACAGTTGACACTCTCATAATGCATAATGGTCATGGATATGACTGGCCTCTTATGGAGAAATTGCACGGATATGTTTATAAAGGGAACAAGATTGATACGGTAGTATGGAGTAGGCTATTCAGTCCTAAACGTCCAATACCATTTCACTGTCCTATTAAAAACAAACCACACTCAGTAGAGACGTGGGGCTATCGAGTAGGAAGAGGTAAGCCTGAACACAATGATTGGACTCAATTCTCAGAGGCAATGTTACATCGTTGCTCAGAGGACGTAGAGATTCAATTGTTGATCTACAAAGAGTTGTACAAAGAGAGTCAGCAATATAACTGGAACAATGCTACTTGGTTAACAGGGAGACTGTTTGAAATACTAGGGAAGCAGGAACAATATGGATGGTTGGTAGACAGACCTTGGATGGATAAGTGCATACGCCAATGTACTCATTGGATTGACAGGATAGATAATGCTCTAGCTCCTAGATTACCAATAGTACGTGTCATAGATGAAAAGAAAGTTAAAGGAGTAATGAGTTATGTTAAGAAGCCTTTTAAGAAAGATGGAACACTCAATGCAAATGTGGTTAGATGGTTGGACAACGACACAGCTGTTCCTATTTCTAACTGTTTCTCTCGTGTTTCTTTTAGGCCACTTGACCCTAATTCAAGGGTAGAAGCTATAGCCTATCTCTTGGACATGGGATGGGTTCCTAAGGAATGGAACTTCAATAAAGAAACAAAGGAACGAACATCCCCCAAACTATCTAAGGATGATCCTTTTGAAGGGATTACAGATAGAGTTGGAAAACTATTCGCTAAGAGAATGCAGATAAAACATAGACGATCTAATGTCGAAGGACTTATTAAACATATTAGGGAAGATGGGAGAATACCTTCAGTAGTTACTAATCTTGCTGAGACAGGAAGAGCAACACATAGTAAGATTGTTAACATACCTAATGGAGATGCCTTCTTTGGTAAATGGATGAGGAAGATATTCATTGCTGAAGAAGGGAAGGTGTTAATAGGAACTGACTCTGCTGGCTGTCAGCTTAGAATGTTAGCTGGTAGGATGGGAGATAAGGAGTATACAGAAGTTATTGTCAATGGAGACAAAGACAAAGGCACTGATATGCACACTGTTAATCAGAAGGCAGCAGGGTTAGCTACTAGAGGACAAGCTAAGACGTTCATCTATGGATTCCTATTTGGAGCTGGAGATGAGAAGATAGGGAAGATTGTTCATGGAGGAGCTAACGATGGTAAGAGGCTTAAGGCTGAGTTCCTTAAAGGTCTCCCTGCTCTAGGTGCTTTGATTGAAAGGCTTAAAGAAGAATGGAGGAGTACGGCTAAAAGTAAACCTAATAAATGGGGAGGAACTACCTACTATGACGGATACATAATAGGCTTAGATGGAAGACCGATATTTATAGACAGTGAGCATAAGATACTCGTTTACTTATTGCAATCAGATGAAGCAATAATGATGGCAGCAGCTTATGTATTCCTGTACGATTGGTTAGAAGCAGAAGGACTTGTATGGGGAAGAGATTGGGCTTATGTAGCTTGGTATCATGATGAGTACACTATAGAGGCTCTCCCTGAACACACTAAGAGAATACAATACCTAGCAGAGCAAGCAATTGTAGCAGCTGGTGAGTATTATAAAATAAGCTGTCCCCATGAAGGGGAGAGTCAAGTAGGTGAAGATTGGTATGACATACACTAGGAGTAATAAATGTTTGAAATAAACGTAGATAAAGAAATAGCAACCTATCTTAAGAAGAAGGATGCTTTACTTAAAAGATTAGTAGATCGGCTAAACACAAAAGCTAACAACTTAGCAAGATCTATAGCAGATGCAGGAAAAGTTATCCGAGATTTATCTAAGAAGAAAGATAAAGAGAGTATTGAGATTAGGGATATTACATTGAAAATACAACAACTACGAGAGGAGAAGTAATATGGGATTAAACGCAAAGACAGCCCCTAAGTCAGGCGGAAACTTTAAAGAGGAGAACCCTCTAGAGCCTAAGCAGTATCCAGCACGAGTAGTACAGGTGATTGACTTAGGCTTACAGCCACAGCGAGCATTCCAAGGAAAGGATAAACCTCCTCATCAAACTATACAAATCACCTATGAACTCTCCCATGAGTTTATGTTAGATGAAGATGGTAATCCAGATGCTGCTAAGCCTCGCTGGATTCATGAGGACTTCCCCTTCCACAACCTAGAGAATGACAAAGCACGTAGCAGTAAGCGTTACAAGGCTATTGATCCTTCAGGGAGCTTAGATGGAGACTTCACTCAAATGGCAGGTATGCCTTGTCAAGTAATGATGACTAAGGTTCCTGATAAAAAGAATGAAGGTTTCTTTAAGAACTATGTAGGAGATGTATCCTCAGCAGCAGAGATGCCCGGTTATACACAACCAGAGTTGGTGAATCCTTCTAAGATCTTCTCTCTAGGTGAGCCAGATAAGGAAGTGCTTGAAAGCTTCCCTGATTGGCTACAGAAGAAGATTAAGGACAATCTGGAGTACGCAGGTAGCCCTCTAGCTGTTCTCCTTGGAGAAGCTAATACAGAGGCTCCAGCACCACAAGGAGCCCCTGCCCCTACACCTCCTCCACAGGCAGCTCCAGCACCTCCTGCACCACCGGTGGCGTAAGTGTTTGCCGATAAAGGGACACATGAAACGTATTTGACTACGGATGGTTATTTACGTTATCATGGAGGAGATTATGTACATAGGGTTATTGTCGAAGAAGCTTTAAGGAAGAAGCTTCCAGTAGGTGCTGTAGTACATCATATTGATTATGATCGAACAAATAATAATACTAACAATTTGATTGTATGTCAAAATCAAGCCTACCATAAACTATTACATGCTCTACAAAGAGTAGTGGATTTAGGAGGAGATCCTAATCTTGATGCTTATTGTAGCTACCATCAATGTCTCCATAGAAAAGAGTTATTCTCACCTGTGAAGAAACGATGGAATGCTCTAAATAATAGATGTAGAGAAGCTACTAACGAGTATCGTAGATTACGTGGCCTAAATAGAGATAAGTTCGATTGGCGAGCGAGATTAAATCAACAATATCGTAGAATCCTAAATAGGTATACGAGTAAGGGGATATCATGGTTGAACGAGGAATAGAGGAGGAAGTCCATCATCAGAAGCGAAAAGCGCTGATTGATGGGGATTGAATTACTTGTACATGAAGTCGCTGTCTTAGGGCAATACTACGAAGAGGACGATAAGGATAAGGAGCATCTCCTCTTCCGACACTTTAACTATCTAGAGGAAGTATTGACAACACGGATTGAGGAGATATGTGAGGCTGCTGGATGTGACAATGAGCCTACTATCTATCTCTCAGGGAAGAATAACTTCCGATATGACATAGCTACTGTTAAACCTTATAAAGGGAATCGTAAGAACTTAGAGAAGCCTATACACTTCGAGAATGTTAAATGGTTCTTGATAAGTCGATACAATGCTATCATCGTTGATGGTATGGAAGCAGATGATGCTTTAGCGATACATCAAACTGCTGAAGTATCTGAAGAGAAAATAGTAGGGCTAGGGATTCAAACTGTTCATCCCACTGTTATCTGCACTAGGGATAAAGACTTACGGCAAGTACCGGGATGGCATTACGGATGGGAAGTAGGGCTACAGCCTGAGTATCCTTTAACATTTGTTGATGAGTTAGGAGAATTGAATGCGACTTACAAGGAGTCCATCTCTAAATCTACAGGATTGCCTACGAAATCGTTCAAGAAACTATCTGGGACTGGGTATTTATTCTTCTGTTCGCAGATACTTACCGGAGACAGTACGGACAATATACCGGGGCTCAAAGGATGCGGGCCAAAGAAAGCATATGACCTCTTATCGGATGCAAAGGATGAAGGAGAGGCATTTAGAGCAGTATTTAACGCTTACCGAGAAGTATATGACGATGAGATGGAATCTAGGAGAAGTTTATTAGAACAGGCCCGTCTAGTATGGATGGTGAGAGAAGTCAATGAGGATGGAAATCCTGTGATGTGGGAGATACCTAATGTATCTTGATAAAGAAGACGTACAAAGGATAAAAGACATCTTAAACGAATCTGATGCATTCGAGGAAGACTTATATCTATTGTACAGACGAGTGGAAGATTCTAGGATGGAAGTAGCTCATGGAGAATATGAGATTCAGGAGGCTTTGAAGGATGGCAGTAGCTAAAACTAGAAATGGAGAACAATGGACAGAAGGGCAATTCAACTCCTTCATCAAGTCTATGTTAAGAAGAGGAAGCACTCGATGGGGCCCAAAATATGCATGTAAGAAAGCTGCAAGGCACTCTGAGAAACTGCCTAATGAAAAAGGAAGGCTCGTGTTTCATTCGTTATGTGCTTCGTGTAATCAGGTCTTCCCTGAAACTACTTGTGCAGTTGATCATATTCAGCCTGTGGTTGATCCTTATGTTGGCTTTCAAGGTTGGGACACTCTTATCGAGAGGCTCTTCTGTGAAGTAGATAACTTACAAGTGCTATGTAAGCCTTGTCATGACAGGAAAACTAAGAGGGAGAAGGAAGTTGACAAAGAAAGGCGTAAACACGAACGAGCTGCCAAGCTTTAAGAAGATTGAAGATGAAGGGTTACGTTCACATAACAGAGGAGCCATCCTTGCTAACATCTATGAGGTGTATAAAGGATCAAACAATGATGTCCTTTATTCACTAGAAGCATACCTAAATAGGATTCCTGAGGAGGAAAGAGTAAGTGCTAAAGAAGCTATGGTAAGACACTTAAAACAGAGAGGTTACTATTTTGACAGCTAAGATTGGGATAATAGATATAGAAACTAAACCTATAGTTGCTTATGTTTGGAGCTTATGGAAACAGAATGTCGGCTTAAATCAAATCATTAAAGATACGGAGATTATGACATACTCCTTTAAATGGTTAGGAGTTGATGAAGTAATATGGGATAGTACGGAGAATGATGAAGATGAAGGACGAATCCTTGACACACTATGGGAGTTATTAGATGAAGCCGATATTATTGTGGCTCATAATGGTGATCGGTTTGATGTTCCTAGAATTAATGCTAAATTCCTAGAATATGGAATGAAACCTTATTCCCCTATTAAGACAGTGGATACTCTTAAGTCATTAAGGGCAAGCTTTAAGTTGACAAGTAATAGGCTTGATTATGCAGCTAGGTTCTTAGGAAGTGAAGGTAAGCTTGCTACAGGCGGTATGCAGTTATGGATAGACTGTATAAATGGAAGTAAGAAAGCTTGGACTACTATGGTGGACTATAATATTCAAGATGTAATCATACTGGAAGAAGTGTATGTCAAAGTACGTCCTTGGATTACTAATCACCCTAATGTTGCTCTTTATGACGATGAAACAGACACAGTATGTCCAAAGTGTGGAGGAGAACATATCCATTATCGAGGATATGCTTACACAGGTACGTCAAAGTTTAGACGCTTCCAATGTCAGGACTGTGGAGGATGGGGAAGAACAGCCTTGAATGAATTGTCTAAAGAGAAGAGAGGAGGCTTAGGGCGTAATGTCGCAAAATAGCAGGATAGATACGATAGGGCAGAATGGGAATGATGGGGAACATTATAAATTCCCTGAATTAGATCGGAGCAACAACTATGAGGAGTTCGTAATAGATAAAACCGCTTCTGACGGAGCAACAGCTTCCTACTACGAGCTGCCTGAAGAAGCTAAGGAGCTTCAAGATATCATAGCATATAAGAATATGAATGCTCAAATTGGTGAGATCTTCAGAGCTTGTATGAGATATGGGGAAGTGGAGCATAGTCCTATGAAGAGAGACATAAAGAAAATAATCTTCTACGCAAAAGAAGAACTAAAAAGATTGGAGAAATATGATGGGTGAAATAGTAGAAGTAGATAAGGAAACATATGAGAAGTTACTGGAGGCTGTTGACTTCTTAGATTGCCTTGCACATTGTGGGGTAGATAGCTGGAGTGGTTATGAAGAGGCACAGGAAATGATGGAGCTATTGACTGATGACTGAGAAAGAATACGGCCCTAAGTTAGGGATCTCACAAGAAATACATAAGATGAAGTACAGACTAGAAGATGAGACATTCAGGGAGGCAATGTCTAGGGTGGCTAACACTCTGTCAGATGATGCTGAACACTTCTACACTGTAAGAGAAATACTCCTGAATCAACGCTTCCTTCCTGCTGGAAGAGTACAAGCAGCAATAGGCAGTCCTCGAAGGACAACAGCTTTCAATTGCTTTGTATCCGGCACTATAGAAGACTCTATGGAAGGCATCATGGATAAGGCTAAAGATTCAGCATCAACAATGAGACTAGGAGGAGGAATAGGATATGATTTTAGCACTTTACGACCTAAGGGCGACCTTATCGTATCTCTGGATTCAAAAGCTTCAGGGGCTGTATCGTTCATGCATATCTTCGATAGCGTCTGTAAAACTGTTTCCTCGGCTGGTAACAGAAGAGGAGCTCAAATGGGGGTCTTACGGGTAGACCATCCTGATATTGAAGAGTTTATAGAAGCTAAGACTAATGATGACAACTTAACAGCATTCAATATCTCTGTAGGGATTACAGATGAATTTATGGAAGCGGTTATAGAAGAGAAAGAGTTTGAACTTAAGTTTGATGGAAGAGTACATAAGCGTGTAGATGCTAACTATCTGTTTGATAAGATAATGAGAGCTACATGGGATTGGGCAGAACCCGGTGTGCTGTTTATAGATCGCATCAATGAGATGAATAATCTAAGTTATTGTGAAACTATAGCAGCTACTAATCCTTGTGGAGAGCAACCTCTTCCTCCTTACGGAGCATGTCTATTAGGAAGCTTTAACCTTGTTAAGTATCTAGTCCTGTATAAAGACAGTGATCCTAGAGGAGGCAGTGATTACTTCTTTGATTACGACCTCTTCTTAGCTGATATAAGAGAAGTTGTACGAGCTATGGATAACATCATAGACGTTACAATATATCCTCTTGTAGAGCAAAAGAGAGCTGCTGAGGACAAGCGTAGGATGGGGTTAGGGATAACAGCTCTAGCTAATGCTGGGGAAATCATGGGGATGTCATATGGTAGCCCTGAATTCCTAGAGTTTGAAGAGACAGTCCTTTCCTTCTTAGCTAATGAAGCTTACAGAGCATCAGCTATGCTGGCTAATGAGAAAGGAACTTTCCCTTTATACGATAAGGAATTGTATAATAAAGCTAAATTCTTAGAAGTATTAGATCAGGATGTAAGGGATCTTATCCTAGAGAATGGAATTAGGAACTCTCACTTGCTTAGTATTGCACCTACAGGAACTATTAGCTTGAGTGCTGATAATATTTCCTCAGGATGTGAGCCTGTATTCAGTCATTTCTACGATAGAACTATCCAAACAGAGGATGGCCCTATAATTGAAAGAGTGGATGACTACGCTTACAGAGAATATGGTGTTAAAGGGAAGACAGCTGATGAATGTACAATTAAGGAACATCTTGATGTGCTTATCACTGCCACTAAGTGGGTAGACTCTGCTGTATCTAAGACATTGAATGTAGGAGATCAGGTCACTTGGGAAGAGTTCAAGGAGATTTATATCCGAGCATGGATGGAAGGATGTAAAGGATGTACTACATTTAGAGCAGCAGGTAAACGCTATGGAATTCTTAACAAAGTAGAGGAAGAAGATGATGAGCCTAAGGCTTGTTACATAGATCCTGCTACAGGGAAGAAGACTTGTGATTAAAGGGGCTATATCTATAGCTAAAGGAATGCTCTGCTATCTAGCATTGCTATTCCTTGGCTTAGCTTTTATTATTTTATAACTCAGGAGTGGGTATGCAGCTAGTAGAGAAGAAAAGTGATAAAGTATGGGTGATTGTTACAGATGCAAGTGGCTTGCCTCTAGTACATGAAATAGGAGATTATCTGTTCAGTGATGTAGATCCTCTCTTATTTCTCTATACAGAGAGCAATAAGGATAAATTCCCATTAGTGATCTACAACATGACAACGATAATTTCTGTAGAATTCTTGAAAGAGAAACCAGAAGTCATAAGTGTTGAAGAGTTTCAAAAAGCTACAGAGGAAGCAAAGGAGGCAGAATGAAAGAAGAGCAGCTATCGGACATCTATATCTTAATGGTGAAACCGGGCACTACTTGGGAGGAAGAGACAGAGGATGGTGAGTTTTCCATCATTGCCTTATCTGATAAAGAGAGCACGGCAATCATAATGGATCTGAAGGAGGAGCATCACGTAAGAGAACTTGAAAAGTATGAAGTGTATAATGTTCCTGAGAGATTCGAAGAAGTGAAGTTTAAGAATGCATCAGAAGTAAATAAATCATATATCATAACAAAGAAAGGGTTAATTAATGAACACAGTTAAAGTAAGCAAGATGAACAACGATTGGGAAGTGGATGTAGTAACTTATGAAGAGGTAGTTATGCATCAGGTAGGTAATCAGATGATTCAGTTAGTATTCGCTGATGGCACTACTAAGGTGCTTACTGGATTTGAGGAGGTTGAAATCATTCCTAGTGAGGAGGAACGTGCTGCCTTTGTTAAGCAGACTGAGGAGGCTTATGCAGCTCCAGAGGAAGGCTCTGAACCTGTAGAGTAACTAAGGAAGCCCCTCTTAATTGAGGGGCAACCCTTCTATTTCTTCTTAGTGGCTTTCTTCTTCTTCCTACCACCTGTCCCTCTATTATCAGCTCTATTGGATTTCTTAGACTTAATTCTTAAGTTAGATTTCTTATTACTGAGCTTTCCATTCTTCTTCCCTTTATTCTTATGGTCAACATCCTTGCCGTCTCCCTTACTAACTTTCCCAGCCTTTTCCATCTTACGTCTAGCAGCATTACGCTGTGCTCTACGCTTCTTCTGAGCTGGAGAGCTATTATACTTACGCTGTTGTTTACTACGCTTAGATGCTGAAGCTTTTGTATCCCCTTTCTTAGGCATATTACTTCTCCTGTAGTTCTTGTTTAACTTCTAATTTAGCCACAGCTACTGTCAGATTATCTATAGACACAGCAAGCTTCCCGAATAAATTCAATATATTCTTATCATGCCTCTTCAATTCAGCTACATCTTTCTCAATCAGCCTAATACTAGTTGTTGTTTCTACGAGCTTATCTACTTTATCCTCTAAGTCATCTAACCTATACAGAGTAAGAGCACTTACAGAAATTGCTGTAATTATTGCTATAGATAATATCGAGCCTGCTTCTATCCAACTTGTCAATTCTTTAACCACCACTCTTCTCTCTCCACATGTTATACATTCCTTGTGGAGTTGGCATAAACCAACCAAGCATTGCTAATGCTATTAACCAGACAGGAGCGTTATTGTTGTTAATGATTTCTTCAGCTTCTTGACTACCAACTCTTGTATCTATCTGCTCTCTCTTATCCCCTAAGACAACCTCCGTATCTATCCCTCCAGAGGAAGGGGATACGAAGTCTAGAACATCTTTCCATGAACAAGCAGTAAGCATTAATGATAAAATGATTACTTTAAGCATTTAGAAAGATCCTCCATGTGTAGACATAGCCTTAAGTTCTTCTATAGGGATTTCTTCTTTAAGGATAGATTCATATCTATTAGTCCAGCCTTCTCCAAACTCATTCCATAGAAGCTCTCCTGTCTTTTTATTCTTTAAAGACTTTAAGTACTTCTTATACTCCACCCAGATCTGTTCAGGAGTAGGCTCTCCTTTAGTAGCTTTATCTGCCTTAGCTAATACACTTTTAACTCCTTTCCTACTGGTCATCGTTAGCATATTATCCACTATAGTTTTATTCCTCGAAGAGACTCCCTCTACTTTATTATCTCTTAGATTCTCTAAGTGCATCCCACTAGCATCCTCTTTAGTAATAGCCTTCATGTCTTCAACAGTAGGAGTCCGTCCTAATATCTTTTCATAGAAGGGAGCAGATATCCCGTAGTTAGTGCCTACGTTTTCTCCTTTACTATTGAAATTACCTTGATCTTTAGGATTGTTTTGGTAGCCTCCTTCGTGTTTAAGAATACCTTCTACGTCCTTAGAAGGAGCTGCTACAGCTTCTACAGCTTGTCGCTTAGGAATATCGCTTGTATCTCCGGGAGACTTAGTGCTCACCTGCACTTTAGGCTTCTCCTCTTCCACTACAGGGGCTTCAGGGTCTTCAGCTGGGCCTTGTATAACACCGAAAGCATTAATCTTCTTAGGTGTAGGAATAAACTCTCCACTTAAGAAAGCATTGTATCCTTCTTGAGGAGTGTCGTACTCTTGTGACCATAAGAAAGGATGAGCTTTGAAAGTTTTAAACCCTGATTCAACTAATGAAGAAACATCAGGATAAGCTTCTAATTCTTGTTGCATATCAACAAACGTAGCAAACACTCCCCTCTGAATAGGCATAGGCTCTACACGTATCTTAGGCATAGCAACCCCAAGGCGACCCGTTCTGCCTTGGAGGTTTATCAGTATGTTATTAAACTGTTCTATAATGCCTTTCTGAGTAGGTACATCCCCTCTAGCAACTGCTGCCTTCCAGAATACACCACGCATCTGAGTGATGGAAGCTCCTTGGGTTTTACTGTTTCTATTACGAAGCTCATCATATCTAGCTTTAAGTTTAGGATCTGTTCCTTCTGGGTCTAAAACTGCTTCTTTAACAGACTCTGTTCCTATAGTCTCTACTACAAGTTCAGGTTTAGTTACAGGTTGATTGGCGGTAAACTTATTAACCTCCTTAATTCCCTCTAACATTATGCCCTTCCCTTCTGGGGTAGTCATCTTATCCAGCCACCCGCCCATTGAGCCATTAGGTATTATAGCCAGTGCTTTAGCGAATTCTGGATTCCCTTTCATAGCTATTGCAACGTCAGGCCAAGCTTTAATTCCTGTTATCGAAACTACTGTCTGCATAGACTCTAATGTTTTCTTATTAAATGTAGCTTCATTTAGTAACTCTAAACGCTGATTGTAGCCCTCTGCCCATGAATCAATAGCAGCGGCTTGAGCCCTACGTTCTGCTGATGAAAGGTTCTTAGTGGAAAGCTCAAACCTCATAGTACGCTTATCTTGCTCTACCTTCTGCTTAAGAGCTGTAAGATCTCCTAGAGCTAACACAGTTCCTCCCTGAAGAGCTCTAGCAATCATCACTTCTGTTGATCTAACAGACATAGCTTGCATAGAAGCCATCTCTTGAGAAGACTCATCTGCATTTAAGAATCTATTAGCTTTAGTAATTTCAAGATCTTTTAAGAACTTAGCATCTTCTGCATCAGATCTCATCTCTCCTTCAATCTCTTCTCTCCCCTTACTAGGGAATAGGAGCATAAGCTCTGTAGTCTTCTGCTCTACTTCAGCAACAGCCTTAGCTTGAGCCTGAGCTATATTCTCTTGAGCAAGCTCCTCTGAGGTCTTAGGGAAGATAGCGGTAGCAGCAGCTCCACCAGAGCCTCCAGTGACACTAAACATAGCATCATGGAAATCCTTAGCGAATAAGCCGTTAGCTCCTTCATTAATACGCTGAGCAATAGCTATCCTACGTCTAGCATTACCTTCTGTAGAGCCAATAGTACCTGAGTCTATAAGCCCTTGGATATGCCTGTCAGTAAGATGTAAGGATCTAAGAGCCTTATCCTTAGTCTCTAATACCTTACGCTGAGTGATTGGCCCTTCAGCTAAATCCCTCTCAGATTTCAACCCTTGATCTATAAGTTGATTGATCTCTTCTACTTCAGCATTAACCTGAAAGTCAGGAGTAAGTACCCCTGTCTGTTCCATACCCGCCTCAGTTCCTGCTTCTTTAGCCATAGCAGGGCCGAATGTTGCAACTCCTTTCACTGTAGCATCTAATGCTGAAGCTAAGGCTTTTCCTCTTCCACTTGTATCTATAGCACGGACAGGAGAAAAGTCTGTCTTTGCTTTAGAGATTGGATTTTTAAATTCAGGCATTTTATTTTCCTATAGCTTCTTGATGTTTACGGCTGATAATCGTATTAAAATAATCCATACCATCCTGCATTTTCTTCTCTGTATCCATTAGATGTTTCATATAAAGATCGTTCTGATCGAATCTCTTATTAAAAGACTTATCAAACACTGCCTTCATAATCTCCATTGCTTCAATCTGTCCATACTTCTTAAGAATACTGTTAACCATCTGTGCGCCTAACTTCTGATGCTCAACTGTCAAGCTAGAGTTTAGGACATGAGTACTTAGTATTCTTCTTATGATATTAGTATCTGTATCACCAAACTTACTGAAAGCCGACTTGCCTTCATTTATCTGTTTGTCTACCTGATACAACTCTGATATCTCTTGAGGCTGAAATCCAGCAATAGCAAAGAAAGCTGTTCTCTCGTTCATAGTTTCAAGGTCATATAAATACTTCCCGTCTTTAATGAACTGAGGATTCTTAGTAAGGAAGTAAGACATATACTGTTTATAGTTTCTACTTAATGTAGGAATATCTATAGCAATATCTTTAAGTACACTCACCATGAACTTCATAGAATCAAGAGTTACGTCCTCATTCCTTACAACAGACAAATCAAAAGCTTCTCCTAAGAACTGACTGTTACGGAAATAACGATCTGCTACATTAGCGGTTGGCCCTAACCATTGCCAAATAGTACGATTACCTGTAACTACTTCGTGCATACGGTCAAGGACATCTCCTGCTAAGGTCATACGAGAGGAGAAGTCTGCATTAACATCTAATGCTTCACTTGCCATCCAGCCTATAGCTCCAAACTTTATCATCTGAGTTTGTTCAGGAGACAGCTCTTCTGGGGTAACTCCCATCATCTGTATCATCTGTACAGACACTGCTTGCCCAAGAGGAATACCTGCTACTCCTGTCATTGCTGTAGGAATAGCAGCTAGTCTTAACTTCTCAAGCCCTGTAAACTCATCCGTACCTCCAGCACCTTTAGGTAATACCTTCTCTATATACTTAGCGATTACTTGTTGGAACTGTAAAGGAACACTCTTCCACCCTCTATTAAGATCAGATTGATTAGCTCTACTCATATTAAGGCGGAGTGCTTCTGTATCTTTACTTATAGCATCTAATGCTTTAGCATCCTTAGGGTCAATATGTGCCAGTTTATTAGCTGCTTTATATCTTTCAATAGCTACAGCAAAGGCGGTACGAGTGTTAGCAAGCTCTCCCATCTTGTAGAATATCGTATGATTAGACAAAGCTTTTCTTAAAATACCTGCATCATAAGGGAGATTCTTCATAAATACAGAGGTGTAATCAGCATTACCGTTAATAACACTTTCTCTGTATCCACTTCTAGACCATAGCTCGTAGTCAGCAGCATGTTCTTTTAAACCATTCTGCTTCATCCATTTAATCATTTTAGCTTGCATACGAGGATCGCCCATTGAGAGATCCAACATAGGCCATCCTACGATAGCCTTAGGTAGCACCTTAACTGTATGAATAGGACTCACAGCGAAGCTTACCATAGCTCCTGAGAACTGTACTAAGATTTGTGCAGGATTATACATACCTAGTAGATGATTAAAAGTAAACCCACGTATCATATCTGCTGGATGTGTATTAGCAGACGCTTTATTATAGAAGAACTTAGGGACATTACCCCATCCCGGAATCTTCTTCAATAAGGGCTTCTCTAAGGCATTGCCTATGGACTCTAATCTTTTAGCCCAACTAAGCTCAGCATCTGTAGGAATCATGTTAACAAAGCTTACTTGATTGTGAATATCATTTAGAAGTTCATATTCTTTACTTCCTTTGATACCAGCAGTAGGTGCTCTAAAACCACTTGTAATCGCTTTCTGGAGGACATCGTGTAAACCCGTAGCACCTTTAACCCCTAAGCTTTTAGCAAGCTCTAAGAGCCTCTGCTCGCTTCCTAGACGATATAATGAAGCAGGGTACTGTCTTCCTATGTGATTAATGTAATGTTGCATAGCCTCGAAGCTGTCTGCAAACTCTGCTCTAGCTTCTCCTACGAAAGGAAGCTCAGTAGATTTACGAGCTCCTGAGTACATGCCCCCGTGTGTAGCACTTACTTCTATAGCTGCTTGTGCATGAGGAAGCTCTCTATCAAATACCTGAGAAAACTTAGCAGGATCATCCTGTGCTGCAATCCATGCTTTAGCCCCTTCCTGTGTATCAGACCAAGCTACTGTTTCTCCTACCTCGAAGTTCTTATTAGCTCCAGACAACACACCCTTCTTATTACTCTTAATAAAGTAGAAGCCATTAGTACGTTGCTTAGGAAGATATCCGGGAAGTTTATTTAATACCTGTTGTCCTCTAGGGCTTACAGCTGCCTCTTTCTTAACTAAAGCCCACTGAGTTTTAAACTGTCCTCTCTTGAAGAAAGAAGAAGCTGCATGATTCTTAGCAAGGACATAGCCTGCTTCATAAGCTTTCTCTAACATCTCTTCTGTAAGCTCAGTTTTCTTATTTAACTTTAGAAGCTGAAGAGGAACATCTCCTGATTTTAATCCATCATCTGCAATATTGATCCACTTAGAGTCACTAGAGATTGTCTTCCAACCTTTCATAGCATTCTCTGCTGAATCAAAAACTCTAGCAGGTACTACTCCATCAAAGTTATCTACAAGCTTAACACCTAATGCTAAGAAATTGTCGCTAATCTGTTTGTTCTTCAAGTCGTACATATGATTGACAATGTTACGAACACCGAAGTAAGCCTTAGCTTCTGCATCAGATAGACGTAAACTGTTCTTGCCTATACCTTCAGCTGTAAGCTGTTGGAATGTATACTCAACTCCGTCCTTAGCTCCTTCACTTAAAACAAAATCCACATTAGCTGCATTCTTCTGTTTCAATCCTTTGAAAGCATCTTTCATCATATTATCAAAGCTGAAGGCTGTCTTCTCTTGTATACGAGCTAGTTTCTCCACAGAATGAACAAACCAATTCCTAAGACGACCAGACATACGAGCATCAGGGTCAGTGCGATTAAAAGCTGTATGATATTCACTTATAGGACTCTCCAATTTACCTGTTTGATTTAATTGAAAATCCACTTGTTTAGTGCCTAGTTTTAACCGTACCTCTCCAGCTTCATCCATATGAGCTGTAGCAAACTGCATCTTAAAGCCTGTCTCATCATGAGAAAGTATTTTAACTTCTACAACACCCGGTTGTGCAAGTTGTTCTAACTCTGCTTGACGCATAACTCTATTAGTAGTTTCTACATCTAACACACCTTCTCTGTCTAAACCTGTAACAAGTTTAAAGCGTCTATCCTGTAAGTCTAACATATGGGTGATATTTGCGGCTGTATCTGCATCAGCTCCTGCTAATATCTCAGATGTCTTCCCATTTACTAAAGGGTTAACCGCATCCATAGCATCAGTAGGAGTTGTTCCTACAATCTTAGCTTTCTTAGCATCTCCTACAATCTCAGCAGCTGTGTCGTAAGCCTTCATCTTCCGTGTAGTGTTCAACACAGATGCAGCTTTAAACATGGTTTTACCTGTCTTAACACCAGCTGTTGCAACTTGTGCTGCGAATGTTAAATCTACTATCTCGAAAGCAGGATCTAATCTTGTAGTTCCTCTCCCAAAAATAGCCTCCATAATTTCAGACTTAATGAAGTTATTATCTGAAGATTTCTCAACAGCTTCTCTTACCTGTAAGATATAGTTAGCCTTGTCTTCCCCTTCTAAACTCAAGCCTATATTCCGCATAGCATCAAGTTCGTCAGTTGAATCTACAACAGCTCCTATATTCTCAGAGACTGAAGAGATAAAGCCTAGTGTCTCTGCTACTTCACGAACAGTGGCAGCCTTACGCTTAGGTATCAATACCCCACCAAAGTCTGCTATACCCTCTGCTAGGCCGTCTGGATGGAAACTAGAGGTAGCTTGACGATGAAATGCCTGTAATGCCAACTCTTTTATAGCCTCTTCCGACCTTCCAACAGATGAAGGCATTGTTTTAAGCTTCTGGATATAAGGCCCAAGAATTCCATTTTGACCTGACATATCATTAGTGAGATCTTCTACATCTTTCTTCACTGCCTCAACAGGAGCAACATCTAGGTTACTCAGCATCATAAGCTTTCTGTTCTCAATAGTAGATTCTGTCCAAGAATTAATCATCTGATTAATATCACCAGACTCTGTAGCTCTTAAGTAAGCGTCTACAGGGTCATTTCCTTGGTCTAAAGCCACCATAGCTTCTGTCTGACCAGCAGCATTAAGCACAGCTGTATTATCAACCTTCTCCTCCTCAAAAGGAACAGATACAATTTTATCTGTATTCTCTGTAGTAGGAAGAGAAACTATATTTGAATCTAATTGTGACATCTTATTTCCTATGACTTAAAGAGGGTTGCGCCTTGTTGTACCGCTCCCGCTACTATTCCTAATGTAGAAGGTTGTTGCGCTTTAAAGAAAGCACCTTGAGCTTTAGTTGTTAAACTACTTAGAGAAAGAGCTGTACTTATTTCTCCTATATTCTGACCAACATCTCCAGTAATCTGCTGAGTACCTGCTACAACAGCACTAGAGCCTTCTTGTCCGAAAGCCCCTGCTACGTTCTGAATCTGGGCTCTCTTAGTCATAGCTTCCTTTATAGTAGCTCTACGAGCCCTAGTAGCTTCTTCTCCTTGCCTAGCAATGTCTACTGCCTGTTGATTACTCTGAGCCCTTTCAGATCTCTTTTGTTGTTTTCTTTGCTCGTTTATACTAACAGCAGTAGCCCCTGCAAAAATAGCAGCTGAGATAGCCATAGATTACTCTCCTAAATATTTTATATAATGTCTCTCGATACAAGTCATACCTAGTCTTTCACATAGCGTATCAAAAGGTTGTTTAGTTTTAGTATGAAGAGAATAAGCCTTTACTCCTAAATCCTCAAAACATCTCTCAGCGTATTTAAAAAGGTTATAAGCTACCCCGCCTTTCCTGTATTTTTTAAGGATGTATAAAGAATCATTATGAGCATAAAGAGCTTCCTTAGAGTGGAGAGATGCGGTTACTACTGAAATATAATAACCTATTATCTTATCCTCTTCTTTTACTAAAATAGTATAGAGTAAACCTACATCTTCTAGTGTAGCATAAGCTTCATAATCAGGATTGAAAGGAAGAAGTTCACTGTCATTCTCTATCTCTTCGTAACAAATCTTAAACAAATCTTTTAAGCTGTCTAAATTCTTCTTGAAAGAAGCAACCTCATACTTAATCATAGATACTCCTGATATTCCTTTAACCCCTTAAAGGTTATAATAAACTGAAACAAGAACATCCCTGAAAATTAATTCTCAGGAGCTGTTATTTCTCTAGACCATCCATAAATATGGAGATCTTTTCCGGGAGAAGACTTAAACAGAAGACTAAGAGCACTGCCTTTTCCTCTGATCTTGTTCTTTGTTTTAACAGTAGTGAAACTGAAATCAAAGTCTCCAGAAGATGCAGGAACATACATTCTAGGAAGTCTGTACACTTCTCTCTCATCTGACCATCTACCAGCTGCTGTAGAATCTGTCCACTCCCACTGAGCTTGTAATAAACAGCTGCTAGGATTAGTAGGAGTAAGATCTCCTAATCCATCATCAGTGAAACCAGACTCTGTCCTCTTCATAAATACAGTGATGTACTTAGTCTTTTTAACAGCCTGTGAATCTCCATCAGTTATATAACCTGTTACTAGCTGAGCTTCAGCATCACTCCCTGTATTACCAAGAGAATCTGTTTCATCTGACCAGTCTAAGAAACCAAAATCAATATAGTTGGCTACAGTGAGCTCAGCACTTCCTGTTCCTAAGTCTTTAATAGCCCAATATTTAGTAGCTCCAATAGAGCCAGAAGCTGTCGATCTAACAGAAGATACCACAGAAGTTCCTGACACTACTACAGGTACAGCGGCTGCTACTACCCCTATCGTGTTATCTGCAAAAGCTGCAAAAGATAAATCAAGATAACCTACCACATAAGGGGAAGAACCTGAGGACATAGTGAGTTCTTCAAAGTTATTTATATGGAAAGCATTTAAGTTCAGATCAAAGGTTAATTCTCTGTTGTAGTAGTT
>Ga0233446_1001240_pt1 | contig 19824 bp, 30 predicted proteins | sample SI_124_October20_4_FD_182780 | JGI IMG/M metagenome (GOLD analysis project Ga0233446, IMG submission 182780) | Seawater microbial communities from Saanich Inlet, British Columbia, Canada - SI_124_October2016_120_MG | ecosystem: Environmental > Aquatic > Marine > Inlet | place: Canada: British...
TTTGGGGCGTCGACAAGTGGTAAGTCACGGGTTTTTGGTGCCCGCATTCGGAGGTTCGAATCCTCCTGCCCCAGCCATGAGAGGGACGCCTCTGGTCAATCATGTACAAGAGATGCGCCCCGTGTAACGTGCACGGGTTTTTTCGGGGGGGTTAGCTCAGTTGGGAGAGCATGGGCTTTGCAAGCCCGGGGTCGAGGGTTCGAGTCCCTTATCCTCCACATGGGTAACAACATGGACCAGCCGTACGTATACATTGAAGATCAGTACCCGTACCCCCCGGTACCGGACGAAGCTGCACCTGAAGAGGGTGGGCGCGGCGTTGCCGTGATCTATCCACCACCGAGCGACAAGGACGCCACTGTGATAGTGGTGATTCCAGGGAACGAAGATGGCAACGACTGACAACGGACGGATTCCGGTACTCAACCATGTAGGACAATTCAGAACCCTGCCCAGGAATACACGGTGTACCTTGGTGGGTGATTACATGTGCAGCTACTGCGCAGGGCGTAGCGCAAAGCATGACCCCGTGTACTGCACGAGTGTCCCCGGGATGATGGAGTCCGAGGAGCTGTTGAAAGCACCCATCACCACAGTGGGCGTCCTGTACCCATCTTTGGGTACAACACCTTCTGGTAAATGATATGCTGAGACAAACGAGGAGAGCGACATGACAAAACAGAAGGTTATCTCGGTTCCAGTGTCGGTGTGGCGCAAGCTGGCAGACACCACCCTGGACGCTGTGCAGGCGCAGGTCAAGGCGTGGCAGAATTGGGCGCGGTTGTACCACTTCATCGACGAGTTCTACACCCCCGTGTTCGCCTTGGATGGCCCCACGGTGGTCTGTCGATTGGTGCGTAACGACACTGGGTACATGTCGGCGAGCGTCGCTGCTGCGAAGACGGTCCCGTTTGACCCCAACGACATGCGCTACTCGACGTTCTACGGCATGGAGGCGTCGGACTACAATCCGCCCGTCGCAGAGCTGAGGCGTGCGTGCAACGAGGCGCTCTACAGCGCAGTGGGGTCCTTGGTGCGTCGTGACAGCGACATGAACTTTGAGTTCGTCACGGACGGTGAGGAGCTGTCCCTGATCATGGGCGCCGAGGAGGTGGGGTACTTCCCCCACGAAGAGCTGCTGTTGATTTAAGGTCTTGGTGTACAGCGCAACAAGGGGTGTGGCAGGGCGGGGGATGAGCGCGGAGTTCACTGCCGTATAGTGACTCACCGTGCACCACGAGGGTAATGCCTCGTAGCAGGGCGTGGCCACACCCAGGCTGTACATTAGGTGGAAGAAGGCGAGAATCTTCGCCGTGAATCTTTCGTTGCGAAAGCGTCGTTAGCGTAACGCTGACACTACGTAGGCGCCATTCCACTGGCGCCCCCGAGGCACGAATTAAGGAATGATTCACACACGTAGGTAGGTGGGCGGCTGCTGCTGCTGCCATGTTGTACGCGTTAGGGTCAGATGCGCAGGCTTGTGTTCATGGAGCGCCCACCAGAAACAACTCCATGATGCCCCTCCCGGGGTTCGTTGCCCGATAGGAACCTCGGACCCAGATCTAATCTGGCTACACGGGATGTGTTTATCAAAAAAAGAGGAGGAGTATGAAGCACGTGTTGGAGGTGCGATGACAGCACCGAGGACTACGCAAGGAAGTATACACCGCGCCAAGTGTCCAGATTGTGGCGCTGATATTCCTGGCCCAAGGACCAACAGACGACTTTGGCGACAGGACGACGGTACAGTACACATTACGGAGGGGTTTATCCTTCGTTGCCCCACGTGCAAAATACAGCTCATCGTTGACTGGGTGGGCACAGAAGCAGTTCTCGTGACACGGTTCAAGCTACGTGTCTTGGGTACAGCGGCCTACGAGAAGTATCTCAAAGAACCTACAAAGTGTCCGTACTGCGGTAAGGGTGGCCTTGTCAGCGAGGAGCTGGTCCAATTCCCTGAAGCGCAGCTTCGCGGAGGTGTACGCTGTCCTGGGTGTGGGAAGAAGTGGGTGGAGGTATACGCCCTCATCAAACTTGAAGAGGTGTGAAAATGGGCGGCAGAATTCCGGTGAACATGATTGATTGGATGCCGAATACAGACCTGCGGTATGTGTCGCAGACGCGGCTGCAGACGGTGCTCGCGGAGAACAACATTACGCTGGAAGACGGTCAAGGGGCGCTGTTCAGTAACGCAGCGGAGGACCGCTTCCGTGCAGTGTTTCTGTTGAATGGGCAGTATTCGCTGCTGATTGCTCCCGTGAATGCACGCACGCGTGAGGACCTCACATCGGCGTACCTGAAGACGGCGTTGTGGGTTCGGCAGACCTTTAAGGCGCGGTCAGCGGTGTTCGAGTGGTTGAAGGAAGAGGACGGGGAGCTGAAGGGGAAGGACGCTTAGCCCAGGTCTCTTCCGGTGGTGCGGGTGTAGCGTGCACGATCCTCCTCTCTGGGGGTCGTGGCGCGCAAGCCCTTGTTCTTGGCTTGGGACGCAGGGGTCACGGTAGGCCCTGGCTCAGTTGGTGGCGGTGGCTCCCGTGCTGGCAACTTCGGGGGTGGGGCAGGTGTGGGCATGGTCAATCTCCAGGGATTGGTGCAGGTCGGTGACGCCCACGGATATTTCGAACAGTGCTTTCCAGTCCTCGTGGGTGTACATGAGCGCGGTGGCTTGTGGGACCTGTTCGCAGAACATGCGGAAGTCCCGCAGGCTCAGGTCGCTGTCAAGGCAGGCGTCTTGTTCAGCACCTACGAGGGCACACATGAGGCCGAACTGCCTGTTAATGGCGTCCAGGTGCACACTGTCTCGATGCGCTACGAGGTCGTCGAATAACTCCAGCACAGTGGTGAGGTGTTGGAGCAGTTCGGGGGTGCATTCGGGAGGTCGTCCTGGGTACCAGATGTACATGATGAATTTAAAGTAGCATGGAGGAGGTGAGATGGGCAAAGCGTTACTTCCGGAAGGGATGAAGAGTTTTTCCAGGGACGTCGGTCACTCTGGGATTGTGCAGCGCTTCCTCTCCACAAGGGGGATGTACGTACAGTGGGGTGCCGTCAAGGACGAGAAGTTCCATACGCATGCCGCTACAGAGGCAAGAGACACCGTGAAGTTCGTTGGAGAGCTACTACGGCGTGCACACATCATCGAGGTACCCGCGCGCCTGTACGAGTCAGCATATGCTGCGCTTCTTCTTGCTCGGGATGACCTGGTGGTTCAGCTACACCCTAAGAGCGTGGAAGACCGTGCGCGCGGTGGTGTGATGCCAACGCTGCCCGCCGCTGTTGTGAAGGAAGCGGCCAAGAGAACGTATGACGATATTTTCGTGTGGAATGAACTGAGTAAGGAGATGCCATTCTCCACGCTTTACTTGGGGTACGACGAGTTTACGTCTGCGGGCTTCAGTATGGACCTCAACGGTGTAGAGTGTTGGACTCAGCCCCCTGGCCCCACGTCGTTTGGTACTGCACGTTTTGGGGATGGGGAGCTGTATGGGCACCTGATCACGTCGGAGGGAGACATTGTGTCCCTGGTTTCGTTTGAAGATTTAGACAACGAGATGTCTGTCCCTGCGGGTGTTGTTGAAGGTAGTCGTCAGCAGTATGCACATCGCATGGCTCCGGTTGTTGAGCGTTATAAAGGCCACGAGTTGAAGCCCTCCCGGCAGTATCCCCTCACGGGGACGAACACTATCGTGCCCCACATCGTGCAGTGGTTGAATGATCACAAGACGGTTTTGGAGACCAAACACGGCAAGCAGGCGCATCGGCGTATCGTACAATCGTTTAGGAAGAAGAACACAATACGTGGTCGGGTGATGCCACCACCGTACTACACCGTCGTGATGCGAGACCAGGTGATTCAAGAGGTGACCCGCAAGGTGAAAAAGGAGGCTGACTTCCGCATTCTGCAGGCGTATCAGTACGATGTGCGGGCGCATGATCGCATCCGCGTTCGACGTGGACCCCTTCCTTTGGGTGAGGACACGCGTGCGTGGCTGGAGAAGCCCCGGGTAGCATCAAAGAAGAAGTACCACATCTTCGAGACCATGGAGCCGACAGGGTCGTTGGCGTCTGCGTTGTGGAAGCGGGGTGTGCGGCGTAAGCGGCCCGACGAGTGGATGGCGGTGCTGGTGACGAGGGTGGCGGATCATACACGAGGTCCAGACGATGCACCATACATCCCGTCTACGCGCCGGTCGGAGAACCATGATAAAGTGGCAAAATGAGTAGCAAAAACAGGAAGAAACAATCCGAGCTTGGGGATGTGTACCTGACCCCTCCTGCGTTGGTGCACGCAGGTTACACAATGCTGGCAGAGCGCCGTGGGGAGCAGCTTTACCGCGTAAAGCGTGTGCTGGAACCCGGTTGTGGCCCGGCGCCCTTTGCGCGCATATCCCAGATTTACTGTCGCAACATGGAGGAGAGCCCTATCGGGGTGGAGCGATTCCGACACTCCATGACTGGGGGCGCACAAGGGGTGCGGCGCGTCTACGCCGACTTCCTCCTGTGGAATACGCGCACGCGTTTCGACTTCGTACCAGGCAACCCTCCCTTCACGTACGCGGAGAGGTTTATCCGCAAGAGCCATACGCTCCTGGCGAAGCCCACGTCTCTGATGTTCTACTTGATGCGCCTCAGCGTTCTCGGCGCGAACTGCCGCGTTGACCTGTGGAATGAGATCAATTTACTCAACGTGGATGTCATCCGCCCCAGGCCCAGCTTTGATGAGAAGGGCAACGACAGCGCGGAGTACGCTTTTTTCACGATGGATGGGCGCGAGCCAGGGAGCGACGGACCCCCTCAGATTGGATGGGTGGATTGGTGATGGGGACCTCGGACGACGCTGCACAAGCACAAGCGCTGGCGTATGGTGCGTTGTTCGCGAAGAACTTCATGGCGGAGATGGAGGCCCTGGGCTTAGCTGCGAGGTACGCGTCGGTGGAAGAGTTCAGGGCCGTGGCGTACGAAGATGCGCTTCCCCTTGGTACACGGGGCAATGTGGGTGATCGCCTGTACGAGGTGGTACTTGCCCCTGGGAACTCACCCCAGGATGGATTGGTGCAGATACTTCCTGCGAACACCAAGGTCATTGTGGGCATTGACCCAGCGGCGGAGGGTGCGATGGACGCGCACGTGGTGGCACACGTGCATGACTCAGTGATAGTTGAGGTCGCGATACCGCGCCCCCTCGACCACGTCAAGCTCAATCTAAACGGCGATAGCTTCCCAGGTACTGACGATGGCTGCGCCGGGGGTTAGGGGTACCCAGGTCACGGTCACCTACATAGATGAGGTGCAAGATATGAACATACAGCACTCCGTCAAGTGGGTGTTTGATGATGTTGCCGCTGTGAAGAGAGCTTTCGCTAGTGGCCAAGTGCGTTTACACGAGCGTGTACTCGTTACAACTGCGGGGATTGGTACATTGGTTTGGGGTGTGAATGAAAAGCCGAGTGATGGGTTGCTGCTGTGGTTGGAGGAGGCTTACGTTGCGGAAGCGGCGACCTTCATTGAGACGACGGAGGAGATGTTTGTTTGTACCGCACCACATGAGTGGGTCGTATTCTCTGTAGACCGCACCACGGATGAAGAATCCCTGGTCAACAAGCCTTGACACACCGTGCGAAGTCTATCACTCTGACATTCAAGTTCTGCTTCCTGGTAGATGAGAACCCCCGCGCATCGGCTTGCGTTGGGGGTTTTCTTTTTAGTTCTCGTATATCGTGTAATTTTCTTGTGTGTTTGAATTCTTCGGCGGAAGATACTATTATTCATGGGTACAACAGGAGCCTTCGTGCACACGAACCTGACCACGTAGGAACACCGAATATGCCCATTCCGAAGCCAGGGACAAAGTTGCCTGAATTGGCGGCTATGACCAAGAAACTCAAGGGGACCACGCCGATGTCTAGCGTTGTTGAATATGAGGTGGAGGGGGGCACGGCGGTTGGTCATGGGCTGATGCATGACCACCATGGTGCGGTTCAGAAGTGCTTGTTCAGCAAAGGTACCAAGCTGCCGTGTCATCAGCACGAGAGAGCCCAGGAGTGGCTCATCGTTCTGAGCGGGCGTCTTGAGGTGGTGTACGCGGAAGCGGGGGAGAAGAAGACCGAAGTGCTGGAGCGGGGGGATTTCTTGTACTTGGACAAAGAGACGGGACACGGGGCGTTGGCGCTAGAGGATACCTGGATTCTTGGTGTCGTTGTGCCCTCAATCGACGGTTACCCAGGTGCACCAGGTGGCGCGTAGGAACAGCGGTAAATTCCTTCTACCACCACCGCCGCCCATCAAGAGTGAGAAGGATCTCCCCGTGTGGGAGGAGTGGGCACGGCACGTGCAGCACTACCTGGAGTGGTTTGCGCAGGTCCAGGAAGAAATCTTCGACATGCATAAGGAGGACGTGGCTGAGATTCGGGCCGCTGCCGAAGAACTACGGAAGGCAGTAGAGAAGCTGAAGGCTGCGTTTGCCAAAGGGGACGCCGGGGTAGCCACAGCGGCCAAAGAGAGTGCAGATGCGCTCACAGTCGCCCTCTCTGCATTGAAGGATAGCGTCCACGCGGTGAAGGTGGATGTGGCACGGCTGCAGGCGAAGTCGGGGCTCTACGGTTTGCTGGGAGGGATGATCCCCGCCGCGATTGCAGCGGCCTACTTCTACATCAAGAGCCTGGGTTCCTGATACGCCTGACAGGGTTCGAACCTGCGACCTCCCGGGACCTTAGTCCGGGCGCTCTGCCAGCTTGGAGCTACAGGCGTATGTGGCTCCCCTCCCCAGAGTCAAACTAGGTAATCGGGCCTTACACCCGTGAGGGGAATGAGTGCGCGGGGGAGGAGTTGAACCTCCGACCTCGCCGTCTGCTGTCCGAGGACAGGACGGAGCGCTCTGACCACTGAGCTACCCGCGCGGGGTACTACTTATCGAAGCAGCGGTAAGCTGCTGAAGTGCCTCCTCAGTACGCTGCGGGGCGCAGGCTCGGCGCCGATGGCCATGGCCTGGCCAGCGTACGCAGGTGCGTTCTCACAGATGGTCCTGTGGCGAATCTCTTTGGTGTGTAGACGGGCGCTGAGGGCACGCAGCTCGGCTTCGTCAGGGACGGTTAGCACGACTGCGTAGGTGCCGCTGGCAAGGTCGCCAGGGCTGGACTCACCTGCTGCGTGGGTAATCTGGGCAGCTTGCACGCCTCGGGGGATATCTCGGCGCACGATGATGTAGTGAGTCAGGGGGTTGTGGGGCTCGGGGTGTTTAGCAAGGGCAAGGTCGCATCGTTTTCTCCTCTGTGTTTATAGGGTAAGCACGTGCGAATTAGTGTCAAGGGGTTGGTATAAGAAAATGTAGTACCCAGTAGTGTGATGTGACGATCACCCCTCGGCGTAACGTCGAGATTTTCACCATACATCGTCGACGGCCTTTTTTACAGTCACCAGTTCCCGACAAAGGCCAACATGAGTTCCAGTAACGATCGGCATCCTTTCGTACCGCTCCGATTACTTCAATTTACTACTCGCTGTAAAAGGTGAAGAAGTCATTCGCTTTGTACGCAAATTGAAGTATTCCTCACGGTACGAAAGGCGCCTTTCGACGACTGGACTCATACCTCTGCAAGGATTCAAGTGGGTGCTACCTCCATGGTCAGGACGACATGGAGTTTTTAGATCCTACTGTTGTACTTGGCCCCACGCGGGCATTGCCTTCTTGGGGCGACGAGGAGCGCGGTGTACGCGCTTGAGGGCCTTGGGCATGGTGATGTCAGGACCAACACCTGCGTCGGGGCTGAGGGTGTCTCGGGTGTCGGGGACCGCTGCAGATGCAGTCTCAATGCGAGCAACGGGGGTGGGGCGGCGGTGTGCTGTGGGGACGCGTACGCGGCGTGTGGTCATGCGCATACGCACATGGGCGGGAGACCTACGCTCTTCTTCCACTTCTGTTTTGACACGGTGATGAGGTGACGATGTAGGGACCTTACCGATCAGCATGGCGTAGAGCACGTCGATGCGGTCGTTTGCTTTGTCAATATCCTTCCAAGCGTCCTCGATATCCTTCTGTTGTCGTTCGATGACATCCTTGGTGATGGTGTACGCTTTTTTAGCTCCATCTTCCCCACTGTAGACAGCCACAAGCCCTAGAACGAGTCCGGTGGCAGCGGTGAGTATCGTAGCAATTGCTGTTGCCCAGATGGTGATGGGTGATTTCTTTGGAGGGGTTGGGGTGTCGGTCTCAGCCATGTGTGGATTATAAGCCAGCGTCTTTGAGGCGGTCAATGAAGGAGCAGTCCCCAATCGTTGGCGCTACAGTGACACCGAGGATGGGGCGGCGAGCGCTGTCGTAGCTCTGCGTGATGACACCACCAGTATCATGGAGTGTTGTTTCTCCAAGGCGGATCCAGGGGCGTTCGGTTAGGGCGGAAGTGATCTGTGCAGCGGTGGGGGCAACCCCGGTAGTCGCAGCGGTGCCAAGCATGGCGGTGTGGGTGATGCTGCCGCTGTTGATATACGCGATGAACGCTGCGACGCAAGATTGGTTAGCCCCTATGATGGGGGTGCCACTTGAGTAGACGATGTAGTCGGAGCCGCTGTTGTGGAGGGATTTGGTTACGCCGTTCACAGTGATGATGCTGGAAGTCACCGATACCTTCCAACTGGTGGCCGTAGACGCACTTGCAGGCGCGTTGAGCATGTGTCCCTGTACGTTGTTGCGGCAATGCACACGCAGCTCTTCGAAGTACGCTAGAAGTGCGTCCATTGGGGAGGTGTTTTGTTTATTGAAGCGGCGTATGGGAGCAATGGAGCTACGCATTGTGCACCCCAAAAAGCAAAAGGCCCGTTTCCAGGCCCTTTACCTTTTACTGACCAACAGGAGAGTTATTACCACGGCTGACGTAAAGTGTAGGGGTACTTACCCCGCGCTGTCAACCTCTGGTTCAGATACGGTGAAGATGAGGGCGGTGATGGCCCCATCGAGGACGAGGATATCGGCCTCTCTGGAGAAGCACAGGGTCGTCGTTTCGTTGATGACGCTGATGCGCAGGACGCGGAACTCCAGGTTACTCAAGGTGGGGTTCAGCACCTGGAGTACATCGTGGGTGATGGCTGCAATGACGGAGTCGGCGAGGTTCTCTGCTGTGTCCGTGGGACCATGGGTACCAATAGGCCACTCGCGCCTTTCCAGTTCGATCTTTGTGACGGGCACCCACACGAGGGTTTTGGGTGGAGTATCAGGGCCATCACCCCCAAGGGGGCGTACGCAGGCCACGTCGTTTGAGATGCACATCCCCAACGTGTTTTTGTTGTTGCGGTCCAGTTGGCCGAATTCCGTGCAACCCACATCAACTTCTTCAGTGTAGTGTGTGGGGAGCCGACGAAGTGCAGCATCAAGCGCCTCTTTGGCCACATCCCGTTCTGCTCCTGCAGCGAGCATGCTGGAGAACATATCTCCGGGGCCAGCGGACATCTTGACTGAGGGGTTGTCGCCATCTTGGTTTCCACTCATTTTTCTTTATCCTTTACGCTGTACCGCGTTAGCACGCGGCGTTCTTGGTCAGTGAGGTCCCATTTTTTTAGTACGAAGTTTCGGATGTATCCAGTAGGAGCGTTGGTCAGGGCACCTTGGTATTTACCACGTAAAGTGGAGTAGGTCCCGTCTCCATGGTCTTGTAGGAAGTCACCTAGCGCAAGGGGGTACGTGTATTCGATGCCGCGCATGTTAGTCCTGGGCCACATTGTTTGCGATGCGGTCCCAGTCCGGGTGGTCGTTGATTGGGTCCCACACCATCTCTTTCACGGTTATGGCGTGTGCCCAAGGCAGCAACCCCACGCGGGCTTCGGCGAGCAGTGCGTGGTAGCCCGCTTCGAGTTGTTGCAAATAGGGGAGCAGGATTTTGGACTCACACCCCCGTGTCTTTGGGTCTTCCTCGGTGCGCTTGCGGATGCGCTCCAGCGCAGTCTCAGGGGACGCGTCAAGGTAGATGATGCGTGTGGGCGGCAGGAGGTTGCGGCACGCGATGTCGTACCACATCTCGTAGGTTTCCCAGTCGAGGGCAGTGATGTTCCCCGCGTCGCGGTGCAGCTTGGCGAAGACACGGTCCCCGGCCAGTGAGCGGTCAAGCATGGCTCCGCCGTATCCGCCTACCCCAGTGGACTCCCACGCGGCGAGCTGCTGCATGGCGTGTCGTTTTCCGAGGAGGAAGATCTGCATGGCGAAGGCGTGATCTGCGGGGTTGTCGTAGAAGGGTGCGAGGTACGGGTTTTCGGCGACGGGCTCCTCAATGACACGCAGCTTGAGGCGCTTCCCTACTTCGCGGCAGAAGGTGGTTTTACCGCAGCCGATGATGCCTTCAACCCAGAAGAGGGGGCGGGATATAGGTTTCTTCTTATTCATTCAGGCAACCCGTTCCCTTGTGCACTCCCTTGGTGACACCCCCCATGGGACCCACTGAGGTCTTCTCGGCGGGGCGGTCCACGTATTGGTGAACATAACCTGCCTTGTGACGCTTGCTGGTGTTGGTCGTGGGTACGATGGTACTGAAGGTGTGGGTGGCAGGTACTTCAGGGCTCATCTTACCCCCACATTCTTCACACTTTACATCGTCGGCGGTGTAGGGCGCACCAGCGGTGTAGTTGCCGTGAAGCAACTCTTCCTGTACGTGGCCACATTTCAAACAGCCGAAGTTTTGCATGATGGTGGGCATTACGCAGGTTCCTCTGGGGTCTCCCCGATTTCGTCGACCATGAATTCGATGCCGCCGAGAGTGGCGATCTCTTCCATGAGGGCGTCGGATAGCCCTACACCATTAGCACGTACGAGGCGGATTTTCACGTCGCGGGTATCAGGGGTGAGGACCACATCGAGGTTCTGGATGTGGCCGATGGGGGTCATATGCAGTTGGGCGTCGACATAGGTCACCATGAGGTCGGTGCTGGCGTCATTGGCGAGGATGAACATCGCGGCGGTGCAGCGGTCCATGTCAGGGGGTAGGAGGCGGGGGGCACCTGCGTATTCGAAAATGGTGGTGAAGCGTTCGGCGTTGGCGTGGAGTTCGAAGCGTGTGGTGCGTGCCATCTTGAATCCGAGTTGGGAAACACGGAGGTGTATCAGGCTGCGTGTGGCAGGCGGCGCATCCATGCTGCGTAGGCGTACAATGAGTCGGTGGTCATTTTCCATGTTGGTAAGATAAACATACAAATGGTGTAGCTGTCAAGGGAGCTATGTACGTGAATGTAGGGGGTTATGCTTCGTATGCGGTGGAGTAGAAGTCGGGTGCCCAGCCGAGCAGAGAGCCCGTGCCTGCACCGCCGAGGGTGTGCTTGAGGGTCTTCCCGATGCTGCGGGGGTTGCGTAGGGCTGAGACCAAACCCAGGACACCCCCAGTGGTTGCTCCGACGGCGGGACCCATCATGCGAACCTTGGTCCAGGGGTCGCGTTCGGGTTTCTTCGCAGTGGGAGGAGTGGCTTCCTCAGTGCGTGGGAAGTAGGGGTACAGGCCCACGTTGAACCCCAGCTTCGTAAGGGCGGCAGCGGCCCCATGGTGTGCGTGCTGGGACATCAGCCACGCTCACTGAAGCTCGTCACGGATGCGGAGGTCTCGGGTGAGGTGATTTCGATGCGGGCTTCGGGTTCTGTCTGGAATACCTGCTGCAGCACCTCGGGAGAAGCCAAGGCATCCGGGGTGACCTTCAGGCCCGTGGAGCGTTTTCCTTCGGGCGTCACACGGATGTTGAGTCCCTGGAAGGACCCCGGGGGGAGCTGCGCCGCTACTTGCTCCACGCCAGTGGATCCGCCGCCCTCTGCACCGCCGGGTGCGGAAGCCTCGGGCATAGGGGCCTCGGGCATCGGAGTGCCCCCTTGAGAGGCGAGTTGCTGCTTGATGATCTCAGCTTGGCCCCCCGCCCAGTAGTCGGGGTCACCCAAGGATGGTTGTGCAGCGGCCACCTTGTTGGGCATGGGGGGTTGAGGCCGAGGGGTGATGCTGGGGACGTTGTCGCCGAGGAACGCTGCGTCTTTCGAGGTGGTGTCTCTGAATGCCCCTGCGCCCACACCGCCCGTGCCTTGGGGTTCGGTCCAGTTGCTACCGAAGACGCTCTGCGAGGCGTCGTTGGTCTTCCTGCGGATTTTATCCCAGAAGCTGGATTGTCCATCGGTGGGCTGTGCTGCTTGGTACCCGCCGTAGCCACCACCCGCCATACCCAACATGGTGAGGATTGGTGGGAGGTCTTGACGGTTGAGTGCGGTCCCCAGTAGCTTGTCGCCCAAGCCACCCAGGATGGCACCACCAGCAGCGCCACCACCGATGGCGAGCAGGGGCTTCCCGTACCCGAGGAGCTGCTCTTCCATGGACCCAGCAGGGATACCCTGGCTTGTATCCAGTCCGAGTTTGATGAGTAGTGCTTGGTGCTCACGTGGGTTCATTGCTAATCCTCAGTCGTGGGCGCGACGCCCAATAGGTCCTTCAGGTAGTTACCCGCTGTGGTGACCACACTCTGGTCAGGTGATGGTGGGGGTGGTACTTGGTGATTCGTGTACGCTGATGCAGCACCAAGGCCGAGTGGGACACCTACAGCGGGAGCGGCGAGTGCCCACGCCGAGGACGGCATCCCAGGTACGGCAGCAGGAGCAGCAGGTTTGGGCGCGCGCCGGAACAGGTTTGTGAATGCGTTGCTCACCTTGACCTGGTAGGCGAGTTCGGCGCTCTTGAGGCGCTGTCCGGTGACCTTCTTTGGGTTGTTGAACGTGGCCATGACCTTCGTCTTGAAAGTGGCGAACGGTAATTTGTCCATGGTACCAAAGAAACGGTCGTCATTGAAGTTGGTGAGGTATGCGGCCTTCGCGTCAGCAGCGTTTTGGAACCCCAACATGCACTTGTCTTCGTCGTACGCGGTGAAGTCGGGGGCCTTCATCTGGTGCACGATGTAGACGAAGGGGGCATCGAGGTGGGGGCCTATGTAGACGTCCACGTGGTCGCCGTCCACACCCTCTGTACGGCGAATGTAGCCGTAGGGGTGGGACATCTTGGTCTTACCCTTCTCCTTGTTGTGAGGGTCATACCAGTGGCGGAACTCGCCCTTGTCCGTCTCGATGGAGATCTTCAGGCCATGGAAGTCCATGCGGCGGGAGAGCTTGTGTTTGGCGAGCTTCTCCTGTTCAGCCAGGATGCCGAGTGCGGTGGTGGCGAATTTGTAGTAGGGAGAGGGCATCATCACATCCTCACTGGCGTTATCTTCCCCGCAATTTGATCCTGGGGTTGCTTGAATGGGTTACCCAACATGCGAGAGAGGGATTCGGAGATGTCGAACTTCGGCATCTTAACAGAGAAGGCGTCGGTCAACTTACGCTGCACGTCGCTGTATGGGTCCCTGGATCCCTGGACGGGTATCATCGCACTTGCGTGCTTTACGCCGTAACCTAGCGACGCAAGTGCGTGTATTTGCCCGAGCTTTCGCACCTTACATGCCGAATGGGCCGTAGATTGGTGGAGTGGGGGCTTGCTGTGGAGTGGGGATGCGTCCGAGTCCAGGGCCGGGGAGGTTCTGGGGGGGAACCCCGAGTTGCCGGGCGAGACCCTGCTCTTGTGAACTGAGCGGCTTACCAGCTTGTATCTTACGGCGGAGGTCGTTGAACATTTGGTTCTTCCCCTCGGGGGTGTTCATCCAGCTTTTCGCAGCCGCGCCCATGCCCTCAGACTTGCCTGCGGTTTGGCCCAGCTCGATGGGGCGTCCGCTGGATGGGGGTGCGACGCGTGGCGCAGCGCGTTCGGCCAGCGACGGGAGACCTGCTTCCAGCTCGACAGCACCCTGCTGGGTCTGTCCTGCGTGTTGAGGCAGCGCGAGTTGCTTCCGCGCCGCTTCTTGGCCTGCTTGGCGCGCGGGGGTTGCCGCAGTCCCCCCTGCCGCTCCTGCGGGTGAAGGTGTGATGATGGGCGCACCAGAGGAAGGGGGTGGTTGTCGTGGAACTCCGACCCCCGGTCCCAGTAGGCGCGACCCGTGTCGCTGGCCCGTCAGGTGTTTCAACCCCTTGGCACCGCCGTATCCCAGACCCGCGCCCGCTGCTGCGCCTCCGAGGATGCGGGACAGGGAGTAGTCGTCCCCGCTGGCTGCGCCTGCGGCCCCACCCAGGAGACCACCCCCGGCTGCGGCGTTCTGGGGGCTCGCGGCGAGGTTGAGCTGGTTTGCACCGGGTATGTGCCCCTTCGCCCCCTGCGTGCGGCGCAGTAGGTTTTGTGCGAACTGACGGATGGCGATTTTATCCATGGTGGTTCTCCCTACGCGAACGCGAGAATGGTGACGGTGGCGGGTGCAGCGGCGAGCGTGACAGACAAGGCTGTGATTGCGCCGTCGTTGCTCCAGACCATTGCGAAGCCCCCAGTGGTGCCCACGGTTTTCGTGATGGGGATGGCACCACCGCCGTTGATCTTGATGGAGGCGTTTTCCCCTGTGCACTGTACGAGAAGGAACTTGGCAGTGGTCATGGGGAGCGTGACGGCCTCATCCGTAACTGGACTGGCGTACTTGTTCTCGATGGCGACGGCCTCTTCGTACGTCAACGCGACGGCGAGGGGGATCTTCATGGCCTGCTGACCTGCGACCATGGGCCATTCGACGGTGGCGGTTACTTTGAGTTCACGGGCCATCTGCCTCTCCTACTGGAAGTATTGGGGCTGCTGCTGTGGTTGCTGACGCTGTTGCTGACGCTGACGCATTGCTTCATGGAGCTTCCGGGCGTAGAGCTGCATCCCACGCTGGGCACCAATCTGGGCACCCTGGCGGCGAGAGTCGATGATTGCCCGTTGTTGCTGCGCGGCACGACGCTGTTCACGCGCCTGGGCGAGCTGTTCTTGGACAATGCCACGAATCTCGCTTTTCATGGCCGCGCTCTCGGTAGCGTCGCGCCCTCGGCTGGCACCGTAGCTTCCACCGCCGATCATGCCGAGGCCACCACCCAGGAGGCCACCGATCGCGGCTGCGTCACCCGTGCTGATGCCGGGGTCGAAGCCCAGGCGTTTGGCCAGGGCCAGACCACCAGCTCCCAGGCCCGCACCGATGGCCGCGCCACCCATGCCACCAGCGGCCTGCCCGAAGGCACTACCTGCGGTGGTCATGGCCCCGACGCTGGTGTTGTTTCGTGGAGTCATGTACCCGCTGGCGAGACCTGCGGCTGCGGGGCCAAGTACAGGAATGCCCCCAAGGAGCGTGGAGGTGATGTCGCCTGCGTCGGTGCTGGCGCTGGGGTCCTGGTAGGGTCCCGGGGCGGGGGCTGCGATTTTGAGGAGGACCAGTGCAGCGGTCTTACCTTGGATTGTTGGCGTCATGGTGGGCTCCGGGTCTGTTATATTTTCGAGCAGACGACTTGCTTTTGCTGCAGGGCGGAATTTTGGAGGCAGCAGGCGTTGTACTACCTGTGCCAGTTCCTCCGTTTCTGTTTTCTCCGTGTTCATGCTGTGGCCTCCAAGCGCTGCAATCCGTTGCCAGGGAGTGTATTTGGCCGGGTTGAGAAAACGGATCCTTTTTTGTCCGCGCCGTCGAGTAGTTTACACGCTGTGCGCACTCGTTTTGTGTGCGCCATGAGTTGTCTGTTGATCACGACGTGGGACACTGCGATGGTGGGGTTCGTAGCCAGCATCTGTTCGATGGCTTCGATGGTTGCTTTTTTTGGGAAGTTGGCGAAGTGTAGCGCGCCCAGCAGTTGGTAGAGACGTACGGCGCTCCAGAAGTCGTAGTCTGCGCGTAACCACCTTTTTGGGTACGCGGTGTGCACCGCATCGGCGAGTGCGTTGACGTACGTGCACCAGGCGTAGATGTTGTTGGTGTCTTTCACGAAGTCTTCACGCGTGAGGCCGATGCTGAGACCTTCTCGAAGGTGTATACCCATGATGCCTTCGAGGCGTGGTGCTCTGGGGGTGGCTGCGTTTCCGTTGGTGTCTGCGATCATGCACGTGAAGCACAACCCCAATGGGATAGGGCCACGGTAGCGGTTGAACACATTGTGCCACTTCGCGTGTTCGACGCGTAGGCGTGCATCTGTTACTTGGAAGAGGGGCATCGTGAGATGAGGCCGAGGGCAGCGGCGACGGTGGAGGCTCGGCGAGTCGGGGGCGCGGAGGACGTTTTGCGGAAGCGGCGCAGACCCTTCTTGCCCGCCATGACCAGAAAAGGGAGTAGTAAAGGACTCATACCCAGGGCGACGGTACCGTAGAGGGCGTTGTCGGATGCTCCAGAAGAGAATGCCTTCCCACCGGGGTAATACTTCGCAGATTCCGGGAGTTGGGATAACACGTCGGTGTCCACACTGGGGCGCGGGACGTGAGGGCTGTATGGATTTTCGTATGCCATGTGGTAATTTCCTGCTGCAATTATAGGCGATTAGCACTGGGGATACAATCAAGGGTCGTGGGGTACGTTGGCCTCTGCACTCGAAGGATCGACGGGTTCGCCTGCGTCGTTGAAGGTGGCTTCTCCCGGGTCTGTAGTGAAGGTGGTGGCTTCCAGAGTAGCCAGTTCCGTATCGATGGAGTTGACGGCGGATTCGTAGGCAGTTGTGGCCTGCGCTTCCACGCCGGTGATCAGTTCCACCATGGTCTGAAATGACTCCAGTGACGCCGGGTTTGGGGCACCAGCCAGGAGCACAGCACCGCATACAAAACCCCCTTTGTGGAACGGTGGTGCTAGGGGGTCACTTTCATTACTCATGCGTCCGACTAGCTCGGCGATGAATGCGTCCATGCCACCTTCTTCCAACATGATGAACGTAGCGTACAGGCCAGCAGAAGGTGGTTTCAGAATGCTGGACAGGTTGTTTAGTGCATCAGTCATCTGCGTACCGTAGTCACCATAGCGGGTGACCTCGTCTTCCAGGTACGCGAGGTAGTCCTTGAGGAGGTCGGCGCTCCCTGTGGTTTGATTCTTGAGTGTGCCGAGAAAGTTTTTGATGATGATGATGAGTTGGTACAGGCTTGGAACCAATTCCAGTACCCCCGGGTGGGTGTACCAATTAGGTGCGGGGGCGGCGCCGGACGGAATGCGTGTGTCGGGGATACGTACACGTGTGAAGCCACTCAGGAGGTTGGTGTCAGAGAAGGAGTGCTGTGTCCATATTACCTTTCCGGCACTATTCACAGTCCCAGTGGCGGTACGGAAGGCCAACATGAAGTAGTACGTTTTTCCTTTTTCGTATGTGCGGGGCACCACGTATGAGGAAGTTACGGGGTTGTAGCGAAAAACTTCGATTACCTCTGTTTTGGCGTTAGCCGATTTTGGGAGACTGGAGGTAAGGGAGTTTTCTCCTTTTTTGAGTGCGGTTGGGTCACTGGTTCCGAATAGGTCGCCCCATGTTTCGGAACGCATTACTTCCGGGTCTGTGGATTGGATAACGGCTATTTCGTCTATACGCACGCGCCCTGTGCTGGTGCTGACGATGGTGGGGTTGCGCCAATCCAGTCGGATGCCGATGGGGGAGGGTTTTGACGAGGCAGATTCAAGAGCAGCGATAGGTGTTGCGGTCAGGCTTTGAGGCCCCACTTCTCCGTTGACGTACATGTTGCCACGGAGGGTGGCGCCGAATAGTCCGTTAAGAAACCGCATGATGTCGCGGATTCCTGCTAATGAGTCGGCACCCCCTACGAGAACCAAGGACGCGATTGCGGAATTGGCGTCGTACGTGGGGCGATTTACGTCGTAAATATCGGACAGGGTCTCTAGTACGGTTTGCACGTAGCCGGGGTTGCCCCCATCCCAGGCTTGTGCTTTGGCCATAAAATCACGGAGCCCTTTTTTCGTTTCTTCAGAGATCTCGGAGTCCAGGCTCCAGGAACCCACGTCGGTGGGGGCGGAGAATGTGCGGGGTGCTGCAGGGGCTTCACGTCGGTGCGGAGGTACGGCAAGGACGTGTACCTTGATATCGGACCCTGTGAAAGTATCGAGAGTTTTTTCGACGCCTGTAATGGCTTGCAACATGATATTCGACGCAGTGTCTATGGCGTTCGAGGTGACGGCAGACACAATCTGGAGCATCGTCTTTGTGAGAACCAGGATCTGTTTCTTGGCAGCGATTATCTTCTGGAGGCCGGTGAGGGCGGGCTCAAGACCGGAGACTGATATGTTGACAGACTGCCAATCTTGGAGGAGGTCGTTGTTTTCCTCGTCCGTTACAGTGGTGGTTAGCGCGTCAGGAGGGGTGGCCATTTATATACCTTGAAGCCGCTGTTTGAGGTCCGCGAGGTGCGCCTTGACCGCAGTGTGGGTGTCAGCATCCAGCGGGTGCATTTCGAGTATTTGATCGACACGCGATATCTTCTGTGCGAGTAGGACGCGTTGGAGTCGCCCTACCAAATTGGCGAGACGGACGGGGGTGCTATCGCTGCTGACTTTGGTCCAGGTAGGCATAGGTCAAAAGTATACCAGTATGCCTGGTATAAGAAAATGAGTGTGGAAACGCACTCATATCACCAATCTTCCTGCATACGTAGGAGGAAACCCTTACCGTGGAGGTGCCCTGTGTCACTCGGGATAACCTTGGTGCTCGGTGGGGTTGGATTGGCTACTGTTGCGTGGTTGAAAGGCCACGCCGATGCTCCCCCCAAGGAGTACGTTGAAGGCGGTTCCTTTTTCGCGTCGTTCGAAGCGGCGAAGAAGGATGTCCAGCGTAATGAGGATATGGGCTTGCGTGCTGCACAGCGAGCGGAAGATGTGCTGCGCCAGAGGCGTGAGCGCGTTGAAGACCTCAAATTGCGTACCCGGCAGCGTGGTGAGGACAAGGCCCTCGCGGCAGAGCAGCGTAAGCAGGACTTGGACCTCCGTGCTGCACAACGTACGGAAGACCGCGACCGGGCCGAGACCTGGCGTGTGGATGATCGGGACCTTCGTGAGCGCGAGAAGGACGCGATGGAGTTCCTCCATAAGTTCGTCGGCACTACGCTGCACGTTACGCGTTGGCACGAGACGGAGCAGCTAGACGGCAACGGCGATCCCATCTTGGATGGGCACGATAATCCTGAGATGCACCGCGTGGCGGGCGTCTTGACAGGGGACGTGAAGTCCGTGGGGAGCGCGATGTTGTCCCTCATTGAACATCAGATGATGGGAGGGCACCTCATTGATTCCGTGCTCCACCGGATTCCGTTGGGGGACATCATCAAAGTGCAGTCGGCGTAGTAAACAGTACACAATCCAGCTCCACTGAAGACGCGTGCGCTCACCACGCACACATGGCCTTGACGGCTGCGTCTTCTTTATCAATGATGGTGGTTATGAAAGTTACTGAGATAGACATCCCGGTTCGCCATGTTCCAGTTCACAGTTTGGCGCATGTCATGCTGCCCAAGGACGTAGAGGCGCGGCGCGTCGTGTTGGAACAGGCAGTGGAGGAGTGGGAGGGTTACGTCGTGGAGTGTACGACGGCGAAGAGACACGCACAGGATACGCTCGCGTTCTTGAAGCGCGAGACGGAGAATCTGGAGGTGTCGCTGAAGTTGCGCGATGGTTCTTTAGTTCGTGTCGTGTGTTCAGTGTGCAACGGCTCCGGTTTGAAACCTACGGCAGTCACAAGCGGCGTCATCCAAACCAAAACAGCTTTTCAAAACATTGATCAAGCCCCCACTACACCTCCCCAAGTTCAGGAAGTGGACCCCATACATCGCTGCGCAGAATGCGAAGGCAAGAAATGGCTAATAATGCAGAGCTACAGGGGGTGATGGCGCAAGATGCGCTTGGGTGGCCTGGGGGAGGCTGAGGTATGGGGACGTGCCCCAGCTTTTTAGCTCCGACGTTTACGTGACGACGGGGATGGAGAGCTGGGTGGTGGTGGGGCCGCACTTGTAGGTCAGCGGAACGATGTTGCCGTTGGCACGT
>Ga0233446_1001250_pt1 | contig 19633 bp, 32 predicted proteins | sample SI_124_October20_4_FD_182780 | JGI IMG/M metagenome (GOLD analysis project Ga0233446, IMG submission 182780) | Seawater microbial communities from Saanich Inlet, British Columbia, Canada - SI_124_October2016_120_MG | ecosystem: Environmental > Aquatic > Marine > Inlet | place: Canada: British...
TGGATTGGCGTCAAAATTGCTAAAAGTGATACCTTGCGAATTAAATATTAAATTAGTGAGCTTTAAATCTGAATGACTATCTTTAGAAAAATAAAATTTATCAATTAAAATTCATGTATTTCCCTTTGAAAAATTATATTTTCTTATCTCAATAGCATCAACATGTAATGCGCCTCGTCTATAATCATAAAGTCTATCTAAACCTAAATATGGCTTAATTAAATTATGGAAAGGTTCTGTAAAATTAGTATAATAATTACTAGCATCTTCATTTTGTTTATCATATCAAGTCGGTCTTCCAGGTCATGTTATTAATAATGTACTATTATCTCTATCCCATCATTGCCATTTACCCAATGAGCCTTTGCTTACATCTTCTCATGGAACAATTATATCATCTCTACGATATTTATTGTCACCTATTGCCGGTCATAATAATTGGAAATCACATCTTATATGACTCATCTTGCTTATTTACTCCACAGTTGCGATGATATTTTTATATAGATTAAGTATAATAACAATAGGCTCATCAGGCTCTATTGTAATGCTTTTATTACTATTTGTATCAACATATTTATATGCTACATTCTTTGGTTGTTCCAGAGGTGTGGCAAGTTGTTTTTTATTAGCTTCGGCCATTGTATTTTATTCCTTTAAAAATATAAACTATCATTAACAAAATCTGTTTCAATAGTAAAAAAATGTTTTTTATCCGTATAATATAATTCTTTTCCAAAAATATTTATTTTAAATTCAAAATAATATGTACCTATTGGAAAAATAGTTTTATCAATATCGCATCAAATTTGATTTTTATCATATGACATTCTGTCTCAGTCTGATAAATATCATTTTTCTCTTTCTCCAGAAGATGTATCTAAAGCATAAATTCTATAATATGCTGTTTTAATATTATATTTTTTTGCCGTATCATTATTATTCGAAGCTTTAAAAAATAAAAATTTATTTTCTTTTGCCTGTAATTTTACATTAAGGTCTTCTAAGCTTTCTTCTTTTATAAAATTAAAAGCAAGTTTATTTGTATCAATTGTATCAAATGAATTATCTATGGGACTGAGCACCTTAATTTCGCCAGTCTTTGTTAAAACTGTAGAACCATATGTAAATTGTCACACATCATTAAAAATACCATTTTGCTCTCATGCGCTAATTGGGAAAGTAAAATCTGCGTAATAATAACCTTCGTTATTTGTATCTTGCATAGTCGTTATACCTGATAATACAGTTCCTTCATCCCTATCTTGTATTGTGAGAGAAATATCATCGGCATCGATATTAGTCGGATTGCCATTAATTATATTATAAAAATATAGCCTATTAGACTGACCAGCAACGAAAGATTCTCTATCATCACCTATATACTCGGTTGTTGTTATATCAATTCTTGGCAATTTATTAGTTAATGTAAAATCACCTGAATAAATATACTTTGTAAAATGGCTAACAGCGGTGGACGATTCTTGCGAATCAGTCAATTTTAATACCACTCCATAAATTCTATAATCATTTTCTAAACAATAATTTATCATATCGCTTACATCAACTTCAATATTTTGATTACTGGGTGTAAGCGTTAGCGAAGCAGACAGACTATAATCAACCAAATCCGTAACATCACTATTAATACCCCATAATTCAGTTGAATTTTTATATTCTCAGCTTGAGCCGCCCGTTACGGTTAAATCTGCTGAAGTTTGAGTGCCTGCATCTCAATCGCCAGTTAAAGGTAAAATTTCTAATTCCATAGTAGAAGGAATATATTGTGTTCAATTATGCAAATGATAAAGCCTTAAAACAGAAATTGGCGAATGCGCACTTATAGATTTATCTAAATCGTTTGTGTCAAATCCTAATAAAGCACGAGATTTACAAAATTGTCCGAAATATAACGTGTCATTGATATCATCAGATTCTACTTTGCCGCCGCCGATTATTACATTTTTTTCATTACCAAAATTATTATTTTTTTTGATTCCAAAAGTACTATTATAATTACCATTTTCAGAAAATGGATATAATATCGTATTATATTTTTGGTTTAGATATATTTTATTTATTGGCATTTAATTATCCTTAATATTTTAAAGCTTCTATATGAACTTTAATATCGCTTTCTGGGTATTTTATTTCTAAAATACTATCTTGTGGCATAGTATGTCTATTTAAACGACCGTTAAAACTAAGCTTATTTAAGCCGCATTGAGCATATCTACCTGAATCTAACTCAGTTGCTGTAGGAAATACTAATTTGAAGTTATTTATGCTAGAAATATTGTCCACATTATCTCTAATATATTTGAATAAATCATTTACATCGACCCATTGGCCGAAATCTCGTTTACTTAATGAGAAATATGATTTAATAGTTTGCAAAACATTGTAAGAAGCTGTTTTTAGATCAACTCCGTAATCAACTTTTACATCAATTTCTATTTTTGCATTTATAATATTCGCGCCCTTTATTACAATTAAATCGCTCAACCCTTTATACTTTTTCAAATACATTCTAATGTTATGCACAAAAGCTGGGTTAAGCACTGAATTATATAAATAACCATTGTTGTCTATAGACGCTAGATACAAATAAAATTTAAATGGATCTACGGTGGCATTATTAGATCTTGTTAGATGCACCTTTTCTGGCCTTCCTAAGAAAGATGGCATAGACATTACGATCGCTTGATAATCATTTGGCGTGACAGCTCTTTTCTGTGATACTGCTTGACCCTTAGTATGATGTTTAAGTTCTTCTAACGTCAGTTTATCTCTTGCTCCTGCGGAAGGCTGGTTATTTGTAACCAATAAAGAACTCGATATTTCAGTCTTTTCCTCATTGCCAGGCCAAGATCAAGTTGTCTTTGTAATTCGTTTTAATTCATTTGGATTGACAGTATTTATTCCATTTCCGCCGCCAGTAGAATATTTAACAGTTAAAACATCGTCTTTACTAGGGCCAATGCCTGTTTGATCCATTAACATCATGTTTTCTGGATCATAGTCTCTATTCATTAATTTATTTATAGAACTAGACCTTCCGTCTATTCCGATTAAGTCGGCAGGTAATATTAAATCCGCAGGATTAATATTAAATAACTTGGCTTGATATTCCCCAACTCCAATTCCACCAAAAATTAATTTTGTTTGGATATTTTCCCCGCTTAAAAAATTCTTTTTAATATAGCGGAAAGGGACCTTTTCTTCAAACAACAAATACGGGATATTATCATTTTCGTCGTTCTCGTTAATTTTATAATTTAGAATAGTATCTTGAATAAGATGAGATACCTCATAATATGTTTGGCCATTATTATCTTCTATTGAAAAAATTTCTTGGACATCTAAATCCGGCAGAGTTACTTCGTAAAATTTTACGAAGTTTGCCCCATCGGCCGGGGTTACTGTTGTAGTATAAGTCTTTAAATTATAAGAGGTTGCAAATCCTTGAGCAGGAATTCTGACTTTAAATAAAGATCCATTTTTATAAAATTTTGTTCAATTTTCTTCTAAAACAGAATTAAAATCTATTTCTGATGTTAAGAAATATCTAATAGAACCATTACCTGAAAAGATTTCAGCTCCGGGTAATAGCTTTGGTATATTAGCAAGATTATCTGCAGGAACTTCTACCGTGGCATCAATAGTTACTCAAGGTAAAGATGCTCCAATATCATTAAACCCAAAAAATTGAGCAAGATTATAAGCTGATTGATAATCAGTTACGGTTTCTATAAACAACTGATTAAAATACTGGCCTTGTGTGAAAGAGAGAAGTTCGCCAATATGGGAAAAAGTGTCTAGGATTATGCCGCCAGCTTGCTGGTTTTCAAAATTATCATATTCATTTGGATAAAATTTCTTAATATAAGCGAGTAGCTCTGCTTTAATACTATCAAAATCGCCAAGAGCTGAATAATTATATTTATATTGTTTTAAATCTGTTGCTGCCATAATTAATTCTGAGCCTATTTCTTATGATTATATTTATTGACGATGCCGCTTAACTCTTGTTTTATTTGATTAATTGCATCGATTATTGCGTCATTTGTTAACATTTCGAAACTTTTATTAGATTTTTCATCAGGGTTGTAATTCTGCAATGTAGTAAAATATGTTTTAAAATTATTATCAATTTTATTTAATTTTATTACCGACACTGATTCTGTTAAATATTTTGAATGAATATTTCAAATAATATTTACATACATATAACCAACTCGCCCGTTTTCTTCGGGCGCATACATCGCCTCGATTGATTTTATTTTTATATCGGAGCCAATATTTTTTTGTACAGATCTTTCTATTTCGTTCCGTACCTCGTTTTGCATTATAGAATTTTCCATATTATATTTATCAAATAAGAAACTTTCTAAATTAATACCAAAATTATAATTTTGTATTAATTCGCCTTTCTTTGTATTCATTAAAATAAATAAAAGATTAAGTTTTGATTCTAAAATGCTGTTTGGTGTATAGAAAATTCCATCAGAATTAATTGTTACTGACGGTAAATTTTCTTGGCTTATAAAGTCTTTCATCTACAAATATTCCTATATAATAGTATTATATATATAGATATTATGTTATATTAACATTCGATGATTTTATTGAGCCCAGATTATCTTCAATCTTTTTTATATTGTTATCAAATTCTATAGTTTTAGTTATTATAGGATCTAATACAGAGGATGGGGTGCCTAAATGGCGGTGGGTTATTACTTCTTCTTTTAATAATTTAACTTCATCAATAAGACTCTTCAATAATCAAATAATATTTTCAGCGCGACCGGCTTTAAATAGTTCTTGGTCTTCTGTATTTGGCTTAGCAAGATAGATATTATTTCCTGCTATTAAAAGTCCATTTTTCTGTAAATCAATTAAATCTTCTGAATCATCGTTAGTTATCGGATTAGACGGCGATTCAAAACTCACTCCGAATAAAAATTTTATTTTATCTTGGAATCCTATAATGTCGTCAAGAGAATCCATAATCGTTTCGTTTATGCTCTCGGAATTTTCAATTAATTCATTGTTTGTATCATGTAATTTATTTGTATTTGCAAATTCGTCAGCAATATTTACATTATCAAAATTAGAACCAAAAATAAAAGGGGTATTTCTACCAGAAGGATTAAATCGTCTGCCTTCTTGATATTGAGCTTCTAATTTTGGATCGTGATCTTCCTCTAAAGGGCTGAATCCGGATGAAATGATAAAATCGTTGTTATCTAATTGAAGATATGATTTTCCATTTTCATTTTTTATCTGCGTAGAACCTTGTCTTGGCCATAAGCTGTTTTTTATTTTTTTATTTGATTCAATTAAGTTTTTATATATTTCTTCTATACCTGCTAAATTTTTTGAACTTTTTTGATTACTATTGTTTTCAACTAAAGAGGAAGCTACATAAAAATTTAAATTTAATTTTTCATCAGAAAATACAATAACGTATTGGCCAATTTTGGGGATAGTAAATACACCATCTTGTAACGGAACGGCAAAGTCCTCATAAGAATCATCAAATAATACTTTATGTGAAAAAAAGAAATTACTTTTATTTTCGACATATGATTTATTTTCAGACTCTAAAAGATTTTTTTCAATAAGTGCGTCAGCTCTTTCGTCCAAATTTTTATTAACAGTCTTATTATAAAACCTATTATTGCTTATTCTTGAGATATTTGGTCGTTTTGCGAAAGGAATAACTTTTACTACTTGTTTTATTTCTATATTCATTACAACTGTTCCATGGCTTTTCGATATAGATCTTCTAATTTTAACTTCAATAATTTATTATTTTGATCTATTTCTTCGCTGCTGATAATATTTTTTATTTTCATGGCAATTGTTAATTTATCAAAACTAGCTTTAAGAGATAAATTTTTTAAAATTATTGGTATATATTCTTTTTCGTAAAATTCCAGTAAGTCTTCTCTTAATTGATCTCATGAGGCTTTGATATTATCATGCTTTGTAAACATAAATTCGCGGCTAATATCCATTACCGCCGCTTTTGTCGCAAAATTTTTTGACGTTTCTTGATCTAAAACAATATTTTTCATTTTTAAATTTCTTTTATATAAGTTTTCTTTAATAAATCTATAGTCTTTGCGGCCCAAGACTTATTTTGAACAAGTGGGCACGCCGAAACTTTTGGGCAGGATTGAACCATTGTATATAAGTGTTGATTCAACCTCTTAATTTTTTCTGTATCATTTTTAATTTCTTTATACAAAATTATGCAAAGGGCATATACTAATAATGTTAAATTAATTGATGACGCTCTAAAGTTCTCTAAAAATAAATAATAAGTTGATGAAAACGTTGGCAAACTTATAAAAAACATTAAAAATAATTTTTGATTTATTGTTTTGAAAGGGCAACAAATAATGGAATAAAAAGACGCTAATATTAAAAACAAAAGCAATAAAATAATTGGTAAAGACGTACTGATAAACATAGATTTCCTTTAAAAATATTTTTTAATATATTTTTCCATTTTAATTGCGGCAAATCTCAATAGATTATCTGCGATTAAACCAGAAATTCCGCATAAAATAGCGGTTCAATTATCGGAAATCCCTCACTCTTGCGAAGCTAATCAGACTAGATGCCCGGCGAAGCCCGCTAAAAATATCTTTGTTGTAAGAATTTTTCAGCCGCCTTCTCCTTCATTTAATAGAAAAGACGAAATCCCGCCGACGATCGCAATAACGATCGCTGTCAAGTTTGTTGATTCATTGATCATACATTTTGATCTCCGGTTAATTAAACAGTTAAATTTGTTTTAAACATATTTTTATATATAAGTTTGTTAATAAAATATAAAACAAGAGGTTAATTATGAAAAATAAAGCTGGTTATGTAGACGTAGTCGTCGATGGAGCTTTTGGAGACTCAGGTAAAGGTAAATCTGTTGCCTGATTAGCAAAGAATAAAGACTATTCCGCAATTGTAAAAGCAGGCGGAGGCCCGCAAGCAGGACATACTATTGACGGCAAAATTACAGTATGCCAGATTCCGTCTGGTTTCGGCAATCCAAACGTTATGTTGTATATAGGCAGAGGGACAGTTATCAACCCAAAGATTGTTTTAAAAGAAATTAAAGACCATCATCTTGAAGGCAGATGTTTTATAGATGCCGGTTGCACTATTATAGAAGAAGAACATTTAAAAGCAGAGTCTTCTCTTGTAAAACGAATCGGTTCTGTGGGAACAGGAGTTGGACCCGCTCGTGTGGATCGAATTATGAGAACCGCTAGGTTAGCAAAAGACATTCCTGAATTGAAGCAATATATCACCGATGTTTCGTGTTCTTTAAATAGATTACTTTTAGATGGCAAAAATGTTTTAATCGAAGGCGTGCAAGGCTTTGGTTTAAGTTTAATGAATCATAATTACTATCCTATGGTGACAAGTCAGGATACAACGGCTTCTCAGTTCCTATCGGATTCAGGAATAGGCCCTAAATATGTCAGAGATGTTTTTGTTATTACGAAAGCTTATACAACAAGAGTTGGGCCTGGAAAATTATATTCAGAGTGATCCCATGAAGAAAAAGTTGAAAAAGGCGTTATTGAATATGGAACAATTTCCGGTAGAGAACGTCGCGCCGGGCCATTTGATTGACATATCGTAGAAGATGCGATTATTGCAAATAGCGGGACAAAAGCTATTTTAACATGTGTCGATAGGATTTATAACGAGCAAGAACTCGATGATTTTGTAACAAAATTTAATAATACATTTAAAGACGTTCCGTTTTTCGAAGGTATTACTCTTATTTCTTGCGGGCCGAAGATTGAAGAAATGTATGAATGAAAAGCTTAATAATAATATTTTTATTATTTGTCAATCTCGGCTTTTGTTTTACAATAAATAATGTTATTATAGAGAATAAAGAAAAGATGCAAAGTTTTTTTAAGTTAGAACACACTTTTAAAAATAATGTAGAAATTCAATTCTATACTCAGAATGAACCTCCGTTTTATTTATTAAGAGAATGAAAAAATAGAGATTTATATTTAGAAAGTATTGGTTTTGAAAGATTTGATAATATATACTTAAGTTCGGATATATTTTTTGTAATAAGAATTAATTTTTAGGAGAAGCTTTTGGGAACAATAACCGATAATAAATTATATTTAACATTTGATGATGTTCAATTAATCCCTCAATATAGTGAAATTCAAACTAGAGAAAAATGTAGTTTATCTACAAGAGTTACTAAAAATTATCATTTAAATATACCGGTGTTAGCATCGCCAATGGATACTATTTGCGAAAGTAGAATGGCTATTACGATGATGAAATTAGGTGGTGCAGGCATTATTCATAGATTTTTATCTATAGAAGCTCAAGCAATAGAAGTTAGTAAAGTTTTTAATTACAGAGGCTCTCTATCGCTTCGATCTGATAAAGTTTATAATACTTCCCTACCTATTATTGCAGCAATAGGAGTTACAAATGATTATATGGAAAGAGCCGTGGCATTAGCTGAGGCCGGAGTTGATATATTATTATTAGACGTTGCTCATGGACATCATATTATTATGAAAGAAGCTTTAATCGCTTTGAAGTTAGAATTGGATGAGGAGTTTAAAAAAGTAGATATTATAGTTGGCAATATTGCGACTCAGGAAGCGGCAGAAGATTTATGTATTTGAGGTGCGGACGGGATACGGCAAGGTATTGGTGGCGGGAGCCTTTGTAGCACCCGTAAAAATACGGGGCATGGCGTGCCTATGGTTTCCTCTATTATGGAAATTGCAAATGTTTGCGATCTGTACGACATTCCAGTTATTGCAGATGGTGGATTTCGAACATCAGGTGATATAGCAAAAGCTATCGGGGCAGGTGCCGAATGTGTAATTTTAGGATCTATGATTTCTGCTACCGAAGAGACGCCGGGAATAATTTTTAGAGGTCACAATGGAAAGATGTATAAAAATTATAGAGGATCCGCTTCTATTGAAAGCAAGACTGATCGAGGCGAGAAGCGCAATATTGAAGGCGTGGCAACCGTTAAGCCTTATAAAGGGTCTGTAGAATTTGTAATTAACGAAATAAAAGATAATTTAAAATCAGCATTAAGCTATTCCGGAACATCAAACATTTATGATTTTATTTTAAAGTGTGAATTTATCAAGGTTACTAACGCCGGAATGGTAGAAGCTGGAACTCATGGAATTTAAAACCATATAAAGTTATGGTTAACTATAGTGTTTAATAAAAAAGGAGCCTTAATAATGGACGAAGCAAACACTCAAGAACTATTTGATCAAATGAAAGAACTCTGGGAATCTTTTGAAGAGAACCATACAAAGTTTTCCGAGAAGGAGGTGAAATCAGCTAGTGCCCGTGCCCGTAAAGCAATTGGCGCGATGAAGAAGCTGATTACGCCGTATCGGAAGGCTTCAGTAGTTGAGTCCAATAGTTAAACAATATGGGCGGGGAAACTCGCCCATATATTCAAATCGAGGTCAATATGAATGCATTAGAAAAAATTAAGCAAGACGTTCAAGACAATTATGTTCCTAAAGGTTGTGTTTTAAAAGATTACAATAAAGAAGGTGTTTATTACTATGATTTAAATGAAAAAGTTCAGTTTATTTCATATTATGAAATTAGGCAGCAAAAGTATAAACAATACAGAGCTCAAAATGCATAAAGAAGGATATTATGATGAAGAAGTTTTTAAACTTTTTAAGCAAGTTTTTTTCCGCTATAACCTTACGTTTGGGACGATCGAAGGAAGAGAGTGACACTGAAACGAATTCAATCCCCTTATCTTTTGGGTCGTTTAGCTTTAGTAATAAATCTTTACAGAACATTAATACGTGTGACAAAAAATTACAACGTTTGTTTTTTGCCGTATTAAGCAATGTTGATTGTTCTATTATTAGCGGTTATAGGAACGAAAAAGAACAAAATGAATTATTTTTAAACAAAAGAACACAATTAAAATGGCCAGATAGTAATCATAATTGCTATCCATCTAAAGCAATTGATGTAGTTCCTTATCCGGTTCTTTGAGATGATGAAGAAAGATTTTATAAGTTTGCTAATCTTGTTTTTAAAGAAGCAGAAAATTTAGGAATACTTGTAAAATGGGGTGGCGATTGGAAAAATTTCCCAGATGTGGCGCACTGAGAGCTAATGTAATTAAAATTACAAATTAAAATTTAGGTCCGAATTTATATATAATTATATGAGTTCGGACCTTTAATTTTGTGCTAAATATACTTTTTAATTTGAAAGGATATAATATTGTCTAAAAAACACAAGAAGCCCAACAAAAATAATAAGATTACGTCAACCCAAAACTCAAATCCAAACAACCTCAAACTATCTTATAAGGAAGATGACAGAATGGAATTAATACATAAGATTAATTCAATGACTTTTAAAACTGAAACGCAAAAAGAATTATATAAAAAAATTAAAGATAATTCTATTTCGTTTGTTTCCGGGCCTGCAGGTACCGGTAAAACTTTTATTTCTCTTTGAGTTTCATTAAATTTACTGTTTAACTCTGGAGATTTTAAAAAACTCTATATCACAAAACCATATCAAACAGCTGGCGAAGATTTTGGATTTCTTCCTGGCGGAATTTCTGAAAAATATGATCCGCTCTTAGCTTCTTATTATTGAAATTTAGAAAAAATATTAGGATATGAAACTTATAAAAGATTAATATCTCATAGATTAATTGAAATCACGCCTCTCGCTTATATGAGAGGGATTACTTTCGAGAATTGTATTGTTCTAGTGGACGAAGCTCAAAATACATCGCCAGAACAATTAGAATTATTATTAACAAGGCTCGGCGAAAATTCTAAAATTATTGTAATGGGTGATGAAAAGCAGTCCGATATTAATAAGAAATCCGGCCTCAGCGACGCAGCAGTAAGATTTCAAGACGTAGAAGATATAGCTGTAGTAAAATTCTCAAAAGAAGATGTTGTTCGTCATCCTCTTGTTAAAAAAATTGTGGAATTATATGACGATTAGTAAAATTTACAATTAAATGTTTTATATTAGGATAAATAAAGAATGAATAATGAATTAAAAAAGATGAAGAAGCAAGAATTAATTGAATATATTAAAAAAATTCTTGACGAAAGTAATGCGAGCCAAGTCGAATCTATAACTTTGACATCAGAACTCGAAGAATATAAGCAAATGATGACATGGATTGTTCCAGGTTATATTAGTTATAGAGATCAATTGGTTGCATTAGCGGGATTATTAAGCAGATCTGTTAAATCCATTGAATCGAATGATGAACTATTAAAAGTTTATAATGTAGATTTTGGAGAAAATAATTTATTTTTAAAAGAAAAAGCTATTTTTGATAAATTAGTCGAAAAAACAATCAAAGATAATAAATATAGAAAAGATAGTTTTGATGATTTTTCAGATGAAAATAATTTAATAATAAATTAATAGGATTAATTTTATGAGTCTAAAAACTGTTAAAAAATTAAGAGAAGAAATTGCAATAAGAAATAAAAAATTGCAAGAATCTCAAATATTATACGAAGGTTTAATTTATTCTCATGATATAAATGCTACTATGAAAATGTTAACGAGATACACTTCTGATTTTACCATGTCCCACAAAGACTCAAATAATCTTTTTGCGTTATTGGTAAGAAAAAAAATGGATTTCGAATCTTATAAGAAAACGCTTGATGCGTTAATTCGTTTAGCTAACAATTTAGGCTGATTCGTAATGAAAAGCAGACTTTTTGTAAATAGTTCATTTAAATTCGCAGAGTACAAGAATTCAGATGTTTTCTTTAAAAATCTTTTAAAAAATAAAGACGAACAAATTGAACTTTGTGTTTTATATTTCGAAGCCAAGTATGATTTAGAACAACCTTTAGAAAACTACTATTATCATTCTACAAGTTTTAAATATATTAAAAAAATTAAAAAATACGGTTTGGTCCCTAAATCTAAAAATAAAACAACTTCTCACCCAGAAAGAATTTATTTAACTAAAACTTATGATGACGCTAAAGATATAGGTGGAATGATGAGTAAATGAAATGATTCGGATTTTATAATTTTAAAAATTAAATCAGAGGCTATTCCTGGATTAAAAATTTTTAATGATCCTAATTTTGAGGGTGGTGTTTATACATATAATAACATCGGTCCAGAAGCAATAACTAATCTAAACGACATAATAAGTTAATTAAGAGGGAAAATGAAAAATTTATTGTTTGCTTTATTATTACTTTTAAGTTTTAATAATATACATGATATCGATTTGCCCTCGCAAATACAATTAATTACAACAAAAAATATTTTATTAGAAAGGAATGATGTTTTATATGTCATTCCTTCTCTATATCACGCAATAGAAGCCCAGTGCGATGCGGATCCTCATATTACAGCCAACGGTAGCCATATAGACCTCCAAAATCCAGAAAAGCATAGATGGGTAGCTTTAAGTAGAAACCTTATAAGAACTGGTTTATGACACAAAGAAAGAAGTGGATACAATCCAAGCGGCGTAATAAATTTTGGAGACACAATCAAAGTTTCAAACGCAGATAAATTTAATGGACTTTGGGTTGTCGTTGATAGTATGAATAAAAGATATAAAAATAGAATCGATTTTCTTGTAAACGAAACTATTACAGGATTTGATTTTACTAATTCGACAGTTATTATAACAATATAATTAAAGGATATGATTATGACAAAAAAGAAAACGACAAAAGCAGAACAAAAAGAAATTGAATTGAAGAAAAAGCAAGAAGAAGCTGCGCATAAATTAGAGCTAATGCGTATAGAAATGGAACAAATCCATAATAATATTACTATAGCAAGCTCTTTGACGGATGAATTAAATTATGGACTGGATATTATTAATAAAATCATTTACTTATCCGGCGAAATTGATCAATATTCTGGTGTAGTCTTCCAACAAAAATTAATGGCAATTCTTAAATTCCACGGAATTAAAGATCAAGACCCTATTACATTAAATATTAGTTCGTATGGCGGAGACGTATATTCAACATTTTCTATTATCGATTCTATTAGAAATTGTCCAATTCCAATTAATACCGCAGGCAGCGGCCAAATTATGAGTGCCGCGGCTCTTATCTTGTCGGCGGGAACCGGAAAGCGCAGCCTAACTCCAAATAGTTATATCATGAATCATGAAATCTCCACAATGTTTTCGGGACAGGCGTCAAGTATTCAAAACGAAGCCTCTCATGTTAAAATTTTACAAGAACAGTTTGTAGGCCTGCTAGATAAATTTACGAAAAAGCGTAAGGGTTATTGAGGCAAGAAGCTAAAACATAATGTGTATATAAATGCGGAAGATTCAAAAAAATTAAAACTTATTGATAATATAGTAGGAGTATAAAATGGCAAACATTGAACAACATAAGAAAATATTAACAAATTTACACTCTATTTATAAAGAAAAAAATGAAAAGTACAGTGATTCATTTGCAATTTTATACAAAAAGTACGGGGCGATCAGCGCCCTTACCCAAATGTTTCATAAGTTTAGTAGGCTTGAAAATTTAATAATAAGTCCTGACAAAGATAATAATAAAGAAAGCGTTGAAGATAGCTTGCTAGATTTAGCAAATTATTGCGTTTTAACGTTAATCGAGATGAAAGAAGAAAAAGAATCAAAGAAAAATGAAGAATAAATCAAGAAAATATAAATCAAAAGACAAACATGTCGATGACGGATCAATTAGAGTAAGAAAACCTTATAAAAAACTTAAAAAAACTTTTTGAGAAGACTTCGAACAAGAAGATGAAGAATGGGAGAAATTATGGGACAAATAGATACGACCGTTATTGACAAGGTCAAAAGACCTGATTATTTATTAGATCAGGATTTAGCAAATGTAAAAATTGTTATGACAGATGAAGAAAAAAAGACTTTTACTATATCAGAGGAATCTGCAAGTAAATGCGGATTAGAGCATTCAAATATTCCAGATATTATTAATTTTGATATTTCTGTAAAAGCTGAGGTTTATGATCCAATTCTCAGAGCTGTTATTTGCGTGAATGACAAAGGTGAAAAGATTTCTACAAACAAAAAAGATTATGATTGTTCTTTATGCGATCATTTCATTAGTAAAGCTTCTAACATAATTGATAAAGATCTTATGAAGAGATATCCTAATGGATATTGTAAATATACGATTGATGCCTGGATTGAAAAATTTGGAAGTTTAGATAATCGCCCTGAAGAGCTTGATAAGATTAAAGAAGCTATGAGAGCCGTTGGAACACAAGAGCAGAAGGAATTGACACAAGAAGAAGTGCTAGAATTAGCTAGCGGAATAGAAGACGATTAATTTTTATTTTACAATAAAAATTAATATATTGTTTATAAATAAAAATAAAACAGTGAGGTTATCATGCAAGTAAATTATTATTATCTAAACGTTGTCGATTATTACCAAAATGAAAATTTAACTTTTAAGTTTGAATTTCGTAAAGGTTCTAAGTTAAGACAAACTAGCGCTGGACAAAAAGTATGTACGATTGCTTTTTACAGTAAAGAGCTTCCTCCATTTGGAAGATACGAATATAGCGTTTCTTCTGAGAAAGATCAATTTGTAAAAAGAATCGGTCGCCAGATTGCGTTTAATAGGCTTGTCGGAGTTGCACAGTCGCCCGATATTATTAATTGGCAGCCTGGATTCGCAGAAGCTTTGGATGAGTTTCTGCGCGCACGGATGGAAGCTTAGTAATGGCTTATAAAAGAGTCGATACTAAAGTAAATGGGACGCCATATCGCAAAGAAAGCTTTCATGTAAGTTATTCTGAATTTGCGATATGGCGTGGGTGCGGGCTAAAATATGAGAGAGATGTTATCAACGAAGAATGTAAACCTTTTAATGGAAATATTTATACATTATTCGGCACCTTGATTCATGAATATGTTCAAGATATGTTGGCAGAAAAAAGACCTTTAGATGGCTTCGCAAGGCCTTTTAAAGAGGATTTTGAGAAGATTTCTTTAAAAAATATGGATCTGATAGATAATTATAGTCCAAAATTAATTAATGAATTTTCTAAAGATGGAATTCTTATTTTAGATGGCATTCGTACACGGATTAAAAATTCATGAAAAAAATGAACTTTTATTTCCGCTGAGCATAAGCTATTATTAGAAGTTCCTTCTAATTTTACAGCTAACGCTATTGACGATCGTAAATTAATTGAAAATATCGTAAATGTGCGATATAATAAAGGCCCCAGATTCAAAGGATTCATTGATCTTGTAATGAAAGACGAAGAGGGCAATATTGTATTAATTGATTTAAAAACAAGTACTAGATCTTGGGATCGTTATAAAAAGAGCGATCAAATTATTAAAGCGCAGCTTAAACTATATAAATATTTTTATCATATTGAAACAGGTACACCTTTGAATAAAATCAAGACGGAATACATCGTTTTAATTAGAAAAGGCAAGACTAAAATTCAAAAAGTGGAGCATAGCTTTGGTAAAGTTGCATTAAATAACGAAATGAATAAATTAAAAGATTTTTTTAATAGCGTATATATAAACAAAGTCCATTTACCATCATACAATAGAAACGTATGCAAATGGTGTGAATGAAAATCAGATTGTAACGTATTATAAAGGAAAATTATGTCAGAAACAAAGAAAAAATTTAAATGCGCTTCTTGCGGCGAAGAAATACCTTGTATTTTAAATGAGCAAACGAATAAAGTTGAAGTTCGGCCTACCTGTCCTAGCTGTAGTGCAGAAAATAGCGCCATAGAAATAGTGGTAGAAAATTTACAAGCTACTAAAACACTTCTTTGCGATTAGCGGGGTACAAATGCAAGAAAATAAACCTACAAAAAATACTTCTTTAAAATTACCGAAATTTGCTTCTAAAAAAGAAGTAAAAACGCCAAAATTAAGAAAAAAAACAGTAGAAGTTGCTTGGCAAATAAAGTCGGGCCTTTATGATATGGATGATAAGAAAGAATATGTCGTCTGAAACCAATTTACTCCAAAAGAAAATCTTAATATAGGCGATTTAGTTCGAATGCCAGATACAAATGAAGGCAGAATTTCTAGTATTGAGTTTTCGCCATCATTAAATATGGATATTGTTGTTGTTTTTACTTTTAAAGAAGGGCATCGCGTATATTTACCAGAGGCCTGCTTACTAAAAGAAGATTATTTAAAGAAAACTATAATTAGAACCAGGAAGAAGAGGAAGAAAAATGTTAAAATCGATCCGGCGCTTTAAATATTCAAATAAGCCGCGTATTTTATTTGTTTTAGAAGAAACTTCGACAACTTTAATCGGGCTAGAATTAAATTCAGAAACGACATTAGAAAGTTTAACTTCTTACTTAAAAATATTAGAAAATCTGAAAGAAGTAAAACCGAATGTTCCAGAAGAAGTAAGAAAAAGTTTATTAAACGAAGACTCAAATAAACTTTTAAAAGCTATTCCTGACTTTGTTAAGTTAAAAAAATTTTTAAAAGCAAAGATGGAGAAATAAATATGTTATTAACATCTTTTTTAATTAATATAATATTTGCGGTTTTTTTGATTCTTTATTATAAGAAAGTTATAAATATTAAACAAAGAGCGGAGAAAGCTGAAGAAGCTATTATTGAGCGTGAAAATTGATATAATGAACTAAAAAACGATACAGAATTATTAGTAGATAGATTCGAAGAAAAAGAAAAAGAATCTCTACAACTTGTTTATAGATTTGAACAAATTATGAACGCCTTCGAAGAAGTTGATTTATTTTTATACACTATTACTAAAAGTAAATTATTTTCCCAGGTTTATGTAGAACACGAACCCATTATAGCCGATCTTTTAAAGAAAATTAAAAATCTAAGAAATACAATAGGTGGTATGTTTAATATAGACCCTGCCGATCTAGAAGACGGGCCCGACGAAGAAGAGGAGGTTTAGCCTATGGCAATGTATTGAACGAAAGAAACGGACCAAGCTGTTTTAGATTTTATTGGCGAAAAGGATCAAATTAAACGAAATATAATTTATGAAGAGCAAGTTCACGCTCCACTAACAACTATGATCGAAAGTTTGGTAAACAAACTTCAAGTAAAAAAGTTTAAAGACTATGAAAGAGACGCAGATACTCTAAAAAGTGTTTGTTATATTAAATTTTTTGAAATGTTTGCGTTGGATAACGAAAAAATTGATACGTATATTAACCCCGAAAAAGGTAGGCCGTTTAACTACCTTACTACTGTTGTTAGAAATGAAATTTTACAATACACGTATAAAATTTATAAAAGAAGAACACAGATAGAAACAAACTTTATCGATAATGAAGAATTTATTTATGGCGAATCAGATCAAAGTTCCTCTAACGCGATATCCTATAATAATGAAGCTTTTGTCGACAAAAGCGTTAAAGATTTTGGTACTATAGATGAGTGAGAAGTATACAAACTCATAACAAAATCTATGAAAAGAGATTTGAATAAAAAAATATATAAATCAGAAAAAGAAAAATTATTTGCAGAACAGCTTTTATATTTGATGGATAACATAAATACGGAATTTAAATATTATAATCGCTTTTTTATTAAAATGTTACTATCAGAATTAACTGGTTTTAAGAGAACTTCTATAAATTACTATTTAAATAAGATATATAATAAATATATCTCGGAAATTAAAGATCTTTATGAAAGGGAATCTTAAACATGATAGACGATAAATTATTTGATGATAAACATATATCAGATATCTTAAAAGAATTTTATAAAAATAATAATCAAGATTCAAAATTAGCCGAACAGATTATTGAATCTCTTAAACTCACGGACGCAAATGCTTTTAAAGGTATGTTTGGAGCTGATGACCACGCTAAATTATTAAATGTGTTACTTACCGCTAAACAAAAATGTACGCATAATTATAAAGATATGCTAGATGTGGCCGCGAAGCTTCAACAAAATGCTTTTAGCAGTGATGAAAATAATTTAAATGATTTAAGAAAGTATATGAACGACACGGAAGAATATGAAGCTAATGAAAAAAGTTTAGAAGATTTGGATAAAGCAAACGAAAGTCATACAGCAATAGATGAAGAGCTTGATGACATGATTGAAAATATTATTAAAAAAGAAATTAATAAGGAGGTCTAATAGGTAATAAGCTTGTTCCCAGGATTAAGGTCTGTAAAGGTGATTTTATCTGTAGTTATAACAATCTAACTTCTCTAAAAGGTGCTCCTAAAATAGTCGAAGGTCATTTTGACTGTGAAAATAACAAAAAGAAATTTACAGAAGAAGAAGTAAGAGCTGTTTGTAACGTAAAAGGAAAGATATATCTCTAAACAGCATCAGACTTTATTCGTAAAATTAAAACTAGTACAAAGGAAAGTAGAAAGTATGAATACTTTAAGAAAATCACAACTAAAAAAACTTATTAAAGATACTATCATTGATTTAACTATCAATGAAGGTTTCAAAGAAAAGGGTGCACAATTTGTTAACCAAGGTGCTGATCCTGAAGATGTCAAAAAGACATTTACTACTTTTAAAATGTTAAAAGATAAGAACATGTTAAAGGGCGAAGTAAAAAATATTGATAATTTCAGAACTTTCGAAGAGTTAGAGAACTTCCTTCGAAGTATGGAAGATAAAGAATCTAAAACAGAGTCATCAAAAGATATCACAATCTTAAGAGATGATGAGAATATGAAGGTCTTTATTCCTCACAGTTATGAGGCTTCTTGTAAAGGTGGTGCAACAACTAACTGATGCATTTCTACACAGAATAGTAGAGCTAATTGAGATCGTTATGCCGATCAAGATGTTAAAATAATTATGATGTTCGATAAGAATGCGAGTGATAATGATAACAGATTTGCACTTGCTATTTATAAGCATGCTGAAGATACAAAGCCTCAAATAGAAGCCTTTGATCAGGGACCTCAGGGACGTAATTCGATAAAACCATCAATAGTTATAACTCGTTTTAACTTAAAACCTGAATGATTGCAAAACATTTTTGTAGCAGATATGAATTGGTTTAAGAGGAAATTCGGCAACAAGATGACGAAGAACTCAGACGGTAGTGTAAATATCAATGGCTCTATTGATATATCAGGACAAAATTTAGCTGATCTTCCCTTTGGAGTTTGATAAATGAAAATATCTAAACTAATAAAAATCATCAAAGAAGAGGTTAATAAGCTTATTCCCAGGATTAAGATCTGTAAAGGCGATTTTAGTTGTAGAGATAACGATCTAGCTTCTCTAAAAGGAGCTCCTAAAATAGTCGAAGGTTATTTTGACTGTGAAACTAACGATCTAATTTCTTTAGAAGGAGCTCCTAAAATAGTTGGAGGTCTTTTTTTTGACTGTAGTAATAACAATCTACCTTCTCTAAAAGGAGCTCCTAAAAAAGTCGAAGGTCATTTTATCTGTGCACAGAACGATCTAATTTCTTTAGAAGGTGCTCCTAAAATAGTTGGAGGCAGTTTTAGTTGTGTAGATAACGAAAAGAAATTTACAGAAGAAGAAGTTATGGCAGTTTGTGAAGTTAAAGGTAAGATCTATGTCTAAACCAAGTGAAATTTTAACAAAATT